>ERZ826242.140-NODE-140-length-119667-cov-5.809208_pt1 | contig 119667 bp, 106 predicted proteins | sample MGYA00519871_ERZ826242 | MGnify/ENA primary metagenome ERZ826242 (study PRJEB31778, sample SAMEA3449226) | human gut metagenome | biome: human gut; feature: human-associated habitat; material: faeces | place: United Kingdom | collected 2010/2012 ... | reverse complement strand
CTTGGAATTGAGAGTACGGTTTCTGCCAAGAGTGCGACAGCAGATGCAATTCTTGCTTACGTTAAGGCAAGAATGAATTCTTACAGCAGTGCCAATATTGAGACGATGTACCGACTGCTGAATGGCAAGATTGTAGCACAGGAATACATCATTAACAAAGAATGTGATTTCACAAATACTCCGTTAAAAGATCTGCCTACTAAGCCGAATAACCTGATTGCATGTATCGGACGCCACAGAAGAATTATCATTCCGAATGGTGACGATCATCTGGAAGTCGGTGATAGTGTTATTGTGATCGCGAAAGAGCACACGATCAATGATTTTAAAGATATACTTGCATAGGGAGTCATAAGATATGAATGGAAAAATGGTACGTTATATTCTGGGCAGAATGTTGGGGGTAGAAGCATTGCTCTTGCTTCTTCCGGCATTTGTAGGAATATTATATGGGGAAGAAAAAGAAGCCCTGACATTTGTGATACCGGCAGTGATTCTGACTTGCATTTTTGTAATAGCCGGAAGAAAGAGACCGGAGGGACAGGTGATTTATGGAAAGGAAGGTATGGTTGTTGTTGCCAGTGCCTGGATTACATGGTCCTTATTCGGAGCACTTCCATTTACATTGTCCGGAAGTATTCCGAATTTTGTAGATGCATTTTTTGAGACTGTATCTGGATTTACAACAACTGGATCGTCCATCTTAAGAGATGTAGAAGCATTACCACAGTGTATGCTGTTCTGGCGAAGTTTCACTCACTGGATTGGAGGTATGGGAGTGCTTGTCTTTGTTCTGATGCTGACGAATCTGGACAAGAAGAATTCCATGTATCTGATGCGTGCAGAGGTTCCGGGACCGGAAAAAGACAAACTGGTTCCAAAGGCGATGTCTACAGCACGTATCCTTTATGGTATGTATCTGATCATGACGGTTGTAGAGATGATCTTTCTGATGCTTGGTGGACTGAGTTTGTTTGACAGCATGATTTTTTCATTTGGATCAGCTGGAACCGGAGGATTTTCCAATTATTCAGATAGTGTAGCACATTTTAATAGTGCATATATTGATGGTGTTGTCACTGTATTCTGTGCACTGTTTGGCGTGAACTTTTCGTTGTTTTATTTTATGTTGCTTGGAGACTTTAAGTCGGTGCGAAAGAATGTAGAGCTCCGGACCTATATCCTTATGATCGCAGGAGCGACTGCGCTGATCACGACGAATATTCATTCGATGTTCCCGACGATTGACAAGGCATTCCGTTATGCGGTATTCCAGGTTGTGACGATCATCACAACAACAGGATATGCGACGACAGACTTTGCAAAATGGCCGATGTTTTCAAGGGCGATCATTATGATGTTGACAGTTGTGGGAGCGTGTGCATCTTCTACCGGAGGTGGAATCAAGGTATCACGTCTGCTTGTTGGAATCAAATGTGTCAAGAGAGAAATTGTCCAGCTTGCACATCCAAAGTCCGTCGGTATCATACAGATCGGAGGCAAGAAGGTGAGTTCCGATGTCCTGCGTACGATTTATATTTACTTTATTGCGTACATCGGAATCCTGATCAGTTCGATCCTTCTGGTGTCACTGGATAATTTTGACTTTGAGACGACATTTAGTGCAGTGCTGACAACTTTTGGAAATGTAGGACCTGGAATGGCAAAAGTCGGACCAATGGGAAATTTTGCAGATTTCTCACCACTGTCCAAACTGGTTCTGTGCTTTGATATGCTGGCAGGACGTCTGGAGATATTCCCGTTCCTGGTATTATTTACAGCACCGGCATGGAGAAGAAAATTTTAAAGATACCTGTGGGGAGCAGGCAGTAACCCATTGATTTAAACGGGAATAGGAGAGAATATGAAAGGAAAAACAAAGGCAATAATCGCAGTGGCAGTTGTGATAATAGCAGCAATTTACTATTATGCAACCATTCCGGCGATCAATATCCACTCATCGGAGACATGGTTCTTTATCATGATCTTCATTGTAATTCTGGCAGTTCTGTATCTTGGCAGAAAGAAGATGTCCAGAAGAGAAATAAAAAACAGTAAGGCAGTCAAGGTGTTCATCGGTGCAGTTGTACTGCTTGGTGTGATCTATCTGATCGGAACACTGCTGTCATCACCGGTTGTAAATGCAAAAAAATACCAGAAGCTTATGAGCGTAAAAGAAGGTGAATTTACCAAAGATGTAGATGAGCTTTCATTTGACAAGATACCGCTTCTTGACAGAGATACGGCAGAGCTTCTTGGCGACCGTAAGATGGGAAGCATGGTAGATATGGTATCCCAGTTTGAGGCGGACGATATCTACAGCCAGATTAACTATAAAGGCAATCCGGTACGTGTGACCCCGTTAAAATACGCAAGTCTGATCAAATGGTTCACAAACCAGAGTGAGGGAATCCCGGCGTATATCCGGATCAATATGGCGAACCAGTCAACAGAGCTTGTAAAGCTTGAAAAAGGCATGAAATACACGACAAGTGATCATTTTAACCGTAATATTTACCGTCATCTGCAGTTTGCACATCCGACATATATCTACGGGGAATTAAGCTTTGAGATCGATGAAAATGGAGATCCATACTGGATCGCGCCGGTAAAGAAGTTTAAGATAGGTCTTTTCGGAGGAGAGACAGTCGGAAAAGTTGTTATCTGTAACGCGGTTACGGGAGAAACCAAGACTTACGATGTAGGAAATGTACCGGAATGGGTAGACCGTGTCTATTCTGCGGATCTTCTGGTACAGTTATTTGACTATTATGGAACCCTGAAGCACGGCTTCTTCAACAGCGTGCTGAGCCAGAAAGACTGTCTGGAGACGACGGATGGTTATAACTATCTGGCATTGAATGATGACGTATGGATGTATACGGGTGTGACATCAGTCAATGGAGACCAGTCTAATGTCGGATTCGTACTGGCCAACCAGCGGACTATGGAGACAAAATATTACAAAGTAGAAGGTGCAACAGAATCTTCGGCAATGTCATCTGCAGAAGGACAGGTCCAGAACCTGCAGTATGAAGCAACCTTCCCGCTGCTTTTGAATATTTCGGATGAGCCGACGTATTTTGTGGCATTAAAGGACGATGCCGGTCTGGTTAAGAAGTATGCAATGGTTAATGTACAGAAGTACCAGATTGTTGCAATCGGAGACAGTGTCAGTCAGTGTCAGGAAAATTATAATGAACTGCTATTGAAAAATGGAGTGAAGGAAACAGCAAAAGATACCAGAAAAGAGCTGGAAGCAACCGGAAATATTACGAAGATTGCACAGGCAGTTCTGGATGGAAATTCTCACTATTACCTGATGTTAGACAACGCAGATGGCATCTTTGATGTATCGGTTGCAGATATTGTAGACGTAGTAAGATGCGAAGTGGGTCAACAGATCACTGTGAAATATAAAGAAGACAAAGAAGTAAATACAGTAACATCATTAAAGGAAAAATCTTCAGAAGAAGCAGAGGATGCAACAGAGAATACAGAGGAAAAAGATGGAAATTAGTATACTTCTCGCTGAGCAGATACTGGCCATGTTTTTAACGATGGCGGTTGGATTTGCCGTTGTCCGCATCGGACTTTTTAAGACGGAAGACAGCCGCATCATCTCTAACATGGTTGTATATATCTGTAATCCTTGTGTGGTAGTGCATGCTTTTCAGATTGAATTGACGGATGATAAGATCAGGGGATTGTTAATTGCAATCGAAATGTCTGTGATCGTACATATCGTACTGATTGCAGGAACAGCTGCATTGTCAAAGGTGTTTCACTTTAATAGTATTGAAAAGGCATCCATTATCTATACCAATGCGGGATATCTTGTAATCCCGCTTGTATCAGCTGTGCTGGGAGAAGAATGGGTATTCTATACAACGGCGTTCATCCTGGTACAGACGGTTCTTATGTGGACACACGGTGTGAAACTCATCGGTCAGGAAAAGGATATGAATATCCGCAAGATCATAACCAATCCAAATGTGATCGCAATGTTGACCGGTATCGTATTATTTGCGCTGGAAATCAGGCTGCCATCTGTGATAGACAGCTGTGTCAGTGGATTTGGTGATATGATCAGTCCGGCCAGTATGATGGTTATCGGTATGGTCATCGGAGACGTGGATCTGAAATGGGTATTTGGCCAGAAGAGGCCATATCTGATTTGTCTGATCCGTCTGATTGTATTTCCGGTGATTGCAGCGGTTTCATTTGCCGGCCTGGAGAGAATGGGAATACATAAGGATGCGGAATATATTCTGATGATTGTCCTCATTGCAACAGCAGCGCCGGCGGCAGCGATGGTTACACAGCTTTCGCAGATCTATAAGAAAGATTCGAAGTATGCAAGTGTGATCAATGTGATGTCTGTGGTATTCTGTATTGTAACGATGCCGGTGATGGTATTGTTGTATGAGATGATGATTGGATTGATGATTGGATAGCATGAAATACAGTTATAAGACAATATCAGTTGTCAATACTGTAAGGAACTATAAGATGAAATTGGGAAATAAAAAAGATATGGTTGAAAATTATTTTTGATTTTCAACCATATCTTTTTTTTGCCAAAGCATGCAAGTTCGTTGCATTATAATCCTTCGCTGTATTTTTCTACTTTCTTTAATACCCGTTTTTTCTCACTTCCGGTCAGAGGAGCAGGACAGTAGTCGTTGTATCCGCTGGATGAAGTGATGGAGCAAGGAATGATCTTTAATTTACTGCTCTTTGTTAATTTTCCATTTTTAATGGTAAATGTCTGCTGAACAATCATACTGTCGGTATCTTCCGGATTGGAATTTCCGCCAAAGCAGAAGTTTCCGAGACTGTAAGCGATATATTTGCCTTTGTATTTTTCGACGCCCTCGAGTACATGTGGATGGTGGCCGATTACAAGATCAGCACCTTCATCAATTGCAAGATGCGCCAGTGCTTTCTGGTTTTCGTCCGGGACATATACTTTTTCAGCACCCCAGTGGAAATTGATGATGATAATCTGGGCACCTGCTTTTTTCAGAGCCTTGATATTTTCCTTTACCTGGGTGGCACGGTCCTGATGATCTTCCAGTTCGTAGATACCGGTTACGCCGACTTTCACGCCTTTGATCTTAAAAATCTTAATACGGTTATATCCAAAGGTAGAGACGCCTGCATCTTCCAAAGCCTTGATGGTATCAGAGTAGCTTTTTACTCCGTAATCAGAACTGTGGTTATTCGCAAGGTTAGCGGCTTCTATAGAGCTTCCTGACAGAATAGATGCGTATTCGACAGGGCCTTTGAATGCATAAGTTTTCAGCTCGCGTGTAGTTTCTTCCGTCAATGTACCTTCCATGTTCACGATGGAAAGATCATCTTTTTCAAATATGGATTTTACATGTTTGAAAAAGTAATCTGCACCATACAGATCATAGTAAGCATTCAGACTGGAGGTGTAACTGAAAGTCTCATCTGTACCGAGGGTACAGTCACCGGCAGAACTGATGGTAAGAGAAACACTGTCTGATTTCTTTTGATTTTTCCCCTTCTTTTTTAGCGTTACAGTATCAAGCTGTGCATTGTAAGAGCTGGAAGAAGTGGTTGTCTGCTTCTTTTTTGCCTTTTTTGATCCGGTAGTTTTGTCTGCGGAAGTAGTAACAGAAGACTTTGCAGCTTTATTGGAAAATTTGTTTGCTGCAGATCTTACTGCTGAACGGATAAGAAGAGCCAGGGCGATGATTGCCACTACCATAACGACGATCAATATCAGACGCTGGATCTTGCGCCTTCTTAAGCGTTGTTCTCGTTTCCTTTTCGTATCTTTGATTCCACTCATATAACTTTTTCCTTTGTTTTTATGGTAATAAAATGTAGTGAGTATCAAGGGTTTTGTTGTTACTCACGGCTGCTGTCTGTCGTAGAATGTCAGACGAACAACATCATTATAACACATATTTAAAGATATTGCATCCTGTGCTTCCAGAGTGTGCCTGAAAAACCGCTTTTGCAATCTATATGATTCACTTTGTGGAATATTTTACCTTTTTCGGTAAAAATAAAACAGCAGTCCATTCGTATGGACTGCTGGGAATTTCATAATTCATGACTATAGAAGTGAAGGATTAATTGAGATACTTGCATCCTTCTGTATTAACATCAGCAAGTTCTTCTTTGCTTGCGCTGATACTTACATAGAATTCAATGTCGCATTCTTTTGAAAGCTGTTTTAAACGTTCAATAAAAGCCGGGATATTATCCAGTGAAATATCGGCATGTTTTAAGATTCCATCAATAAATACACTCTCGATATCGTGGTTAGAACTGTACATGCCATATAAAAATCCGATGTATTCATCAATATTTGTGATTGCTGGGAAATCATCCATACAAATTGTGCGGATATCAAAATTAACACTTGCTGTATCACGGTGTGTCTTTTTGATAAATACTACATTTCCGTTACATTTTTTTGCAGCCGCGTTGGCCTGCTCGATCATCTGTTGTGTTTTTCCTGTTCCTTTAGGACCTGCTAATAAATAAACCATGGTAAACACTCTCCTTTATGTATCATATTTACTGATCTACATCAGTAGTAATTGCTTAACTCTATTATACACTAAGAAACTGGTAAGAACAACTAAAAAAATGAATTTTCTGACAATTTTTTTAGCAAAATATACAATCATTATTGTACAATATGAAAAATTCAATTTGAAGAAATTTTTCTTGCAGGACAAAAAGCTGCCGTTTCCATGGAAGCCGTGAACGCTAATTTTGAGGGGGATTTTATGCACTTTCTTGGAGACAGGTCTTGACTTATTTTAACATTCTTCTTATAATAATGAAGAATATTGGAAAGACGCAGAAGAGGAGTATTAAGGGTCCAGCGTTATCAAGAGAACTGCCGGATGGTGCGAGGCAGCTGACAAAAGACTCCGAACTCGCCTCAGAGTTCTTTTGCTGAACAGATCAGGAGAGAGTGACAGTGCTATACAGAACAAGAGTCACTGTGAATCAAAGATTGCATAGGCAGAAGCGGGAACTTCCCGTTACAGAAGATCAATGAGTGCATCTGGCAGATCATGTCAGGTGAAAAAGAGTGGTACCACGGAATACAAGCCTTTTCGTCTCTTAGGTTAAAATGAGATGAGAGGCTTTTTTTATTTAGTTACCATATAAAAAACAGGAGGACGAAAAAATGTCAAAGATCCCTTATAATCATAAGGCAATTGAAAAAAAGTGGCGTGAAAAATGGGAAGAAAACCCGGTAAACGTCCAGTATGATGAAAATGGAAATAAGAAAGAAAAATATTACTGTCTGGATATGTTCCCATATCCATCAGGAAACGGACTTCACGTAGGTCACTGGAGAGGTTATGTAATCTCCGACGTATGGAGCCGTTATAAATTACAGCAGGGTTACTACATCATTCATCCAATGGGATGGGATGCATTCGGACTTCCGGCTGAGAACTACGCTATCAAGATGGGAGTTCATCCGGAGATTTCAACAGCTGCCAACATCAAGAATATCAAGCGTCAGATCAATGAGATCGCAGCTCTTTACGACTGGGACAGAGAAGTGAACACAACAGATCCGAATTTCTACAAATGGACACAGTGGATCTTCGTTAAGATGTTCAAAGAAGGTCTTGCTTATGAGAAAGAATTCCCAATCAACTGGTGCCCTTCTTGTAAGACAGGTCTTGCAAATGAAGAAGTAGTTGGTGGAAAATGTGAACGCTGCGGCGCTGAAGTTACAAAGAAGAATTTACGTCAGTGGATGTTGAAAATCACAAAATATGCAGACAGACTGTTAAATGATCTGGATAAACTGGACTGGCCAGAGAAGGTTAAAAAGATGCAGGCTGACTGGATCGGAAAATCTTACGGAGCAGAGGTTGATTTCCCTGTAGACGGAAGAGAGGAAAAGATCACTGTATATACAACAAGACCAGATACATTATACGGAGCAACATTCATGGTTCTGGCTCCGGAACATGAACTGGCTAAGAGTCTTGCAAACGATGAGACAAGAGAAGCAGTAGAACAGTACATTTATGATGCTTCTATGAAGTCTAACGTAGACCGTATGCAGGATAAAGAAAAGACTGGTGTATTCACAGGAAGCTATGCGATCAACCCGATCAACGGAGCAAAAGTTCCGATCTGGCTGTCTGATTATGTACTTGCTGATTATGGTACAGGAGCAATCATGTGTGTACCTGCTCACGATGACCGTGACTTTGAATTTGCTACAAAGTTTAATATCCCGATTATCCAGGTAATCGCAAAAGACGGTAAAGAGATCGAGAACATGACAGAGGCTTACACAGATGCTGTCGGAACTATGATCAATTCCGGAGAATGGAACGGACAGGAATCTTCTGTATTAAAGAAAGAAGCTCCGCATATGATCGAAGAGCGTGGAATCGGACGTGCGACAGTGAACTTCAAACTGCGTGACTGGGTATTCTCACGTCAGAGATACTGGGGAGAACCAATCCCGATCGTACATTGTCCAAAATGTGGAAATGTACCGGTACCGGAAGAGGAACTTCCACTGCGCCTGCCAGAAGTAGAATCTTATGAGCCTACAGGAACAGGTGAATCTCCACTTGCTGCAATCGATGAGTGGGTAAACTGTAAGTGCCCTCAGTGCGGAGCTGATGCAAAGAGAGAGACAAACACAATGCCACAGTGGGCAGGATCTTCATGGTACTTCCTGCGTTATGTAGATAACCACAATGATAAAGAACTCGTATCAAGAGAAAAAGCAGATGAGATGCTTCCGGTAGATATGTATATCGGAGGAGTAGAACATGCAGTACTTCACCTTCTGTACTCTCGTTTCTACACCAAGTTCTTATATGATATCGGAGTTGTAGATTTTGATGAGCCATTCCACAAACTGTTTAACCAGGGAATGATCACTGGTAAGAATGGTATCAAGATGAGTAAATCAAAAGGAAATGTCGTATCACCGGATGATCTGGTAAGAGACTATGGATGCGACTCCTTAAGAATGTACGAACTCTTCGTTGGACCACCGGAGTTAGATGCTGAGTGGGATGACAGAGGAATCGATGGTGTTAACCGTTTCCTGAAACGTGTATGGAACCTTGTTATGGACAGCAAAGATGCAGACATCACAGCAACAAAAGAGATGATCAAAGAGCGCCATAAGCTGGTATACGACGTAACAACACGTCTGGAAAGCTTCAGCCTGAATACTGTAATCTCAGCATTCATGGAGCACAATAACAAACTGATCGAGATCGCTAAGAAAGAAGGCGGAATCGACAAAGAGACATTATCTACCATGGCAGTTCTTCTGTCACCATTTGCACCACACGTTGCAGAGGAACTGTGGGAAGAACTGGGACATACAGAGAGCGTATTCAAAGCCGGATGGCCAAAATACGATGAGAACGCCATGAAAGATGACGAGATCAAAGTTCCGGTACAGATCAACGGAAAGACAAAAGCAGTTATCGAGATTTCAGCAGAGGCTTCCAAAGAAGAAGCACTTGCAGCAGGTAAAGAAGCAATTGCTGATAAGTTAACTGGAAATGTGATCAAAGAGATCTATGTTCCGAAGAAGATCATTAATATTGTAATGAAATAAAAAGATAAAATGTAATAATTACGGCAATTGTTGTAAAGTTTGCATTGGCTGAAAAAGTATGGTATTGTTTACGAAATTGAGTAAACAGTACTATACTTTTTTTATACCTAAGTATGCAGGAAAAATGTCAGTAACAGATTCTCTGTATACTAAAGTATGCCCAAATATGCAGGAGAAAGAAAGGTGGAAAAATAATGAAGATAAAAAGAATGAGTAAGCTGTGTTTTGCATTGCTTGGAAGTATGATCGGAACAACATTGCTGATATTACTGATAAATCAAATAGTGAAAATGTTACCATTATATATAGATGGTACACTTATGAGATTTGTATTGTTAGGCTGTAACAGCATCGGATATTTTGTGTTATTCTGGTTATTTTCACACATAGTAGATAAGAAACCAATACAGGAAATATCAATGGGAAAAGCGTTTTCCATAGTTGAAGGGATAAAATATTTTGTATTTCTGATGGGATTCTCACCGGTTATTTCACTTTTGAGCAGAGGTTTGATGATTGTACTTGCGAGAGTAATCGGCCAAAAAGAGGCAAATGCCGGACTGGTAGAAGAACTGGTAAATGCAGCGCCACCGGTTTTAATTATTATATGTGTGGCTGTCATAGCGTCGCTTATGGAAGAATTATTATTCAGAAAAGTGTTATTGGAAAGGCTGCTTCCATACGGAAAAGCACCGGCGATTCTGATCAGCAGCATAATGTTCGGGGTGTTTCATGCCAATTTTGAACAGATGTTTTACACAATCTTACTTGCTGTTGTGTGTTCTAATATCGTGATCCAGACAGGAAAAGTAAGAAATGCGGTCTATATCCATATGGCATATAATATGTGGGGGAGTGTAGTCGCACCGCAGACGTTAAAAAGCATACCGGAAGTTATTGCGGTGATACAGATCGTATTTACAATTGCAGCCGTTATTATTTTTGTGAAATGTAGAAAGTCGATGTTTGTTTCCATGAAGGAGAAGGAAGAAACATTTGAATGGAAACGGGAACTATGCAGTGTAGGGAGCGTGGCATATCTTCTGTTTTTCATCGGAATGGGAATAGAGGCACTTATGAAATAAGCAGTGTTGAGCCCGGAATTCTTCAGATATGATATAATGGAATAAATATATAGACATCGAAAGGAAAACGAAAATGAATATTACAGTATATCTTGGCGCAAATGAAGGAAACGATCCGGCATTAAAAGAGTCTGTGCGAGCACTTGGAAAATGGATAGGAGAAAGCGGGAATGCTCTCGTATACGGGGGCTCAAAATCCGGATTAATGGGGGAACTGGCGGAAAGTGTATTACAGGCAGGTGGAAAAGTAACAGGCGTGGAGCCGCAGTTCTTTGTGGATGCAGGTTTTGTGTATGATGAGATTACAGAACTGATCATTACGAAAGATATGGAAGAACGGAAGGCGAAGATGATAGAACTCGGAGATGCTTTCATTGCGTTCCCGGGAGGCACCGGAACACTGGAAGAGATTACCGAGGTAATGTCAAAGGTGTCTTTAAAGCATCTTGAGGCGCCGTGCATTCTTTATAACCTGAATGGATATTATGACAGCCTGAAGCAGCTCCTCATGCATATGATAGATATGGATCTGTCTTCTGAGGAGAAACAGGAAGGAATACATTTTGCGGATACTCTATGTGAAATACAGGGGATTCTACAGAAAATTCTATAAGTTTGAAACATAAAAGATATAAAAAAATATGTAGATATTATGGAATAATAAAATGAGTGTTATATATGTAAGAAGAAAGATATAATGGAGAGGGATGAATTATTATCCAATTCGTACATATAATAGCGCTCATTTTATATGCCAAAGTATGGTGGAAAATCTGTCAGTGTCGGGTTCTTTGTCAGCTTCTATATATGCAGTGACGATGTAAACAGCCGGGACTTTTCTAAACGTGCATAAAATTCATCATAAAAGTTCCCATCAGTCTGATACGGCGTCAGGTAGAACTGTGTCAGGACGTGCATACTGATAGTTTTTGCTGTGTTGTCAGAATCTGTCTGCGTCTGGTCCGATGCCAGCTTCATGACATAATCCTGAAGGTCTTTCAGGAAGAAATGCCAGTCAGAGATGTAGGTTTCATAGGTTTTCAGGTTTGGTGTATCGAGCCATTTTTTTATCTTTACTTTGGTACGGTCGGTCTTGGGACATTCATGGATTTGTAAAAAGTACTTGAAAGCATGATCCTCATAAAAGCGTCCAAGTGGGAACATACGGCAGATTCCCGGTCGGAAAACATGGATGGAGCAGCGTCCATCAGAGTCCAGGAACGAACAGGCTTCTTCGGTTCCGGTCATTTTCAGGTTTGGAAGGATGATACCGTCTACTACATGAAGCTCCAAAGGACCGGCAAGAAGCTGGTTCACCGGTTGCTGTAGTCCATGGGAGAGACGACAGACATCGAGTGGATCAAGGACAATAGAACTTCCCATGCCGTGGCAGCAGGCGGAGCATCCATCGCATCCTTTACAGTCTGTCTTTGCCAGATCGTTACTTGTGTATAATCTACCGTCGGATATTTCATCCAGATTGATATCTCTAAGCATATAAATACCTCTTATTATAATATGAATATAGTTGTTATTGTTCACTGGTAGGAATTTTCTGAACTGAAAATTCGTTACACGGATAGTCTTGTTAGACAAGTTGATTATAGTGTAAAATAGAAAAAGATGCAATGTATGATATGATATAAAGGTCAAAAGGTCATGCGTTTTATGTTTGCATGAAATGCGAAGCAATCCGTATATCAAGATATTTGGAAAAATAAATAACAGAAAGGCTTAAGATATATGAAATTTTTTCATCTTTCAGATCTGCATATAGGAAAGCAGCTACATCATTATAACTTAAAAAAAGATCAGCAGGTGATCTTAAAGCAGGTGGTGGATTATGCCAAAGAAATCCATCCGGATGCAATCGTAATTGCAGGGGACGTCTATGATAAATCTGTGCCGTCTGCAGAGGCGGTTACGATTTTTGACCAGTTTCTGACAGAGCTTTCAGAGCTGACACCCGCGATACCGGTTCTGATCATCAGTGGGAATCATGATTCGTCGGAACGATTGGAATATGCAGCCAATATTTTGAAAAAACACCATATTTACGTGGCAGGAAGTGTGCCGGAGACACCAGAGGAACACGTACAGAAGGTTACACTTGAAGATAGTTATGGGGAAGTAGACTTTTATCTGCTGCCATTTATGAAGCCAGGATATGTGCGGAAAGTATTTGAAGACGAAATGCCGGAGACCTATTCAGATGCAGTAAAAAGAATTCTGGAAAGAGAACAGATTAATTATAAGAATAGAAGAAATGTCCTGGTTTCCCATCAGTTTTATACAGGCAAAGGGGAAGAACGGCCGGAAACCTGTGATTCGGAAGTGTTTTCTGTTGGAGGCATTGATAATGTAGACATTGATGCAGTAAAAGCATTTGACTATGTGGCACTGGGGCATCTGCACGGGGCACAGTCCGTGGGAAAACGTACCATCCGGTATCCGGGGACACTTTTAAAATACTCCGTCAGTGAATGCAATCAGGAGAAGACGCTTACCGTGGTAACAATAGAAAAAAAAGGGGAAGAAGCAGGAATCGAATGCCTTCCGTTACGCCCGCTTAGAGATGTCCGGAAGAAAAAAGGGCGTCTGGAAGAGTTGTTACAGGATGTAAAAGAAGAGGAAAAAGATGATTATGTCAGTATCACACTGACAGACGAGGTGGATCCGTATAAGCCAAAAGAACAATTAGAACGGGTATTTTCTCATATTCTGGAGATCCGTGTAGATAATCAGAGAACCAGAAGCAGACTCAGTGAGATGGATGAAGAATTGGTGATGAAGGATCCGTTTTCCGCTTTTGCAGATTTTTATAAGGAAATGCAAGGGAAAGTGATGGATCCGGAAGAAGAAATGATCATGACAGAGATATTTGAAGCGGCAAAGGGGGAATAAGGATGAGACCAGTAAAATTAGTAATGTCTGCATTTGGCTCCTATGCCGGAGAAGTGTGTATTGATTTTTCGCAAATTCCGGGGGGACTGTTTCTAATTACCGGAGATACCGGAGCGGGAAAGACGACGATATTCGATGCGATCACATATGCATTATATGACAGGACCAGCGGCGGGAACCGTGACGGCAATATGATGCGCAGCCAGTATGCAAAAGCGGAGACAGATACTTATGTAGAATATACATTTTCCTATCAGGAAAAGGAATATACCATCCGGAGAAATCCAGAGTATATGCGTCTTGGAAAAAGAAGATATGCGGATGGATCACCTCGATACGTAAAAGAATCTCCAAAAGTGGAGCTGATTCTTCCGGATGGAAGCGTATTCAAGGGGAAAAAACGAGAGACAGATCAGAAGATTACAGAGATCATGGGACTGGATGCAGATCAGTTTACGCAGATCGCAATGATCGCACAGGGCGATTTCTTAAAACTTCTGCTTGCAGAATCAAAAGAGCGGAAAAAAATATTTTCCAGAATATTTCAGACGAAATTTTATTACCGGATCCAGGAAGAACTGAAAAAAAGAGCCACCGCACTGTATGTGAAATTGGAAAATAACCTGCACGAGACAAAGATAGAGATGGAACGTGTAGAAAGTGTGGAAAATGGAACCGTTACTAAAATGGATACAGATCAGCTGGAAACAGATGGCAGAACGGAAGATAACGAAGATAGAAGTCGGGATACAGAAAAAACAGATATAAATAATCTCTGGAAAGAAATCGTGAAGCAGGAAATACCAAATGGCGGACATGTACTGGAAATCCTGCAGATGCTCATCGAACAGGGACGCAAGATAGAAAAAGAAAAAAAGAAAGAAGTAGCAGAGGCGCAGAAACAGCTCGATATGAGAAATCAGCAGTTCCGGGAGGCGGAAAGACTGAATCAGTTATTCCTTTCTTTTGAGAAGATCGAAGAGGAGCTGGAAAAGAAGCGGAAAGATGTGGCGGAAAAAACGGACAGGCTAAAAGCCGCTGAGATAGAAAAACAGGAAACCGAAGAGCAGTTACGGGAAAAAATCGTAAGAATACAGGATGCGTTGCCGATGTACCAGGAACTGGACAGCAGAAAAGACAGTCTGGAGCAGATAGAAAATGATTTGAAAAAAGATGAAAAACAGCTGGAAGAGATAAAAAAGCGCATAGAATCCTGCAAAAACAAACGTGAGGAAAATGAAAAGTTTCTTGAGAAATATAAAAATGTGAACATTTGCATAGAAGAATGCAAAAATAACAGACAGAAATTACTGGAAAAATTGCAGCAGTATGAAGAAATAAAGACGCAGCGCATCAAAACGGAAAAATTAAAAGAAGAATGCATGGCAGCGAAAAAGGAATCGGATGAAAAACAGCAGAGATACAGGGAAGTCTTATTAAGATATGAAGAATTGTATCAGATGTTCTTAAATGAACAGGCAGGCATACTGGCTCTGGGACTTGAAAAAGGGATGCCGTGCCCAGTGTGTGGTTCGAAAGAACATCCAAGTATCTGTTCGTTGAGCAATCAGGCACCAAGCCAGGCAGAAGTGGAAGAAGCAAAAAGAAAACGTGAAGAAAACGAAAGAATCCGTGATGAGGCAGGAACAAAATTTCAGGAGATCTCATCCAGATATCAGGCGGCAGCAGAAGTATACAAAACACTGCTTAGAAAAGTGGAAGATATAGACCGGGAAAAGAGCGATAAAGAAGAATTAAAAGAACTGGAAAGAAAGATAAAGAAATTCTCAGAAATCGCGGATCTGGCGGAAAAGCTTGTGGAAGAACAAGAACGGATCGGCAGAATGCTTATGGAACTGGAAGAGAAAAAAGCGGCGCTGGAACAGGATATCACAAAGCAGAAGATTGCTTATGCAGGCCAGAAGGCGGAATATAACACCTGGAAAGAAAAGCTTCCATTTGAAACGAGTGTGCAGGCCAGAAAGACTCTGGAACAGATGAAGCAAACGGTAGAAAAGACCGTGAGAGTATATGAAGCTGCGGCAGGTGAAGTGCGAAAGAGTCTGGATGTGCAAAAAGAGCTGGAAGGAAGAAAAACAACGCTGGGAGAACAGCTGTTCGGAAAAGAACAGGCAGATCTAGAAGCAATTGGAGAACAGAAGAAGGAAGCCATGAAGCAGCTGGAAATCTGTAATGGACAATATATGGATGCACATAACAGAAACGATAGGAACCTGGAGTGCAGGGAAGCGTTGAAGCGGTTATTTGCAAAAGACCGGGATCTGCAAAAACAGTATGAAATCATCAGTAATCTAAATAAAACGGCAAATGGAAACCTAAGCGGCAGTGTAAAACTGGATTTCGAGACGTATATCCAGAGACAATATTTTAAACAGATCATCCGTGCGGCAAATAAAAGACTGATCAGAATGACAGGCGGTGAGTTTATCCTGCAGTGCAAAGACGTAGAAAAGCTTGGAAGTCAGGGCCAGGCAGGGCTTGATCTGGATGTCTATCACATGGCAACAGATACGGTGCGGGATGTAAAGACATTATCCGGAGGAGAATCATTTATGGCATCACTTGCGATGGCACTTGGACTTTCGGATATTGTACAGCATACAGCCGGGGCAATCCACCTGGATACCATGTTTGTTGATGAAGGGTTCGGTTCGCTGGATGATACGGCAAGAGATCAGGCAATCCGTGTTCTGACAGATTTGGCGGATCAGAACCGTCTGGTGGGCATCATTTCTCATGTAAATGAGCTGAAAGAGCAGATAGACCGAAAACTTTTGGTGACAAAGACCGAAAATGGCAGTATAGTAAGATGGTCAGATGAAAGGGGAATATAAAAAATGAAATATGATTATTTGATAGTTGGAGCAGGATTATTCGGCGCAGTATTCGCGCATGAGGCAAAAAAAGCGGGAAAGAATGTGCTGGTTATCGATAAGAGAGCACATATCGGCGGTAACATCTATACAAAAGAAGTAGAAGGAATCCAGGTGCATGAATACGGTGCACACATTTTCCACACTTCAGATAAAAAAGTGTGGGATTACGTGCAGCAGTTTGCGGAGTTTAACCGTTATACGAACAGTCCGGTGGCCAGATATAAGGACGAACTTTATAATCTGCCGTTCAACATGAATACATTCAGCAAGATGTGGGGAATTTCGACACCACAGGAAGCAAAAGAAAAAATCGCTGAGCAGATCAAAGAAGCAGGGATAACCGAACCAAAGAATCTGGAAGAGCAGGCAATATCATTAGTTGGAAGAGACATTTACGAAAAACTGGTAAAAGGATATACGGAAAAGCAGTGGGGCAAACGGGCAACAGAGCTTCCAAGCTTTATCATCCGCAGACTGCCGGTGCGTTTTGTCTATGATAATAATTATTTTAATGATAAATATCAGGGAATCCCGATCGGCGGTTATACAAAAATGGTGGAAAAGATGCTGACCGGAGTAGAGGTACGCCTGAATACAGATTATTTTGCCAATAAAGAAAAGCTGGATGCAGAAGCAGAAAATGTCGTATTTACCGGAATGATCGACGAGTATTATAACTATTGTTATGGAGAGCTTGAATATAGAAGCTTAAGATTCGAGACAGAAGTGCTGGATGAAGAGAATCATCAGGGAAATGCGGTTGTCAACTATACAGAGTATGAAGTGCCGTATACCAGAATCATCGAGCACAAGCATTTTGAATATGGCTGTCAGGGGGGATATGGCAACACCATGACAGAGAGTAATCCGAAGACCGTGATCACCAGGGAATATCCGGCACAGTGGAAAAAGGGTGATGAGCCGTATTATCCGATGAATGACGAGAAAAATAATGCATTATATCAGAAATACCAGGAACTGGCCAAAAAAGAAGAGCATGTGATCTTTGGCGGACGCCTGGGTATGTATAAATATTATGACATGCATCAGGTGATCGCAGAAGCATTAAAGTGCGTGGAAGAAAGTCTGGCGTAAAAGTTAGGCTAAAGGAAGTATAACGGTGAAGAAAATGATGGTATGTATCTTGGTGGAATGAGTTTTTTAGACACACTCTGGAGAATGTCTGAAAAATCAGGATTCATATGACAGAAAAAACTTCCGTATAAATGTACCGGGTACATTTATACGGAAGTTTTTTGTATTGCCATGCATTCGTAAGGAGCTGCCATTTTATAGGAAACCGGCAATGATAAATTCAACTGTATACAATAAATATGTCAAATTTATTTATTTTCGTTCTGATATTTTAATGAAGCCTCGATAAATCCTCTGAATAAAGGATGCGGTCTGTTCGGTCTTGACTTCAGTTCCGGATGAGCCTGGGTTGCGATAAACCATGGATGATCCGGAATCTCAATCATTTCCACAATTCTTCCATCCGGAGAAAGACCGGAAAGCTTCATTCCGTTTGCAGTCAGGGCATCACGGTAGTCGTTGTTAACTTCGTAGCGGTGACGGTGACGTTCGCTGATCTGCTCTGTTCCATACATTTCGTAAGCTTTTGATGTCTTATCAAGGACGCATGGATAAGCACCAAGTCTTAATGTTCCACCGATATCTTCGATACCGATCTGCTCCGGCATGATGTGGATAACCGGATGCGTTGTATTTGGATCAAGCTCTGCACTGTGTGCATCGTTGTAGCCAATGACATCTCTTGCAAATTCTACGATAGAAAGCTGCATACCAAGGCAGAGTCCGAGGAAAGGAACTTTATGTGTACGAGCATATTTGATTGCTTCGATCTTTCCTTCGATACCGCGGTTACCGAATCCACCAGGAACTAAGATACCGCTGACATCACCGAGAAGTTCGTCTACATTATCCGGTGTAACTGTCTCGGAATCGATCCATTTGATATTTACAGTTGCACGGCTGAAGATTCCACCGTGTTTCAGAGCTTCTACAACACTGATGTAAGCGTCGTGAAGCTGGATATATTTACCAACCAGAGCAACAGTGACTTCTGTGTTCGGATTCTTAAGGTAATCTACCATTTCCTTCCAGTCTTTCAGATCTGGTTCCGGACAGTCGAGGTGCAGGCATTCGCATACAACACCGGCAAGATTCTCTTCTTCCATAGCAAGAGGAGCCTCGTACAGGTATTCTACATCCAGATTCTGCAGTACATGGTTAGAAGGTACATTACAGAATAATGCAATCTTATCTTTCAGTCCGACACCCAGAGGATACTCAGAACGGCATACCAGGATATCTGGCTGGATACCCATTCCCTGCAGGTCTTTTACACTGGCCTGGGTTGGCTTGGTCTTCATTTCCTGAGATGCCTTCAGATAAGGAATCAGGGTTACATGAATCAGGATCACGTTTTCACGGCCTTTTTCATGCTGGAACTGACGGATTGCTTCCAGGAATGGCTGGCTTTCGATATCTCCGACGGTTCCACCGACTTCAATAATGGCAATTTCTGTATTCTCAGCAGCCGGGTTGCGGTAAAAGCGTGATTTGATTTCATTTGTAATATGTGGGATAACCTGAACGGTTCCTCCGCCAAAGTCTCCACGGCGTTCTTTCTGAAGAACAGACCAATAAATCTTTCCTGTAGTTACGTTAGAATTCTTACTCAGACTTTCGTCGATAAATCTTTCATAATGTCCAAGGTCGAGGTCTGTTTCTGCTCCATCATCGGTTACAAATACTTCACCATGCTGTACCGGGTTCATGGTACCTGGGTCGATATTGATGTATGGATCAAACTTCTGCATGGTTACGGTATAACCACGGGCTTTCAAGAGACGTCCGAGAGACGCAGCCGTAATTCCCTTACCTAAACCAGATACTACACCGCCTGTAACGAATACGTATTTTACTGCCATAACTTCCTCCTTAAGTCAAAAATGTTGTTACTATTTATAAAGTGTTCAAAAAAATACTTAAAGATTATACACCCTTTCCATTAAAAAATACAGAGTTTTTTTCATACTTTGCTTCAAAAGTTGCCTGGATGGACAGACGTTTGAATTGTTTGATATCTACGGAGCCGGTCATAACCGATACATGGGCCTGGCATCCTTTTAATTTTGGAAGCTGTTCCATGGCAAGTCTTGCATCTTCATTCGTTGCGGCACTGACGGAAAGGGCAATCAGTACTTCATCTGTATGAAGACGAGGGTTACGGCTTCCGAGATACTGCGTCTTTAAGCTCTGGATCGGTTCGATCGCCTGTGGAGAGATGATCTTCACACTGTGATCAATCCCTGCAAGTTCCTTAAGTGCGTTTAAAATAAGAGCAGAGCAAGCACCCAGAAGATCAGAAGTTTTTCCAGTAACAATTTTGCCGTCAGGAAGCTCTAAAGCAGCAGCAGGAGCACCTGTTTCGCTGGCTTTATTCAAAGCAGCATCAACGACTGGTCTGTCGTGAACGGTGATACCAGCCTGATTCATCAGCATCTCGATCTTATAGGTCTCATCTTCAGAGCACGCTCCAAGAAGGAGTCTTCTGCGGGAGGCATAGTAACGGCGGATGATTTCCTGACGGGAGGCTTCCTTGCATGCTTCATCATCGCAGATACAGTTTCCGGCCATATTAACACCCATATCGGTTGGTGACTTGTACGGGCTTTCTCCGTAAATGCGCTGGAACATGGCATTTAATACAGGGAAGATTTCGACGTCACGGTTGTAGTTGATCGTTGTCTCACCGTATGCTTCAAGGTGGAACGGGTCGATCATGTTGATGTCATTTAAATCTGCTGTAGCAGCTTCATATGCCAGATTGACTGGATGTTTTAATGGGATATTCCAGATTGGAAATGTCTCAAATTTGGCATATCCGGCTTTGATGCCGCGTTTGTGTTCATGATATAACTGGGATAAGCAGACAGCCATTTTTCCACTACCAGGTCCTGGTGCAGTTACAACGACCAGTGGACGGCTTGTCTCGATATAGTCATTCTTTCCATAACCATCATCACTGACGATAAATGGAACATTGGTCGGATAGCCTGGGATCAGGTAATGACGATAAACTTTGATACCGAGGTTTTCCAGACGTTTTTTAAATAATTCGGCACTTTCCTGAGCGTTGTATTTGGTGATTACTACACTTCCTACATAGAGTCCAAGGCCCTGATAGATCTGCATCAGGCGGATTACGTCAGAATCATAAGTGATGCCAAGGTCTCCGCGGATCTTGTTCTTTTCAATGTCTTCGGCGCTGATAACGATAACGATCTCTGCCTGGTCAGACAGTTCTCTTAACATGCGCAGTTTGCTGTCCGGCTGAAAACCCGGAAGAACTCTGGAAGCATGGAAATCATCGAAAAGCTTGCCACCAAATTCCAGATAAAGTTTGTTGTCAAATTGACCGATGCGTTCACGGATATGTTCGGACTGCATCTTCAGATATTTTGCGTTGTCAAATCCAATTTTCATGTGTTTATTCCCTCTGTTTGTAATTTTGATATTTATTATAAGTAAAAATAGAAAAGAAAATGTGCTATATGCAGCATAAGCATTTTCATTCCAAGTATACTACAATACAGAGGAAGTTTACAATCTTTTCATAATGTTTTTATTGATTTCTAACAAGGTGGTCTTTATAATATTTAGTTATACAGGAGGATTAAAATGGATAACCAAAACAACAAAAATAACAAGAATAATAAGCAAAGTATTTCGTTTATTATACTGGTAACGGTGATTACCTCGATTCTGGTTATGGCTCTGTTTCAATTCCAGGGAATGACCTCTGCAAAAGAGATTACCTATAATAAATTTTTAAAGATGGTAGATGACGGCAAGGTTAAAAGCGTAGAGATCCAGAGTGATAAGATCATGATCACGACGAAGAAGGATGAAACCAGTGGAGTCGTACAGGAATATTATACCGGTGTTGTGAACGATGACAAGCTGACAGAACGTCTGGAAGAAGCGGGTGTGGAATTCAATCAGAAGATTCCGGATACAACATCTGCAATGGCGATGAATGTCATCCTTACATTCCTGCCAATTGCATTCTTTGTAGGAATGATCATCTGGATGACCAAGAGAATGTCAAAAGGCGGCGGTATGATGGGCATTGGAAAGAGCAATGCCAAGATGTACGTAGAAAAGCAGACCGGTGTCACATTCAAGGATGTAGCCGGACAGGATGAAGCAAAAGAATCTTTACAGGAAGTCGTAGATTTCCTTCATAATCCGGGAAAATATACCAGTGTAGGTGCAAAGCTTCCAAAGGGTGCACTTCTGGTAGGACCTCCGGGAACTGGTAAGACTCTTCTTGCCAAAGCAGTAGCGGGTGAAGCAAAGGTACCATTCTTCTCACTGAGTGGTTCCGCATTTGTGGAAATGTATGTCGGTGTCGGAGCGTCCAGAGTACGAGACCTGTTCAAGCAGGCACAGCAGATGGCACCATGTATTATCTTCATTGACGAGATTGATGCGATCGGTAAGAGTCGTGACAATCAGATGGGCGGCAATGATGAGCGTGAGCAGACACTGAATCAGCTGCTTGCCGAGATGGATGGTTTTGAAAGCAACAAAGGACTGGTTCTTCTGGCAGCTACCAACAGACCGGAGATCCTTGACCCTGCATTATTAAGACCGGGACGTTTTGACAGACGTATTGTAGTTGAAAAACCGGATCTGAAGGGAAGAGTAGATGTCCTGAAGGTACATTCCAAAGATGTGAAAATGGATGAGACGGTTAATCTGGAAGAGATTGCACTTGCAACATCAGGAGCCGTTGGTTCTGATCTTGCCAATATGATCAATGAAGCTGCAATTAATGCAGTAAAACATGGAAGAAACGCAGTCAGCCAGTCAGACCTGTTTGAAGCAGTGGAAGTCGTACTGGTTGGTAAAGAGAAGAAAGACCGCATCATGAGTCAGGAAGAAAGAAGAATTGTTTCTTATCATGAGGTGGGACACGCATTGGTCAGTGCATTGCAGAAAGATGCAGAACCGGTGCAGAAGATTACAATCGTACCGCGTACGATGGGAGCGCTTGGTTATGTTATGCAGACTCCGGAAGAAGAAAAATATCTGAATACGAAAAAGGAACTTCAGGCTATGTTAGTCGGACTGCTTGCAGGACGTGCGGCGGAGGAAGTCGTCTTCGATACTGTTACAACAGGAGCTTCGAATGATATCGAAAAGGCAACAAGTGTAGCGAGAGCGATGATCACACAGTATGGTATGAGTGAGAAGTTCGGACTGATCGGTCTGGAATCCATTCAGAACCGTTATCTGGATGGACGTCCGGTAAGCAACTGCGGACAGCAGACAGCATCAGAGATTGATGAAGAAGTCATGAAGATGCTCAAAGATGCATACGAAGAAGCAAAACAGCTCTTAAGAGATCACAAAGTAGCGCTGGATAAGATTGCTGCTTTCCTGATTGAGAAAGAGACGATCACCGGAAAAGAATTTATGGAAATTTTCCATGAAGTAGAAGGCATCGATCCGGATGCACCGAAGAAAGAAAATATAAGAATCGGGATGAATCCGGTGGAAGGTGAAGGTTTTGTAATGAAATCTGCAGATGAAGGGCCGGTCAGAATCAATCATCCAGAAGAAGCTGTAACAGATGAAGCACCTGCAGAATATGAAGCTGCTACAGAAGAATCCGATAGCGACGAAAATGCAGGAACGGTAGAAGTGATGACAGATATTGATTAATAGCTGAGGCAGAGACTTCGCAATAAAAAGACACAGTTATTGAGAATGAATCATGAAAAGATACGGAAAAATCAATGAAAAGAGGATTCCGTATCTTTTTTTGCTTTTATGTTATATAATGAATTTCTGTGTTATAATTTGATGTAAGAGAATTCAGGAGAAAGAGAATGGAAGGAACACTATTTGGAGTAGGAGTAGGTCCGGGAGATCCGGAGCTTATGACATATAAGGCAGTAGAGACGATTGAAAGATGTCAGGTACTTGCAGTGCCGGCAAGGGGAAAAGAGCATGCAGTCAGTTATAAGATTGCAGCGGGTAAGGTAAAGCATATAGAAGAAAAAGAATGCCTGAACCTTGACACACCGATGACAAAAGACAGACAGATACTGGAAGAAAATTATAAAAAAGCGGCAGAAAAGATTATAAATGAATTGAAAAAAGGAAAAGATGTGGCATATCTGACACTGGGGGATCCAACTGTTTATTCTACATATATATATATTCATAGAATTGTGAAAGAAAAAGGATATCATGTGGAAATTATCAATGGAATCCCTTCATTTTGTGCGTCTTTGGCAAGACTTGGAGACAGTCTGGCAGACCGCTGTGAACAACTGCATATTATTCCGTCCAGTTATGCAATAACGGAAGCTTTGGAATACCCGGGAACCAAGGTGTTGATGAAATCTGCTTCAAAGTTAGGAGAAGTAAAAGAAGAGCTTGTCAGGAATCATAGAGAAGCAGAAGTGAAGATGGTAGAAAACTGTGGGATGCCGGAAGAACATATATATGAAAATATAGATGAAATTCCGGAGACAGCCGGATATTATACATTGTTGGTTGTAAAAGAGCCAAAAAAATAGGTGATAGTATATGGAAAATTTTAACATACAGGAAGAATTGAAAAAATTGCCGGGAAAACCAGGCGTATACCTGATGCATGATGAAAAAGATGCGATCATTTATGTCGGAAAGGCAATTAGTCTGAAAAACCGTGTGCGTCAGTATTTTCAGAGCAGCAGGAATAAAGGCGCAAAGATTGAACAGATGGTAACGCATATTTCCAGATTTGAATATATTGTGACGGATTCAGAGCTTGAGGCACTGGTGCTGGAATGTAATCTGATCAAAGAGCACAGACCAAAATATAATACCATGCTGATGGATGATAAGACATATCCATTTATCAAAGTAACGGTTGCGGAAGCATTTCCAAGAGTTATGATGGCAAGGCAGATGAAAAAGGATAAGGCGAAGTATTTTGGACCATATACAAGTGCAGGAGCGGTAAAAGATACGATTGAACTGATCCGTAAGCTATATAAGATCCGAAGCTGCAACCGGTCACTTCCAAAAGATATTGGAAAAGAAAGACCCTGCCTGAATTACCATATTCATCAGTGTGATGCGCCGTGCCAGGGATATGTGACACAGGAGGAGTATAGAAAATCAATCGACGAGGTTGTAAGGTTCCTGAATGGGAATTATGATCCGATTCTGAAAGAACTGGAGGAGAAGATGCAGGAAGCATCGGACAATCTGGAATTTGAAAAAGCAATCGAGTACAGGGAGCTATTGTCCAGTGTACAGAAAATCGCACAGAAACAAAAAATTACAGACACTGCAGGAGACGACAGGGACATTCTTGCCATGGCGTCGGAAGGAGAAGATGCTGTGGTACAGGTGTTCTTTATCCGGAATGGACGTCTGATCGGAAGGGATCATTTTTATCTGAAAATAGACGAACAGGAAGCGTCCGGGGAAATCTTATCAAGCTTTATTAAACAGTTTTATGCGGGTACGCCGTATATCCCGGCAGAACTGATGCTGCCGGAAGAGATAGAAGACCAGGAGATTATTGAAGAATGGCTGACAGCAAGAAGAGAACACAAAGTTCGTCTGCGGATTCCCAAAAAAGGGACGAAGGAAAAGCTTGTGGAGCTGGCGCAGAAAAATGCGCAGATGGTTCTAAAGAACGACAAAGAACGCCTGAAGAGGGAAGAAGGCAGAACGATCGGAGCAGTGAAGGAGCTGGAAAAGATACTGGGGCTGAAGAAAATTGTGCGTATGGAAGCTTATGATATCTCTAATACGAATGGATTTGATTCGGTAGGTTCGATGGTAGTATACGAACATGGAAGACCGAAAAGAAATGATTACCGAAAGTTCAAGATCAAAAGCGTACAAGGTCCGGATGATTATGCAAGCATGAATGAAGTGCTGACAAGGCGGTTTGAGCACGGATTAAGGGAACAGCAGGAAGAAAAAGAGGCAGGTGGTTTTCAGGCATTTCCGGATCTGATATTAATGGATGGTGGAAGAGGCCAGGTGAATATTGCACTGGAGGTCCTGGAACGTCTGCATCTTCAGATTCCGGTATGCGGAATGGTAAAGGATGACAACCACAGGACGAGAGGACTGTATTTTAATAATGTCGAACTGCCAATAGACAGGAATTCCGAATGCTTCCGGCTGATCACAAGAATCCAGGATGAGGCACACCGGTTTGCAATCACCTTCCACAGACAGTTAAGAAGCAAAGGACAGGTACATTCGGTTCTGGATGATATACCGGGAGTAGGTCCGGCAAGGAGAAAAGATCTGATGCGCCATTTTGAAAATATAGAAGCGATTCGGAATGCAACGGCAGAAGAATTAAAGGAATTACCATCGATGAATGAAAAATCTGCCAATGAAGTATACAAATTTTTCCACCAGAATGCCTGAATATGATATAATAGATTTATCAGATTTTTTAATACGTGTGAGGTAAAAGATATGGCGAATAAAGTAAAGTTAAAAACACTCGTTGAAAAAATGAATCTCAAAAATCTTACACCGGATGTAGATCTTTCCGAAAAAGTAGTTGAGATTCCGGATATTAACAGACCAGCTCTTCAGCTGACCGGATTTTTCGAACATTTTGATTCAGAACGTGTACAGATTATTGGATATGTGGAATATACATTCCTGGAAAAGATGACGGATGAAGCAAAGAAAAAGCAGATATATGAGACACTGCTTTCTTACAAGATCCCATGCCTGATCTTCTGCAGGAATCTTCCGCCGGAGGCAATGCTTCTTGAGATGGCAGAAAAGGCAAATATACCGGTCTTCCAGACAGAGAAGAAGACATCTGAGTTTACAGCAGAGATTATCCGCTGGCTGAATGTAGAGCTTGCTCCTTGTATTTCAATCCACGGTGTACTTGTAGACGTATATGGTGTCGGTGTGCTGATCATGGGTGAAAGTGGAATTGGAAAGAGTGAAGCAGCTCTTGAGCTGATCAAGCGTGGACACCGTCTTGTTAGTGATGATGTCGTAGAAATCAGAAGAGTCAGTGATGAAACACTGGTTGGAACGGCTCCTGATATCACCCGTCATTTTATCGAACTGCGTGGTATCGGTATCGTGGATGTAAAGGCATTGTTTGGTGTACTGAGTGTCAGAGAGACACAGAATATCGATCTTGTTATCACTCTGGAAGAGTGGAATAAGAATAAAGAATATGACCGTCTGGGACTTGAGGAAGAATATACAGAATTTCTTGGAAATAAAGTGGTTTGCCACCATCTTCCAATCCGTCCGGGACGTAATCTTGCGATCATTGTTGAGACTGCTGCTGTTAACCACAGACAGAAACAGATGGGATACAATGCCGCACAGGAACTGTACAAGCGTGTACAGCAGAACTTAACAAAGAAATAAGGAGAATAAAAGGAAAATGAAATATTGTTTTGGTGTAGATATCGGGGGAACAACTGTGAAATTAGGTCTTTTCACGACTGAGGGAGAGATTATTGATAAGTGGGAGATCAAGACCCGCACAGAGAATCAGGGAGAGGCTGTGCTTCCGGATATTGCAGATGCATTAAAGAAAAAACTTGCTGAGAAGCAGATTGAAAAAGATCAGGTGGAAGGAATCGGTGTAGGTGTTCCTGCTCCTGTAGATGCAGAAGGTGTTGTTCAGAATACCGCAAACCTGGGATGGGGATACAAAGAAGTAAAACGCGAGATGGAAGAGTTATCCGGCATGAAAGCAGAGATTGGTAATGACGCCAATGTAGCAGCACTTGGGGAGATGTGGCTTGGAGCCGGAAAAGGACGCAAGAATATCATCATGGTGACACTTGGAACAGGTGTTGGTGGTGGAATCATCGTAGATGGAAAACCTCTGGTAGGTGCACATGGTGCCGGTGGAGAGATCGGTCATCTCTGTGTTAATTACGAAGAGACGGATCACTGCGGATGCGGTAATACAGGATGTCTGGAGCAGTATGCATCTGCAACAGGTATTACAAGACTTGCCAATATCCGTCTGGCAAAAGATGATAAAGAATCTGTATTAAGAGGACAGGAGATCAGTGCGAAGACTGTATTCGATGCAGTAAAAGCAGGAGATGCAGTAGCAGAAGAAATCGCAGAAGAATTTGGAAAATATCTCGGATACGCGATGGCAAATCTGGCAGCGGTCGTAGACCCTGCTGCAATTGTAATCGGTGGAGGAGTATCAAAAGCCGGAGAAATTCTTCTGAAATATGTAGAAAAGAACTTTAAAGAAAGAGCATTCTTTGCAAACAAAGATACAGAATTCGTTCTTGCAACACTTGGAAATGATGCGGGTATCTGTGGAGCTGCAAAATTAATTCTTTAAGAAAGATACAGAAGAAGACAAACAGGAAACTATATTTCTAATAATAAAGGGAGAGTTACAGTGAACAACCAGTGTGACCCTCCTTTTTTTGATACTTAAGTATGCAAGGAAAGCTGTCAGTGCCGGCTTCTGCAGATGCCAAAGTATGTTTATAAGGCTTTGTTGGTAAAAATAAAAATGCGGATATATGAAAATCCGCATTTTTATAGAAAATGATACTATTTACTGTATAATCGATTATTCTGAACTTCCAGAAGAACCATTGTCACTGCCGCCGGAAGAAGCGCTGTCACTGCCGCCGGAAGAGCCATTGTCACTGCTGGAACTTCCGTTAGATCCTCCGTTGTAGGATCCGTCTCCTGATGCGTCAGAACCAGTACTTCCGGAAGCAGAACCGCTATAGGAGTCGTTTCCGGAAGCAGAATCATTGCTGTTGTTAGAAGAATTGCTGTTCTTGCTTGAACTGCTGTCATCTGACTCGACATCGTTATCATAAGATTTGCTCTTTGATTTACTCTTGCTTGAAGAATATCCATGTCCTGAGCATACATCATCAGAAAGTGAATCTTTTGCGAAGTATTCTGTAACAGAAGGGCATCCACTGCCTGCACGTTTTCCGCTGATTGTACATACGGTTGCTTTTTCAACGGAAGATGGTACTTCAAAATCCTTTGTTTCCAGGTTCGCATGGATACGGGTCATAATGTTATCCCAGATACGGAAACGGAATCTTGTATCGGAATTACACTCTTTGTTGTCGTCATATCCACCCCATACAGAACATGTATAATATGGCGTGAATCCACAGAACCATAAGTCTTTATTAGAAGTAGTGGTACCTGTCTTACCTGCAACCGGCATATTAGGAAGCTGGCAGGCTGTACCAGTACCTTCATTAACAACATCTTCCATGGCGCTTGTAAGGAGATATGCTGTACTGTCTTTGATTACAGTGTGGGAATCTCCGTTGCCCTCAAGAAGCACATTACCATCATGGTCAACAACTTTGCTGTATAAGGTTGGTTTGTTATAAACACCACCATTTGCAATAGCTGCATAAGCGGCACACATTTCATAGTTGTATACACCTTCAGTGATACCACCAAGAGCGAGGGTCTGTGACTTACTGTCATCAAATACCTGTCCGTTGATTGTCTTATTTTTTACCAGTGTACTGATTCCAAACTTCTGGCAATATTCATATCCAAGTTCCTGTGTAATCTCGTCACTCAATTTTACTGCTACAACGTTAATTGAATTTGTGATGGCCTGGCGGATTGTTGTACTTCCACGATACTGTTTGTCCGCATTTCTGAGAACCTGACCACTCTTTAATGTATACGGTTCATCATCAATTGTAGTTGCAAGTGTCTTATCACAGGAATCCAGAGCTGGTGCATAAGCTGCAAGGATCTTGAATGTAGAACCAGGCTGCCTTTTAGAACCCTGGTAAGCTCTGTTCAGTCCGAGACTGGAAGCTTTTTCACCACGTCCACCGACCAGTGCTTTGATTTCACCGGTGGCCTGATCCATGATTGTGATAGAAGACTGTGGCTGAGGGGTGATCGTGATACGTTCATCGTAGGTATCACCTTCCTGTGCAATTGTTGATTTCCATTCTTCTACCATTGCTCTGGCGGAAGCTTCACTGGAATAGAGAAGTCCCTGTTCTTTTCCATAAGTTGCTTTTACATAAGACTTGATATCGTTACTTCCGTAATTCTGTGTGGAACCGTCTGCACGCGTAACTGTCAGTGCATAATCAAGTCCATATTCTTTTAATCCGGGATAGTTAGAGTCTCTGTTAGCCTCTTCGTCACAGATCTGCTGCATTGCCTGATTCTGTGTGGAGTAGATGCTGAGTCCTCCGCTGTAAACAGCGTTATATGCCTGGGTATCCGTATAACCCAGCTGGTCTTTCAGATCCTGAATTACCTGTTGTGCAAGAGCGTCTACAAAATAGCTGTAAGCATTATCACCCTGTGTAGAAGAAGCAGTTGTCTGGATACGTGCATAGACATCATCTGCCATAGCTTCGTCATACTGAGCCTGACTGATATAGCCCTGCTCCAGCATATTATCTAGTACTTTGTCTCTACGTAACTTGTTGTTATCCGGATGGGTTACCGGATCGTAATCCGTTGGATTCTGTGTGATACCGGCAATAACTGCACATTCGGATAAAGTAAGCTCAGATACATCTTTGTTAAAATATCTCTGTGATGCAGCCTGAACTCCAAGGCAGTTCTGCCCAAGGTTGATGGTATTCAGATAACTTTCGATGATTTCATCTTTGTCCATCTGTTTTTCAATCTGGATTGCCAGATATTGTTCCTGAATCTTACGCTGTAGTCTGTCGTAGAATGTCTTTTCTTTGGTAAAGTTCGGGAATACATTGTTCTTGATGAGCTGCTGCGTCAGTGTACTGGCACCCTCTGAGAAGCTTCCGCGGGTAATTCCGACAACCGCAGCACGGGCGATACCCTGAAGGTCAATACCGTTGTGTTTGTAAAAACGTTCGTCCTCGATCGCTACAAATGCATGTTGGAGATCTTTTGGAATCTCGTCAATGGATTTGTATACACGGTTGGAACCTGAGGATACGAAGCGTTCAATCTCAGTGCTGCCATCATCAGCATAAACAAAGGTTGTGAATCCTTTTGGCTTAACATCGGATGCGGAAACTTTCGGAGTATCATCAATAATCTTTTTTATAAAAAGACCGCCACCGAGCATTCCGGCAACTGCCACACATACGATACACAGAAGCAGTGCTTTAAAAAGCCGGACGACGATACGTTTTCCCTGCATTGTAGATTTGGATGTTATTTTTTTCTGCTTTTTCGCAGCTTTTTTCTTTCCATAATTCATGCGCTTAGGCCTCCTTCATACTTGCTTATTATAACAAATGTACAGTCTTTTATAAAGAAAAAAATGAAAACTTCATATATGGCTAGGAAAATCTTAAGAAATTAGTTATTATATAAGTAAAAAATATAAGTGAAACATCAGATATCCAGATGATAGAAATGATTTTTCAGGCACACTCTAAGGCTGGAATCATGTGAAAGTCAGAGATATCATGAAAAAGATTTGAAAGGATGACGCTATGTTACCAGAATACAAAACGGTCTATGAAGGCGGGGAAGATGAAATCGTTGAAAAGAAATCAAGATTTATTGCCACAGTGCTTCCTGTGCAGACAGAAGAGGAGGCGCTTGCATTTATAGAAAAGACAAAAAAGAAATACTGGGATGCAAGGCATAACTGCTTTGCATATATTATAGGGGAAAGAGGACAGCTGCAAAGATGCAGCGATGATGGAGAACCAAATGGAACAGCGGGAAAACCAATGCTGGATGTACTGCTGGGGAATGAGCTTCGCAATGTCGTGGTGGTTGTAACCAGATATTTTGGAGGAACACTTCTGGGAACCGGAGGGCTTGTAAGAGCTTATTCAGGTGCAGTAAAAGCAGGACTTGAGGCATCGGTGCTGATCACAAAGATATGGGGCGTAAAACTCCATATTGATACGGATTATACAACATTTGGAAAAATCCAGTATATTCTTGCACAAAGAGAATTGAAAATACTGGATACGGTATACACCGATAAGGTGGAACTGGAAGTGCTGATCCCGAAGACAGATCTGGATTTTGTGATGAGTACGATCACGGAAGGAACGAATGCACAGGCAGAGATGACACCGGGAGAAGAGTGCTATTATGCAGAGATAGGCGGGACGCCAACGATTCTTGAATAATCTGACAGGAAATCCTATGAAGCATGCCTGAAAAGAAAAGGTATCTGTAACCATGTTTCGTAATTACTTGAAGTTTAAAAAATAAGTAATACGAAATATCTGTTACAGATACCTTTCTTATTATACCTTATACCAAATCATAGAAGAGAAATGGTCAGGTGTTCACGAATCCACCTGTAATAAAACAGCATCTCTCTTGAAATCCGTTTTTAGGATTTATGAAAATTCCGGCTCGATCAGTCCAAATGTTCCGTTTTTACGTTTGTATACAACGTTTACTTCGTCTGATTCTGCATTGCAGAATACATAGAAATCATGCCCTAATAATTCCATCTGTACGCATGCATCTTCTGGATACATTGGTTTAAATCCAAATTTTTTCGTACGTACGATCTTAATCTCGCCATCATCTTCAATGTTGTCTTCGGCTTCAAAAAATTCCTGCTTGAAATTGCCGCCGTCCTGTTCACGTGCTACCAGTTTGTTTTTATATTTGCGAAGCTGACGCTCAATAATTTCTTCTACAAGGTCAATAGATACATACATATCCGAACTTTCCTGCTCTGAACGAATCATACCACCCTTGACTGGAATGGTAACTTCGATCTTCTGATGCCCTTTCTGTACGCTCAGGGTTACGTGGATCTCAGTATTCGGAGTGAAATACCTTTCTAATTTTCCTAACTTGCTTTCTACGGCTTCTTTTAAACCTGGTGTTACATCGATGTTCTTCCCAATAATGATAAATTTCATGATGCCCAACTCCTTTTCGACATAATTTCAAATAAATGCACGGTATACAATCATCAAATTATGGTAATAATATCTGACAATTGATAGTCGAATTGGCAATCTATCTGATATGTGTAGTATAACATGTTTGGACGCTAATGTATAGCACGAATTACCTGAATTCTTGAAATTTTTCCTTCATGTAATTTTGCAACACGAAGTCCACAGTCATGGAAGTAATAACAGGCACCAACGCGGGGATTTACATTCTGTTCTTCCAGATGGGTCAGCAGGACCTCTAAAAGAGTTGCATCCGGGTCCCCGGGAATCTCTACAGATAACACCTTGTTGACGACTTTAATCTTAGTCGAAGCACGAAAGACAGTTTCGTCAGCAACATCAAATTCTGAAAATAAGAATTTTCGTGTGGCAAATAATACGGCAATCGAAGTGACACCGATCAGACTGCTGTAGATAGAAGAGTGATCCACGATAATCTGTCTGGCAATTGCAAACAACAGTACTTCAAAGACAGTGCTTGGTGAGTGAGAGTACATCATTCTGATCAGCTCCACACCAATGATCAGGTTAAAACAGACCTCAAGCAGATCGTCGTAGTTTGGATAAGTTCCAAGATTTGGAATATTTTGAAGCGAGCCAGCCATGCGGAGGCAGAGGAGAATAATACCAATCGCAAGCATAAAAGCAATGACATATTCAAGAATGGCAGCAATCTGCTTCAAAATCTGTACAATAAATTCTTTCATACATAGATTTCCTTTCTTTTGAAAATAGATTAATAAAGTAGAATTTCGCTGTAATCTCAGTATAAGTGAAAGCAGACCGTTTGCCAATAAGACGGGAGCAGATTGAATTACTAAATTAAGTACAATCAAAAAAAGAGACGGGATATCACCAGAGTCTGGCTTTAGAGCGTGTTTCAGACAAGCGCTAAGAACAAAAAAGCGGCAATACATATGAAGTAAATTTTCAGGAAAGAAATTGCCTCATATATATTACCGCTATTAGCAGCCGTTTACCGGCATTTATTAAATTATAAAGAATTTATAACCTTATCGGCTGACACGTTTTCTCATCTTCGGATCCAGGATCTTCTTACGGATACGTAAGGATTCCGGAGTTACTTCCAGAAGCTCATCTGTATCGATGAAGTCGATGGCCTGTTCCAGACTGAGTACAGTCGGAGGAGTAAGACGGAGTGCTTCATCTGCACTGGAAGAACGGGTGTTTGTAAGATGTTTTGTCTTACATACGTTCACTTCGATATCATCTGTCTTGGCATTTTCTCCGATGACCATACCAGAGTAAACCTTCTCGCCAGGTCCGATGAAGAGAGTACCACGTTCCTGGGCACTGTACAGACCGTAAGTTACGGATTCACCAGTCTCGAATGCAATCAGGGATCCCTGTTTACGGTACTGGATGTCACCCTTATATGGAGCGTATCCGTCGAATGCAGTGTTCATGATACCGTTACCCTTTGTATCTGTCAGGAAATCCCCACGATAACCAATGAGTCCACGTGACGGGATTTTGAATTCCAGACGTGTGTAACCGCCGTTGGCAGCACCCATTGTCTGAAGCTCACCCTTTCTCTGGCTCAGCTTGTCGATGACAACACCTGTATATTCATCTGGTACATCGATATAAGCAATTTCCATTGGCTCGAGAAGTTTACCATTCTCATCCTTGTGATACAGAACCTCGGCTTTACTTACTGCGAATTCATAGCCTTCACGTCTCATGTTCTCGATCAGAACAGACAGGTGAAGTTCTCCACGTCCGGATACCTTGAATGCATCCATGTTTTCTGTATCTTCTACACGGAGGCTGACGTCTGTGTTAAGCTCGCGCATCAGACGGTCACGTAAGTGGCGGGAAGTTACGTATTTTCCCTCCTGTCCGGCAAATGGGCTGTCATTTACAACGAAGTCCATAGAAATCGTTGGCTCAGAGATCTTCTGGAACGGGATCGGAACCGGATTCTCAGGAGAGCAGAGTGTATCACCGATGGAAATATCTGAAATACCGGAGATCGCTACGATCGCACCGATAGTTGCTTCTTTTACTTCTACTTTCTGCAGACCGTCAAATTCATATAACTTACTGATCTTAACTTTCTTCTGTTTGTCAGGATCATGGTGGTTCACTACAACCATTTCCTGATTTACTGCGATGGTACCGTTATCTACTTTACCAACACCGATACGTCCGACATATTCATTGTAATCGATCGTGCTGATCAGAACCTGTGTCGGAGCTTCCGGATCTCCTTCTGGAGCAGGGATATAGTCAAGAATTGTCTCGAACAGAGGTTTCATGTCTTTCATATCATCTGTGATCTCAAGTGCAGCTACACCGTTCTTTGCAGAAGCGTATACGAATGGGCAGTCTAACTGCTCATCAGAAGCACCAAGGTCGATGAGAAGCTCAAGCACTTCATCAATAACTTCGTCAGCTCTTGCTTCCGGACGGTCAATTTTATTAATACAAACGATAACCGGAAGCTTTAATTCCATTGCTTTACGGAGTACGAATTTTGTCTGAGGCATAGCACCCTCGAAAGCGTCAACGACGAGGATAACACCATTTACCATCTTAAGGACACGTTCTACCTCTCCACCGAAGTCGGCATGTCCCGGAGTATCTATAATATTGATTTTTACACCGTTATAGGTGACGGCAGTATTTTTGGAGAGGATAGTAATTCCACGTTCTCTTTCGATATCGTTAGAGTCCATGACACGTTCTGCTACTTCCTGATTCTCACGGAATACACCGCTTTGCTTTAATAATTCATCTACTAATGTTGTCTTACCATGGTCAACATGGGCAATAATCGCGATATTACGTACATCTTCACGTTTTGTCTTCATTACGAATCTTCCTTTTCTCTACCTATTATCATATGCAACCACATTAGTTTATCACATTTTTTGAAATTTACAAGTATTTTAGTTCTAAAATGCTGTTTTGATTCATAGACTTTGTAATGACTCAAAATACGATTCAGAGGAAGGGAGATTACAAAATTATGTCAGATAAGATGATTGAGAACAACCAGGTAACCGTTATGGGAGAGATCGTATCCCCGTTTTCATTCAGCCATGAAGTGTTCGGTGAGGGCTTTTATATGGTGGAAGTAGATGTAAAACGTCTTAGCAATTCAAGGGACAGGATCCCTCTTATGATCTCGGAGAGACTGATCGATGTATCCAAAGATTATACCGGAGAATTCATTATGGTAAATGGACAGTTCCGGTCCTATAACAGACACGAAGAGACAAAGAACAGACTGATCCTGTCTGTGTTTGTCCGTGAAATTTCATTTGTAGAAGAGGAGCTGGACGGAGCCAAGACGAATCAGATTCTTCTGGATGGCTATATCTGCAAACAGCCGGTATACCGAAAGACACCGCTTGGAAGAGAAATTGCAGATCTGCTTCTTGCAGTGAACCGGCCGTATGGAAAGTCGGATTACATCCCATGTATCTGCTGGGGGCGCAATGCAAGATTTGCTTCTGCATTCGAAGTCGGAGAGCATGTACAGGTGATCGGAAGAATCCAGAGCCGTGAATATATGAAAAAGATCACGGAAAACGAGACACAGAAAAGGGTTGCCTATGAAGTGTCAGTCAGCAAACTGGAATGTATGGATGTGTAAAATTAGCAGATGGTTTGATTGACATCATATTTAATTGATGATAGAATTTCATTAGATTATATGAAAGTCAGGAGGATCACTATGGCTATTTTTACAGGAGCCGGCGTGGCAATTGTCACACCATTTAATGAAGATGGAAGTATTAATTATGATAAACTGGATGAATTGATCGAATTTCATTGTGCACATAAAACAGACAGCATTGTAATCTGCGGTACGACAGGAGAATCTGCTACTATGACAGAGGAAGAACATATGCAGTGTGTAAAATTCACAATCGACCGAGTAAAACACAGAATCCCGGTTATCGCAGGAACAGGTTCTAATTGCACACGTACTGCAATTGAGATGTCAAAAGAAGCTTCCGAATACGGAGCAGACGGACTGCTTCTGGTTACACCTTATTACAATAAGGCAACTCAGGCAGGTCTTGTTGCACATTTCAGCGCAGTAGCGAAAGAAGTAACAGCACCGATCATTATGTACAGTGTTGCAAGCAGAACAGGATGTAACATCGAACCGGCAACAGTAGCAAAACTGGTAAAAGAAGTAGATAATATCGTAGGTATCAAAGAAGCATCAGGAAATATCTCACAGGTTGCAAAGATCATGAACCTGACAGATGGTAATATTGATATGTATTCTGGTAATGATGATCAGATCGTGCCGCTGTTATCCCTGGGTGGAAAAGGTGTGATCTCAGTATTGTCAAATGTAGCACCGGATGAAGCACATGATATTTGTGAGAAATTCTTTAACGGAGATGTGAAGGGAAGTGCAGCACTTCAGCTGAAAGCGCTTCCACTGATCGAGCAGTTATTCTGCGAAGTGAACCCGATCCCGGTTAAAAAGGCAATGCAGCTCATGGGAGTTGACTGCGGACCGCTTCGTATGCCGCTTACAGAGATATCCCCTGAACATGAGAAGAATCTTGCAAAAGCAATGAAAGACTTCGGTATTCAGTTAGCATAATAATAAAAATAAAGGATATCATACATGATCTACATATATGATATCCTTTTGTTTTAAGGGTATAGAGAGATAAATTACAAGGAGGATAAATAGCATGGTAAAAGCAATTATGCATGGATGTAATGGACACATGGGACGTGTGATTACGGATATTATTAAGAACACAGAAGGAATTGAACTGGTAGCAGGAATTGACAAATATACAAAAGTACCGAATGATTATCCGGTATTTGAAAGCATCAGCGCATGCGATGTAGATGCAGATGTTATCATTGATTTTTCAAATGCAGCGGCAGCAGATGAATTACTGGATTACTGCGTGGAAAAACAGGTACCGGTAGTACTTTGTACAACAGGACTGTCAGAAGAGCAGCTTGCGAAGGTAGAAGAATCAGCCAAAAAAGTAGCCGTATTAAAGTCTGCGAACATGTCACTTGGAATCAACCTTCTGATGAAGATCCTGAAAGATGCAACAAAGGTACTTTCACCGGCAGGATATGATATTGAACTGGTGGAAAAACATCATAATCAGAAACTGGATGCACCAAGCGGTACAGCACTGGCACTTGCTGATTCGATCAACGAAGCAGCGGATAACCAGTATCATTATGTATATGACAGAAGCCAGGTGCGTCAGAAACGTGACCAGAAAGAGATCGGAATTTCAGCAGTACGTGGAGGAACGATCGTTGGTGATCATGAAGTAATCTTTGCGGGACAGGATGAAGTGATCGAATTCAAACATACTGCATATTCCAAAGCTGTATTTGGAAAAGGTGCGGTAGAAGCTGCAAAATTCCTGGCTGGAAAACCGGCAGGAAGATACGATATGTCAGATGTCATTCAGTTCTAGTGGGGAACCGGATCTGATTGATAGATAGAAAAAATAATACCACAGGAAGAACAGGAGGTAGCAATGAGACAATTGGAGGAACGTTATCTGGAGAGACTTTCTCAACTGTATCCAACCATCGCCAAAGCTTCCACAGAAATCATCAATTTGCAGGCAATCTTGAACCTGCCTAAGGGAACAGAACATTTTTTAACAGATATTCATGGGGAATATGAGGCATTTGCACATGTACTAAAGAATGGCTCTGGTTCCGTGCGCCGTAAAATTGATGATGTGTTCGGTAATACTCTGAGTAGCAAGGACAAACAGGCCCTTGCTACTCTTATTTATTATCCGAAGGAGAAGATGGACAGGATCAAAAAGACAGAGAAAAATATGGAGGACTGGTATAAGATCACACTTTACAGGCTGATAGAGGTCTGTAAAAGAACAGCGAGCAAATATACCAGATCTAAGGTAAGAAAGGCACTGCCGCCGGATTTTGCATATGTGATTGAAGAGCTGATCACGGAAAAAAGTGGTATGACGACGGATAAGGAATCTTACTATAATGCGATCGTCAGTACGATCATCAGGATCGGACGTGCCGAGAAATTCATTATTGCAATGAGTGAGCTGATCCAGCGTCTGACGGTGGACCATCTGCATATTGTTGGGGATATATATGACAGAGGACCGGGACCGCATATTATTATGGATAAACTGATGGCGTACCATTCCGTGGATATCCAGTGGGGAAACCATGATGTATTGTGGATGGGAGCGGCAGCCGGACAAAGAGGCTGTATTGCAAATGTGATCCGTATCTGTGCAAGATATGGCAATCTTGATATTCTGGAGGAAGGATACGGAATCAATCTGCTTCCGCTTGCGACATTTGCCATGAATACATATAAGGATGATCCGTGTGAATGCTTCAAATTAAAAGGGAATCCAAATTACAGTGCGACAGAGATGTTGATGGATGTGAAGATGCATAAGGCAATTTCTGTCATCCAGTTCAAAGTGGAAGGCCAGATCATTAAGAAAAATCCGGGATTTAAGCTGGATAAGCGCAATCTCTTGCATCATATTGATTATGAAAAGGGAACAATTGAGCTGGATGGAAAAGAATATAAGCTTCTGGATACGAACTTCCCGACGATCGATCCGAAAAAGCCGTATGCTCTGACAAAAGAAGAAGAGGATATTATGGAGCGTCTGGAACGAGCTTTTGAAAACTGTGAAAAACTGCAGAGTCATATGCATTTTCTTTTGAACCGCGGAGGATTATATAAAGTATATAATGGAAATCTGCTGTATCATGGCTGCGTCCCGCTAAAAGAAGATGGAACCTTAAAAAGTGTGCGTATATTCGGACGGACTTACAAGGGCAAGAGTCTGTACGAAGTATTGGAAAGCTATGTAAGAAAAGGATTTTATGCGGTAGATCCAAAGGAAAAAGAACGTGGCAGGGATATCATGTGGTATATCTGGCTGAGTGAGAATTCACCGTTGTTTGGAAAAGACAAGATGGCGACGTTCGAACGGTATTTTCTGGCTGAAAAAGAGACGCATAAGGAAAAGAAGAATCCATATTACCTGCTGTTAGAAGATGAAAAAGTGGTGGAGCGGATCCTGAAAGAATTCGGCCTGGAAAATGAAGATGCCCACATTATCAACGGTCATGTTCCGGTGAAGTGCAAAGACGGGGAAAATCCAATCAAGTGTGGTGGAAAAGTACTGGTCATTGATGGAGGATTTTCAAGAGCGTACCAGAAAGAGACAGGAATTGCCGGATATACATTGATCTATAATTCGTATGGATTGATACTTGCGGCTCATGAGCCATTTGAATCAACAGAGGCTGCGATCGAAAAAGAAAGCGACATTCATTCCGACAGCACGGTTGTAAAGCGTACGCTGGAACGCAAAAAAGTAGAAGATACAGACGTCGGAAAAGAATTAAAAGAGCAGATTTCAGATCTGGAAGTATTGCTCGCAGCATATAGAAGCGGTGTGATCGCAGAAAAATTATAATGTATGTAAATGCATAACAATGTAAAAAAATACCAGTCTTCCGATTGAGAGTTTACCGTATAAATTCAGAAAAAATGCAGATATTACAGGTAACAAGTATTACTTGAGCATAGATGAATTTATACGGAAAGGGAGATTGGAAAAATGAGACAATGGAAAAAGTTCATGCTGGTACTGATGTGTACAGGAGTGATGGCAGGAGTAACTGCCTGTGGAAATAATGCCGACGATAACGCAGCCAATGACAATGCGGCAACAGAAGGGACAACCGGTGATCAGACAGATGGTATTATGAATGATAATACAGAGGATGATGCTCTGGATAATGGCAGTACAACAGATAGAAATAACACAACAGGAAAAGATGATGTCACAGACAGAAATAATACAAATGGCGGTGTAATAGATGAAATCGGTGATGATGTCCGTGATGGAGTAGATGACATCGGGGACACATTAGATCCGGATGACAATGTGAACAACGGTACACAGAATACGAGATAGCAAAAAATTGTAGAGATATGAATATATAAGGATGTGGGGAATGTATGGAAATGATACAAAAGACCACGTCCTTATTTTATGTAGCAAAGTATGGAAGAGAAGCGTGCCAGAGGCAGGCCTTGGAGATAGAAAAGAATTTTGAAAAAGTTACAGGTGAAAAGTTTGTTGCACAGGAGAGTGCCGGCAGGCTGGCTGGACGGCGGCACTTTAGTATGATAAAATACTAAAAATAAATAGAAATATTATAAAAGAGAATGTAAAAACATACAGGATAAGGAGAACAGAGTATATGAAATTCAGACCATGTATAGATATTCATAATGGACAGGTAAAACAGATTGTCGGCGGAAGTCTTCTGGATCAGGGAGATCAGGCAGTGGAGAATTTTGCTGCAACACAGGAGGCGGATTATTTTGCAGATATGTATAAAAAAGACGGGCTGACCGGAGGACACGTGATCCTGCTGAATCCGGCATCTTCCGAATATTATGCAAAGACAAAAGAACAGGCGTTAAAAGCATTGCGGGCATATCCGGAAGGACTGCAGATCGGCGGAGGAATCACGGCTGAGAATGCAGCAGAGTATATTGAAGCAGGTGCAAGTCATGTGATTGTGACTTCCTATGTGTTCAAAAATGGAGAAATCCAGTGGGAGAATCTTGAAAAGCTCTGTGCAGCCGTCGGAAAAGAGCATGTGGTTCTGGATCTGAGCTGTAGAAAAAAAGATGACAAATATTATATCGTAACGGACCGCTGGCAGACATTTACGAATGTTGTATTAGATGAAGCAATTCTGGAAAAATTATCGGGATATTGTGATGAATTCCTGGTTCACGGGGTAGATGTAGAAGGAAAAGCATCGGGAATTGAAAGTGAACTGATTGAAATATTAAGTAAAGAAACGAAGATCCCGGTTACATATGCAGGCGGTATCAGCTCGCTGGAAGACCTTGAAAAAATCCGCGAAATCGGAAAAGGAAAGATTGATTTTACGATTGGAAGTGCTCTGGATCTCTTCGGAGGAAAGATCCCGTATCAGACAATCCGGAATTACCGGTTCTAAACAGGTGGTTAATAATGTGTTAACACTTTATAAATCGGTTGAATTGAAGTTTGGATAGTGATAAAATGGGGAATAGAGTGGTCGTATTGCGTCCATAATCAGTAATAAGGAGCACATAGCGAATGAATATTATACAGAAAATATTTGGAACTCATAGCCAAAATGAGTTGAAACGAGTTTACCCGATCGCAGATGCAGTTCTTGCAATGGATGAGGAGATGCAGAAGCTGTCTGATGAGGAACTCAAAGGAAAGACAAAAGAATTCAAGGAACGTCTGGAAAAAGGCGAGACTTTAGATGATATTCTCCCAGAAGCATATGCGGTAGTAAGAGAAGCTGCAAGCCGTGTACTGGGAATGAAACATTACCGCGTACAGATCATCGGTGGTATTATCCTGCATCAGGGACGTATCGCTGAGATGAAGACTGGTGAAGGTAAGACCCTGGTAGCGACACTTCCGTCCTATCTGAATGCCCTGGATGGAAAGGGGGTACATGTTGTAACAGTCAATGATTATCTGGCAAAGCGTGATGCTGAGTGGATGGGGCAGGTACATGAATTTCTGGGACTGACTGTCGGCGTTGTACTGAACAGCATGGATAATGATGAAAGACGTGCAGCATATGACTGTGATATCACTTATGTAACCAATAACGAACTGGGATTTGATTATCTGAGAGATAACATGGTTATTTATAAAGAACAGTTGGTACAGCGTGGTCTGAACTATGCGCTGATCGATGAGGTTGACTCTGTACTGATCGATGAGGCGAGAACCCCTCTGATCATTTCCGGACAGAGTGATAAGTCTACAAAGCTTTATGAAGCATGCGATATCCTGGCGCGCCAGTTAGAGCGTGGTGAAGCCAGTGGCGAATTTACCAAGATGAATGCCATCATGGGTGAAGACATCGAAGAGACCGGAGATTTCATCGTTAATGAGAAGGAAAAGAATATCAACCTTACAGAAGACGGTGTTAAAAAAGTTGAAAAATTCTTCCATATCGAGAACCTGGCGGATTCAGAGAACCTGGAGATCCAGCATAACATTATCCTGGCACTGCGTGCACATAACCTGATGTTCCGTGACAAAGATTATGTAGTAAAAGATGATGAAGTACTGATCGTTGATGAATTTACCGGACGTATCATGCCGGGACGCCGTTACTCCGATGGTCTGCATCAGGCAATCGAAGCAAAAGAACATGTAAAAGTTAAGAGAGAAAGCAAGACTCTTGCAACGATTACATTCCAGAACTTATTTAATAAATATACAAAGAAATCCGGTATGACAGGTACTGCCCTGACAGAAGAAAAAGAGTTCCGTGAGATTTACGGTATGGACGTTATCGAAATTCCTACCAATGTTCCGGTTATCCGTAAAGACCTGGAAGACGCAGTATACAAAACACAGAAAGAAAAATTCAGAGCCGTATGTGATGCAATCGAAGAAGCACATGCAAAGCATCAGCCGGTACTGGTTGGTACAATTACAATTGATAATTCAGAGCTGTTAAGCGGTATGTTAAAGCGCCGTGGAATCAAACATAATGTATTGAATGCTAAATTCCACGAATTAGAGGCTGAGATTGTAGCCCAGGCAGGTGTGCATGATGCCGTTACGATCGCTACAAACATGGCCGGCCGTGGTACGGATATCAAGCTGGATGACGAGGCAAAAGCAGCCGGTGGACTTAAGATCATCGGTACAGAACGCCATGAATCCAGACGTATCGATAACCAGCTGCGTGGACGTTCCGGACGTCAGGGAGACCCGGGAGAATCCAGATTCTACATTTCGCTGGAAGATGATCTGATGAGACTCTTTGGTTCAGAACGTCTGATGAGCGTATTCAGTGCCCTTGGTGTAGAAGACGGGGAACAGATTGAGCATAAGATGCTTTCCAGCGCAATTGAAAAAGCACAGGAGAAGATCGAAAGCAATAACTTTGGAATCCGTAAGAACCTGTTAGAATACGACCAGGTTATGAACGAACAAAGAGAGATCATTTACGAAGAAAGACGCCATGTACTGGATGGAGACAACATGCGTGATTCCATTTTCCATATGATGAATAACTATGTGGAAAATGTAGTAGATATGGTGATCAATCCGGAACAGGATTATGATGAATGGAATCTGACAGAGTTAAATCTGACAATCCGCAACACAATTCCGATGGAAGTGATCACAGAAGAAGATATCAAGAATATCAGCCAGAAAGAATTAAAACACATGCTCAAAGAGCGTGCAGCAAAGGTTTACGAAGCAAAAGAATCAGAGTTCCCGGAACCAGAGCATATGCGTGAGATCGAACGTGTCGTTCTTCTGAAAGTTATTGATGCAAAATGGATGGATCATATCGATGATATGGACCAGCTGCGTCAGGGAATCGGTCTGCAGGCTTATGGTCAGAGAGATCCGAAAGTAGAATACAAGATGATCGGTTATGAGATGTTTGATGAGATGACAAGAGCTATCGAAGAAGATACTGTACGTACCATCCTGCATGTCAAACTGGAACAGAAGGTAGAAAGAGAGCAGGTTGCAAAAGTAACCGGAACCAATAAAGATGATACCGGAGTACGTGAACCAAAGAAACGTGCAGAAAAGAAAGTATATCCGAATGATCCGTGCCCGTGCGGAAGCGGTAAAAAATACAAACAGTGCTGCGGACGTAAGTAGGGCTGTGCCGGCAAATAAGACATTAAAATAAGAAGAAAGAGGTGGAAATGTGGTTGAGTTAGATCAGTTCAAAACGATAATGAACGCTTACGAAGAACCTCTTGCCGAAATGAGGGATTCACTTTGACGTTGCAGGCAAAGAACGAAGAATCGAAGAACTGGAACGTAAAATAGAAGAACCTGGATTCTGGGACAATCCGGAAGAATCACAGGAACTGATGAAAGAACTGAAAAATCTGAAAGAACAGGTAGATACGATACATGGTCTCTATCATTCTTATGAAGATATCAATCTTCTGATCGAGATGGGATATGAAGATGAAGATCCGGGGATGGTAAAAGAGCTGGAAGAGGAAATTCATGCATTTGAAGAAGTGTTTGAAAAACTCAAAATCCAGACTCTTTTATCCGGAGAGTATGATTCCTGCAATGCGATCATGACGATTCATGCGGGAGCTGGAGGAACTGAATCCTGTGACTGGGCAGGTATGCTGTACCGTATGTACAGCCGCTGGGCAGAAAAAAAGGGATTTACCTTACAGGTGCTGGATTTTCTGGACGGGGATATTGCCGGAATCAAAGCAGTTACATTTGAAGTAAATGGTGAAAATGCTTATGGATACCTGAAGTCTGAAAAAGGTGTACACAGACTGGTACGTATTTCACCGTTTAATTCAGCAGGAAAGCGTCAGACATCGTTTGCTTCCTGTGATGTACTGCCGGATCTGAAAGATGATATCGATATAGAGATCGCAGACGATGATCTGAAGATCGACACATACCGTGCAAGTGGTGCCGGTGGACAGCATGTCAATAAGACATCATCGGCGATCCGTATTACGCATCTGCCGACCGGAATTGTGGTACAGTGCCAGAATGAACGGTCGCAGCATCACAATAAAGAAAAAGCGATGCAGATGTTAAAAGCAAAATTGCAGCTTATGAAAGAACAGGAACAGGCAGATAAAGTGTCTGATATCCGAGGTGAAGTTAAGGACATCGGATTTGGAAATCAGATCAGATCCTATGTTATGCAGCCATATACACTGGTGAAAGATCACCGTACGAATGAGGAAAACAGTAATGTGAATGCCGTGATGGATGGAGATATCGATGGATTCATCAATGCATATCTGAAAAAGATAGCAAACGGCTAGACGAAAGGGAGGGAATATATGATCAATATAGCAGTAATGGGTTACGGAACCGTTGGTTCCGGGGTTGTAGAGGTTATTAATACCAATGGAGCCCGTATCAATCAGCGGATCGGTGACGAGCTGAATGTCAAATATGTACTGGATATGAAGGATTTTCCTGGAGATCCGGTACAGGAAAAGATCGTGCATGATTTTGAGACGATTGTTTCTGATGATGATGTACAGATTGTGGTAGAAGTAATGGGCGGAATTGAGCCGGCCTATACATTTGTAAAAAGATGTCTGCAGGCAGGAAAAAGCGTAGCTACTTCGAACAAGGCACTTGTGGCAAAACACGGTGCAGAGCTGTTGTCTATCGCAGCGGAGCACAATATCAACTTTTTATTTGAAGCAAGTGTAGGCGGCGGTATCCCGATCATCCGTCCACTGAATTCTTCACTGACAGCTGATGAGATTGAAGAAATCACAGGAATCCTGAACGGTACAACGAACTATATGCTTTCTAAAATGTTCTATGAAGGGGCAGATTACGATACTGTATTAAAAGAAGCGCAGGCGAATGGATATGCAGAACGTAATCCGGAAGCTGACGTAGAAGGTTATGATGCGTGCCGTAAGATTGCAATCCTTTCTTCTCTGATTTCTGGCCAGCAGGTGGATTTTGAAGATATCTATTGTGAAGGAATTACAGAGATCACAGTAGAAGATATGAAATATGCAAAAGCGCTCGGAACAACGATCAAACTTCTGGCATCCAGCAGACGTTATGCAGGCAACAGACTGCATGCGATTGTTGCACCATGTATGTTATATCCGGAACATCCGCTTTATAATGTAAATGATGTTTTCAATGCAATCTTTGTACATGGTAATGTGCTTGGGGATGCGATGTTCTATGGAAGTGGTGCCGGAAAACTTCCGACAGCCAGTGCAGTAGTAGCAGATGTTGTGGATGAAGCAAAACATCTGAACCGCAATATCATGACGATGTGGAAAGAAGAAAAACTCAAGCTGGAAGACAAGGCAGATTCCAAGAGAAGATTCTTTGTCAGAATTAAGGGAGACGAACAGGAACTGGTTCCACAGCTGAAAGATTCATTTGGAGAGATTGAGGTTGTAAAAGTTCCAGAACTGGAAGGTGAATTTGGATTTGTAACCCCTGTCATGATGGAAGGGGATTATGAGACCAGATCAAAACTTTACAAAGAGCAGATTGTACATATGATTCGTATTCAGGATTAATAAACTGGTCTGTCACAGGAGGAAACATGTTAATAGTAAAAAAATTTGGCGGAAGCTCGGTAGCCAATAAAGAAAGAATCTTCAATGTAGCAAAACGCTGTATTGAAGACTATAAAGCCGGACATGATGTAGTCGTAGTACTTTCGGCTATGGGAGATACAACAGATGATCTGATCGCACTTGCAAATACGATCAATCCACAGGCTAAGAAAAGAGAACTGGATATGCTGCTTACAACAGGTGAGCAGGTATCGGTATCACTGATGGCCATGGCAATGCAGGCACTGGATGTGCCGGCCGTGTCTTTGAACGCATTCCAGGTTATGATGCACTCTACATCACGCTATGGTAATGCAAGATTCAAAAGAGTTGATACAGAGAGAATCATGCATGAACTGGATTCCAGAAAGATCGTAATCGTAACAGGATTCCAGGGCGTGAATAAGTATGATGATATTACAACACTGGGACGTGGGGGATCAGATACAACAGCAGTTGCGCTGGCAGCAGTACTTCATGCTGATAAATGCGAGATTTATACAGATGTAGACGGTGTGTATACAGCAGATCCAAGAGTTGTAAAGACTGCAAAGAAGCTGGATGCAGTTACTTATGATGAGATGCTGGAACTGGCAAGTCTTGGGGCAAAAGTTCTTCACAACCGTTCTGTAGAGATGGCAAAAAAATATAATGTAGAATTAGTTGTGCGGTCAAGCTTGAACCGTTCAGAAGGTACCGTAGTCAAGGAGGGGTCAAACATGGAAAAATTACTGGTTACAGGTGTGGCTGCAGATAAAGATACAGTCAGAATCTCTGTACTTGGAGTAGAGGATACACCGGGAACAGCTTTTGCTGTATTCAATACACTGGCAGCAAATAATATTAACGTAGATATTATTCTTCAGTCAGTAGGAAGAGACGGAACAAAGGATATTTCCTTTACGGTTGCTTCTGATGATCTGGAGCATGCACTGGAAGTATTGAATGAAAATAAAGAAAGACTGACGATCAAAGAGATTACATGGAATGAAAAGGTTGCAAAACTGTCGATCGTTGGAGCTGGAATGATGAGTAACCCTGGTGTTGCTGCAAAGATGTTCGAAGCTTTATATAATTCCAGAGTCAATATCAATATGATTTCAACATCTGAGATCCGTATCACAGTTCTGGTACCGGAAGATGATATTGAAAAAGCGATGAATGCGGTTCATGATGGATTTGCGTTAGGAGCTTAAGAAGTGAATTAACGGCGGGAACTGTTATTAAGAAAACCGGTGACGATCTGTCTTGTCTCAGGAGAAGTAGAACGGAGTGTAAGAACCGTATCTAATTCTTCGGAAGAAAGATAGATATAGTTGCCGGTATTTTTTTCGATTCCTTTTGCATGAGAAGCAAGAAAAGTATCCGCACTTATAGAAGATTCTGTTAAAGTGCCGGTCTGGGCATAAAGATATGGAGTGGGTGTTTCATGGATAGCAGAAGAGAAAGAAGAGGAATCCAGGAGAGCTTCGTCTTCCAGATCATGGAGAATCAGCTGGTCCAGGGAAATATGAAAATGAGCAGCCAGAATAACCAGATTTTCAATATCTGGTGTCCGGCTGCTGTTTTCATAATTACAATATGCCTGTCTGGAGATACTCAGCATATTTGCGAGATCTTCCTGATTGAGATGATTTTTCTTCCTGAGAAAGCGTAAATTTCTGGCCAGCTGTAAATTTGCCATATCTAACCTCCGCATGTGTCATGTATTTGATTAGTATAGCAATATGCCCGTGAAATAGATATGATATGCGCCGATAAGTAACATAATAATAAAAAGCAACAAAGTGTTGCTTTTTGATATCTAAGCATGAAAGATAAGTGTTACTGTTTACTGGCGGTTCCATGCGGAGGCACGGGCAAGTGGCAAGCTTTCTGTATTACTTCATCTGACTGAGATAGCTGTTGTGATATTTGCCGGAAAATGTTACGTCTTCTCCGAACCACTCTGGTGCGGTAAAAGTATTTGCAGCTTCTTCTGTAGGAAATTCCACTTCCACCAGCATAAGCGGGGCAAGAGATCCTTCAAAAATATCAAGCTCTGCGGTCAGTTCCGGGTCAAGAGGGATCATATAACGTTTCTTCTGGATCAGACGTCCGTCAATCTTGGTGAGCATGTGTTCATAAGACTCCTGGTCGAGAGGAAGATTATATTCCTGTCGTGCCATAAGACCGGAGGATTTGTAAGTGAGTTCATATTTGTCGTTGTCGCGACGGATACGTACGACCGGATTTGTGTTCAGATATCCCTGTTCCAGGATACGGCAGTGAAAGGAATCTAAGTTGTCCGGTAATGTTTTGATTAGATATTTGCGTTCTATTTCCATGCGAGAATTCTCCTTTTTCGTTTTTTGTCAGAAAAGTATTCAGGATACATGAATTACTTTCTGGTATCTTGCAGAAAGCGCTTTTTAGATACGCTTCAGGTTAATAATAACATTTATGATACAACGGTTTACAGAAAAAGTAAACGGTGATATATTTAAAATATCTATGAAAATATCTATGCAATAGCGTCTGTGGATTACAGTTTCGCAGACAGGAATTTTTTGAATGGGAAATTCCATATGATACAGTAGGAACAGTGTATTAGAAGGAAGGTGAAAGTTATGAAAAAAGTATGTGTGTTTTTAGCAGATGGATTTGAGGAGATTGAAGGTCTGGCAGTGATTGATTTGTTGAGACGTGCGAAGATATATGTAGATACCATTTCCATTACAGATGATTATATGGTTCACGGAGCACATGGAATCAATGTGCAGACGGAGGCTTTGTTTGATGAAGTGGATTTTTCGGAATTTGATATGGTTGTGCTTCCGGGAGGTATGCCGGGAACATTGAATCTGAATGATCATGCAGGGGTCAGACATGTAGTGAGAAAGTATGCGGATGAGGGAAGGTTTGTAGGAGCCATCTGTGCCGCACCGACGGTTCTCAGTAATCTTGGTATCCTGGATGGAAAGCATGTGACATGTTATCCGGGCGTGATGGATCAGATCGAGGGTGCAACGCTTATCCGTACGGCAGTTGTAATCGATGGCAATATCATTACAAGCCAGGGAGCCGGAACAGCAATCGACTTTGCATTAAAGTTGATAGAAGTACTTGAAGGTGCAGAAAAAGCAAAAGAAATAGAAGAGTCTATCGTATATTAAGTGGTTATTACGGAATTTATAAGTTATCACGACATTTATATAGGAAAAAAGCGGAAAAATACCGTATTTAGATAAAAACGGGGACTAGATATTTACAGAAGTTTGTGTTATACTTCTGTGGTGAATGTATTGTAGTATACCCGCTTTTTTTCCGCTACCCATGAGGCGGGTTAGAAACAGGAGGAAATAGTAAATGAGTTTACAGGTAGAAAAATTAGAAAAAAACATGGCGAAACTTACTATTGAAGTTCCAGCCGATGATTTAGAAAAAGCGCTTCAGAGTGCATATATGAAGCAGAAGAATAAGATCTCTATGCCGGGATTCCGTAAAGGAAAAGTTCCGAGACAGATGATCGAAAAAATGTATGGACCAGAGATCTTCTACGATGATGCTGCAAATGCACTGATTCCAAAGGCTTATTCTGAAGCTTATGATGAGTGCGAACTTGATATCGTTTCAAGACCAGAAATCAACATCGTACAGATCGAAAAAGGAAAATCTTTCATCTTCACAGCTGATGTTGCAACAAAACCAGAAGTAAAACTTGGCGAGTACAAGGGACTGGAAGTAGACAAAGTGTCTACACGTGTAACACAGAAAGAAGTAGAAGCTAAGATCCAGGAAGAAGCTGAGAAGAACGCAAGAGAAGTTGTAGTTACAGACCGTCCGGTAGCAGATGGTGATGAAGTAATTCTTGACTTCGAAGGATTTGTAGATGGAGAAGCATTCGAAGGTGGAAAAGGAGAAAACTATCCACTGACAATTGGTTCTGGATCATTCATTCCAGGATTCGAAGAGCAGTTAGTTGGTGCTGAAGCTGAGAAAGAAGTAGAAGTAAAAGTTACTTTCCCAGAAGATTACCATGCAGAAGAATTAAAAGGAAAAGAAGCGGTATTCAAATGCACAGTTCATGAGATCAAAGCAAAAGAACTTCCAGAGATCGATGATGAATTTGCAGCAGAAGTATCTGAATTCGATACATTAGATGAATACAAAGCTGACGTAAAAGCTAAGATTAAAGAGAACAAAGCTACAGAAGGTAAGAGAAAACAGGAAGACCAGGCTGTAGAGCAGGCTGTTAAGAATGCAGAATATGAGATTCCACAGCCAATGATCGAGACACAGACAACTCAGATGGTTGAAGATTTCGCACAGAGAATCCAGTCTCAGGGAATCACTCTTGAGCAGTACTTCCAGTTTACTGGACTTACAGCTGAGAAGATGATGGAAGATATGAAACCACAGGCAATTAAGAGAATTGAGACACGTCTTGTTCTCGAGGCAATTGCAAAAGCTGAGAATATCGAAATCTCTGATGAAAAATTAGATGAAGAACTCGCTAAGATGGCAGAATCTTACAACATGGAAGTTGAAAAACTCAAAGAATTCATGGGCGAGAACGAGAAAAAACAGATGAAGGAAGATCTGGCAGTTCAGGAAGCTGTTACATTCCTTGTAGAGAATGCAGTAGAGAAATAAGAACGTCAGATAACATAGTATAGTCAGGAGGCATATACATGAGTTTAGTACCTTATGTCATTGAGCAGACAAGCCGTGGAGAACGTTCTTACGACATCTATTCAAGATTATTGAAAGACAGAATTATATTTCTTGGGGAAGAAGTTACAGATGCATCGGCAAGCGTGATCGTTGCACAGCTTCTGTTTCTGGAAGCGGAAGATCCGGAAAAGGATATCCATCTGTACATCAACAGCCCAGGAGGCTCTGTAACAGCCGGAATGGCAATTTATGATACCATGCAGTATATCAAATGCGATATTGAAACTATCTGTATCGGCATGGCTGCAAGTATGGGCTCATTCCTTCTTACAGGTGGAACAAAGGGCAAGAGACTTGCACTTCCAAACTCTGAGATTATGATCCATCAGCCACTTGGTGGAGCTCAGGGACAGGCAACAGAGATTCAGATCGCAGCAGATCATATCTTAAAGACCCGTCAGAAACTGAATCAGATTCTGGCAGAAAATACAGGACAGCCATTAGAGGTGATCAATGCAGATACAGAAAGAGATAATTTCATGACTGCAGAAGAAGCAAAAGCATATGGTCTGATTGACGAAGTCATCAAGAGCCGCTAAGGTCGTCCTTAGACGAGGTGAAGAGTATGGTAGGAAAGAACGATGATCAGGTAAGATGCTCGTTCTGTAACAAGACGCAGAATCAGGTTCGAAAACTGATCGCAGGACCGAATGGTGCATATATCTGTGATGAGTGTGTAGATGTCTGCGCAGAGATTATAGAAGAAGAATTTGAATACGAGAACGGAAGAGAATGGAATCCGTTCTCGGATATCAATCTTTTAAAGCCGGAAGAGATCAAAAAATTCCTGGATGAATATGTAATCGGTCAGGATGAGGCTAAAAAAGTATTGTCGGTAGCCGTATACAATCATTATAAGAGAGTTATGTCCGGAAAAGACATGGGAGTAGAGCTTGGAAAGAGTAATATTCTTATGCTTGGACCTACAGGATGTGGTAAGACACTTCTTGCGCAGACTCTTGCAAAAATTCTGGGAGTGCCATTTGCAATTGCTGATGCGACAGCATTGACAGAGGCCGGATATGTCGGAGAGGATGTTGAGAACATTCTTCTGAAGATTATCCAGGCTGCAGATGGAGATATCGAACGTGCAGAGTACGGAATCATCTATATCGATGAGATTGACAAGATTACACGTAAGTCTGAGAATCCTTCAATCACAAGAGATGTATCCGGTGAGGGTGTACAGCAGGCGCTTCTTAAGATTGTTGAGGGAACGGTTGCAAATGTACCTCCGCAGGGAGGAAGAAAGCATCCACACCAGGAGATGATACAGATCGATACCACAAATATTTTATTTATCTGTGGTGGTGCGTTTGAAGGGATTGAAAAGATCGTTGAAAAACGTATTGATCAGAAATCAATCGGATTCAATGCGGAGATCGCACAGAAGCATGAAGACGATGTAGACAGACTGCTTCAGCAGATTTTACCACAGGATCTTGTAAAATTTGGTCTGATTCCGGAACTTGTAGGACGTGTGCCGGTAACGGTAGCATTAGAGATGCTGGATAAAGATGCACTGGTGAAGATTCTTACAGAACCGAAGAATGCATTGACCAAACAGTATCAGAAGATGCTGGAGCTGGACGGCGTTCAGCTTACATTTGATGATAAAGCACTGGAAGCAATTGCAGAGACTTCCCTGAAGAGAAAAACAGGAGCCAGAGGTCTGCGTGCAATTATGGAAAGTATCATGATGGATATCATGTATAAAGCACCATCCGATGAGACATTGAAATCGTGCCGCATCACAGAGGATGTTGTAAAAGGAACCGGAGAGCCGATATGTGAACATGAAGAGGCTGCTTCGGAAAGTGCATAAAGAAATTAAGGACGGCGGGTGCGAAGAAATATTGTACCCGCTGATTTTATCGCAAGCGTTCGAAGGAAGCTGCCAGTTGTGAAAGCAGCCACAAGGAACTGCCAGTTGTCAAAAACATCTGTAAGGAGCTGCCAGTGGCAGATTCTGTAGGTGGCAGATCCTGTAGGTGGCGGGTTCTTTAGATACAGTAAGCTGATGAACAGGAGTGTAAATATATGATAGGAGAAACGTATACTTTGCCAATGGTGGCACTGCGTGGACTTACGATACTGCCAGAAGAAGTCAGACATTTTGACGTAAGCAGGGAAAAGTCACTGTTAGCCATTGAGGAAGCAGTAAAAAATGGCCAGAAGTTATTCGTCAGTGCACAGAAGGATCTGGAAATAGAAGAGCCTGGTGCTGAGGATGTCTATCTGGTGGGCTGCGTGGTTACCATACGGCAGGTTGTAAAATTACCAAAGCAAATGAGCCGCGTGCTGGTGTCCGGTGAGGCAAGAGCAAGTCTTGTAAGGCTGGATACAGAAGTTCCATATCTTCAGGCAACGGTAGTAGAATTGCCGGATGATGAAGAAGTGGAAGAAGAAAGAACAGAAGAAAACCCGATGAATCTGGAAGCAATGCTGAGAGGATTGCAGGATGTATTCAAAGAATATCTGTTAAAGAATCCAAAGCTTTCGAAAGAACTTGGAATGCAGGTAGATATGATCCATGATCTGAAGAAGCTTGTAGATGCCATTGCTGCGAATATGCCATTTTCATTTGAAGATGCGCAGGAATTACTGGAAGAGACAAATCTTATGAAGCGGTATGAACTGCTGGTTTACAAGATTGTAAATGAGATTCAGGCCCAGAAGGTAAAAGAAGAGATTCAAAGCAAAGTCAGGGAACGTGTAGATAAAAACCAGCGGGAATATATCCTGCGTGAAGAGATGAAGCTGATCCGCGAAGAACTGGGGGATGACAATACCCTGTCTGATGCGGATGAATTCCAGGCGGCTTCCGATGCATTGAAAGCTCCAAAAGAAGTAAAAGAAAAACTGAACAAAGAGATCAAGAGATTCCGCAATTCTATGAATTCCCCGGCTGAGGTTGGCGTAATACGCACATATATCGAGACGATGCTGGAAATGCCGTGGGATAAGACTTGCAAAGAGCATAAAGATATTGCATTTGCCAGAAAAGTACTGGATGAAGATCATTATGGTCTTGAAAAGGTAAAAGAAAGAGTATTGGAATATCTGGCAGTACGTGCCCTGACCAGGAAAGGGGAAGCGCCGATCATCTGTCTGGTGGGACCTCCGGGAACCGGTAAGACATCGATTGCAAAATCACTTTCCAGGGCATTGAAGAAGCCGTATGTCAGAATTTCACTTGGCGGAGTCCGTGATGAGGCAGAAATCCGTGGTCATAGAAAGACCTATGTAGGGGCAATGCCTGGAAGAATTGCAAAGGGAATGAAACAGGCCGGCGTAAAGAATCCGCTGATGCTTCTGGATGAGATTGATAAAGTCAGCAATGATTACAAAGGAGATACATTTTCTGCCCTTCTGGAAGTATTAGACGGCGAGCAGAATAATAAATTTGTAGATCATTATCTGGAAGTTCCGATGGATCTTTCAGAAGTGTTGTTTATCACGACAGCCAACAGTCTGCAGACGATTCCAAGACCACTTCTGGACCGTATGGAAGTGATTGAAGTTACGAGTTATACAGAAAATGAAAAACTGCATATCGCACAGGAGCATCTGGTGCCAAAACAGATTGAAAAGCATGGATTAAAGCAGGAACAGCTTACAATCAGTAAGAATGCAATCTGGAAAATGGCAAGAAACTATACGAAGGAAGCCGGAGTCAGACAGCTGGAGAGAAAAATCGGTGATATCTGCAGAAAGGCTGCAATGGAAATTCTCGAAAAGAAGAAAAAATCTGTACATGTGACAGAACGCAATCTGGAACATTATCTTGGAAAAGAACTGTACAGCTATCAGATGGCAAACGAAGAGGATGAAGTAGGTATTGTACGTGGACTTGCATGGACAAGTGTCGGCGGTGATACACTTCAGATTGAAGTAAATGTAATGCCGGGAGAAGGAGAAATCCTTCTGACAGGACAGCTTGGAGATGTAATGAAGGAATCTGCAAGAACCGGAATCAGTTATATCCGTTCGGTAAGCAAAGAGCATGAGATTGCGGAAGATTTCTTTAAAAAACACGACATACATATCCATATTCCGGAAGGTGCAGTTCCAAAGGACGGTCCATCAGCCGGTATTACGATGGCAACAGCGATCATGTCGGCAGTAACAGGAAGAAAAGTCCGTGCAGATCTGGCAATGACAGGTGAGATTACACTTCGCGGAAGAGTACTTCCAATCGGTGGTCTGAAAGAAAAGCTGCTTGCTGCAAAAAATGCGGGAATTAAGACGGTGCTTGTCCCGGTTAAGAATGAAAGAGACGTAGAAGAAATCTCTACCGAGATAACCAAAGGTCTGGAAATCAAATTTGTAACACACATGGATGAAGTGCTGAAAGAAGCACTGGTATAGTCAGATCTTCTGGCAGAGGTCAGGAGATGAATAAAAGGAGACAATATGATAATCAGAAATATTAATCTGGAAACCGTATGTGGAATTACCAGCAAACTTCCGGAAAATACATTGCCGGAGATTGCATTTGCGGGAAAATCCAATGTAGGAAAATCATCACTGATCAATGCGCTCATGAACCGCAAATCATATGCAAGAATATCGGCCACACCGGGAAAGACACAGACAATCAATTTTTATAACATCAATGAGGAATTATATCTGGTGGATCTCCCGGGATATGGATATGCGAAAGTATCCGAACAGGAGAAGATCAAATGGGGACAGCTGATCGAGCGGTATCTTCATGGCTCAAAGCAGTTGAAGGTAGTATTCCTTCTGATCGACATCCGTCATAAACCATCAGGAAATGATAAGATGATGTATGAGTGGATTGTGTCACAGGGATTCAATCCGGTGATTATCGCCACAAAGCTTGATAAGATCAAAAGAAGCCAGAAGGACAAACAGATAAAGATCGTAAAAGAAGGTCTGGGCGTGCTGCCTGGAACGAAAGTCATTCCGTTTTCGTCTGTTACGAAGCAGGGACGGGATGAGATATGGGAGTTGGTGGAGTCGGAATATTTAATTGGTGTTTAATGTACTATTTCATTGTGTTCATTGTGGCCTCCCGGTCCATGAGAAAGTTCATGGAGATGACACTATCTTCTTTTAATTTTTTAATCGTACGGTTGATAGTTTTAACTGTGATTCCACATTCTTCGTATAATTCCTGCCGGGTTTTTGAGATGATGATCCCGCCGGTCTTTTCGATGTCTGAATGAGAGGCTTGTCATGGTTTCCGTAATTGCAATGCTTGGAATCTTTCATCTGCGGGGTATCTTCAGGCAGCAAAGGGAAAAGAAATATATATTATGCTTCCGATATTATTGATTGCACATGGAATAGGTGTATTCTGGGGAAGTAAGAATGGAACGAAGATCAATCAGAAATTACTGAAGCGAATTGTAGCCGTTGCATCGATTGTGATTGCTTGTTTTGTAAAGAAGAGAAACGAAAAATAAAAAAGGAAGAAATGGTGTAAAGGTTAAAGAAAATACCATTTCTTCCTTTTTTGGGTGAAAAAACAGGCAAGAGAGTCTGCCAGCTACAGGAAACGGCAAGGGCAATTTATAACTTAAGTCCTGGCAAGTTCTGCAGACCTCCATGTGTTTGAAGAAAATGAATATTAATTACCTGAAAAATCAACAGAAGAGAGAGGATTCTCTTTTGTATATGGATTTCAGGTCTGGTTCCTGGATGGAAGATCTGAAATATCAGAAATGCCAGAAGTATCAGAAGGTATATCATCTGCATTTTCCGTGGAATTGGTTATTTGTGTAGCTGCCTTAACTGAGGCTGTCTGCTGATTGAAATTATAATCTGCAGTATCAGCCTTTTTTAGAGCAGTACGTCTGTGAATGTTATGAGGCAGATGCTTCAATTCGAATAATATAAAAGCAATAATACTGACAAATATAAATAAGAATCCCAGAGGAACTAAAATATAACTTTTACAGATAATCGTTACGATTTTGATATGTCTTTCCATACCGTTGTCAACGCCGACATAGCCTACACCGAAGAAAAGAAGAATGGCACCGATACAAAAGGTCAGTAAATTTAGTTTCAGACGCCGGATTTCTTTTTGGGTGTAATGTATGTGATGATGGTGAAGCGTTGGAAAATCCGGTGTAATGTCTGCAGATGAATGACCGGACAGTGGATCCTGACCGGTGACAGAGTCCACCGTATAACCAGGCAGGGAAATATTATTATCTGAGATAAGAGCATCGGTAATGTCTGTTAGATTATCCGATGTATTAAAATTAGTTACGTTGCCATTTGCAAGCAGCTGCTCAAGTGACAGATCGAAGGTGTCAGCTATTTGTATCAGCATTTCAAGATCCGGAAGATTTTTGTTATTTTCCCAGTGTGAGATAGCCTGTCTGGTAACACCTAGGCGGATCGAGATCTCTCTTTGGGTCATATTATGTTCTGTACGTAATTTCCTGAAATACTCACCAAAATTCAATTTAAATTCCTCCCTAAAACATAAATCATAGAAATATTATATAACCTGACAGGAAAAACAACAAGCAAGCAGAGCTTGCTTTCGGGGAAATACGGGCAAGTTGTGCTTGCTTATTGTAAATTTTAGGCAATTAATTGCAATAAATTGGACATTTTACGTGAAATTCACTGATTTATCAGATTAAAGTGTTTCGTCTGGTGAAGTGTCAGAGTCCTTGAGTGATTTCCGGTTACGGATACGGTCTGCCAATGTCTTAAGTCCGGTGATAAAGAACGTAAGAAGTCCGCAGAAGAGGAACAGGAAGCCAATCGGAAGAAGGAAAAAGTTCTCATGCAGTATTCCATTCGCATCAACATATTCGACAGAAAATGCCTTGATCAGGATACATCCGGTGCCCATAAACATCAGAACGGCTCCGATACAGATGGCAATCAGGTTAAAACGGGCTCTTCTGGTCTCGCTTCCGTCTTTGATCAGTTTTCTGGCCATAGGATTGCCGGTAATTTCATCTGCCTTATCCCCCAGAATCAGCTGATCCAGGGAAAGATGAAATACCCGTGCGATGTTGATCAGCATCTCAATATCAGGAAGATGCTTGTTATTCTCCCAATGTGAAACCGCTTGTCTTGAAATATTAAGTTCTATAGCGACCTGCTCCTGGGTCATATTCATATCCGTCCGTGCTTTACGGAACTGTTCTCCAAAGTTCATGATCATCTCTCCATTTCTGTATCATGTAAATTCTCAAAAAATTATAAAATCCTGCAAATCATAGGAAAAGAGCGATGCAAGTATCTCTTTACAACCTATGGTTCGGCGAAAAGAAACTAAATAATATCTAAAACAACTTATGAATAACAAATATTGCTTATACTCATTATACATCGGATCAAATACCGAAATCAACTGGTTTGGTAAAAATCTAAAAAGCAAGAAATACTTGCGCGAAAAAACAGCGGGGCAAGCACGTCTTTCTTGTAATAGTTGGGGGTGTTTGTTACAGTTTGCTCGTGACAAAAATACATGACGCATTCGGAGATGAACGCTGATGAAAAAAAGAAAAAGACGGAATGACAGTCAGAAAAATGAAGGTCAGGAAGTACAGGGGATGAATCAGAATGCCGGACAGAAATTACAGCTCCGGTATACGGATCAGAATGGCAGACAGGAAGAACAACAGATAAAAAAGATTAAGAAGTTGAAAAGAATCGATCTGTTAGAAATCCTTCTGGCTCAAAGTAAGAGGATCGATGAATTAGAAGAAGAACTGGCAGAGACAAAACGCCAGCTGCTAAATAAGAAGATCAGAATAAGGGAGACCGGAACACTTGCAGAAGCTTCTTTACAACTGAATCATATTTTCGAAGATGCGGATGCAGCCGCCCGGCAGTATTTACACAATATAAGAAGGCTGAACCGGATGGCAGAGAGAAAGTATCAGAAAGAGCAGATGCAGCAGATACCAAAAGAGCAGACGCAGCAGATATCAAAGGAGCAGACGCAGCAGATATCAAAGGAGCAGATGCAGCAGATATCAAAAGAAAAGATATGTAAGAAACAGACTTTGAAAAAAGGATCTGGTCAGGAAAGAGTGAACAGACATGAAGAGAATCAAGTGGAGTTCAGAGTTATTACCAACGACAGTGTATCTGGACAACCTTCTGAAACAGGAAAGATATAAAAAGCGTTACAGATCGCTGCTTGCAAGTACAGTATCTGTACTGACGGTGGTGGCTGCAATAGCAATACTGGTAGCAACACTTCTGCTTCCGGTATTAAAAATCTATGGCTCGTCCATGACTCCGACTCTGGAAGAGGGGAATATCATATTTTCAGTAAAAGGAATGGAAATGAAACGGGGAGAGATCGTTGCTTTTTACTATAACAATAAAGTACTGGTAAAACGACTGATAGCATTTCCGGGAGAGTGGATCGATATTGATGACACAGGGTATGTCAGCATCAATGGAGAACCACTGGATGAGCCATATCTGAAAGAACATGCAAAAGGAGATCTGAATATCGACCTTCCATATCAGGTACCGGAAGGAAAGTATTTTGTCATGGGAGATCACAGGTCAACTTCTATAGACAGCCGCAATACTGCGGTAGGCTGTGTTGCAGAAGAACAGTTGGTCGGGCGGATTGTATTCCGTGTATGGCCGTTAAAAAAAGCAGGAAGGATTAGGTAGTTATGGTTAGGAGGACGATAAGATGAAAGAAAACTTACTACAGGAGGCCGGAAGGCTGGGGCGGTCGAATAAGAAAAAAGCCAGGTGGAAAAAAATAATGGCAGTACTTGCCTGTGGTGTAGTGTTCTGTACGACATATGCACTGATTCTTCCGGCGATCACAATGGAGCAAAATAAAAAACCGGTCTGTACAGAAGAACAGGTAAGCGGACACGTACATACTCCGGAGTGTCAGAATGACGAGAAAGAACTGATATGTGGATATGCCGATTATGTGCTCCACACACATGATGAGAACTGCAAAGATGAAAATGGTCATGTGATATGTGGGTTAAAAGAAGTAAAAGAACACAGACATACAGAATCCTGCTATGAAAGCAGGGCGGTACAGATGCCGGATGGGGAAAACGAACAGGAAGTAGAGACGGAAAAGGTTCTTGTATGTAAGGAGCCGGAAGAAATATATCATGAGCATAGCAGTTCCTGTTATGACGAAGACGGCAACAGGATTTGTGGTCAGATCCAGTTACTCAGGCATGAACATACAAATAAATGTATGGATGACGGAAGCGGGAGTGCCGGGAAAGAAACCGGGAGTGTGTGGCATAAAGAAGAAGGATCCGGTGAACCGGCAGGAGCGTATCCGTCAGAGAATGGAACAAAAGAGACAGACCGGAGAACGCAGGAAAATCAGACACCGGATGAAAAAGAAGGCACGGCATCAGGAACGGGAGATTCTTATGAAGGAGCGCAGGAAGCAGTACAGAATCCGGAGGAATCATCAGACACCGGGCAGGATGGACAAAAGAGAGCATCCACAGAAGATGGTGAATCTGAAGAGACTTCAGAGAAGAAGCATCGTATGACTTATGAAGGCAAAGACTACACGGTAAAGGTTGCATATTCAGATGAAGCTGGATTACCGGAGGGTGTAAAACTTCAGGTAAAAGAGTTAAAACAGGACGGTGAGAAGTATAAGGAACATTACGAACAGGCAGAAGCAGCACTTCCGGAAGACCAGGGAATATTATACTGCAGATTCTTTGATGTAAGTTTTATGTCAGAGGGAAAAGAGATTGAGCCGGATGCACCGGTAGACGTGCAGGTTTCTTATAAAGACGAGGAGGAAATTCCGGTAACCAAAGGTGTGACAGCCAGTGCAATTCACTTTGCAGAAGAAGGAATTGAGGTCCTGCCGGCAGAGATTAAGCAGAATGCCAAAGGAGAAGATACCTTTGACTTTACACAGGAAAGCTTTTCTGTTGTGGGTACAGCCATTACAACGATTAATGTGAATAGTGGTTCTTATGTATTTTACAAAGAAGGCTATGCGATGGGAGTTTCAGGAAGGGCACTGACCGCAATTGAAGTGACCGTGAATGAAAATGGATATGTATATCCGAAAGATGGAGGCTATTCCATTGAAAATATTAAATGGACATACCGTAATGGAGGCTGGTATAACGAAGCGAATGGAATGTATCTGCATCTGCAGGGGGATAAGGCAATCGCATCAAGTTCTACTCAGAAGGTAGATATGAGGATCATCAACAATACAATCCGTATATCAACAAAGACAAATATGAATACACCTCTGTATATGGGATTTAATAAAAATTCAAAGACATATACCGTAAGTGGAAAATTTGCAGACGGAGATTATTTTCTTGCGGCAAAGGTTGAAACGGTATCCGACGGGGTTGTTGAACCGGGGACAATTTCAATTGATAACCAGATTAAAGAAGAAGGGGTATTAAAAGCCAAGTTAAATTCAACAGCGTTTAACGGAAGGACACTTACCTATACATGGTACCGGAGGGATAACAGTTCGGGATACTGGAAAGAAGTAACAAGAAAAAGAATTACAGGAGAGTCTTACAATATAGCAGAAGACGGATCATGGCTGAATGTAGCACTGGATGGCGGTGCGGATAAGGAGTATATGGTAAAAATAGCTTCCGTAGATGGTAACCAGATTGGTTATGACGTGTTGTCTACAGAATATCATGTTCCGTATTATGCACAGATACAGAATGGTAACTTTGAAGAACCAGAGATTCCGACGCAGTCGGATAATAATGAACATTACCAGCCATTCCTTCCAAATGGAACTGCAGGAATGGTATGGAAGACAACCGCTTCCGATCAGAAAGTGGAATATATCAGTGTGGCATCGCAGGCTTTTAAGGATATGAGTTACAACTGGCATAACTGCAAAGAAGCAGCCAGAGGAAATCAGTATGTCGAACTGAATGCAACACAATCAGGAGCACTTTATCAGGATGTACTTACCGTACCGGGATCTACGATGTACTGGAGTCTGGCGCACCGGGGGCGTGGACCGTCTAACATGAAAGATAACGCTAATATGATCGATACGATGTATGTGGTTGTGATGTCCACAAAACTGGCAGAGGCCTATGACATTACAACACAGGCGAAAGTACTGGACGTTATTAACCGTACATATGCTTATCCGGGAGCAAAAGTAGAGACGGTTAAGGATAATAACAAACAGTGGTATTACCATAACGGGCAGTATGACGTTCCGGACAGTCAGTATCTGACAAGATATTTCTTCGTTGCAGGAGAGACGGCATTTGATAAGTATAGTCCGGGAAGCAGTATCCAGTATACGGTAGGTAACCACCTGGATGACATACATTTCAGTACAGAATTACCACCTCCGGCAGCAGGAAAGGTCAATCTGGAAGTAGCAAAGACGATCCGGGGGCTGGACGAGGAACAGGCGAGAAACCTGCTCAATCAGATGCAGTTCATAATTGATGGAGCAACGGTAAAAGGATCAGCATTTAGGAATTTTACCAACAATGGGGATGGATCTTATACCGCATCTTATCAGGTACAGTTATCCATCGGATCGGCATCTTCCGTTACAAAATCGGCAGAAGAGCTGATGTCAACGACAAAAGTAGAAGGATACAGGCTGAAATCAGTATCCGCATCTGTCAATGGGGGAACGAAAAAAGAAAGCAATGAGGCTTCGGTTACGATTAAGGATCAGGGAAGCGGAATCATAGAATTTGAAAATACATACGAACAAGAGACGGAGACAATGAGAATTGTCAAAGTCGATGAAAGAAATCAGGCTCTTACAGGAGTAAAGTTTGCACTGGATGAAAATACACAGACAGGATGGCAGACAATCGAAAAGTCGATGCAGGTCAATTCGGAAGGAAGAATACAACTTCCGAACATGAAGCGGGATACACTTTACCGCCTGACCGAGCTGGAAACCCAGGATGGATACCAGCTTCTGCCAGACAAAGTCTACTTTAAGATAGTAAAAACAAATGGAGAAGCCAGACTGGCCCCTTGCAATGAAAATGGAGAGCAGGTAAGTAACTGGCCAGATCATGTAAGAGTATTACAGTACGATCAGATGGAATTAAAAGTAATCAACGAAAAAGGTGCAGAACTTCCGGCAACCGGAGGCATGGGCACCGGAGGAATCTATATGGCAGGAATGCTGATGATTCTAAGTGCTATGGTTCTTTACGGATATTATGAAAAGAAAAAGCAGGAAGGGAGGGGAGATCATTAAACCTTCCGGGCAGATAAGCATTTTTCAGATATCCGAGAAGAAATATATTTTACCATTATAAAAAGAAAGGAAAAAAACTATGGGAAAAATCAAAAAAGCAGTCAGTCTCATACTGGCAATGATGATGACAATGGCAATGTCATTGACCGCTTTCGCGGCGGAAAAAGGAACAATCACAGTAGCAAATCCAATGGAAGGACAGGAGTATACTGCATATAAGATTTTTGATGTTGTATATAACGGCAACAAAAATGCATATGCATATTCTATTCAGAGTGATTCTGAATGGTTTGCTGATATCCAGGGCTATGGAAAAATCACATTAGATCAGATAAACGGTGGAAATAAGTATGTGGTAAAAAAGGCGGATGATTTTTCAGCTGCTGATTTCGCCAACTATCTGAAAGGCAAAACAACTGGAAAAACAGGGGTTAAGCTTACAAAAGATGGAAATGTAGCAAAAGTGGAAGGTCTTGAGCTTGGTTACTATTTCGTATCCAGCACATCAGGAGCACTTTGCAACCTGACAACAACAGATCCGACAGCAACCATCCGTGATAAGAACGATGTACCGTTTGACAAAAAGGATAATAAAGAAACAGTGGAAATTGGGGAAGTAGTAGACTATACAATCACAGGTAAAGTTCCAGATACAACAGGATTTGAAAAGTATGAATATACAATCGAAGATACCATGACAGATGGTCTTACATTCAACTTCAATACAGTAAAAGTAATGGTTGATGGAACAGAGCTTGCAACAGACAAATATACCCTTGCAAAAGTAGGAAATGGTTTCAAACTTGAAATCAATGTTAAAGAGATTCAGGAGAAAGTCGGAGCAGAGATCAAAGTTACATATAACGCAACGGTAAATGAAAATGCGGTATCTGTAATCAGCAAGAACAAAGCTACTCTGACATACAGCAATGATCCTACCAATTCAGAAAAGAAAACAACAACTCCACCGATAGAAGAGACTGTACACACTGCAAAAGTTGTAATCAACAAGTTTGAAAAAGACAATGAAGCAAAGAAACTTGCAGGAGCAAAATTCGTTCTGAAAAATGAGGCTGGAAAATTCTACAAATATGATGCAGTTGCACAGGTAGTTTCATGGGTAGACGATCAGAATGAGGCAACAGAAGTTACTACAGATGAAAACGGCGCAGCCGAATTCAAGGGTCTGAAAGACGGAAAATACAAACTCGTGGAGACAAAAGCACCAGAAGGATACAATATGTTAACAGCACCTGTAGATGTAACAATCGAAGGTGGAAATGCAACAGATACTAACCTTGGTGCACTTACTGCAACAGCAGACGTTGCCAACAGTACAGGAAGCACATTGCCAGAGACAGGTGGAATGGGAACAAGAGTCCTCTATGCACTTGGTGGAATCATGGTACTTGGAGCAGCTATCGTTATGGTTGTAAGAAGACGCATGAACGCTTCCAGATAATAATCTGAGAATGGAGGAAAAGCCTGAATGAGAAGGCGTTTGTCAACATTGTTTATCATACTGGTATTTCTCACAGGCTTATCCTTGATTCTATATCCCAGTATCAGTAATTATATCAATTCTCATAATCAGTCCAGAGCCATTGCAAATTATGCAGAGGATGTGGCTGGATTAAGCAGGGAAGAATATGAACAGTTATTAGAGCAGGCAAAAAGCTATAATGTCAGACTGTCTGCCATGGGGAGTAACTGGAAACTTTCCCAAGAAGAGTTAGACCAGTACAATGAGATATTGAATATTAATAAAAATGGTATGATGGGATATATAGAAATTCCCAAAATTCAATGTTCACTGCCAATCTATCATAGCACAGACGAAGCAGTCCTTCAAAAAAATGTGGGACATCTTCCTGGAAGTTCCCTGCCCGTAGGAGGTGAAAGCACACATAGTGTACTTTCCGGGCACCGTGGACTTCCAAGTGCAAAATTATTCAGTGATCTGGATAAGGTAGAAACAGGCGATAAGTTCGTAATCCGTGTTCTGAACGAAACACTTACTTATGAAGTGGACCAGATATTAATCGTCCTTCCCAATGAAATGGATGCACTGAATATAGAGGAAGGAAAAGACTTGTGTACATTGGTTACCTGTACCCCTTACGGAGTAAATTCTCACCGTTTACTTGTGCGGGGGCACCGGGTGGAAAATGATGCAACTACAGAGTATGTAAAAGTTGTGGCTGATGCAATGCAGATAGAGCCGGTGATTGTGGCACCGGTTATGGCATTACCTGTATTACTGATTCTGGTGATATGGGTGCTGGTAAGCAGTCGTAAGAAGAAATGACAGGAGGAACCGATCCTATGAAGATAGAAAAAATAAAATATGGAATGCGAGCTTTTCTGCTGAGCATGCTTTTTGTATTGATATTGCTGCCAGACACAGCATCTGCGAGGGTACCGATAGATCTGAATCAAAAAAACTCTTTAACAATCCACTTTCCTTGTGATAATATTCCAATTCAGATTTACCGGGTAGCAGATGTAACAGAAGCAGGAGAGTACATCCGTACAGAGGCATTTTCGGATTATAATATTCTGCTTGAGCAGCCAGATCAGACCGGCTGGAGAAATCTTGCAGCAACGATCAGCGGATATGCCGAAAGAGATGGGATAAAAACATTGGAGTCCGGGGTAACGGATGAAGATGGAACGATCGTATTTGAGAATCTGAAGGCAGGGCTTTATCTGGTATCAGAAGGAAAAGGCATAAAAGATGGATATGAGTACACTTCCGAAGCATTCCTGGTGGCATTACCTGAACTGGGAGAACGGGATCAGTGGATTGCGGATGTCAATTCGACACCGAAGTATACAAAAGACCCGCTTCAACCGGAAGGAACAACCATACAGAAAAAAGTCTTAAAGATCTGGGATGATGCAGAAAGCAAAAAGCGTCCACAGAAGATAGAAGTACAGCTGTTGAAAGATGGAAAGATAACCGAAACAGTTAGTCTTGCTAAAGAAAACAACTGGAAATATCAATGGGATCATCTGGATGCGTCATCGACATGGAAGGTAGTTGAAAAAGAGGTGCCAAGCGGTTATACTGTAACTATCAATCAGGATGACAGTACGTTTACCATAACGAACAAGCTGAATGTTCCGGCAGAGACAAAACCATCAAAATTGCCTCAGACAGGGCAGATGTGGTGGCCGGTTGGAATTCTGACGGTTACAGGTATGCTGGTGTTTTTTGCGGGATGGATTAGGAGAAAGAACAGCCATGAAGAGAACTAGAAAAAAGGGAACCCTCTTAATGATATTGGGGCTGCTGCTGATTGCAGCAGCTCTTTTTCTGACCGGATATAATATCTGGGACGGAAAGAGGGCAGGAAAAAGTACAGACAGGATTCTAAAAGAGATGTCAGATACGGTAAAAGGGAATCCTGTGGAAGAGGAGGAACCGGATTATGTGAAGAATCCGGGTATGGAGATGCCAATGGTCCAGATCGACGGACGGCGGTATATCGGGATATTATCCATTCCAGCCGTGCAGATGGAATTGCCAGTGATGAGTGAGTGGAGTTATCCGGGGCTTAGAATTGCACCATGCCGCTATAGTGGATCGGTATATTCCGGTCATATGGTGATTGCAGCGCATAATTACAGCACACATTTCGGATTATTAAAAAAAGTTAGCATTGGTGATGAAGTGAGGTTTACAGACGCAGAGGGACACGTATTTTCCTACCAGGTGGCGGGGATGGAGACTCTTATGCCAACAGCGGTGGAAGATATGGATGTGGAGAGCTGGCCATTAACACTTTTTACCTGCACACTGGGAGGAAAGAGCCGTTTTACCGTGCGGTGCAATCAGGTAACAGAGTAGACAGCAACAAAAAACAGGAGGAATAACATTGTTAGCATCGGTATGTGATGATAATATGGTATTTGCTACGCAGATAGAAAATGTAATTCTGAAAATGAAAGTCCCGAATCTGGAAACAGAAGTATATGCGTCAGGGGAAGAACTTTGCAAGAATCTGAATCAGAAAAGCCAGATATATTTTCTGGATATTGAGATGCCAGGGATTGACGGGATCGAGACGGCAAGGAGAATCAGGGAGCAGGATCAGAATGCACTGATCGTGTTTATGACACAGCATCATGAGTATGTGTTTTCTGTGTTTGAAGTATTGCCGTTCCGCTTCCTTAGAAAGCCATTTACTAATGAAGAAGTAGAAAAAACGGTCAGAGAGTGTCTGGAACATCTGAATCTGACGGGACAGTATTATTTCTTCAAAATGGATCGTGCACAGCACCAGACACCATATGATGAGATCCGGTATTTTGAAGGTCGTGGCAGAAAAGTATGTATGCATTGCGAAGAAAAAGACTACGAATTCTATGAAAAGATCTCGACGGTAGCAAAAGGTCTGGATGATTCACTATTCTGCAGGATTCATGTGTCGTTCGTAGTGAATATGGACAAGATCAGAGAGCTGTGTGATACAGAAGTTGTTATGGAAAATGGAGAAAGACTGCCGATCAGTAAAGCATACCGGCAGGAAGTCAGAGAGAAACATCTGAATTATATGATGATGAAAAGCGGGGGTCTGACATAATGGAAAAGATGACGATGGTAATGTGGTGGATCATGAACCTTATCATGTTCGGCATATTCATAAAAGAGATAGCATTCAGCAAGAAAGGCGGTACAATAGAAAGAACATTGTTCTTATGTCTGTGCATGGTAGCGGTGTTGTCCTCCTGGGATGAGATATTCTTTGAACTGGAGTATCCATTCAGAAGAAGCATGGCAGGATTTGCGTTGGAATGTATAGAGCATCTGGGATTTTACGGACTATGTATCAGTGTGATATTCATGGAGCGCAGATATGGCGGTAAAGAAGGTGATAATCCGAAACTTCTGGTTCTGATGGGGTGTTTCCCGGTTATGAGTGTTATCTGGAATATGGAATATAAGCTTTATATGGATCCGTCATGGACCAATCAGGATTATACGAAGCTTGCCATGTATATCGGAGTTGTGACATGGATTATGATGATTCTTCTGAATTATCTGCTCTGTGTACTCTATTATGGAATAAGAAAAACGCAGAAAGAACGGGCAGACCAACTGCTTTTACTTCAACAATATGAAGTGGAAAAAAGACATTATAAAGACATTGAACAGATGGAAAAGACGGTGAGAGGTGTCAGACATGATCTGAATAACCTGTTAGCGACAACGCAGGTTCTTATTGAAGAGGAAGATTATGAAGGAGTCAGGAATCTGATACAGGGAATGAAAGACAGGGTAGGTGAATCAGAAAAAAAGATACATACCGGTAATGCTGCAATTGACAGTATCCTGAATTTAAAATTTGCGAAAGCAGAAGAAGCAGGCATACCGGTAGAAGCAGATCTGTCAGTTCCGGCACACCTGGACCTGAATTATGAAGCAATGGCGACGATATTTGGAAATCTTCTGGACAATGCAATAGAAGCGCAGGAAAAGATACCACAGGAGGAGCGGAAAATCATTCTCCGGATGAAATATATGAACCAGATGCTGGTGATTCTGGCTGCGAATAAAGGAAAGAAAAATCCATCGCTTTCAACAACGAAAGAAGACACAGCGAATCACGGGTTTGGAATAGAGAATATCAGAAGAAGTGTTGAAAAAATGGGAGGGAGTATCCAGTTTTCATGGGAGAAAGACTGGTTTACCGCAAAGATCATACTTTACCAGATGAAAGAAAAATCCAAAAATAACATCTGAGAATACCGAAAATTACAAGTTAAAAAGAATATGGGAAAATCCAGATATAATGATGCATGTAAGCAAGAGAGAAAGCTTACATGCATTATTTTTTACTATCATATCAATAAAAACAAACATAAAGGAGAAGAAAAATATGAAGAAAATGGCAAAAGTTTGTGTAGGAGCATTGACAATTATGCTGATTGGGACGACAGCACTTTTCTTAAAGGTAAGGGCAGATCATTCAGGCGAAACCTATTATACCTGTCTTGTAAAGCCGGGAGAATATATTAAACAGGTAGCAGAAGACAGTGAATGTGTAGAGTACAAATACAATACACCTGGATTCAACGAAAAAGGGAAAAAATTAGATCTGGAATTCTATAGCTTCCGGGAGAGAGCATTAAAAACGGGTGCATATTTCTCGGTTGTATATAACAAAGATAACGGTGTGATCAGCTATAACGAAGTAAAGAAAGAAGAGATACCGGCAAAAGCGATGGAAGGACTGAAACAATATGTTGACTAAACTGGCTTTAAAAAATATCAGATATTATGTGAAAAATTATTTTGTATATCTGATGACGATAAGTTTTTCGGTATGGGCTTATTATATGTTTCATGCATTTGCGGATGGTGGATATTTGAAAACCATGGCAGAATTCAGCAAGGTATATGAATACTGCTTTGCCACAGGTTCGTGGATACTGCTTATATTTACCGCAATTTTTATATGGTTTTCAACTGATTTTTTCTTCCAGAACAGAAAGCAGGAATTCGGACTGTATATTCTAATGGGAATTAAGAAAAGAATGGTCGGACAGCTTCTGATCATAGAAACGGTTGTCATGGGAATGATGGCGGTCATAGCAGGAAGTGCGATAGCGGGTCTTACACTGGAGCCGTTGAAACTCTTTGTCGGACAATTCTACAGGACAAAAATGGACATACCGGTCGCTGAATATTTAAGCATCTGGGAAATGGGAGATATGCTGATACGTTTTTTCATGGTATTTCTGATTTTCAGTATCTTTCATTACCGGAATATCAAAAAAAGTGAGCTGACAGAATTATTTTCAGCAAAACAGTCACTGGAACAGCCGCTTAAGACTTCAAAAGTGCTTATGGCAGGTGCGGTTGTGATACTGACAGCAGGATATGTAATGATCTTCATAGTACGTGGTGCCGTCAATGCATTCTTACTTCCAATCGGATTAGGATGTGTGATGGCAGGAACTGTATTCTGCTTTATGCAGGTGACCGCACAGTACACGAATCAAAAGAGAAATTCTGAAAAGTGTGCCAGAGATATAGCGGCGAGAGTAAATGTTACAGGTATGCTGCACTGCGTAAGAAGAAATACCGGATCGTGGGCATCAATTACACTTCTGATTGCCATCTCAATGTGTTCGGATGTATTAGGACTTGCATTTTACAGGATTCAAAGAGAAATCGAACATGAAACCGGGATGAATATGAAGGAAGTGTCGGATCTGTATATTATGATTCTGTTCATGTTCATACTCATCAGTATAGCGGTTCTGTCTTGTACGGGAAGCATGCTTTATTTCAGAGTCATGGCGGATATACAGGACAATCAGAAAAATTACTGGCTGTTGTATTGCATCGGAGCCAATAGAAAAGAAATAGGAATGGTTCAGAAAAGACAGATTATTACGATGTTCGCAGTGCCGATGGCAGCAGGACTTTTCCATACTATGATGTTCGGCATATTTTTGAAAATGAAACACTTAAATGTCGGATACCAAGAAATCCTGGCAGGTATTACGGTATACCTCGGGGTCTATCTCATCTATATGCTGATAGCCGCATGGCAGGGGAAAGGGCTGCTTCAGAATGTGTATGCGCAGCGGAGAGAGTAAACGTGAAAGATAAGAATTATTATGCGGAAAGTATTTTAGCTGCACCATGATACATTTTTGAATAAAAAGATAAACATATCAAGAAGAAACTGACTTGAAAAATAGAAGAACAGGAGAGCGAATATGACAGAAAATGTTAATCATCCGGTCGTATTAGAAACGAAAAAGCTGGGAAAAACATACCACACAGGAGGAAACCATTACCAGGCACTGAAAGGAGTAGATCTGAAAGTGTATAAGGGAGAGTTCCTTGGAATTATGGGACCATCCGGTTCCGGAAAAAGTACATTACTGAACCTGATCTCTACAGTCGACAGGCCGACGGAAGGAAAGGTTCATATAGAAGGAAGCGATGTATTTGCCTTAAAGGAAAATGAACTGTCGAGGTTCCGCCGGGAGAAGCTTGGATTCATCTTTCAGGACTATAACTTACTGAATCAGATGAATGTGTATGAGAATATTACGCTTCCAATGACACTTGTAAAAATGTCAAAAAGCGAACAGAAAAAAAGAGTAGATGCGCTTGCGAAGCTCTTTGGTCTGGAAAAATTACTGGATAAAAAGCCTGTGAATCTGTCTGGAGGTGAAAAACAAAGGGTAACTGCGGCGAGAGCAATTATCATGAATCCAGTTGTGGTAATGGCAGATGAACCGACAGGGGCTTTAGATTCCAGATCCAGTCAGAAACTAATGGAAGTTTTAAAACGTATGAATGAAGAACAAGGCGTGACGATCGTGATGGTGACACATGATGATTTTGCAGCAAGCTATTGCAGCAGAATCGTACGGATCAAGGATGGACATATAGAGAAAAGCGAATAAACCTGATTTTGAACAGAAAAACAAATAAAATAGATTTGAAGATATTAAAAAGAATGGAGCGACAAAATAATGAAGAAACTGTTGAAGATAATGGCATTGACAACTGTGATCGCAGGAGTAGCGGGGGTGGTGTTCGTAGAAGGCTACTTACGATGTGAAGAAGAACTTTCCAGAAAAGAAAAGGAGCGGTGGCTGCAAAGCCAGCAGGAATAAAAAGAATAAAGGGAAAGGATGAATAAGGATGAATAAAGTACAGAATCTTCAAAGAATCATCATCCTGATACTGGCGGTGGCAGCCATTATATTTGGACTTATGCAACAGGAACATATGGTAGTTATGAAAAAAGCAGTGAACATCTGCATGGAATGTATAGGAGTAGGATAATGAAGACAGGATTCAGACATATCATACAGCTGGTATCGGCAGCATTGTGTAATGGCTATATAACCGGATTCCGGGAAAAGACAATTTTCAGAGGGAAAAGTAAGATGGCATGTGTGCCGGTACTGAACTGCTATTCCTGTCCGGGAGCGGCGGGTGCATGTCCAATCGGCTCATTACAGGCTGTTTTAGGAGACAGTAACTACCGGTTTTCCTTTTATGTATTGGGAACACTGACATTATTTGGGGTACTTCTTGGAAGAATTGTATGTGCATTTCTGTGTCCGTTTGGAATGATACAGGAGTTATTATATAAGATTCCGGTGCCAAAATTAAAATTACCGGAAAAAGTGGATAGGATATTACGTTATTTAAAATATTTGATACTGTTGGGATTTGTTATCATCGGACCTGTGTTTGTGACAAATGAATTTGGAATGAGCAGTCCATATTTTTGCAAACTAATCTGTCCCGCGGGAACACTCGAGGGAGGAATCCCGCTGGTATTATCAAATCCTGTTCTGAGAAATACCGTAGGAAATCTGTTTTTCTGGAAGATGACAGTGCTGGTGGTTGTACTCGTAGGTTCTATGATAATATACAGGCCATTTTGTAAATACATATGCCCGCTTGGAGCATTTTACGGGGTGTTTAACCGGTTTAGTTTTTTTAAGATCCGGGTGGAAAAAGAAGAGTGTATTGATTGTGGAATGTGTGAAAAAAAGTGCAGGATGAATGTAAGAATATCCCGGAATAAGGATCAGGCTGAATGCATCCGCTGCGGGGAATGCAAAGAAGTTTGTCCGGTGAATGCAATTAAAACAGAGATTGGAGGAAAAGTAATATGTACAAAGGGAAAAGAATACTTCAGAAAATAGTGCCAATGATGCTGGCAGTCACAATAACAGCCGGAGCTATAAGCGGATGTGCTGTGATGGAATCAGAGAAAAAAGAGATAGGAGGAGTCACAGTAAATGGAGATTACGATGACGAAGCGAAGACACTGTGGACAGTGAGCGGAGGAAAAGTGACGTGTGAGAATGAAATGCGTATCGTTTTTGGAAATGTAGGAACCGGGGTTATATCACCGGCAGAATGGGTAAGTAATGGTGATAATATGATCTACATGGAAAGCATCAGGGGGTATGATATAAGCCTTGTACTTTCTACAAGAGCGAAAACACCATATATAAGATTTCTGTGCGAAAAGAACAAAAAAGACATAGAAGAGATTAAAAAGGAAAATCAGGAATATCAAAAGATAGATAAAATTGTGTCATATAAAGGAAACACCTATTATATTGCTTATAATGAAACACTCAACAGGGAAGCAAATCCAGGAAGTACAGAAGAAGATGAAGTGTTTTATAAGAAGATGGCAGATGTCATACCAAGGATTAAGAAAGATATTATAATTGTTCCACCAGTAAAGATGAATCTGGAAAAAGTTGTAGATGAAAAACTTCTGGCAAAGATGAAGATCAAAGATACGAATGGAAATGTGGTAACTTCTGAGATATTTAGAAATTATGATATAACAGCAGTCAATATATGGACGACCTGGTGCGGACCATGTGTGGAAGAGATGCCGGAACTTGCAAAGCTATATAAGGATCTCCCGGCAAATGCGAACTTCATATCTGTCTGCATGGATGGAGAAGAAGAGCAGGAAAAAGCCAGAAAGATACTGGAAAAATCAAATGCAGAATTTGTAACATTACTAGGAGATGAAAGGCTGAGGGAAGGTGCGTTTAGAGATGTTATAGCATTTCCGACAACAGTCTTTATTAACAGGGAAGGAAAAATGGTGGGAGATCCATTTATGAGTCCGGGAAATAAATCAACCTATCGTGCACTGATAGAAGAAAAATTGAATATCGGGAAATGATTCTATAGATAAAACAACAAAAAAATATGCAGTACGGCAGATTTGGTGACATGTTGAACACATTATCAAGAGGGCAAGTAATTCTATCGCGGAAAAAGGCAAGGGGCAAGCAATACTTGCTTGATGGCAATAGAAGGAGTTGCTATATTGAGCTTAGAACTCATAAAAGAAAGGGGAAAGATAATGAGAAGAAGAAGCCAATGGATTGCGGTGCTGCTTTCTGTTGCAATATTATGCAATGGGTGCACGATGCTCGCAGTTCAGAAAGAAGAAAAAAAGACAGAACAAAAGACGGAAGAGAGCCAGAAAAAAGAAAAATCACGGGTAGATAGAACATCTGGAAAACCGTGGATTGATTCAGATCTGGACGGTGCAGTTACGAAAAAGACAAAGGTGGATCTCAAAGATGATTTTGCAACAGCGGTTAATAAAAAGTGGTTGTTGGAAAACCGGCTTCAGGAGGGCGAAGTTTCAAATAGTACATTTGATGAAATAAGTAATACCACGGCAGAAAGAATTAAGAAACTGATTACAGGAAAGAAGTATGCCGACAACACAGATATAAAGAGTATGCGGGACTGTTATGAATTGTGGATGGACTGGAAAAGCAGGAATAAGATGGGGATGTCACCTGTTATGCCAATTGTAAAAAAGCTGAAACAGATTCAGACAATAGAAGAACTGAATCAGTTTCTGACATTGCCTGCAGAAGAACGTGGAGATCTCGGACTGGTAGGATATGATGTGGAAAGAGGATTCGGCAATTCAAAGGAAAAGATAGTGTGGATCGGACCTGTGGATCTGTCGCTTGGAGACAGCGCAGAGTATAAGCAGATGACAGAGGCGGGCAAACGTTCCAAAAAAGCCGCAGATCATTTGAGCTATAAGCTGTTGAAAAAGGCTGGATTTCGTAAGAAGGAGATAAAACAGATAGTGGAAAATGCTTTTCAGTTTGAAAAACAGCTGGCACCGTTTATTATGACATCGGTAGAGCAAAAATCAGCAGATGGTGTAAAAAATCAGAATCATCCAGTCACAAAGTCTGAACTGGAAAATCTTCAGGGAGAAGTCCCGGTGACGCAGATGATTCTTCAGGAAGGATTTGAAGAACAGGATATCCAGAACATGAACCTGACAATGCCAGAATGGCTGGAGGGATTAAAAAAATTGTATAAGGAAGAAAATGTCTCCCTGATCCGTGACTATATGCTGATCAATTATCTGAAAGAGAAAGCTCCTTATCTGGATAAAGAATGCTACACATGGCTTATAGATGAGTCAAATGAGATAAATGGAACAACCGGATATGATAAAGATAAAGATGCGGCATGTACAGCTGTCCAGGATCTGATGGCGGAGCAGGTTGCAAAAGCGTATAGTGAAGTATATGTTACAAAAGAGGACAAAGATGCACTGACAGAATTAACACATGATATCATAAACGAGTACAGAAGCATGCTGCAGGAGGAAACATTCTTAAGTAATACAACAAAGTCTTATGCAATAGAAAAACTGGATAATATAAAAATACATATCTTATACCCGGAAACATGGCCGGACTATGCCGGGATTGAGATAAAAAGGAAGTCGGATGGTGGAACTTACTGGGATGCAGCAGAGGAAATAAGCAAATCAAAACATAAGTATATGATTGAGAGTATACATGACAAAGATGATAGTAAGGACTGGAGTGAAGGTGCACTTACAACAGATGTCAACTGCTATAATAGCATCATGGAGAATTCGATTAATATTCTGGCCGGATGGTGTCAGGGAAAAAATTATAACAAAAAAATGTCAAAAGAAGAACTCTATGCCAATGTTGGATATGCAATTGGGCATGAGATATCACATGCGTTTGATTCCAAAGGGGCGCAGTTTGACAAGAATGGAAATTTATTGAACTGGTGGCAGGAAAACGAGTTAGAAGAATTCCGGAAAAAGAATGATAAAATGGCACAATATTACAGTGCAATGTATCCATGGAAAGGCGCCAAACTGGAAGGAGAGATTCTGACAGGGGAAGCCGGTGCAGATATGGCATCAATAAAGTGTATGCTGCGGATGGCAGAAAAAATTCCTCAATTTAACTATGATAAATTTTTCCGGTCTTATGCAGCAGTCCACAGGTGTGTCACTGCACTGGAAGAACAGGAGAATGATCTGGGGGACGAACATCCAATGGGATATCTTAGAGTCAATACAGTCCTGCAGCAGTTTGATAAATTCAATGAAGTATACGACATCAAAGAAGGAGACGGTATGTATCTGGCACCGGAGGACAGAGTAATTATATGGTAAACAATGAATAAATAAGTAAAAGGACCGGGAAGCCGGTCCTTTTTATACACCCTGTTTTACTGGTGTTCAGGGATATTATGTACATAATCAGAAAGAATCTGATATAAAGTAACAGGATTTTCTTTTGTCTGCTGGTTCAGCTTTAACTGCCAGTCAGGGACTTCCAGTGCATCCAGAAGTCTGCAAAGAAGAGCACCGGAATGATAAACGATATTTGTAGAAATGATACTAGGACTTTCCCCACTGCTTTGAAGTGCAGGGACAATACTGTCAAACGGGAGGATATCGACTTTGGTATCATCTTTTTTGCTTGCAAACTGCATGATCTCATAATCGTATCCGATAAGTCTGTCAGCATTCATTTCCGCATAGGTAGCAGTACCTTCTTCCGTTTCAGCCTGTGTCTCTTCTTTCATATATTTAGCATCAGCCTGGAAGCGTTTGTCAGTAACAGCTACATATTCCCTTGCAAGTTCCGGCAATGCTGTTTTATCCTGCTTGGAATCCAAATCACCTGTCGGGATTAAAGTATCATAGATCTTTTGAAGTACCTGATACTGCTCACCGAGTAACTGAAGATTTTCACCTGCGAGGGAATCTGTATTAAAACGTCCACTGAAACTCCAGTTATTCTGCATATAATAGTGAAAAGATTCGTGTATAAGGAAGCTTATATAATGACTGGAGTTATGCTTTAATGTGACAGAAGTATCATCGTATTTTGTAAAATAAACCGGATCTCCGTACACCGGATAGGACTGATGCAGGGTATTAAAATTGCCAGCCGCTATAAACTGCCAAAGAGACGGAGCCATCGGGGAGATGCGGTAAACTTTAATAGAATAGTCTTCCGGCATCTGAATCTCATGTGCAAATATACTGTGAATATCCTCAGATGGATTGATCAGATATGCTTTTCCAAAGCGTCCGTTCAATGCAAGGATCGTTTTATGGTTAATATCATAATCCTTCCAGATTGTGCTGGAAGTATCTGTGTTCATAACGGTATTTAACTCAGATAAAATAGTCTTGTCCGTGTGATTTAGGGAATCATAGGTATCATTTCGGAAGTTGCAGAGAACCCGTACAATATAGCAGATCAATAAAATGAAAAGCAGCGTAAAAAATACTTTTAGCTTACGGTGGCGTTTTCGGGTTGTGGGTGATTTTAAAGATAAGTTGTCTTTCATAATAAATCTCCTTGTTTTTCTAAATTTAGATTTTTAATCTGATTACAGAATAAGAGATGAAGCGTAAGAATACAAGCAAGCGTGTCTTGCGCCGGGCAAAAACAGGTGCGCAAGCAGCGCTTGCGCAAAAAAAAAGCAGACGCAAGAGCGTCTTTCTTGTTATTTTGGAAAGGGTTTGTTAATGTCTATGGTGCAAACCCCAAAATATACATTGAAAATTGAAAAAAGAAAGGAGATAGCTATATGAACATGATAAACGAGAATAAAAAGGTATATGATCCGGTTACGGAAGCAGGGATGAAACTTGGAAATGTATTATTGCTCGCAGGAGGGCTGTGCTTTTTCATAAGATTGTTGATTGTTACATTTACTACAATGGGAATGATGCAGGGATTTCTTTCATTACTAGTTGTAGGGGCGGTACTGGTAATCGCAGGAGGAGGAGTATACCTGCTGGTTGGGATGAAGAGTGCGGCTGGTATGCTTACAAGTCATGACAGCGGAAGAAAAAAAGAATATAAGATGAATATCTTGAAAAGTGTCAGGGTAATTGCAGTGATTACCGGAGTGATACTGGTAATGCTGACTTCAAATTCCGGAGTAGATCTGATGCCGGCTGCATATCTGTGTATTGCTGTTGTGGCTGGAATAACCGTCGTTATTATAAAGAAAAAACATTAGACAGAAAATAAAGGAGGAATGAGAGGGTATGAGATTGCTGACCGCAGGAATTGTACTGATGCTGATATGCATAGTCTTAATCTGGAGAGAGCCAAGAAGATTCCGGAATGCTTTGTTATTCTTTGTGGCACTCCTGATGCTTGTACAGGGGATGATCAATGTAGTAGTGAGAAGCACCTATGCAAGATATACAACATATAACATTCTATTCTATTTTATTGTTCCGGCAGTGTCGGTCGTCATGTCAGGATTCTTAATCTATAACGGATTCGTTATGATGAAAAAGGAAGGACGCCGCTTGCAGAACATTCTCTCATTATTACTTGGAATGGGGATGGTTACTGGATTGTGTGTTATGGGTGGATTCCTGTTCGTATATTCGACGAATCCACTTGTGAACTCCATACTGTGGACCGGAACTGTATTTTATGCGTATTTTTCCTATACATTTTTAGCTTTTTTAATCTATTCTAAGATCTATATGTTGCTTCCGAAGAACCGCTCCTGCGACTACATCGTAGTACATGGATGCGGACTTCTGGGAGGAGAGAGGATATCCCCGCTTTTAAAAGGACGAGTGGACAAAGCGGTGGAAATCTTCTACAAAATGCGCCAGGAGCCGGAACTTGTATTATCCGGCGGACAGGGAAGCGATGAAAAAATATCAGAAGCAAGAGCCATGTATAATTATCTGGAAAATAAAGGCTTCCCAACCGGTAAGGTAATCTTGGAAGAAAGATCCAGAACAACGTACGAGAATCTTAAAAATGTAAGAAACATGTTAGACACAGAAAGAAAAAAACACAGATATATCTTTGTCACCAATGATTATCATGTCTTCCGGACAAGTCTGTTTGCAAGAAAATTGAAAATGAAAGCAGAAGGAGTTGGTTGCAGAACGGCAGCGTATTACTGGCCAAGTGCATTCATCCGGGAATATATAGCAGTTATGGTGATATTCAGAAAGGTAAATATTCTGATGGGGATCATCTGGCTGATCTGGTCAGTCCTGTTCGTATATTTCTAGAGCATTTTTTCAGACATGTTCCAAGAACAGCAAGATAAAAATAACCAGATAAAACATATGAAAACGACCTAAAATGAGAGATGGACGGTCAGAAACCAGTGAGAAAATCACGGGTTTTTGAACCGTCCTTTTTGTATAATTTTGACAATTGACAAAGGGAAAAAGTAAAGTCGAAAAGAACTGGAAAATGTAGCGGAAGAACAACAGAAGTACAACAAACAGATGTCGGAAAATGTCAGTGCCAGGAAGCAAAATAGAAGAGAAAAAAGGAAAAGTGAAGAATGTAACCGTGCATATTTGTGGCAGAAAAAAAGGGGCAAGTGAAAATTGCCAGGAAATATAAGGAAAAGTAGGAATCCATATATTCTGAATAAATATATAGAATAGAGTATTTTTGCTGCAATTTTAAGATTTCAAAGCAATAAAGTGAAAATAGAGAGGTGAAATGGAGTTATATACTATAAAGTAAATGCAAAAGATTGGAAATGACTGATATATTAACTGAAAGGAAAATAAATGTGTTGAAATGAAAGATAATTATTATATATAATATCCATAGACAGAGCGACTTATATAAAAAAATAAATACATAAAACGGGGCAAGCAGAACTTGCGCAGAGGAAAAAGAGTGTATGACAGATCGGGAATTAAGAAAATTAAAAAGAGTAGAGCTTCTGGAAATTATGCTGGAGCAAAGTAAGGAAATAGAACGCTTGCAAGCAGAGCTTGCGCGGGTAAAAGAAGAATTGGGAAATAAAAAAATTGCGATAGAAACTGCAGGAACACTGGCGGAAGCAGCATTAAAACTAAGTCATATATTTGAAGCGGCAGATGAGGCGGCGAAGATATATCTGGATAATATTAAGACAGATGCTGAAAAATGATAAATGAAAAATTCCAAAAGTATAAAAGCCAAGAGGAAAGGATGGAACGGTAATGGCAAAAAAGACAGAATATACAGAATTACCGGGACGTGCAGAATTGGAAGAAGAACTGTCAAGAGTCCGTTACAAAGGACGCTATCATGGTGTTTTTAGAAATACAGTCGGTGTATTAATTGTAGTCGCAGCAGTTTCTATTCTGGTAGCAACATTGTGGATGCCGGTGCTGCAGATATACGGTTCATCCATGACTCCGACATTAAAAGAAGGAGAAATCGTTGTATCATTTAAAAGTTCGAAAGTAAAAAGAGGCGAAGTTATTGCATTTTATTACAATAACAAGGTGCTGGTAAAGCGTGTCATTGCATTCCCGGGAGAATGGATCGATATAGATGACAGCGGATATGTGACAGTAGATGGAAAAAAGGTAGAAGAACCATATCTGAAAGAACACGCAAAAGGCGATCTGAATATAGAGCTGCCGTATCAGGTACCGGAAGACAGATATTTTGTAATGGGAGATCACAGATCAACATCGGTCGACAGCCGGAACACAGCAGTTGGCTGCGTATCAGAAGAACAGCTGGTAGGACGGATCGTGTACTGCATATGGCCGCTTGGCAATGCAGGACCGGTAAAATAATTGCAGGAGGAATGAGTTATGAGAAAGGAGTTACAGAAGAAAGCCGAAAATCTGAAACAGATCAGCCATAAGGCAGGCAGATGGAAAAAGATAGTTACAGTGCTTGCATGTGTAGTTGTATTCTGTACCACCTATGCATTGATCCTTCCGGCAATCACATTGGAATCTGGAGAAAAATTAATCTGTACAGAAGAAAGTGTAAGCGGTCATGTACATAACGCAGAGTGTAAAGATGCAGATGGAAGAATCCAGTGTGGATATGCAGATTATGTCATACATACACATGACGAAAATTGTAAGGATGCAGATGGCAATCTGATCTGTGGATTGGATGAGATAAAAGAGCATACACATACAGATGAATGCTATGAGGTGAATGCGGAAGAAGTAAGTGAAACAGACGGACGAGCAGAAGAGGAAAAAGATGAAGCAAGTGAAACAGACGGACGAACAGAAGAGGAAAAAGATAAAGCAGATGATAACAATGACGAGACAACAGAAAAAAAGCTGATCTGTACAGAACCGGAAGTTATTGCACATATACATGATGAAAATTGTAAGGATGCAGAAGGGAATCTGATTTGTGGAAAAATACAGATATTAAAACATGAACATCAAAAAGAGTGTATAGAAAAAGAAGCAGATACGGAAGAGAAAAAAGAAAAATCACCAATAGAAGAAATTAAGAAAGACGATCAAACGTCAGAAGAAGAACAAACAGAGCAGGGAGAAAAAGAGGATAATACGGAAGCCGAATCTGAAGAGTTAAAAAGAACAGAAGAGGCCAAAGAAACAGATAAGAAAACTCCGGAAATAAAAGAACCGGAAACAGAAGCACCAGAAAAAGAAGTTAAAAAAGAAGATGCTAATCTAAGAAAACACAGAATGACCCATGAAGGAAAAGACTATACCGTACATGTAACATTCGGTGAAGATGCAGAACTTCCAACAGATGTAAAACTGGAAGTAGAAGAAATCAAACAAGGAAGTACAGAATACAAAGACTACTATAAGCAGGCAGAAGAAGCACTGCCGGAAGAACAGGGATTCATGTTCTGCAGGTTTTTTGATGTAAGTTTCATATCAGACGGAAAGAAAGTAGAACCAAAAGCAAGTGTAGAAATAGAAATTTCTTACAAGGAATCCGTACCACAGCAAAAAGGAGTAGAGACAAATGCGATCCATTTTGCAGAAGACGGAATCGAAGTATTACCGGCAGAAGTGGAACAGAATGCAGATGGAGAAGATACATTTTCTTTTACACAGGACAGCTTTTCCGTTGTCGGGACAGCAGTGTCAGCAATTAATCTTAGTGAGGGAAGTTATATTTTTTACAGAGATGGATACGCATTGGGAGTTGATGATTCTGGAAGAGCTATGGGAATCAGAGTTACTGTAGATGAAAAAGGATATGTATACCCGGTAGATTCGTCTATGAATATTAATAAAATTATTTGGAAATATGAAACTTATGCATATAATACGCTTAAAAATGCATACAATCAACGGTGTTTAGCTTTCCGTGATGATATTGGGGTTATTACTTTGGCGGGAGACAGTTATGAGACATCGGTAGAAATTAGGATTATTAATAATGTCATTCGGATCATGGGATATGAAAGCTTTAGTTATCTACCTCGCTATCTGGGAATTAATAATGGAACATTAAAGGTAGGTACAGTATTTGCAGATGGTGATTATTTCTTCGGTGCAAAAGTTGCAGAGGTTGACAATACAGAAATACAACCGGGTGAACTGGAAGTTGAGGATCAGATAAAAGAACTAGGTATTTTGATACCAAAGCTAAATAAGACAACTTTTTCGGGAAAAAAGTTAACATATACTTGGTATCGGAGAGAAGATGGAAAAAATACCTGGATAAAGGTAGAACGTAAAAAAATTACAGGCAATTCTTATAATGTGGAAGAAGATGGAAGTTGGTTAAATGTATCATTGGATGGAGGTGCAGATAAGTATTACAAAGTGATGCTGACATCTGTAGATGGCGCACAACAAGTAACAACTATAGAATCCGAATCATATCACGTGCCATATTACGATCAAGTTCAGAATGGTGATTTTGAAAATCCAGTAATCTCTACAGATGTGAATGATGCGGAACATTATCAGCCGTTTTTACCAAATGGAACTGCAGGGATGGTGTGGCAAACAACTGCATCTGATGGTGAAATTGAATTTATTAGTACATTGCCGGGTGAATTTCAACAATATAGTGAAAAGTGGCATAATTGTGAGAGTGCATCAAAAGGTAATCAATATGTAGAACTGAATGCAAATATGGCAGGAGCGTTATATCAGGATATTTTAACAGTACCGGGATCCACAATGTATTGGAGTTTGTATCACCGTGGACGCGGACCAAGTACTATGAAAAAGAATGAAAACGCAAAAGATACGATGTACGTAGTGGCAATGTCAGCAAAGCTTGCAGAAAATTATACGTCAAAGGCTGAATTGGAGAAAATCATAAAAAATCCATCAGCTTATCCAGATATTCAGGTAAAAGAAATAACAGATGATAATATCAAATGGTATCATCGTACTGGAGAATATCAGGTTCCAGATGGCCAATATTTGACGAGATTCTTTTTCGTAGCAGGGGATACGTCTTTTGATAAATATGGAGGTGATCCAAAGGTAACGCCATATACGGTTGGTAATCACTTGGATAATGTGCACTTCAGTACAGAACTTGCGCCGCCGGAAAATGGTAAAGTTAATCTGGAAATTGAAAAAAAGATCGTAGGTTTAAACGAAGAGGAAGCACAGGTATTGTTGCAAAAATTATCATTTTCGGTAAGTGGGACATTGATTTCTGGAAAAAATTTTAAGAATTTCAAACAGAATGCAGATGGAAGTTACACAGCAACTTATCAAGAACAAATAGATATCGGAAGTGCAACTTCTATTAACCGAACAATAGAAGAAGATGTGACCACAGCTGACGTAAATGAATATACAAGAAGCAGCACGACAGTCGCAGTAAATTCGGGCAATCCGGTGAATAGTAACAGTGCAGTGATAACAATCAAGGATCAGGGAACAGGAATCGTATCATTTGTAAATACTTATACACCGGAAACAGTAAACATCAGCATTTCAAAAATCAATGATGAAATAACGCCGGAGGCTTTATCAGATGCGGAATTTTCATTGGAAGTCAGTGATGGAACCGATTGGAGGACTGTAATCAATAATATTTCAGTAGATGACAATGGAAGGGCAACCATGAACAATTTACTATACGATAAACCCTACCGCCTGACAGAAACAAAAGCACCAGATGGATATTCCAAGCTTACAGACCACATTTACTTCAAGATACAAAAAGAAAATGGAACAGCCAAAATCATCCCATATGATGAAAATGGAACACAACTTGCCAAATGGCCGGATCAGGCAAATGTTTCATCAGCAGAACCGTTGAAATTAACTGTCATCAACAATAAAAAAGCAATGCTTCCAGAGACTGGAGGCAGCGGAACAAACAGAACATACGCAGTGGGAATCATGATGATTCTGACAAGCGGAATGATATATGGATGCCGGGAAAAGACGAGGTGGGGAAGGAGGAGACACTTATAAATCAGAATTAATAAATGATAAAGACAAAGGTATCCGGAAAATAACATATTTTATAAGTAACAAAAAACGGACAAAAGATATGAAAGGGGAAACATGAATGAAGAAATTTAAGAAATTTGTCAGTTTGATAGTAGCAGCGGTGATGGTAATGGCGATGGCGGTGACGGCGTTTGCGGATGATGCGACGCAGGGAACGATTACGGTGGAAAATCCGATAGAAGGTCAGGTGTATACAGCGTATAAGATTTTTGATGTTGTTTACAATGCAGGGAAAGATGCATACTCTTATACGATTACGAATAAAACAGGATCTTGGTATGAAGATATAAAGGATTATTCTGGTTTAACTTTTACACAGATAAATGATACTGATACATATGTAGTAACAAAAAATAATAATTTTAGTGCGGCAGATTTTTCAAAAACTTTAAAAGGAAAAATTAATGGAAAAACAGGTATTCCACTTGAAAAATCCGGCAATGTAGTAAAGGCTGAAAAATTAGATCTTGGATATTATTTCGTTGCAAGTGAAAGTGGCGCACTTTGCAATTTGACTACAACTGATCCGAATGCGACAATTCATGATAAGAATGACAGGCCATTTTCAAAGAAATCAGATAAAACGTCGGTTGAGGTAGGAGAAAAAATCACATATACAGTAACAGGAAAAGTTCCAAACACGACAGGATTTACAGCTTTTACATATGAAATTACAGACACAATGTCTGAAGGTCTTACCTTTAAGCTGGCAAATGCAGAATTTACAGTTAAAGTAGACGGAAATATTTTAACAAACAATTATACTGTAACAGAAAATGGAAATGGTTTTGTTCTTAATATCGACGTTATGAAATTAAAGGATGATGTCGGAAAAAAGATAGAAGTTACATATAAAGCAACGGTAAATGAAAAAGCGGTAGCTGAAATTAGTAAAAACCATGCTTTATTGAAATATAGTAATGATCCAACTACTAATTCAACAACAACAAGTGAACCGGTTGAAGTACCAGCTTATAGTGCGAAAATTGTGATTGATAAGTATGAAACTGGAGATCAGGATAAGAAGCTGGCAGGTGCAAAATTTGTTCTTAAAAATACTGAGGGTAAATTTTACAAATACGATGCTACGGCAAAAAAAGTTAGCTGGGTAGATTTTGAAACAGAAGCGACAGAAGTAACAACAGATGATAAAGGAGCAGCTGAATTTATTGGTTTGGCAGATGGTACTTATTATCTTCATGAAACTGAAGCACCAAAAGGATATAATAAATTAACTTCAGATAAGAAAATTATAATTAACGGATCTCAGGCTACAACATCTAACAAAACAAGTTTAGTACATACAGAAGGTGTAGAAAATAATACTGGTTCCATGCTCCCATCCACCGGCGGCATCGGCACAACAATCTTCTACGTCCTCGGCGGAATCCTGGTTCTTGGAGCAGCAGTAGTTCTGGTAGTAAGAAGACGTACAGAAAAATAAAAGAACAATTACAGAAAATCAAGAAAAACAGTAACAAGAAGTAAATAATGAATGGATAGTAACAAGTAATAAAATCAGTAATTAAAACAACAAATAACTAACAAATAATGTAAAAGAAACACAACATAACACTAAAAAAGGAGGGATACCCCACATGAGAAAACATCTGTCAACATGCATCATCGTCCTGATATTTCTCATCGGCTTATCCCTCCTTCTATACCCAACGCTCAGCGATTACGTGAATTCCAGAAATCAGACACGTGCGATTACGGAATATGATGATAAAGTAAGCAGGCTGGAAAAGGAGCAGTACGAAGAGATTCTGCAAAAAGCCAGGGTATACAATGAAAATCTGGCAAGCCATGGGACAAACTGGAAATTATCGAACGAAGAGCTGGAGGAATACAATCAGATCCTGAATGTTGACAATAATGGCATGATGGGATACATCGAGATTCCAAAGCTTCAATCTACACTTCCGATTTATCACGGAACAGACGAAGGAACGCTTCAAAGGAATATCGGACATCTGTCCGGGAGTTCAGTGCCGGTTGGGGGAGAGAGTACACATAGTGTACTGTCCGGGCACCGTGGACTTCCAAGTGCGAAGCTTTTCAGTGATCTGGATAAGCTGACAGAAGGTGATCAGTTCGTATTGCGTGTGCTGAATGAGACACTGACTTATGAAGTAGACCAGATACTGATCGTATTGCCGGATGAGATGGATTCACTTAGAATTGAAGAAGGAAAGGATCAGTGTACACTGGTTACCTGTACTCCATATGGTGTGAATTCACACCGGCTTCTGGTACGGGGACACCGGATTGAAAATGGAGCCGCATCTGATATCAGAGTCGTGGCAGATGCGATGCAGATTGACCCGGTTATGGTTGCACTAATGCTGGCAATACCAATATTGCTAGTTATATTTCTGTGGGTTATGCTAAGGGGAAAAAGATAGAGGAGATGGCAATATGGAAAATGAGAGAAAGAACGAGTACAATAAAAAAACAAAATACAGAGTCTGCACATTTCTCATAAGCCTGATCTTCGCATGCACCATATGGACCGGGCGGGTCATGGCAAGAGACTTGATCAATCTGAACCAGAGACATACACTGACGGTCGAATATCCATGTGCAGATACCTGCTTCCAGATATATAAGGTTGCAGATGTATCCGAAACGGGAAGTTATACGTTGACAGAGATATTTGCAAAGTATCCGGTCGTTTTCGAAAATATGGATCAGACACAATGGCGTACGCTCGCATTAACATTGGAAGGTTACATAGCAAGAGATGACATACAGCCGCTTGCAGAACAATCTACAGATGCAAATGGAAAAACAACATTCCAGGATCTGGATGCAGGACTCTATATATTAATAGGAAGAAACCAGTCTGATTCCACATACAGATACGAATGCGAACCGGCAATGATCCAGCTTCCGGGATTGAATGAAAAGGAAGAATGGATTACGGATGTCACTGCAAAACCGAAGTATACGAAGCAGCCGGTTAGTCAGGAAGAGACGCTCACACAGAAAAAAGTGATAAAGATCTGGAAGGATAATAACAGCAAAAAACGTCCAAAGGAGATCCAGGTAGAGCTTTTAAAAGATGGCAAGGTTGCAGATACGGTTATGCTAAATGTAGATAACAACTGGAAATATCAATGGGACAATCTGGATAGTTCAGCGACCTGGCAGGTAGTGGAAAAAGAAGTGCCACAGGGATACCGCGTGACAGTAGACCGGGAGGCAGATACATTTACCATTACAAATGTGAAAAGCACATCGTCAAAGGATGGTAATACCGGAACAACCATCGGAACCGGAACAAACAAGACCGGAATATCGGGAAGTGGTAAGAACAGCAGGCTTCCACAGACAGGGCAGCTCTGGTGGCCGGTTGGGATCCTGGCAGCAGCCGGTATGTTCTTTTTCACAGCAGGGTGGCTTAGAAAAAAGAATAATTAAAATATAGAGAGTTAAGATACCTTGTATAAAATTTTAAAAGATTTCAAAAACAATAATTAAAACACAGAAAAATGTGTGGTTATAATCAGAATCTATAAATAAAATCTATATAACTTATACAATATTACGATAGAGTTTGTCAAAGTATTGACAAACTCTATTTTGTTTGCTATGATTAGACTATAGTACAAACGTTGGTCTAAAACAAGAAAAAAACGTAAAATAACAAAGGATTTTTTAGATAATGGAAAGGAGAATATCATGGATCTGATAACCAATATCCAGAAGTATTCTATTCATGATGGAGATGGAATCCGAACCACAGTATTTTTTAAAGGATGTCCATTAAAATGTGTATGGTGTCATAACCCGGAGACCCAGCGTTATGAAAAAGAGATTCAATACGATAAGGAAAAATGCACCGGCTGCGGCGCATGTGCGAAAGTCTGTCCGAACAGTGCAATCACCATGACAGACGGTAAGCCAAAGCTTGATAAGAAGCTGTGTACACTCTGTGGAAAGTGTGAGAATTTCTGCACACAGGGTATTCGTGAGATGGTAGGTCAGGAATATCCGGTGAAAGCGCTGGTAAAGGAACTGATGAAAGATCTGATGTTTTATGAGCAGTCCGGCGGAGGCGTTACACTTTCCGGAGGCGAAGTTATGGCGATGTCAACAGATTATATACTGGCAATCGCAAAAGCCTTGAAGAAAGAAGAAGTATCGCTTACAATTGATACATGCGGATATGTTCCATATGAAAAATTTGAAGCAATCCTTCCTTATGTTAATACATTTTTGTATGACGTAAAGGTTATGGATCCAGAGCTTCATAAAAAATATATCGGAGTAGACAACAAACTGATCTTAGACAATCTTGTGAAACTTTCGGATGCGGGGGCAAGGATTTACATCCGCATCCCGACGATCAAGGAAGTCAATGGCAATGAAGAAAATATGAAAGAAACGATCCGTTTCTTAAAAGAACACGATATCCACCCGGCACAGGTGAATTTACTGCCGTATCACAACACAGGAAGCAGTAAATATCCGAAGCTGGATATGGAATATAAAGGTACTGACTTAACTGCACCGGCAAAAGAAGAGATGGAAGCATTTGTGAAAATGTTCCAGGATGCAGGTTTTTCTAACACAAAGATAGGAGGTTAAAACAATGGCTGCAAAAAGAGGCATGAACGAAAGAATCCAGAAGTTAAGAGAGCTGAGTGTTACAACACCAGTACATATCGATCTGGAAAGAGCAAAAATCGAGACAGATTTTTACAAAGCAAATGATGGAAAATATTCAATCCCGGTAATGAGATCAATGGTATTAAAAGAGTATTTCTCTAAAAAGACACTGTATCTCGGAGAGGGAGAACTGATTGTAGGAGAGAAAGGAAAAAATCCACAGGCATCACCTACATTCCCTGAACTGTGCTGTCACAGCGTAGAAGATATGACAGTCATGAGCGAACGTGATCTGGTATCTTTCCATACAACAGAAGAAGACCGTAAGCTTCAGGCAGAAGAGATTATCCCATTCTGGCAAGGACGAAGCATGAGAGAAAAACTCCTGGCAGCTATGACTCCGGAGTGGAATGACTGCTATTCAGCTGGTATGTTCACAGAGTTCATGGAGCAGAGAGGTCCTGGACATACTTGTGGTGGGGAGCAGGTATTTACAACAGGATATATGGACTATAAGGCAAAGATCAAAAAGACCATGGATGAACTTGATTTCATGAATGATCCGGAAGCTTATGACAAGATGGAAGAGTTAAAAGCTATGGATATTTCCTGTGATGCAGTGATTATCCTTGGTGAAAGATATCACAAATTAGCACTGGAAATGGCTGAAAAAGAAGCTGATCCGGTACGTAAAGAAGAATTAAAACAGATCGCAGCGAACTTAGAAGTTGTTCCGGCTCATAAGCCGCAGACATTCTGGCAGGCAATCCAGTTATACTGGTTCACACATCTGGCAGTTACAACAGAGCTGAACCCATGGGATGCATTCAGCCCGGGACGTCTTGACCAGCATCTGATCAAATATTATGAAGCAGATACAGAAGCAGGAATTCTGGATGATGACAAAGCAAAAGAACTCTTAGAGTGCTTATGGGTAAAATTCTACAACCAGCCAGCACCTGTAAAAGTAGGTATTACATTAAAAGAAAGTGCTACATATGTAGACTTTGCAAATATCAATACCGGTGGAGTTACACCAGATGGCAAAGATGGTGTTAACGCAGTCAGCTACCTGATCCTTGACTGTATGGATGACATGAAACTGGTACAGCCAAACTCTAACGTAACCATCAGTAAGAAGACACCTGCACGTTTCTTAAAGAGAGCATGCGAGATCTCAAGAAAAGGATGGGGACAGCCGGCATTCTATAATACAGAAGCGCAGACAATGGAGCTTGTAAATGCTGGTAAATCTCTGGAAGATGCCCGCCGTGGTGGATCTTCAGGATGTGTAGAGACAGGAGCATGGGGAAGTGAAGCTTATATCCTGACAGGATATTTAAATATCCCGAAGGTATTCCAGCTGACACTTTACAATGGATATGACACAGAATCAGGAAAGCAACTCGGATTAAAACTTGGTTATGCAAAAGACTTCAAGTCATACGATGAGTTATGGGATGCATTCCAGAAACAGTTAAAACACATCATCGACATCAAGATCCGTGGAAATAACGTAATCGAGAAATTATATGCAGAAAATATGCCGGCACCTTGCCTGTCAGTTGTAACAAACGACTGCATCAGCAATGCAAAAGATTACAACGCCGGTGGAGCAAGATACAATACAAACTATATCCAGGGTGTAGGTATCGGAACCGTTACAGACTGTATCGCAGCTGTAAAATATAACGTATTCGATAAGAAGAACTTCACAATGGAAGAACTGATCGAAGCTATGGATCACAACTTTGAAGGATATGATGCAATCTACCGTATGGTACACGATAAGACACCAAAATATGGTAATGACGATGATTACGCAGATGCAATCATGCAGGATGTATTCAACCTGTATCATGACCTGATCACAGGACGTCCGACCATGAGAGGTGGAAAATACGGTGTAGATATGCTTCCTACTACATGCCACGTATACTTCGGAGAAGTAATCGGTGCAACAGCGAACGGAAGAAAAGCGAACATCCCTGTATCAGAAGGTATCTCACCAGAGAAATCTGCAGATACAAACGGACCTACAGCCGTTATCAAATCTTGTGCTAAGATGGATCATCTTGCAACAGCAGGAACACTTCTGAACCAGAAGTTTACACCTGATGTAGTAGCAGGAGAAAAGGGACTTGACAACATGGCAAGTCTGATCCGAAGCTACTTCGCAATGGATGGACATCATATTCAGTTCAATGTCATCGACAGACAGACACTGATCGAAGCACAGAAAAATCCGGACGATTACAGAGACCTGATCGTACGTGTTGCCGGATACAGTGACTTCTTCCGTAACTTAAGCAAACCGTTACAGGATGAGATCATCAATCGTACAGAGCAGTCATTCGAATAAAAACTGAAAATATAATTTTTAAGGGTTCACTTTTTAGTGGGCCCTTTTGTATTGCGATAATATGCATTTGAAAGCAGAAAATGTGTTATCATAGAGACAAAGAAGAAAACGCATAGTTCAGAAAGCAATAAGACAGTAAAAGAAAAGGTACAGGTTTCAGAGAAAGATACGGATGAGCAGAAGTATTGTTTGGAATATAGACAGATGTGTCAATTCGTGTCATATACGGTTACTTTGTGCCAGAAATATTGAAAAGGGAAGAATGCTATATTATAATAAAAACAATATAACAGGGTATTTTGAGGGAGGAGCAAGGAATAAAAATTTTCACAAAAACGGAAGTAGATTAAGCACGAATGAGGAGGAAGCTTATGAGTTTAAAAGGAATGAATCTAAGAAAGCAGCGCACAAAGATACAGATGTTTCTGACAATTCTGGTTGTATTATCGGTCATCAGGCAGTTTTTCCTTGGAAATTATCACAATATGTTTCTGGGAATACTGACACTATTTTTATTCATGGTACCAGCCATGCTGGATCAGACACTTGGAGTAACGATTCCGGTTGGGCTTGAGACAGTCATCCTGATCTTTATATTTTCCGCAGAGATATTGGGAGAAATCCATGCATTTTATGTCAAGATTCCAATCTGGGACACGGTATTACATACAACAAACGGGTTCCTTATGGCGGCAATTGGCTTCGCGTTGATTGACCTTTTTAACCGGAGTGACCGGTTTTCCATCAAGATGTCACCGTATTTTGTGGCGTTCTTTGCATTTTGTTTTTCGATGACGGTTGGCGTATTGTGGGAATTCTTTGAATTCAGTATGGACTGGTTTTTTGGAACGGACATGCAGAAAGACTGGATCGTTCCGGCCATTAATTCAGTAAAGCTGAATCCGACAGGAGCCAATGTGCCGGTGCATGTGGATGTACAGTCGGTTGTAATCAATGGACAGGCATGGAATCTTGGCGGATATCTGGATATCGGGATCGTGGATACGATGAAGGATTTGATGGTTAATTTTGTGGGTGCGGTTGTATTTTCGATTATAGGAATTCTGTATCTGAAGCATCGTGGAAGAGGAAAGCTTGCGGCGTCTTTAATACCACAGGTGAGAGAAGAAAAGTAACAGGTAGAAAAAGGTCGGTATCAGGTACTGCAAAAAGGGTGAGTTATGGAAAAAGAAATCTCAGGAAAAGAAGCCTTAAAGGAAAAAAGAAAGATTAAAATAAAAAATCAACTGGATCTGTGGTTGTTCTGTGTACTGATCGGAGCTGTGGCAGGGGCACTTGTATGGGTAATTCTCAAAGTCATGTCGCTTGGAATGGAGCTGATCTGGACGTGGATCCCGGGAAAAATATCGATGCCGTATTATACATTGATTGTCTGCACAGCAGGCGGCGTGATCATAGGTGTATTTCGCAAAATATTCGGGGATTATCCGGAAGAATTAGAAACTGTAATGGGAAAAGTGAAAAAAGAAAAACGGTACGATTACAGCCATATGTTTATCATGATCATTGCAGCGTTGCTGCCACTTCTAATCGGAAGCAGTGTAGGTCCGGAGGCTGGACTTACGGGGATTATTGTAGGATTATGCTACTGGGCAGGAGAGAATCTGAAGTTTGCAAAGCAGCATACAAGAGAGTATTCACAAATCGGAATTGCTGTTTCTCTCAGCGTATTATTTCATGCGCCGCTGTTCGGAATCTTCGAAGTAGAGGAAGATTCCGAAGAGTTCCTGCAAAGTGAGTCAGCAGAGAGTCCGAATGTTTCAGAAAAAATCCAGCCAGAAGATAGCAAGGAAGGAGAACGTACAAAAAAGGAATCTTCGCCAGCAGTTACGATAACGAAAAGTTCTAAGATTTTTATCTACGGTATTGCGCTGGCAGCGGGAACCGGAATCTATGCGGGACTCTCTGCATTATTCGGAGCTGGGATGTCAGGCTTCCCGTCCTTCGATACGGTGGAGATCCAGCGGATTGATTATGTACTTATGATTCTTTATATGATCTGTGGCTGTGTGCTGGCATATTTTTATGAAACAACGCATGCAATAACGGAAAAAATAGCAGATAAAATTCCGGGAATCATAAAAGAAACACTGGCAGGATTGTTACTTGGCCTGACCGGAATGGCTGTTCCGGCAGTAATGTTCTCCGGGGAAGAGCAGATGGAAGTGTTGATGCGGGATTATGCCGGGTATTTTTCGATTGTATTAATTGCAATCGCATTCCTAAAGGTCCTGCTGACCAATGTCTGCATCCAGTTTGGCTTAAAGGGCGGGCATTTCTTCCCGGTGATTTTTGCTGGTGTATGTATGGGATACGGAGTGGCCATGTTATGCTTTGGAAAAGACGGAAGTCATGTTGTATTTGCAGCAGCAATTGTAACGGCTACGTTGCTTGGTGGAATCATGAAGAAGCCGCTGGCAGTAACAATGCTTTTATTCTTATGTTTCCCAGTGAAAATGTTCTTATGGATCTTTATTGCAGCGGCAGTGGGAAGCAAATGTAGTAAAAAATGAAAATAAGATAGAAGAAAATAAGCAGTTTTTTTATAAATAAGATTGCCAGGAATGTATAAAGAATGAAAATGGGAAAGGGAATATAGTATGGGAAAAGTATGGAAGGGAAAGTTCAAAAGGAAAGATAAGAAAAGAAAACTAACCGCATTTATGCTGGCAGCGGCGATGATCTGCGGACTCATATCAGCCATTCCGGCTTACGCAGAAGAAAGCGGGACACCTGCAGGTACAACATTTGACATCCGTGTTGTCCAGACCAATGATATCCATGCAAGGATAGAGGAAGATGAAAAAAGCGGTTTCATCGGTATGGACAGGCTGGCTGGAATCATCCAAAGCTTTACAAGTGAAGGAGATGGAGCACTTGTATTAGACAGCGGAGATACCTTCCATGGGCAGTCGGTTGCTACAGTTGTACAGGGTGAGTCGGTAGCAAGACTTATCAAGGCATGTGGCTATGATGCTATGACACCGGGGAATCATGACTGGAGCTATGGAAAAGACCGGTTAAAAGAACTGGGACAGATGTCGGGGCTTAAGATGTTGGCGGGTAATGTAGTGAATGAAGACGGGACCCCGTTTTTCGATGAGGAAAGTTATATAAAAGAAGTAACAAAGGATGGGAAGACCTTAAAAATAGGTGTGTTTGGCGTAATTGATCCGGCAATGTATCAGAAAACGACACCGTCTAATGTAGCAGGACTTACATTTACAGATGAAGTGGCATATGCGAAGCAGGAAGCCGCAAAGCTAAAGCAGGAAGGCTGTGACGTAGTGATCGCACTTTCCCATACTTACAACCCGGAGGGACTTGCAAAGCAGGTGGACGGCGTGAACCTGTGGTTATGCGGACATGAGCATATCGAGGTCAATACATCCGTTACGACACCGGATGGCTCGACCGCATATGTATCTGAAAGTGGCTACTATCTGACAGAAGCGGGCCTTATGAATCTGGATTGTACGATGGATGAGCAGGGACAGGTAACTACAACGGTACAGAAGACACCGGTAGATTATACACAGTCACTGAACTATGAAAAAAATGCGGAAGTTACGGAATTACTGGATGTAATTAAAGCGGAAAATGAAGTCGTACTCAGCCGTGAAGTCGGGGAGACCCCGGTGGATCTGGATGGTGTATGGGAGCATCTGAGAATTGATCAGACGAATCTTGGAAATGTAGTAACAGATGCATATCTGGAGGCAACGGGGGCCGATATTGCATTTGAAAATGCAGGTGGAATCCGTGCATCTGTGAATGCGGGAACAGTGACATACGGAGATGTGATCGGTATCAGTCCGTATGGAAATTATATTATAACGAAGAAGCTGACCGGAAAGCAGATAAAAGACATGCTCGAAATATCTGTTGAGATTCAGAAGAAATCCATTGCAGCAAATGAAAGCGGTGACTGGGATGCATGGCCGGAGGATAGTGGAAGTTATCTGCAGATCGGCGGCATAACGGTAGAATATGATCCGGCACAGGACGAAGGAAAACGGATCGTATCCATAAAAACAGGAGATAAAGAACTGGATGAGAACCAGGAATACACAGTTGCGATGAATAATTATCTGGCAGTATCCGAGACATATTCGGAGATGGCAGCAGTAGAAGAAGCGGGGGAATTTTCTGCATGTGATGAGGCGCTGATCGCATTTTTTGAACAGGGAAAAGATAAAATTGCGGCAAGTGCAGAATTCAGACGTATGATCCAGACGACGAAAAAAGATCCGGAAGAAGAGAATCCGCAAGATCCGAAAGAACCGGAAAAGGAAAATCCAGAAACACCGGAAAAAGAAAACGGTGAAAATTCAGGAAATTCAAAAGATCCTGCCGGAGGAGCACAGACAAAAGGAAATACGCTGACAACATCAGCCGCCAGCAATAAAAACAAGAGCGAAGCAGCGGCAAAGACAACCAGAAGTCCCAAAACAGCAGATGAAGAGAATGCAGGCATCTGGATATTACTTATGATGTGTAGTGCCAGTGTTGTAGTTATGTATAAAAAAGAGATAATATAAAAGAGATAGCATATGAATGCGGATGGGGTTCTTTTTGAATTACAAAGATATAAAAGCTAAGAAAGAACCCCGGATTGCTGAATTGTTATCTCTTTTATTTTTGGTGTTTCATTATATCTTGCAGAAAACATTTTCAGGCACACTCTGGAAAAGTGAAATTTGTTCAAGAGAATATGGTTGGTTAATGCGCAGATCGGGTATATTAACGGTATCTCTTAATATTCCTTGATATGGTTTCAAGCTCATCTTTCGAAAGCTCCGGGAGCCGTTCAAGCTTATCCATGAATGCAGCGAGGGTTTCTTTTCGCTGTAATTCCACCAGCTGGGTATAAAAATTAACAACCACGCCGGTAACAATCGCAACAACAAAGAGTGTATAGATGGTAAGAAGAACCGAGCAAGTCTTACCAATCAGTGTCACCGCAACGATATCGCCAAATCCGGCAGTTGAGATCACGGCATAGCAATACCAGAGTGCATCTCCGTATCGGTTGATGTCAGGTTCGACAATCTGTATGATAGCGGCATCCGCCAGAAGAAACAGGACGAAGCCAAGCAGTATCCGGTCTGCGTGGGTATGCTTTAAAATACCCCATAATATTCTGAGTTTTTTCAATATATGTACCTCCTTAGATGAGCAAAGAATATTCTGATAAATTCATGTTACTACAGAGCGGAATAAAATACAATGAAGTGAAGTTTTATAACTTGAAAAAACTCCGGGAAGCCCATATACTATATATGCGCTTAGAGCGTGTCTGAAAAAGAGACTTATGAAAGGGAAAAATATGAAAGGAATCAGTAGTATAAAAACTGTAGTAGCAGTAGGAATTGGTGCGGCATTGTTTCTGGTACTGGGGCGTTTTGTTGCAATACCGAGTCCGGTTCCGAATACGCAGATCAGCCTTCAGTATGCGGTGCTTGCACTGTTTGCAGTGATGTATGGACCTATGGCGGGAGGTCTGATCGGTCTTGTCGGTCATACCCTTATGGATCTGTCGTGGGGAGGAAGTCCGTGGTGGAGCTGGGTGCTTGCATCAGCATTTGCCGGTTTGCTGATCGGATGTAGTGCCAAAAAGATCAGAATAGAGGACGGAGATTTTGGAGCCGGGAAAAAAGTATTATTTGCTTTGGTGAATATCGTGGCACATGCAATCGCATGGGGCTTTATCGCACCGACTCTGGATATACTGATCTATGCAGAACCGGCCAATAAAGTATATTTACAGGGAATGTTTGCGGCAGCTTCTAACATGCTTACAGGAGTTGTAGTAGGCGGACTGTTACTTGTTTCTTATTCAAAGACCATTGTAAAGACCGGGTCTTTGGACATGGAAGAATAGATAGAGAAAGGTAGAAATGAATGAAAAATACTGATTCGCCAATCATTTCTTTTAAAAATTATTCGTTTCAGTACCGGGTGCAGAAAAGACCGACACTGAAGAATATTAATCTGGATATATATCCGGGAGAGCGTATTCTGATCGCCGGACCATCGGGGTGCGGGAAGAGTACACTGGCTTCGTGTATCAATGGACTGAATCCATATTCCAATCCGGGAAAAAGTGAAGGTACGTTAATTGTAGATGGAGTGGATGCAAGGCAGAGCAGTATATTTGAACTGTCGGCTCATGTAGGAACCGTATTGCAGGATCCGGATGGCCAGTTTATCGGACTGACGGTAGGGGAAGACATCGCATTTGCATTGGAAAATGCATGTATGCAGCAGAAAGAAATGAAAGAAATTACACAGCATGTTGCAGAACTGGTAGGAATGGAAGACCATCTGGAGTATGCCCCGTATGAGCTGTCAGGTGGACAGAAACAACGCGTAAGCATGGCAGGAGTCATGGTAAATCAGGTGAAAATCCTGTTGTTTGACGAACCGCTTGCAAGTCTGGATCCCGCAACCGGAAAGCAGACAATGGAACTGATAGAAGAAATCCAGCAGAAAACAGATACGACCGTAGTGATTATAGAGCACCGTCTGGAAGATGTATTATGGCGGGATGTGGACCGGATTATTCTGATGGAAGGAGGAGAAATCCTTGCAGATTTAAGACCAGATGAATTACTGGCAACCAGTCTGCTTACAGAGACAGGAATCCGTGAACCACTGTATCTGACTGCAATGCGCTATGCAGGAATTGAGATTACAGAAGAAAAGAAACCGGCTCATGTGGAATCGATGCTTCTGGATGAAACAGATAAGAAGAAGCTGCAGCAGTGGTTTGAAATGTATACAGAGAAAGAAAATGCCGGAAAAGACGATATCCTTTTGGAAGTAAAAAATCTGGAGTTTGGATATAGCGAAGATAAAAAGATATTAGAAAATGTCAGCTTATCGATCCGAAAGGGAGAGATGGTAAGTATTGTCGGTAAGAATGGAGCAGGAAAATCTACATTTGCCAAATTGATATGTGGATTTGAAACACCGGATACAGGAGAAATCCTGCTGAATGGACAGAATCTGTTAAAAGAAAATATAAGACACCGTGCACAACATATCGGCTATGTCATGCAGAATCCAAATCAGATGATATCCAAACCGATGATCTTCGATGAAGTAGCACTGAGTCTGAAAAAACAAGGATTCACCAAAGAAGAGATCCGAAGGAAAGTGGAAGCAACATTAAAAATCTGTGGACTGTATCCGTTCCGCAACTGGCCTGTGTCAGCACTTAGCTTTGGACAAAAAAAACGAGTGACCATTGCAAGTGTACTGGTGCAGGATCCGGAGATGATCATTCTGGACGAACCAACAGCAGGACAGGATCTGAAACACTATACAGAGATCATGGAATTTTTGAAGCGGTTAAATAACGACGGAGTTACGATCGTAATGGTTACACATGACATGCATCTGATGCTGGAATATACTTCACGTGCATTTGTATTTTCGGACGGAGGACTGATTGCAGAAAAAAGTCCGGCAGAAGTATTGTGTGACCAGGAGCTGATCAGTCGGGCCGCATTAAAAGAAACCAGCCTTTTTACACTGGCAAAACGGTGCGGGATTACCCCGCCGGAAGCATTGGTGGAATGCTTTATAAAAGAAGACAGGGAGGTGCGTAGTTATGTCAGCTAAGACCGTGTTAAATTATCTTCCCAAGGACAGTGTGATACACAGACTGACCGGAACTACCAAGCTGATCTTCTTTTTGCTGTTTACTTTTGCAAGTATGCTTACATATAATACATGGATCCTGATTGGATTATTTGCAGTAAGTCTGGCAGCCTTTAAGCTAAGCAAAATAAAAATCAGTGAAATACAATTCATACTGGTATTTATGCTGATTTTTCTGGCACTTAATAATTTATTTATCTTCATATTTGATCCGGGACAGGGAACGAACCTGTATGGGACACGGCATGTATTATGTCACCTGTTCTGGAGATATGATCTGACCGCTGAACAGTTATTTTACCAGCTTAATATATCAATGAAATACTTTGTAGCGCTGCCGGTTGCGATTTTATTTATTTCTTCTACGAATCCAAGTGAATTTGCAGCTAGCCTGAACAGTATTGGCATTCCTTACAAAATCGGCTATTCTGTGGCGATCGCACTTCGATATATTCCGGATATCCAGCGTGATTATCACAGCATCAGCCAGGCGCAGCAGGCAAGAGGTGTAGAACTTGGAAAAAATGAGAAGTTTTTTGTAAGAATAAAAAACTCAGTCAGCATTTTACTTCCACTGATATTAACGAGCCTCAACCGCATCGATACCATATCGAACGCGATGGAGCTTCGAGGGTTTGGCAAACATCCAAAGAGGACATGGTATACGAAGCGGCCGTTTGCGAAGATGGATGTCTTAGTGATTGTAATCGGAATCCTGTTGCTTACAATCAGTGCTGTTGTGACAGTAAGATTTGGACGTTTTTATAATCCATGGAATTAAGTCGGGGGAAAAGATATTTTGGTCCGGACTGCATATCATAATAAGCCAGAATCACGAAAATGTAGAAGTGATTTTGGTTTTTGTATATTATATTCTCAACATAATTTTAGCAGAAAAGATGCCGTCTTCATATGTAAATGTACTGGCACCGCCGTTTTTTTCAGCTATGCGCCGCACAGACTGGATGCCGACTCCGTTCCCATGGCGCTTGGAAGACTGGAAGACATGATTCTTTTCATGAATCTCTCCATCAAAAGGATTGGTAACCTGGATCAGGAGCAGATGCGGCGAGTGCAGATAAGCCGAGATCTTAATGCTGTGTTTGGCGGCAGAGGTTTTAAGGCTCGCTTCCAGTGCATTTTCCAGTAGATTGGAAAGAACAAGGCACATATCGATCTCGTCAGCAGTAATTTTAGCAGGGAGGTCGGTCTGGGCATGAAACGGTATATTTTCTCTTTTGGCAAGTGCGCAGTAATATCCGATGACACTGTCGGCCGCACGGTTCTCGCAAAAATGCATATCGAGATCCGGAATCTTATTGGTAGCATTTTCCAGGTACTGCCTGATCTTTTTCAGATCCCCCTGTTCGGCCAGGGAAGATAACTGGACAAAATGATGTCTGAGATCATGTCTTGCGTGTCTGGCTTCCTCGATCGCTGCAAGGAGGGTGTCATAGCGCTGCTTTTGAAGCGACAGAAAATGATTCTCCTGCTGAAGTCTGGCATTACGGTTCAGACTGATCGCCATCAGAAGGAACATGGCATAAAAAAGTGCAAGGATTACAAGGAGTACAAGACTGATGACAATATATCCCTGCAGGATACGTCCGGTATAAAGCGTACCTTTATATCTGGGCACCATGAATAGATTAAGCCCGGTAAATAAGAGCGGAATCATCCAGAACACATACCAGGTCTGGGCGAAGTTGTCGTCTTCCATCATAGTACGGACTGCGTGGGAGGCAGGATACCAGGCCGCAAGAACGAAGACCCAGCAGATCAGGTTGTAGAAGAATTCGGCATTGGTACAGAACCACAGAGGAATTCCGGTTGTGTCAGGATGCTGCCATAAGAATCCAAGCAGACTTCCGGCAGCAGGTTTTTCCGGCATCATAAGAAGTGCACTGATGGCTCTGGATAAGCTGTTTACACAGGCGAAGACAGCGCAGACTGCAAGAAATACACTGACGGATTTCCAGATGGAGATCCGGAGTGTCTTGTGATAAAGCAGAAAAAGGCAAGGCAGCAGTGGAAAAAGAATCCATGCAGTGGAAAGATTCCAGTGATAACAGATCGCCCCACCCAGAATCGAGACGATAGCAAGCAGCGGAACCAGCCAGAGCAAAAGGTTCAAAAATGCCGGATCTGCATGATCTGTTCCGGCATCTGAAAAAGACTTATGACTGCCGGTGTGGATATAAGATCTCACCGGGAGATAAGCTAAGAGCATACCGGGAATGATAACGGTAAGTTCCAGAATTGGTTGAAGTATTGTGTTCATTTAAGCCGGCCCCCTTTGGAATAGAAAATCCATAAATGTCTGTCTGGCAGTCTTGATAAGCTTCCGGCTGACCAGAACATGTTCCTGATTATCCAGTATAAAAGAAGTTCCGTCAAAATCAATCGCATGTTCCAGGTTAACTACGACACCGCGGCCGCAGATGAAAAAACGGGCATCGGACTTAAGAGGAGACGTAAAATCTCCGAAAGACTGTCTGGTGATCAGAATCTTTTGGTTTGCTGTGTGAATATGTATCATATGAGAAAAATGTTCTGCATATACAATGTCTTTATATGGAATCTGAACCGTACTTCCATTTACCATAATCTCTATATATTTTTCCGGTGCCGGTATACGGATCAGGATTTCGTCCATCAGATCGGAAATGTCATGTTCGGTGTATGGTTTTACCAGATAATGCATGGCACGTACCTGAAACCCTTCTAACGCATGGTCGGTCGAGGTCGTTGTAAAAATCAGCAAACAGTCTTTGTCATATCTGCGAAATTCTTTTGCAGTATCAATTCCATTTAATCGATCCATATAAATATCCAGGAATATAACGGTGAAATGCCGGGTTTTCGAAGCAGTAAGGAATGCTTCTCCATTTTCATATTCAAAAAAGTCAGCGTGGATGCTGCGCTTCTTTAGCTGTTTTGTAATGCGCTCGATTAGAAGCGTACGCTCGTCTTTTATGTCATCAACAATTGCTATCAGCAAGGAAATCCCCTCCTTTTGTAGTATAAGTATACCATGAAATTTTGTGTCAGACTATGTGTCAGATATACCATTCGTGTCATTTCAGGTCACTTCGTGACAGATGCATTGAAAAAGATGCCGGCATTTTTATAATGAAATTACAATAAGTCAAAAGATTTCAGGAACACATGAAATGGTCGGTGGCCAGGTTGGTATTTTAGAAACGGCAATTGTGGATGATTTGAAGAAGGAAGGAGAGCAAGTGTATCGAATTATAATTGTATCGGATAAAGAAAAGAATGGTTTGCGCTATGCAGACCGGATTGTAAGATTCTGTATGAACAGGAATGTATTTCCACAGGTGGAATATTATCAGGATCAGGAAAAATTCTTTGAACGGGTGGAAGAGATTACGCCGACCAGTGTGCTGATTGCATTGTCGGGGGTACAGGGATTAAATGCAGTAGAACATATGCGTATGTTTTGTCCACAATGCGGAATTATCTGGTGTAGTGATCTGGATTTTTCCCTGCACGCATTCAGACTCAGGGTGGAGTATTTCTTTAAGGAACCGATCGAAGATGAGATGTTTGAAGAAGGGCTTACTGTATGGTATGAGCGCAGGAGAGGCTCAGGGATATAAAGGAGGAGATGAGCTATGAAAAAGAGAATCTTAACAATAGGAGCGTTATTACTGAGTGTATCTTTGATGACCGGATGTACATCAGGCGGATCACAGAAAGAAGAGACAAAGCAGGAGAAGACAGAAAATACAGAAAACACAGCAAAACTTACAAACGCGATGCCGGTCAAACCACTTACCAGTAAAGTCATTGACGAGAATCCGTATATGGTAAAAGGAGATACGAACATTCATCACGACTGTTATAATACCGATTCTACAGATGAGATCCTGCCGCTGGCAATCTATCCGGAGATCAATGTGTCCTATGAGACGGTGAATGCCAATGCTTCACCGGCGATCTTCTTTGATTCTTATGGACATGCTGTGGTTCCATTACAAGGAGGTCTGGCAATCCGTGATATTAACGCGGAAGAGACGACGACAATGGGGTATTATTCACCGGCAAAACATGACGGCGGTGGATATGTGATCCAGAGTTCTTATTCATTTGTAGATGAGAGCAACAGACTCGTATGCCCGACAAGTAATAACCATGTATTGATGTTAAAAGCAACCGATGAGAGTGGAAATGTACTCCCGGAATTTGAAAAAGTACTGGATATTGACATCAAAGCGGTTGCGGAATCGGTGCTTGGGAAGACTCTGGATCAGAATCTTTTGTCTGTTGTCTTTGACTATGACGGTAATCTCTGGTTTGCAACCGGCGGTTTCAGAATCTATCCGGACCGGAAACAGCAGGGAGCAATCGGTTATATCTCCCGGACTGCTATCGATACGATATTGAATGGAGGAGAAGCAGATCTTGCGAATTCCGTATTCGTCTATGATCTGGAACCTGGAGAAGGAGCGGAAAATGGTATCGCAGCGTCTAAAGAAGGCGCAGTAATCTTAACCAATCAGAACTGTTATCTGCTGCAGGCAGAAAATGGAGTAAAAAAAGTGTGGCAGACACCATATGAAAGCGTTGGTGCAAAAGACAGTAAAAAAGGAGATGAGACAACCGGCGGAGGACTTGCGTGGGGAAGTGGATGTTCACCATCTCTTTCTAAAAATCTTGTGATGTTTACCGACAACCAGAATCCGGTAAATCTGATCGCACTGGATATGAAGACCGGTGAAAAAGTAGCAAGTCATCCGGTCATCGATGAGCTTGCAGAGGATATGCAGGTATCAGTTGAGAATTCCGCAATCGTATATGACAATGGTGACGACACGGTCAGTACAGTCGTATGTAACTGGTTCGGTGCGGGAAGTGCGAATCTTGCAAAAGCGGACAACGATTCTTCCGTACAAAGTTACGCCAACATTTACGATGTGAACTGGCTCAAAGAAGGTAATCAGATGATCATGCCGGGTGTGGAACGTGTTGATACCGTGAAGACAAAAGATGGCTATAAGATGAAGAGCATCTGGTGCAGGGATGATATCAGGGAAACTTCGATGATGAAGCTTTCGACAGCAACGGGATACATTTACGGATATGTACAGGACGTAAAAAGTGGCATGTGGCAGTATATCGCACTGGATTTTGAGACCGGGAAGACCGCATTTTCTATGGACGTGGCGAGCAGACCAGGGTATAACAATATGGCGATTGGCATGTATGCAGGAAGCAGCGGCAATTCCTTATATTGCCCGACCGGATGTCTGGAACTGTTAAGACTGCAGGACAGATTCGTCTATCTGCCGGAGATTCCATACCGTAAGCTTGATCTGGATAAGGCTCAGAGAAATGTGATGTCACAGGAAACGTATGCTTCGGCAGGCGGAAAAGGAGAAGTCGCAAGCTGGCTGAATACAGTAACCGTAGACCGGATTACGTCAGATGCAGAAGTTGCATTCCGGATGAAGGGAATATCGGGAAGTACGAAAGAATTCAAGTTGTACGCTTACACAAGTGACGGAACATTAAAAGAAGTACCATCGAAGTTATGGCATATCCAAGAAGAAAATGGAACTGAACCGGCGAAACTGTCTGAGAATACATTGTATGAAGTACATATCAGGGTAGAAGATGGTGGAGCATACGATCTGAGCGGTAATGAAAAAGAAATTAAGGCATCGGTGGTGCTTGGAAAATAAAAAAGCTTGTTTTGCAGAAAAAAATCCCGTATATTAAAGTTAGATAAAACTAATTAATGCAAAGAACAGTGGAGAGATATATGAATAAAAAAATATGGGATTTGTATGCACCAATTTATGAAAAGGCAATGCAGGCTGACCGGAAATATTATGGCTATATGTACAGACGTATCCGGCAACAGATTAAAGGAAAAGAAGTACTCGAAATTGCGACCGGACCAGGACTTTTAGCAAAACATGTTGCAGATGTTTCAAAACGCATGGTGGCAACGGATTATTCGGAAGGAATGATCCGTGAGGCCATGAAAGGAAAATATTCTGATAAACTGATATTTGAGGTGGCAGATGCGGTGCAGCTGCCTTATCAAGACAATACATTTGACGTGGTTATAATTGCAAATGCGCTGCATGTTATGCCAGAACCGGAAAAGGCTTTAAAAGAAATTGACAGGGTTTTACGAAAGGACGGATTATTAATTGCGCCGAATTTTGTCGGACACAAATCGGGAATTCCCGGCAGATTCTGGGCAGGGATCTTAAAAATTGCCGGAATCAGTTTTGAACATCAGTGGACAGGGCAAGAATATGTTGCCTGGCTTAGAGCACATGGATGGAAGATCAGACATTCGAAATTGCTGCCGTCAAGAATTGCATTGATGTATGTAGAATGTATGCGAAAAAAAGATACGCAGACTGGGGAAATAGAACATGAAAAATCCATATGAACTGGCAAACAATATATTACAATTTGTAAATGATAAAAAAGTTTCAGAATCCCGGGAAGGAAGATTCACAAGTATCGACCTGTATGGAACTGCTGTCAATGGAAAATGCGGAGAAGAAAAGGACTACGATGTCCTTCACCTGGAAAATGAAACGGGAGTAGGAGACATTTCACTCTATCATGTATTTCCGGGAATCGAGCTGGTCTACAACGATATGCATATGGCATATTGTAACAAAGAGCAGCGGGCTGCATCTGACGTCATGGAGATTAACTACTGTAAAGAAGGCAGAAGTGAGTGTCTGTTTGGAGAGTATCAGTATTGCTATATGTCAGCAGGGGATCTTTCGTTCTGCTCGCTTCAGAATCAGGCGCATCAGTCGGAGTTCCCGACGGCACATTATCACGGAATTACGATTACGATAGATTTTTCGGCGGTTACGGATGATATGCAACATGTGCTGGAGTTGTTATCGGTAGATCTGGAACGGATCAAAGAACTTTCCAGAATGCGTGAGTTTACGATCATCCGGGCCAATGAGACGGTGGAACACATATTTTCGGAACTGTATAAGGTGCCGGAAAAGATACGGTATGGCTATATCAGAGTGAAGGTACTGGAGCTTTTGATTGTAATGACGGGGCTGGATTTACAAGAGGAAAAGGCGGAGCGTGTACATTTTTCAAAAGCGCAGATTGATGTGATAAAAGGAATTCATGAATTTCTGGTAGAACATTATGACGAACACTACACCATCCAGGAACTTTCCGAAAGTTTTGAGATGTCGCCTACAGTGATGAAAAAATGTTTTAAAGGCGTCTATGGGGATTCCATCTATGCCTATATGAAAAAGTACAGATTGCAGGTGGCAGAGCGGCTGTTAAAAGAAAGCACACTCACGATTGGTGAGATTGCAGCGCAGATTGGCTATCTGAATCCGAATAAATTCACATCCGCGTTCAGTGACGAATATGGTATGTCACCCAAGGCATATCGAAAAAATATATCAATAGTCTGATTGGATAGAAAAAAGACTGTTCAGTAATTGTAATTGAAATATCGAATCTTTAGAATAAGTGCTGTGGTTAGAAGATACTAACTATAGCACTTTTTTTAGGAGGAAATTCTATGAAACGGAAAAAATTATTAACACTACTTTTAACAGCAGCAATGTCATTTTCAGTATTGACGGGATGTGGACAGTCACAGTCGTCTGAGAGTAACAAGACAGAGACTACTGCTTCATCAGAAACAACTACAAAGAAAGAAAAAGCAGCTGATAAGAAAGAAGCGGAAGCAACACAGCTTATGAAAGATCTGACGGGATCTTATCAGGAACTGTGGCCGGTAATCCTTGCAGATGAATACAAGCAGACCTGGCTTGATGACTGTAAAGAACTGGTTGGAGAAGAAAATGCAGAGGCAGCATATGAGAAACTGGCTTCGATGGTATCTGGAGAAGTATACGGAGAAGATGCCGTGAAAGCTTATGCAGATGGCAATGGTGTCTATGACTGTGCTTTTACAGAAGGAATCAGTAAGCTTGAGTTCGATGGTGCTACTTCAACAATCAAGGGATATGATGCAGAGGACAAAGAAGTATTCTCGCATACGTATCATTATGTAGGAATGGAAAAGGTCCGCGGATTATACGAGTTTGAAAGTGATGATGATAATTCCGGTGAATTTACATATTTCTGTATTGCGCCAGACACAAATACAACCACGTATCATATTGAACTGCATTACGGAAGTGACCTGAAAGCACTTGGAAAATACGATGAAGGTAATTATGCTTACTGGCTGGCTTCTGGTATTTCAACCGAATAAGATCAGACAATGATTGAAAACTGTATCAAACTTTTCTGCGAAGAGAATCTGTCAGAACAGAAATAATCGTTAGAAATATATCTGTATTGTAACAAATAATGTATGTTGGCAGGAATCAAGGTTATACTGATTCCTGCAATTTTAACAATAGGAGGGGCTTTAGCATGAAAAAAGATTCAGAGATATCCAGAATGTTTAAGTTTGCTGGCAACAGACACTGGCTTACGGTTCTGGGAATGATCCTTGCGGGAATCAGTACAGTATTATCAATGATCCCATTTGTCTGTATCTGGTTCGTAGTACGGGATATGTTGAATGCACTGGTGGCGGGAGACATCAGCCTTGCTGCTCACAGTACGACTTATGCATGGTGGGCAGCAGGATTTTCCGTACTTAGTATCTTACTGTACTTTATCGGACTTTGCTGTTCCCATCTGGCAGCATTCCGTACCGCAACCAATATGAAAAAAGCAGCTATGCACCATGTAGTAAAATTACCGCTCGGTTATTTTGGAGCCAATGGAAGCGGACGTCTTCGTAAAGTGATCGATGATAACGCAGGGCTTACCGAAGCATTCCTGGCATATCAGCTTCCGGACCTTACCGGTGCGGTTGTAATGTCAATCGCTGTACTGGTGCTGATCTTTGTGTTTGACTGGAGACTGGGACTTTGCTGTCTGGTACCACTGGCAATCAGTGTTGTATTTTTAAAACAGATGATGGGCGGGGATAACGCCGGATTTATGGAAGGCTATATGACAGCACTGGAGACAATGAATAAAGAAGCAGTCGAATACATCAGAGGAATTCCGGTTATAAAAGTATTCCAGCAGACGGTATATTCATTTAAAAACTTTCATGCAGCAATTGAAGAATACGAAAAATATGCTTCCGGTTATGCACTCAAGTGCCGTATTCCTCTGACCGGATTCAACGTAGCCCTGAACGGAACATTTATCTTACTGATCCCGGTAGTAGGCATGATTCTTGCAGGTGTAAGTGGACAGGCAGCTTATCAGGATGTGCTTCTGGATTTCTTATTCTATAGTCTGTTCACACCAATCTGTACTACAATGATGAACCGTGTCATGTTCGCAGGCGAGCAGCTGATGGCAGCTAAAAGTGCAGTGACACGTATCGAAGCAGTATTAAAAGAAGAACCGCTGGCAGATCCGAAGGATTCAAAACAACCGGAAGATGCAACCGTTACATTTGAACATGTATCGTTCCAGTATCCGGGAGCAGAAGAAAAAGCCCTGGATGATGTGACATTTGACATTCCTGCCGGAAAGACGGTGGCACTTGTGGGAGCTTCCGGAAGTGGAAAATCAACGGCAGCAAAACTAATTCCGAGATTCTATGATGTAACAGAAGGAAAGATTTTAGTAGGTGGCGTGGATGTAAGAAAGATAGAAAAGCATACGCTGATGGATTGTATCGCATTCGTCTTCCAGAATACAAAGTTATTCAAAGATACCTTACTGGAAAATGTCCGTGCTGCAAGACCGGATGCAACAAGGGAAGAAGTATTGCATGCTATTGAAGCGGCACAATGTAAAGAGATCATCGACCATCTGCCGGACGGACTGGATACGATGGTGGGCAACGGAGGTACTTATTTATCCGGTGGTGAGAACCAGAGGATGGCACTGGCAAGAGCTGTTCTGAAAGATGCACCAATCGTTATCTTAGATGAAGCAACTGCATCTTTGGATGTGGATAATGAGACTGAAATCCAGGAAGCAATTTCGCGTCTGGTTAAGGGAAAGACCGTTCTTGTGATCGCGCACAGGATGAGAACGGTAGAGAATGCAGATCAGATCATTGTGTTAGACGGTGGTGTCGTTGCAGAAAGTGGAACACATGAGATGCTGATGAAAAAGAATGGATTGTATGCACGGCTTGTGAAACTGCAGACGGATTCGGCAGAGTGGAAACTGAGTAATAGTTAAAGTTTATGGACAGCCTTAAACAATCGTAATAGTAACTAATATATAATTCTGTGAGTGTCAAAAGAAAATTTTGTCATTTATATCATATAATATAATAATAAAATATATAATGGCTTGACTAATAAAAGTGGTTGTACTATCATCTAAATAGTTGATGGTACAACCACTTTTGCGCTTCAGAGAAAAATATATAGGATTGATCGCCAGTGTTTTTGTGGATGATAGAGAAATTTGACAGAACCTGATACTGTCATATTTGCAGAAGGAGAAAAGTTTATGGATACAACAGAACGAAAAATAACAAAGATAGCCCGCGAAGCAGGAAAATTTACCGTACAGATGATGAAAGAAGATGGAATCGGAACGGCAGAATTCGATGTGATACATCTGATCCGGCATAATCCGGGAATCACTCAGAAACAGGTGCGGGATACATTAAAGAGTGACAAAGGAGCAACGGCAAAACGTGTGGCAAGCCTGGAACATAAAGGATATCTGGTCCGAAAACCGAACCCGGAAGATAAGAGAAGCCAGCTTCTGTTTGCGACAGAGAAAGCCGAGCATCTGAAAAATTCAAAAGCACAGATTGAAACAACGTTTTATGAGTGGCTGCTTGCGGATCTTAAGGAAGAAGAAAAGGAAAGCTTTTGCCGGACGCTGGATAAATTATATTGGAAATCGAAGATGGAACGCCGTGTAGGATTTGAGAATCTTGCGAGAATGATGAATGAGCGGATGAGTGAAAATGAGCCAGTGGATGATAAAGGATTGGTAATTGAAAGTGAGCCAGTGGATGATAACGAACTGATAGCTGAAAATGAGGCAGTGAATGAAGAAGAATCAGATTGTGAAGGAGGGAAAGATGAAAGATAAAAATACATTTCAGTCTGACCGTCTGATTGCGTATTTCAAAAAAGAATGGAAAGTGCTTCTGGCAGTGGCAGTATCAGGTCTTATTTATAATCTGGGTCTCCTTGCAGGCTCATGGTTCGAAGGGCAGATGACGGGATGTCTGGTAAATATTTTGAAGGGCACGGAACATTTCCGAAGTATGCTGATACTGGTCTTAGGATATGTCTGTGCTATTCTGATCGTACAGGGATGCAGATACATCAAGCGCTTTTATGTAAGACGGTTTGCCAACAATGTCAACCGCAGAATGAAAGGAATCCTTTATGGGAATCTGGTGATAAAAAGCAGGCCAAGTCTCAGGGAAGAAGGAGAAGGCGACATCATGACCAAGGCAATCCTCGATGTAGATGACTGTGTAGAAGGCATGCGCAAATTCACAACGGAGATTTTTGATACAGGTGTGGCGCTTGCGGCATATATCGGAATGCTGTTCTGGTATGACTGGCGGCTGGCACTTCTGTGTATGATCTTTCCACCGGTTTCTTACGTGATCGCAGAGAGGATGAAAACAGTAGTCCAGAGGACAGGAGTAGCTTATAAAAAGCAGTCCGGAATATTAAGTGCGGCAACCTTAGACCGTGCCGGAAATGCAATTACTTAACGGGTATTCGGTTGCGAGAGTGAACGTAAATCTGCATATGAAAAGAATCTGGATGCCTATGAAAAGGCAGCAGTAAGAGCAAATGTCTGGAGTACGATGATGCCGCCGGTTTACCGTATCATCTCGATGACAGGCGTGTTATTCATCTTATATTTTGGACAGAAAAATGTACTGGGAACGGGATGGAGTTCCTGGAATATCGCAGCATTTACCACATTTTTAGCATGCTTTGTCAAGCTGTCAGTAAAATCCTCGAGTGCGGCCAAATTATTCAATGCGGTACATAAGGCGCAGGTATCATGGAAACGGATCCGTCCGCTGATGCACCCGGCTAAGAAAAAAGAGAAGGAAAGCTGTCTGGCGCCGGCAGAACTTCAGGTGGAACATCTGGCATTCACTTATCCGGATGGAAAAAAGGTATTAGATGATATCAGCTTTGCGGCAGCACAGGGAGAAATTATTGGAATCACAGGAACCGTCGCATCGGGAAAATCGACACTTGGAAAGGTATTCTTGTGTGAATATCCATATGACGGCTCGATCCGGTTTGACGGAAAAGAACTGCAGAATCTGAAAGGCGAAGACAGAGCCGGAATTGTCGGATATATGGGGCATGATCCGGAACTTTTTTACGATACGATAGAGAACAATATCCGAATGGGGGATGAAAAAGATCTTATGCCATATCTGCAGGCGGTCTGTTTTGACAAGGAAGCGGCGGAGATGGAAGAAGGAACCGAGACACTGATCGGTTCGGGTGGAGTCCGCCTTTCGGGAGGGCAGGTACAGAGACTGTCACTGGCCCGTACCTTGTATCATAAAAAGTCGGTGCTGATCCTGGATGATCCATTTTCGGCATTGGATAAAAAGACAGAGCAGGAAGTCTTTGAAAATTTACGGCGGATGACGAAGGATTGTATTGTGCTTCTGATCTCACACCGCCTGTATCTGTTCCCGGAGATGGATCAGGTATTATGGCTGGAGAATGGAAAGGTGCAGCCGGGAACGCATGAAGAATTGATGAAAACAGTGCCGGAATATGCAAGGCTGTATCAGGCGCAGAAAGAAGGTGAGAGTAGTGAAAAATAGTAGGGTTGATCGTTCTGAATCCGATAATAACAGATCGGATGTTAGTAGACTGGCTTATCAGAAGGAGGCAGATACGGAAGAAGAACGTAATAAATGTGACTCTAAGAAAAAAGAGGTAAATGATGTAAAGCGTGTTATCCTGCGGACAATTAAAAAGCAAAAACTTCTTTCGATTGGAATTGTCATTACGGTAACAGGGGCAATACTGACAGCACTGCTCCCGCCACTGGTTCTGGGAAAAATCGTAGATACGATTACCGGAAAGAAGGAAGTGTCCGTAGCATTTATCTTATTGTATTTTGCACTGCTTGCATGTACCGGACTGATGGAGGCGGCAAGGGAGGCGATGCTAACAGTTTTCGGTCAGAAGATGACCCATGCACTGCGCAGCAGTCTGATGGATAAGTTCACACTTCTTACAACCGACAACATCAACAAGCAGGAACCGGGGACACTGGTTTCCAGATTTATCGGGGATGTGGATACTGTAGAGAATCTGTTCACTTCCGGAATTATCAGTATGTTTGCCGATGCATGTAAGATCATCAGTATTCTGGTTGTAATCTGGTTCCACAATCAGGGGCTGACAGTAGTGCTGCTTTTGCTGCTTCCGGTATTGTTTGTATTTACAAGACATGTGCAGAAAAATATGTTAGCAGCAGAGATCAGTAACCGGAAAGCCGTTGGTCGTGCATCAGGCCATGTACCTGAGACACTTCACAATATTCGTACGATCCATTGTCTTGGCAAAGAAAAATATATGGAAGAACGGTATGATACCTATATCAATGACAGTTATCAGGCAATGGAGAAAACGAATTTTTATGATGCAATCTATTCGCCGGTGATCCTGATTTTAAATGCAGTGGTGATTGCAGTTGTAATGTTATTGTCTGCTTCCGGGAATCCGAAAGTGCTTATATTTTTCGGAATGTCTGCAGGAACTGCCGTTGCTGTAATGAATTACATTTCACAGATATTTACACCGGTAGAGAGTCTGGGAATGGAGATTCAGACGATCCAGTCGGCGCTGGCTGGAATTCACAGGATCAATGAGTTTTATGAGTTGGAAGAAGATGAGTATGAGAATGGATCTTATGAATTAGGAGAAGAAAATGAGGAGAAGGTATTCGATGGACCGGAAGATAAGAAGCTGCGGAAAAGAAAAGGTGAAGAATTATGCTTAAAGGATTCAATAGATAAAGATGAAAAAATTCCGATGGTTTCGTTTGATGATGTAGTCTTTGGTTACGATGAACATATCGTGTTGGATCATACCAGCTTTCAGGTTGAAGAAGGCGAACAGGTGACACTATCAGGGCGTACCGGAGCCGGAAAGAGTACGATCTTCAAACTGTTACTGGGTCTTTACAGCCAGCAGGAAGGAAAGGTACGGATTGCCGGAACTCCCGCCAGAGAGCTGAGTGAAAGGGAAAAACGGACATGGTTCGGATATGTGGAGCAGTTGTTTCATATGGTGCCGGGTACGGTAAAAGATCAGATCACATTATTTGATGATTCGATTACAGAGAGTCAGGTAAAGGCGGCAGCGGTTCTTACAGGACTGGACGGAGTGATTGAGTCATTCGAGAATAGTTATGATACCGTATGCACACCGGAACTATTTTCCCAGGGACAATGGCAGCTTCTGTCAATTGCAAGAGCGGCAGCGGCAGATCCGAAGATACTGCTTCTGGATGAGATTACTGCGAACCTGGATGCAGAGACAGAGCGACAAGTGATGCAGGCACTTAAGAAGGTATCTGAGAAGAGGACCGTAATCGCGATTTCGCATAGAGTGTCTGCGGAGATGGGACGGGTGATTTTGATATAATCAGAACATGGGCAGATGCAGACACTGCTTGACAGGGTGAATACGTTATATGGTTACGATTACAAGCCAGTAAAATAAAAGACTTGACAAATAAACGACCGTTTACTAAAATAAAAATGTAAACGGTCGTTTATTTTCCGAGAGAGGTGGTTAGATATGGGAAGTACAAAAGAAGATATTATGGCTGTGGCACTTCATTTGTTTGCACAAAATGGATATGAGGCCGTATCAGTCAGCCAGATTGCAGGGGGTCTTGGAATGACAAAGGGAGCTTTGTACAGACATTATGAAAATAAGCGAGATATTTTTCTGCACATTGTGAGGCGAATGGAGCAGCAGGATGGTGAACAGGCCAGGGAGAATGAAGTACCGGAAGAAAGTATTGAAAAGATGCCAGAAGAATATCAGAATGTCTCGTTGGAAGATTTCGCAGGATATAGCAAATCCATGTTTGAGTATTGGACGGAAGATGATTTTGCTTCGTCCTTTCGGAAAATGCTCACGCTTGAGCAATTCAGAAATGAAGAAATGCAGAAGTTGTATCAGCAATATCTGGTATCCGGACCGGCAGAATATGTGAAAGATTTGTTCAAAAGCATGGAAATAAAAAATCCAGAGGAGAATGCAGTTAAATTTTATGCGAATATGTTCTTCTATTATAGTGTGTATGATGGAGCATCCGATAAGGCGGAAGTAAAATGTCAGTTTGAACATATGCTGGACAAAATTGTAGAAGAAATAAAAGATATTAAATAAGAGAGCCAGACGCTTAAGACGCAGAGCCGTTAATTCTGATACTGAAAAATCAGGATTATCGGTTTTTTATTTACAGTAATTTAAAAGGAGATGTGAAAAAATGGAAAAAAGTAATATGATTATTCGTTTAGAGAAAAAGGAAGAACACAGGAAAGTAGAAAATCTGGTAAGAGAAAGCTTCTGGAATGTATATCGTCCGGGTTGTCTAGAACATTACGTGTTACATCAGCTACGAAATGATCCGGCATTTGTTGCGGAACTTGATTTTGTGATGTTTCTTAAGGATGACAAAGAGGAAAAGCTGATCGGTCAGAATATATTTATGAGAGCGAATATTAAAGCGGATGCTGGAAGAGATATTCCGATTATGACTATGGGACCGATTTGTATTACTCCAGAATTAAAAAGACAGGGATATGGGAAAATTTTACTGGACTATTCGCTCGATAAGGCTGCAGAACTTGGTTGTGGGGCGGTATGTTTTGAGGGAAACATTGATTTTTATGGGGAAAGTGGATTTAAGTATGCGAGTGAATTTGGTATCCGTTATCATGGTTTGCCGGAAGGTGAGGATGCATCGTTCTTTCTGTGCAAAGAGCTGATTCCTGGATATTTGAATGGCATTACGGGCGAGTATGCGACACCGGCGGGATATTTGGTAGATGAAAAAGAAGCTGAAGAGTTTGATAAGATGTTTCCTTATAAAGAGAAGAAAAAACTACCGGGGCAATTATTCTAATTTATGTAAGCGGTCGCCAGGACTTCATGCAATCATGGAATTTGGCGACTGTCGCATTAATAAGTAAAATCCGCAAAGCATATTTTATTGATACTTGAATTATCCAGTCCAATGTGTTATAACATAACTACCGAATGATAGTTTAAATAAAACCAGAAGGTAATATATGGGAGGTGGTTAAAACAAATCATGAGTGATACAAGGAAAAAACAGATTATCATGGCTACATTGGAACTGGCGGCAAATAAAGGACTTGGCAATGTATCCATGAATATGATTGCGGATAAAGTTGGAATAAAAAAACCGTCATTATACAATCATTTTGCATCAAAAGAGGAACTTGTGGAAGCGATGTATCAATTCCTACGGGAGGAAGCAAAGAAGAATGCAAATGTAGGTGCGATGGATTATACGGTTATTTTTGCCGGAAAGAGTGCATTGGAAATATTGAGGATGATGGTTGGAGGATACTTTCGTATGAATCAGCAGGAACATATGCTGAATTTCTATAAGGTTATTTATTCTGAGCGAAGTATCCAGCCGATGGCAGCCAAAATTCTGGCAGAGGAAACAGAAAAAATGATCATTGCGACGAAACAGTTATTCTATGCAATGGAAGTACATAAATTACTTCATTTTCAAAATGCAGATATGAGTGCAGTAAGTTTTGCAATGACCGTTCATGGACTTATGGATTATGAACTGGACCGGAGAAGTGGAGGATGTGAAACAGAGAATCAGGAGAAAAGTGATCTTGACGAATACCTGCAATGGTTTTGTGAGGAGAATGCAGTAAAATGAAGAAAAAGAATTTTATAAATTATTGTGGACTGCTTGGAGTTGCCGCATTTATTTCTTATATTGCAGCAGTTATATTTTCTCCACTTGCTTATCCTGGATATAACTGGATGGCACAGGCAGTAAGCGATCTGAGTGCATCGAATGCACCGTCACTCAGATTGTGGAATCAATTGAGCAGTCTGTATAATGTCTGCACTTTGGTATGAATATTGTTCTGAAAGAGTATTTGGGAATAGTTGAGAGATTCAGTGTTTTTGCAGCAACAGGTTTTCAGGCAGTTTTGGAAATGTACCTATATTGGATGGAATAAATAATTAAGGAAAATATATGGTATCTAGTAAAGAGTATTTACAATTTATATTAGAACAATTATCTGATTTAGATGAGATTACCTATCGAACTATGATGGGCGAATATATTATTTATTATCGTGAGAAAATTGTGGGTGGTATTTATGATGACAGACTTTTGGTAAAACCGGTAAAATCTGCAGTTGCTTATATGCCGGAAAACATTTATGAATTGCCTTATGAGGGAGCAAAAAAAATGCTGCTTGTCCAAGAGGTTGACAGTAAAGAATTCCTGACAGGTTTATTCAATGCCATGTATGATGAATTACCAGTGCCGAAACCCAAAAAGAAAAAATAGAAAATTCCGCTATTTTAGGGAATGTTACGCTTAGTGTCGTTCACGTGACGGAGCGATTCTTACCATTTTGCCTGTTGTGGTGATAAAAATTGTAATGTCGCAATTAAAGGCAGAAAAAGGGAAGAATATTTCCTTTTGTGTTAAGAGCATAAGTGTTGACAAGTGACCGATAGGTAACTATAATAAAAGTAACCGATGGGTAACTTGCGGGCGGAAGCGATTCAGGAGAGAACTATGGAAATGAAAGAAAAGAGCACAAAAGAAAAAATACTGGAAGAAGCGTTGAGATTGTTTGCAAAGAGCGGCTATATGGGAACGTCTATGAATGATATCGCTTCAAGATTAGGCGTTACCAAAGCTGCATTGTATAAACATTATTCCAGTAAACAGGAAATATTGGACAGCATTGTAGAAAGAATGAACCAGATGGATGCCCAAAGAGCAAAGGAATATGAGATGCCGGATGGTAATATGGAAGAAGTGATCGCAGGATATAAAAACACTGCTTTGGAAAAAATCAGACAGTATACAAAAGTACAATTCCTGCACTGGACGGAAGAAGAATTTTCCTGTTGTTTCCGAAAAATGCTGACATTAGAACAGTATAGGGATCCGGAAATGGCGAAGCTCTATCAGACATATCTTGCAGAAGGACCACTCCGGTACATGGAAGCTGTTTTTTCTGGAATAGTAGAAAGCGGTGAAGATGCCAAGCAAATTGCAATGGAGTTCTACGGACCTATTTTTCTGTTATACAGTATTTATGATGGCGCAGAGAATAAACAGGAAGTTGTAAAGCAGGTAGATGAGCATGTGGAGAGGTTTTCGAAAAGATTCCGGAAAATGATAATTTGAGGTGAGAAAAATGAACAAGGACGAGATGGAGTATCAGAAATGGATATATTGTCCGGTATGCGGAAACAAAACAAGGGTGAGATTACGAAAAGACACCGTGCTTTTACATTTCCCACTGTTTTGCCCAAAATGTAAAAAGGAGAGCCTGATTGATGCAAAAGATTTTACAATCAGGCTGATTAGATGCCAAAGGATGTAAGAAAATCTGCCGGTGCAGGTTATCTGTATCGCCATGTGTTCAAAAGGAGTTAACAGTGGCGAGTTCTATAAAGAGGAAATGAATATGGAAAAGTCAGACGCTTAGACGCAGTACAGATGAAAAATCGTACTGTGTCTTTTTTTATACTAAAGTATGCAAGAGAAGCTGCCAGTGACAAGTTCTTTGTATTGGAGGTAAGGAGATATGAAACTTTATTTTGAAAATATGCTAACTACAGTAACAACTATCATGATTATTGCTTTAATTGGATTTATTGGATATTCTGTGTGGAACCGTAATGCAATCAGTTCCTGGGGACGCAGAAATTTGTTTTTGCTAGTGTATGGCCTTATCATTTGTTGTTTTGCAGCGACCAGGGATGGACTGGATAAGACCATTCAGGCTGCAATTGATGGAAGCTGTGCACCGGGAATATTTCCGCTGGTAAGTATTCCGACGATCGTTGGCTGTATCGGAGCTGCAATGATTATTGTTGCAGCAATCGCAACACCAATCGCAAAATCACAGCAGATGCGGGAGGTGTGGTTTTATGTGATGTCCGGTGGAATTATGCTGAAAATTGTGGTTATGGAGATTGCAAGAATTATACAGTTCATTCAGGAGAAGATGTAGTTATAAATATGAAGGGATGGAGTGGAGCAAAGCATTGAAATGAGGGAAAAGATAAAAATGCTAAAGCGGTACAGACTGTATTACAGCGAAGCCCGAGGAAAGATAGAGATGTATTTGTTTTGTAGGCAATATCATATGTCAGGCTGCGTTTTGTATGACCAAAATAGTGAAATGATGGTAGAGTTATATGGAGAAGAAAGAAAAGTTGTTAATTTTATGTCAATCTTAGAGCAATATTTTAATCGTAAACCGTGTAAAGTGATAGAAATGGATGGAAAACCGGATTATGGAATTGGAGAGTTTAGGATTGGATGAAATGTGATAAAGGTAAAAGTGTTGTGAAACGTGACTTTTCATTGCCTGCTTTTTGGATAATAATTGAAAAATATAGTGTATGAACCAAAAATACTTGTTATAATCTAAATATAAATATGACGGAAAGGTTGGTAGTGATTATGTGTGAGAAAGAAGAATTGAGCTTTTCAATATTCATGCTGTATAGTCTTGCGGATAAGTGGAAGATGTCTCCAGCCAAAGTGTATAAAATATTAAATTCAACCGGAATTTTGGATAACTATATTATTAAATGCTATGATGTTCTTCATACGCAGGGAAAAGAATATTTGGTAGAAGATATTACCGATTATGTGAGAGAAAAAGGAGTTAATGTATGATTGTATATCATGGCTCAACAGAAATTATAAAATATCCGGACGTTGTACATTCGAAAAAGTATTTGGATTTTGGCCGGGGATTTTATATTACAACTTTCGAAAATCAGGCAAAAATGCACCATCGCTTCAGTTATGGAACCAGCTAAGCAGTCTGTATAATGTAGGTACTCTGGTGTGTGCAATGATGGTATGCGTAGGCGTTCAAGGTAAGAAAAACAGACTCCTGCGGGTAGGTATCTATCTGTTCACGATTATGGAGTGGGTGTCAGCAGTGGGATTTGGTATGTTTCCTTTAAGTGACAGTGGTTATGCAGGTACATTTCAGGATAAGATGCATATTTTTTCGACAGTGATCGTTGTTTTCCAAAAATAAAAAAAGAAGATATGCTGCAGGCTGCACTGGAGCTTGTTTCAAAA
>ERZ826242.138-NODE-138-length-120764-cov-8.687687_pt1 | contig 120764 bp, 106 predicted proteins | sample MGYA00519871_ERZ826242 | MGnify/ENA primary metagenome ERZ826242 (study PRJEB31778, sample SAMEA3449226) | human gut metagenome | biome: human gut; feature: human-associated habitat; material: faeces | place: United Kingdom | collected 2010/2012 ... | reverse complement strand
GTAGAGCACTTGACTTTTAATCAAGTTGTCCGGGGTTCGAATCCCCGCACGCTCATGAGGAATGAGAGTGAAGTAGTATATAGTTATTACTTCTTTTTCTTTTATTTAAAATATGATTGACATGTAAAATAAAAATGGGTATATTATAAATTAATAAGAGGGAGTAACTGGCACTCATATGTCTGATGGTTGAATGGATATGTCAGAACATAGTAATACAAGATATGAGTGTTTACGATGACGTCAATACGATGGTTACATATTACTATCCGTATCGTAATGAAATGGTGAGACTTTTATTGCATAGTTTTTATGCAATAAAGGTCTCTTTTTTTATATCTGTGAGCACAAGAGAAGCTACGCTGAATGAAAGATTAAGAAGTATAAAAAGGAAAGAAAGCCGCGCTGAAAGAAGAAGTATGAAAAGGAAAGCTGTGTTGAAAGAAGAAGTATGAAAAGAAAGAAAAGCTGTGTTATAAGAAAAAAGAAGTGTAAAAAATAAGTATAAGAAAGGGGTAGAAAAGATGTTAACAAGTGAGCAGGCAAAAAGAAATCAGGAGAAATATGGATGGAATGAATTAGTAGAAGAAAAAAAGAAAAGTGCTATACAGATATTTCTGGAACAGTTTAAAGATTTTCTTGTCATTATTCTTATTATATCGGCGATTATTTCCGGAATATTGGGAGATGCGGAGAGTGCAATTGTTATATTTATTGTAATTACAATGAATGCAATTCTTGGAACGGTGCAGACTGTAAAAGCGGAGCAGTCATTGGATAGTTTAAAACAATTATCTGCACCGGAAGCAAAAGTAAGGCGTGATGGCAATATCGTACAGATTGCTTCAAGGGAGGTTACAATTGGAGATGAAGTGATTGTGGAAGCTGGAGATTGCATTCCGGCGGATGGCAGATTGATTGAATGTGCAAGTCTGAAGGTTAATGAAAGTGCATTAACCGGTGAAAGTATATCGGTAGAAAAGAATCTGGAGGAGATTAGTCAGGAAGCAGCATTAGGTGATCAGCGTAACCGTGTATTTTCCGGAAGTTTTGTGACATATGGAAGAGGAAGTTATGAAGTTACGGCAATCGGCATGGATACAGAGGTTGGAAAGATAGCCAGACTTATGAAGGCTACGGTAGAAAAACGAACACCGCTGCAGATGAACCTGGATGATTTCGGGAAAAAGCTTTCGATTGCAATATTAGTATTTTCAGCAGTGATTTTTGGAGTAAATGTATTTCAAGGGCAGTCTGTCGGATCGGCATTTATGTTTGCGGTAGCACTGGCGGTGGCTGCAATACCGGAGGCGTTGAGTTCTATTGTAACGATTGTGTTGTCGTTCGGGACACAAAAGATGGCAAAAGAACATGCGATTGTAAGAAAATTGCAGGCAGTTGAAGGTCTTGGAAGTGTGTCTGTAATATGTTCGGATAAGACGGGAACATTGACGCAAAATAAGATGACTGTGGAAGACTATTATGTGGATGAAAGAAGGATTCCGACGGGAGAGATCAATTTAAAAAATGAAAATGAGAAGCTATTGTTAAGATTTAGCATACTTTGCAATGATTCATCTAATACAGACGGACAGGAGATAGGAGATCCTACGGAAACAGCTCTGATCAATCTTGGAAGTAATCTTGGGATGGAAGCAATGGAAGTCAGAAACAGATATCCAAGAGTATCTGAGGTTCCATTTGACAGTGACAGAAAATTGATGTCAACATCTCATGAGATGGAAGACGGGCATATTATGGTTATCAAAGGTGCTGTAGATGTCTTAATGAATCGTATGGCAAAGATCAGAATCGGGGAAGAGGTCAGGCGTTTTACAGCGTTGGACCGAAAGAATATTACAGAACAAAATGTAAGGTTTTCCAAGGAAGGGCTCAGGGTATTAGCATTTGCATACAAACCAATTGAATCGGGAGTGGAGCTTTCGGAAGAAGATGAAAGAGATCTGACTTTTCTTGGCTTGATCGCAATGATGGATCCACCGAGAGAGGAATCAAAAGTTGCGGTAGAAGAATGTATGCATGCGGGGATCCGTCCGATTATGATTACAGGAGATCATAAGATTACAGCAGCTGCGATTGCAAAAAGAATTGGTATTTTAAAGGATGAATCCGAGGCCTGTGAAGGCGCTGTAATTGAAAATATGTCAGATGAAGAGCTGAAAGATTTTGTGGAAGGAATATCAGTCTATGCAAGAGTATCCCCGGAGCATAAGATCAGGATTGTGAGGGCATGGCAGGAAAAAGGAAATATCGTTGCAATGACAGGTGACGGTGTAAATGATGCGCCGGCATTAAAGCAGGCAGATATTGGTGTTGCTATGGGAGTTACTGGCAGTGAGGTCGCAAAGGATGCTGCAGCAATGGTGCTGACAGATGATAATTTTGCAACGATTGTAAAAGCGGTTGAGAATGGAAGAAATCTGTATCAGCATATTAAGAATGCAATACAATTTTTATTATCGGGAAACTTTGGAGCAATTCTGACTGTATTATGTGCATCGGTTATGGGGCTTCCGGTTCCATTTGCTCCGGTACATTTACTGTTCATTAATCTGCTTACCGACAGTCTTCCGGCAATTGCATTAGGTATGGAACCGCATTCGAAAGGAGTAATGGAACAAAAACCAAGACCAATGAATGAATCCATTTTGACAAAGCAATATCTGTTGAGTGTTGGAACGGAAGGATTGTGCATTGGAATTATGACGATGGCAGCATTTTTGACAGGTTACAGAGATCATAATGCGGTTCTGGCAAGTACGATGGCATTTGGAACGTTGTGTATGAGCAGACTGGTTCATGGATTTAACTGCAAAGACAGTAAGCCTGTAATATTTACAAAAAGATTCTGGAATAACAAATATCTTATAGGAGCATTTGTTCTGGGAATGCTGCTGATAACGATGGTTCTTTTAATTCCTGGAGTACATGGATTATTTAAAGTGCAGACGTTGAATATGCAGCAATATTTTATCGTATGTGGCTTAGCATTTTTTAATCTGCCAGTGATACAGGTATTAAAAGGAGTAAAAGAATGGAATTTAAAAAAGAAACATTGAAACAGATCAGAGGTCTGATATTATTTACAGCAGTTGTTATTGTCTGTTTATGGAAATTTGATACGGTAATTGCAGTATTACGGTTTGTGTTAAATGTGGTGTATCCTTTTTTGCTTGGAGGAGCGATTGCATTTGTATTAAATGTGCCGATGAATTTTGTAGAATGTCATATATGCAAAACCAAGACAAAGTATGCAAGAGGGATCAGCCTTATGGTCGTTCTTCTGGGCGTTGCCGGAATACTTGCACTGGTGCTGTTTGGACTGATACCGCAGCTGGCTGATACATTTGCAAATCTGGGAAGGAGTATGCAGGCATTTATTCCGCAGGTTCAGGAATGGGCGGATCATTGGTTCCATAATAATAAAGAGATTATGAGCTTTGTAAATAATCTGGAGTTTGATTGGAACAAGATTATGGATGCTGGGATGCAGTTTTTAAGAAATGGTGCGGGGAGCGTGCTGGAATCGACGATTAATACTGCGAAAAATATTATCGGGGCGCTGGCAACATTTTTTATTGCTTTTGTGTTTGCTATGTATATTTTGTTGCAGAAAGAAAAACTAGGAAGACAGGCTAAGAAAGTTCTGTATGCATTTGTCCGGAAGGGAAGAGCGGAGGCGACACTGGAAGTGCTGGCACTGACTTATAAGACATTTTCAAATTTTCTGACAGGGCAATGTGTGGAGGCAATTATTCTGGGAGCTATGTTTGTGATAGCTATGACGATTTTCCGGCTTCCGTATGCTTTACTGACTGGAATTGTGATTGCATTTACGGCATTGATTCCTGTCTTTGGGGCATTTATAGGATGTGTGGTTGGAGTGTTTTTGATATTTATGGTGAGTCCATTTAAAGCGTTGGTATTTATTATTTTATTTCTGGTTCTGCAGCAGATTGAGGGAAATCTGATATATCCACATGTCGTTGGCAATTCTGTGGGACTGCCATCGATCTGGGTACTGGCGGCTGTCAGTGTAGGTGGAAGTCTTATGGGAATCGTTGGGATGCTGATCTTTATTCCGCTTATGTCGGTGGTGTATGCGCTGTTCCGGGAAGTTGTCTACATTAAGCTGAAGCAGAAGAATATTTATCCACAGAATATTGAGTAGAAGTGGATAAGTTTTTGGAAAATATTTATTTAGAAATGTGTTTATTTACAGAGAGTTCTCTTTTGTGTAGAAATATTTTTATTTCAGCCGGTCTTTGCATTTGCAGTAGAAGATGGCGACTACGGTGCTTATCAGTGTAGATAGAATTCCGGGGCCGATAATGGAAGCTGGATTTACACTTCCGTATTGGCTGCGGTAAGCGATGATGTTGATAGGGATAAGCTGTAGGGAAGAGATATTAATAATCAGAAATGTACACATTTCATTGCTTGCGACACCTGCCGGTCTTGATGGACCTGGCAGGTGTCCTTTTCTGCGTTCATCTTCGAGGTTTGACAGTTCCTCCATTGCTTTTAAGCCAGCCGGTGTGGCGGCCCAGCCAAGGCCAAGAATATTGGCGATCATATTAGTGGTAATGGATTCTTCGGCGGGATGACCGGACGGAAGATGAGGAAAAAGAAAATGAATAAGGGGGCGCATCTTCCTGGAAGCGGTCTGAATGACGCCGGCTTTTGTAGCAATCTCCATAAGGCCGGTCCAGAAAGCCATGACACCGGTCATGGTGATGCAAAGTGTGATAGCTTCTTTGGATGAGTCAAGGGCAGCAGTGGTGATATCGGCCATGTGACCTGTAAAGGCAGCATAGATGACACCGATAAGAATCATAAAGGACCAGAGATAATTCAGCATGGATGGCACACTCCGAAATGTGGATATCTGATAATTCATATGTGGGGAATGTGGAAAATATGAAAAAATCAAAAGGAAATTGTTGATAATTATTTTAAGGGTCCGGTAAGTTTTATTCTTTCTTTGTAAAGATTGTAAATAATAAATGCAGATAATGATCTGGTTGAATGGAAATATCTTTATGAAGATGATAAATAATGAAAGCAGATAATAATCTGCTTGAATGGAAAAAAGTCTGGCTGCATAAGATAGAATGATGGTATGGAAAAGAGAAAAATGAAATGCAGATAGTTTTGTATCTTACGGATTTTATTGTTCCGCTTGTTATCTTTGGGATTATTGGATATGGATTACTTATGAAAATACCGGTATATGATACATTTATCAAAGGCGCCAAAAGTGGATTCCTGATGGTCGTAAAGATTATGCCGACGTTGGTAGGGCTGATGGCAGCGGTTGGGATATTGCGTGCTTCCGGATTGCTGGATGTGATTTCAAAAGGAATGGGATGTATTACTGAGAGGGTGGGATTTCCGGGAGAATTGGTGCCGCTTACGGTTGTAAAGATGTTCTCGTCTTCTGCGGCTACCGGGTTGCTGCTGGATTTGTTTAAAGAATATGGGACGGATTCGTATATTGGACTGATTGCGTCGATAAGTATGTCTTGTACAGAGACAATTTTTTATACAATGAGTGTGTATTATATGACAGCCAGAGTTACGAAGACGCGGTACACGTTAAGTGGTGCGCTTCTTGCAACTCTGGCTGGTGTGATTGCCAGTATGGTTCTGGCGGGGTATATGATCTAGAGTGGTTATTAGTGCATTGATAAAAATGGCTGGTATCGGTATATTTATGTGAAATGACATACCCTGGAAGAAAAACTTAGTCCCACGGTTTTTTTGATGAACCATCAGAAGTTTTTTTATTATTGCCGGAATCTGCCGGACGCTTTAAGATGCGAAGGGCTACCAGGATTCCGATGGTATATAAGATGGTTACCAGGATTATCGGGGTGTCTTTGAGAAAATATACGATGAGTACAACTGATAAAAGTGTAATTGTAATCTGGAATGCGATCCAGATTCTCTTTTCTCTTACGTCTTTTGCCTGCTGAAGGATTTCCAGACGTTTTTGTTCCAGACGGAGATATTCCATCAGGTCATCATCGCTGATGCGGGACAGAATCATCTCATCACGATTGAGTTCCATCTTGCGTTTGGAACGGAAGTTAGAGAAGAAGTTCCGGAATGGATGCTCATTTTTTGTGGTATTGGAAGAGGTCTGGTCGTAGTAGTCATCGTCATCCAGGTCTTCTGTAGTGGTATTAGTGTTAGTGGCAGCAGAGTTCGGAGCGGATTCGAACTCCTGGCTCTTGGAAGACTTAGATTCTTTATCTTCAGTAGTAGAATTCGCGAAAGGTTCTGGGTCTTTATCTTCAGCAGTAGAATTCGCGAAAGGTTCTGGGGCTTTATCTTCAGCAGTAGAATTCGCAGAAGGTTCTGGGTCTTTATTTTCAATAGTAGAGTTTTCTGACTCAGATGTCTCGGGAGAACGCTCCGTGTCAGATGAAGCAGTTTTTGAAATAGCCTCTGTTGTGGATAAAGCTTCTGTCGAAGTGGTTTCATCTGCGGATGTGTCTGGAGTCTCATCTGTTGTATTAGATGCGGCAACCGGATAGATCAGCAGGTTATCCGGTTGTTGTGTTTCTGTATTTGATTCTGTAGTTGTTTCTAGATTTGATTCTACATTTGATTCTGTAGTTGTTTCTGTATTTGATTCTGCATTTAATTCTGCATTTGTTTCTATATTTTCTATAATTTCGGCCATAAGAATACCTCTGTTTTTTTCTTTTATCATAGCAGTTTCAGGGGGAAAACACAAATAATAATTGGTAGAAAAAAGTCTGTAAAAATGATAGAATTGTATGGAATCATCTGGAGGAGAAACATATGCAATTAATCAATGAAATCCCGGATACCTTCTGGAGTCTGTTCCGTTCGGTTAACCGGGATATTTATATAGAAGCACTTTTGTGCATCAATGAAGAATATGAATATAGCAATTATTTTCTGACGAAGGAAGTGTGTATTCAGATCTTAAGTGATATGAATGCGAAGAAGCGTTTTGAACTGAAAAGGGAAGAATCGGATACGGAGTTTGATATGCTGGAGACACCGGCGTCAAGGATTCTGAACTGGCTTTTGCGGGCCGGATGGCTGAAGCGGATTGAGGATTATAATACGCTGGTGACGAATATTGTAATTCCGGATTATGCGGCTATTTTTATAGAATCTTTTGAGCGTCTGTATTCGGATGACGCGTCGGAGACAGATATTTATATACAGAATGTGTATGCGACGCTGTATGCATTCCGCAATGATCCAAGAGCAAGCATCAGTATGCTTCGGACGGCGCTTGTGAATACAAGACGGCTGAATAAGGCGTTGCAGGACATGCTCCATAATATGAATAAATTTTTTGCCAAGCTTTTGAAGCAGGATTCTTATAGTGGAATTCTGCGGGAACATCTGGACAGTTATGTTGAAGAGGTGGTATGGAGAAAATATCATATTCTGAAGACTTCCGATAACTTTTACATTTACAAAATGGATATTAAGAAATGTCTGAAAGATATCCGGGATGATGAGGCATTTATCGAGCGGGTGCAGGCAAGATCGAGGGTGCTGGGGGATAACCAGGATGATGTGACGGAGCTTCTGGATATGATTGAGCGCGGGTTTGATGATATCGAGCATAGAATTGCCAATATGGACAAAGAGCATACGAAGTATGTAAGGGCGACTGTTACAAGAATGAACTATCTGTTGAGCGGCGAGACGGATACGAAGGGGCTTGTGGTACAGCTTCTGAACCGTATGTCGGAGAAGCCGGAGCAGATGGATGAGATGATTACAGAGACCGGAAAACGGATGAATCTTTCGCTGCTTTCGATGCTGTCGGATAAGTCGTTGTATAAGCGGAGAAAGTCGAGAAAGGACTTTATCAGTCAGCTGCAGCCGGATGAGATGATCAGTGATCTGGATAAAGAAGACATTTTAAAATTGAACAAGATCCAGACGAGATTTACGAAGAGACAGATTGAAGAATTTATCGAAGATCATATGGAAGATGATGTGATGGATGTGTCGAAGATGAGACTTACATCGGAGGATGATTTTGAGAAGCTGATTCTGGCGTATGATTATAGTACGAGAAAGAATAGTAAATATAAGGTATTGGATGAGGATGCTAAGATGCTTGAAAAAGATGGATACCGTTATCCGGCACTTAGATTTGTGAAGAGAAGAGTGTAAGATTGTGTTCTTAGCATAAGATTAATTTGTAATAAAAAGAAATAGAGTTTTAAGGGAGTTCGATAATGATAGATTATTATGAACAGCTAACACAGGAAGAACAGGAAGAGATTACAGAGGTCATTCAGACACTGTACCGCCAGACATTTCTTCTTGAGAGAAAATATGATAAGCGGGCAGGCAGGATGCAGTATACGAAAGAATACAGAACCTGTAATAAGCACCTGGAATTCATGAAGGAATATTTTGCAGTGGCGGGAATTACGCTTCAGGAAAATGTACATATGGGCGTAATCTATATTCAGGGCGAACAGCTCTGGGGAGAGAAACTCCCGCGTCTGGCAACCATTTACCTGCTGGTGTTGAAGCTGATATACGATGAGCAGATGCAGACGGCGTCTTCTACCAACCATGTAGTGACGACACTTGGTGCAGTCAACGGCAAGGCCGGGGAATTTCATGTTCTGAAAAGTCTTCCGTCGATTACGGAGATGAGAAGAACGATCGCGATGTTAAAGAGATACCAGATCATCGAGCCGCTTGATGTACTGGAAGAATTAAATGAAGGAACCCGCCTGGTCATCTATCCATGTATTCATACGGTATTGATGGGGGATGACATCCGGGAATTATTAGATACATTCAGTGAGGAGGATCAAAGTGGAGACGAAACAGCCATTCAAAGCACTATCGAAGATATGCCTGAATAACTGGCATTACATAGACAGAAAAATACTGACACTCAATGACGGGATCAACTTCTTTACCGGTCATTCGGGAAGTGGTAAATCCACGGTGCTGGATGCGATCCAGATCGTATTGTATGCGAATACAGATGGACGTGGATTCTTCAACAAGGCGGCAGCAGACGACTCGGACCGTACACTGATCGAGTATCTGAGAGGTATGGTCAATATCAGTGAAAATAACGAATCACAGTATCTTAGAAACCGGAATTTCTCAAGTACGATTGTGTTGGAGATGACGCAGACGAATACGAAGGACAAGCAGTGTGTAGGTGTTGTATTTGACGTTGACACTTCGAATAACGATATCAGCCGTCTGTTCTTCTGGCATACAGGCGCCCTTTTGGAGAATGAATACCGTTCGGAGGGACGCTGTCTTACAACTGCTGAGATGCGGGAATATCTTCAGAGAAATTTTACAACAGAACAGTTCTACTGTGGACCGAGTAATGAAAGATTCAGACGTCAGCTTTTTGACATCTATCTTGGCGGTCTGGATATGGAAAAATTCCCGAAGTTATTCAAACGTGCGATTTCATTCCGTATGAATATCAAGCTGGAAGAATTTGTGAAAGAATACATTTGCATGGAGCAGGATATTCATATTGAAGATCTGCAGGAAAGTATCCTGCAGTATGGCCGGATGCGCAGCAAGATTGAGGAGACGATGGAAGAGATCCGCAGACTTCAGGCAATCGGTGAAAAATATGAGCTGTATGCGAAAAAATCAGAAGAAGAAAAGATATGTTCTTATCAGATCAGCCGTCTGGAAATCCTGATGCAGGAGGCGAAGAGCCAGGAGGCAAGAGATAAGATTGATGCAAAGCTTAAAGCAATCGAAGAGCTGAAGCGGCAGCAGGAGACTCTGGAAGAAGAAGAAAAGGGACTGCAAAAAGAATATGAGCAGATTATCTTACGTATCGCAGACAGCGGATATGCAAGACTGGAAGAAGATCTGGAGATGTTAAATGAGACGCTTAAGAGATTAAACAGCGGAAAAGCGAGATGGATGCAGACAGCGGAACATCTGAAAGCATGGACAGAAAAGGATATTACGCCGAATCAGGTCATATGGGATATCGAAAAGTTCGCAGACGGAAGCATTTCCGAAGAGGAACTTATACGTCTGCAGGAAGGGTTAAAAGATCTGCAGGAAGAGTTAGAAGACCAGAGACAGGAAGCAGATGCAGATCTTCGGAGAATTAAGAAAGAAGAAAAAGAAGCACGGGCGGAATTAAAGGAATTAAAACAGGGAAAGAAAGCGTACCCAAGAGAACTTGAGGAAGCAAGATATGAACTGCGTAACCGTCTGCAGGAGAGATGTGGAAAATTTGTAAATGTGCATATTCTTGCGGATCTTCTGGATGTAAAAGATGAACGCTGGCATAATGCGGTGGAAGGGTATCTTGGAAATAATAAGCTTCAGCTGATTGTGGAGCCGGAGTATGCAAAAGAGGCTATGGATATCTATCAGGAGATGGATACGAAGCGGTTTTTCCGCGCGGCGGTTCTGGACACGGAAAAGCTTACGAAGGAGAAGCATCAGGTGCAGCCTGGAGCACTGGCAGAGATTGTAAAGGCGAAAGAAACTTATGTGCAGGAGTATATGAATTTCTTCCTTGGAAATGTAAAAAAATGCGAGTCACTGGACGAACTGCGTGAGTGCAGGATCGGCGTGACACCGGATTGTATGCTGTATCAGGGATATAAGCTGCAGCACATGAATCCGGAAAATTATACGAGACGGGCATACATCGGTGAGACCAGTATGCGTCAGCGTATCCGCAAGCTGGAAGAAAAATGTGAGAAGTTAAATGCAGAAAGAATGCCGGTACAGGAGCTCTTAGAAGAGATCCGGCAGGCCATGAAGATGGAGATGCTGAATCAGCCGGCGGAAGATTATCTGGGATGGCTTGCAGACAGCCGTGAGATCACTGCAAAAGAGGAAAAGAAGAGCTGTCTTATGGAACGGATCCGCAAGTTAAAAGAAGAATCTGTTGCTGCCTGGGAAGAAAAGAAAAATGAAGTCCAAAAAGCCCAGGAGATAAAGAAGACGCAGGTTACGGAAGTCCAGGAAAATATCTGGGAAAATAAAAAAGAGATCGAACGCCTGAATGCGGATGTACTGCAGTCAGAAGAACAGATCAAAGAGATCAGGGCGAAAGTAGAAGACCAGACATATGAGAAAGAATTCCAGGAATATATGTCCGGAAGGAAGACCGGTAATTATGATTATCTGAGACGCCAGATGGTGGCGAAAGTGTATACACTCAGAGAAGAAGAAGAAGAACAGGCTTATCAGAAACTGGTAGAAGAAAGAAGCGGATACATCAGACAATATCCGAACCGGACATTTTCAACAACGATCCGTGATAATGCGCCGTATGAGAAGCTTCTGAATACGCTGTTCTGCAATCATCTGGATACTTACAGAGAGTCAGCCAAAGCACAGGCGAAGGCGGCTGTGGAGCATTTTAAAGATGACTTTATCTTCAAGATCAGAAGTGCGATCCTGGAGGCTTATCAGAGGAGAGATGAGCTGAACCGGATCATCAGCAAGCTTGACTTTGGTAAGGATAAGTATCAGTTTGTGATTACGAAGAATAAAGGTGCAGATGGAAAATATTATAAGATGTTCATGGATGATTCGCTTCAGATCCGTCCGTCAGACTTAGATGATACGATGGACAACCAGCTTGATATGTTCACGATGGAGCATGAGAACCAGTATGGGGAGATGATGAATGAGCTCATCAATATCTTCCTGCCGCCGGAGAATGCAACAAAAGAAGAGATGGACGAAGCAAAACGCAACATGGATAAATATGCGGATTACAGAACCTATCTGTCATTTGATATGCAACAGATTGTACATGGCGAAAAAGACATGACCATTGGACTTAGCAAGATGATCAAGAAGAACTCCGGTGGAGAGGGACAGAATCCTCTGTATGTGGCGCTTCTGGCAAGCTTTGCACAGTTATATAAGATCAATCAGTCACCGAAGATGCAGCGGACACCGACACTTCGACTGGTCGTGCTTGATGAGGCATTTTCGAAGATGGATGCGGAGAAGGTTGCAAGCTGTATCTCACTGATCCGCGGGCTTGGATTTCAGGCGATTATCAGTGCGACGAATGATAAGATCCAGAACTATCTGGAGAATGTAGATAAGACATTCGTGTATGCCAACCCGAATAAGAGACATATTTCCATTCAGGAATTCGAGAAGACAGAGTTCGGGGAGCTGGCAGAAGAAGAATAAGAGCCAGTGGGGACGGGAAAAAGTGGATTTTTTCCCGTCCCTGCTGGCTTTATGAAGTGGTATTTTCTGCATAGCTGTTACGTGCCTGACGAGGTGTCAGTCCGTAGATTCCTTTGAAGGGCTGATTAAAAAACATAAATTATATCGTACCAGGAATCTTAATGCTGGGTGTAGCTTTATTTATTCTGGCATCTTCCGGCTTCTGTATTTTTTGGGGGTGATTCCCTGGTATTCTTTGAACTTACGAATGAAATAGCTGATGTTGTCAAAGCCACAGTTAATGGCAATATCAGAAACAGACAGTGAGCTGTCATCCAAAAGGATGGCGGCTTTTTTGATGCGGTATTCATTCAGGAAGACAAACGGTGTCTTGCCCATCTCCTGATGGAAATATCTGCAGAAATAGGTCGGGCTCATGCAGGCAATGTCAGCAAGTTCTTTTAATGTAATTTCTTCGGCGTAATGTGACCGGATAAAATCAAGCACTTCCTTCAGCTGATTCATGGAGGAGAGCTGCTTTCCAGTAGTCTGGTTCTGTATAAGAATTTCTGTGCGGAAACAGAGTTCCAGAATCTGCAGAAGACAGATCTTAATTTTGAGAAGTGCGCATTGTTCCGGGTGATGGTAATTATAGATTACTGCAAGAAAAAGCTGTCGGAGACTTTCTCGTTCTTTCTGACTGAGGGCACTGGAGATGTTGTTTGGGAAGAGTAGTTTCTTCTGTGTGATTGGCTGGATGAAATTGTGCTGACAGGCATCATACAAATCAAAATTAAGTAATTGGGGATCGAAAACGATTGCATGATGCAGGGAATGGTTGTGTGCGCTTAGTTCATGCAGTTCACCAGAGTTGATGAAATAGAATTCACCGGCTTTCATTTCATAAGGGGTTCCGGAAATGATTCCGTGCATAGTTCCTTCCTCGATATAGAGAAATTCCAGTTCCTCATGCCAGTGGGCAGTAACGGAATAGAAACCGTTCTTATCTTTATGAGAATAAATCTGTAAGGGGAACATAGGGGTTCCGTGAAAATTTGTCTCTTTTAAGGAACGTGACATGAGTGATCTCCTTTCTTGTACAGATGCGTGACTGAACTGTTGCATAATATTGTGTTATTTTTTGATAAAATAATGAAAGTATCTTTTTATTTTTTGTATTATACTTTGTTCGAATAAAAAAAGCAAGAAGGGGACATAAGATGGAGAAGAAATGGTGGCAGAGCAGTGTCGTTTATCAGATATATCCTCGGAGTTTTGCGGACAGCAATGGGGATGGAATGGGGGATATTCCAGGAATTACAGGGAAAATGGAATATCTGAAAAAACTGGGAGTCAATGTACTCTGGATCTGTCCAATCTATCAGTCGCCGCAGGATGACAATGGATATGATATCTCTGATTACCGTACGGTTTACCCGGAGTTTGGAACAATGGAAGATATGAAGATATTGATACAAAAATGTCAAGATAATGATATCAAAATCATTATGGATCTGGTGGTGAATCATACATCAGATGAACATCCATGGTTCATAGAAGCAAAGAAAAGTCTGGATAATCCATACCGGGACTACTACATCTGGAGGAAAGGTGAAGATGGACAGCCACCGAATGATCTGATGTCAAATTTCGGTGGAAGTGCATGGGAGTATTCGCCGGAGACGGATGAGTATTATCTGCATTTTTACAGTAAGAAACAGCCAGATCTGAACTGGGAGAATCCGAAGCTGCGACAGAAAATTTATGACATGATGAACTGGTGGCTGGATCAGGGGATTGCAGGTTTCCGTATGGATGTGATTGATCTGATTGGAAAGATACCGGATCAGAAGATCAAAGAGAATGGGCCGATGCTTCATAAATACCTGCAAGAGATGAACGAAGCGACCTTTGGTCACAGGGACAGCATGACGGTTGGTGAGTGCTGGGGGGCGACCCCGGAGATCGGAAGATTATATACTGATCCGGTAAGAAAAGAACTTAGTATCAGATTATCAAAAGCTATAGTCCAAAGATGGAAGTTGGGGGATATGATCTCAGAGGCAATTTTCTGGAAGATGATGATATTCTGGGAATCTGGAAAAATGAAAAGATAAAACCGGATTTTGTATCTGCGATTGTATATGCTTATGTCCGGGGGACAGAAAAAGAAGATGTGTTTTCGAAAAGAAATACAGATACCGAGGCACTGAAAAATACGGTAACAGCTGTCCGCGAACATATGGATCGTGTAGGAATGGAAGATATGAAACTTTATATTACGGAATGGAATCTGACAATTTCTGATCGTAATTATATGAATGACACTTGTTTTAAGGGAGCTTATATTGTAAAAAATTATCTGGATCTTTATGGACTTACTGATATGGCAGGATATTATACAGGAAGTGACCGTATGTCAGAGCATTATGACTCAAACGAGTTACTGTTTGGCGGAAGAGGTGTATTGTCCAAAGATGGAATATTAAAGCCGGCAGGTTTTGCATTTGAGTTTTTAAAACGTTTATATCCGTATTTTGTCGGAAAAGGGGAGAATTATCTTATATCTTCGGACGGACATGGAGCATATGGAATCATATGTCATAATATGCGTAAATTAAATTATAATTACTATTTTACGAAAGAAGATGAACTTGAAAAAGATCAGATGTGGAAATACATAGAAGATCAAAAACAATTAGATTTAAAAATAGTGCTTGATGATCTGGAATCTGGAGAATATCAGCAGAAGATTTTCAGAATTAATTCTGACAATGGAAATGTACTGGGAATATGGGGAGAACTGGGATATATCAGGGATATGGACAGAGAAGATGTGAAATATTTCAGAAGAGTATGCGAGCCGAGGATGTTGATCGATAATATAAATGTAGTGAGACATCAGATAGAAATAAACTTTACAATGGAGCCAAATGAGATAACATTTGTACGAATCAGGAAAATAGGATAGGACAAAAAAGAAAGAGGTTAAAATTAACACGTATAATTTTGACCTCTTTCTTTGTAAAAATATAAAGCAGAGTAAAAAGTGTCAAAAAGTGATAATTAAAAAGTATAAATCCAAGAAGTGAAGAGATAAAAAAAACAATACAATTAAGACAAAGGAAAACTTGTTGATAAAGAGAGAAACAAGCAGGAAAGGAGATAATGGTAAAATGAAACTTGGATTTATTACAGCTATTTGTGATGGAATGACGTTTGAAGAAGTTGTAGACTTTGCGGCAGAAAACGGACTGGAATGTCTGGAAGTTGCATGCTGGCCGCAGGGAGGAGCGCAGAGAAGATATGCAGGTGTCAGCCACATTGATGTAGCAAACCTGACACAGGAAAAAGCAGATGAGATCAAAGCTTATTGTAAAAAGAAAGGTGTAGAGATTTCTTCTCTTGCATATTATCCGAATACACTGGAGCCGGATCTTGAAAAGAGACAATCTTACATTGATCACTTGTATAAATTAATGGATGCATCAGTAATGCTGGATGTAAATATGATCACTACATTCGTAGGAAGAGATCCAAAGAAGAGCGTATCTGAGAACCTGGAGATTGTAAAAGAAGTATGGCCTCCAATTGTAAAATATGCAGAAGAAAAAGGGGTAAAGATTGGTATTGAGAACTGTCCGATGCTTTTCACGGAAGATGAGTGGCCGGGAGGACAGAACCTGATGACATCTCCTGCAAACTGGAGAAAAGTCTTTGAGATCATTGATAGCCCGAATTTCGGAATTAACTATGATCCATCACATTTTGTATGGCAGCAGATTGATTACATCAAACCAATCTATGAATTCAAAGATAAGATATTTCATGTACATTATAAAGATATCAAAGTATTTAAAGATAAGCTTGCAGATGTAGGAACGATGGCAACACCACTGGAATACATGTCACCAAAGCTTCCGGGACTTGGGGATGTTGACTGGGGCAAATATGTATCTGCACTTACAGATATCGGATATGACGGATATACCTGTATTGAAGTAGAGGACAAAGCATTTGAAAAGAGTCTGGATGATGCAAAGAAAGCAGTCATTTTAAGTGCAAAATACCTGAGAAATTTTGTAATCTAAGATTTTTATAATAAAAACGGAGGAAGGAATATATGAAGATAAAACTTGGTATTATCGGATTTGGTGGCATGGGAAAGTGGCATGCACAGAATGCGCCAAGGGCCGGCGTAGAAATCGCAGCAGTATGTGATATCGCTGAAGAAAAACAAAAAGAAGCAGTTGAAATGGGTTACAAACTTTATAAGACTGCAGATGAACTTCTGGCAGATCCAGAGGTAAATACAGTAATCCTTACGGTGCCTAATTATTTACATAAAGACATGTGCATTAAGGCTGCAAAAGCTGGAAAGAATGTTATTACTGAAAAGCCGGCGGCCTTAAATGTACAGGAATTAGACGAGATGGAAGCAGCATGTAAAGAAGCTGGAGTATTCTTTACATCACATCAGAACCGTCGCTGGGATAAAGATATGCTGATCGTAAAGAAGGCATATGATGAAGGACTTCTTGGAAATATATTTACTATTGAATCCAAGCTGCATTCCGGAAACGGATATATGCATGAGTGGCATTTATATAAAAAATATGGTGGAGGTATGATCTATGACTGGGGTGTTCATCTGATTGATCAGATTCTGTTCATGATGCCGGATGCGAAGGTTAAATCTATTTATGCAGATATTAAGAATGTATTGCATGAAGAAGTAGACGATTATTTTAAGATTATACTGAAGATGGACAATGGTGTAACTGCACATATTGAATTATCTACTTATATCTTGAAGTATCAGCCAAGATGGCTGGCTGCCGGAGATAAGGGAACGCTTATAGTAAATGATTTTGGATGCAATGGAAGTATTTACCGGACTGGAAAACTTCTTGAGAAACTTCCACCACAGATTACGGAGACAGAGGCAGGTCCAACCAGACAGTTCGCACCTGTTCCACCTGGAGGAATTGTAGAAGAAGCACTTCCGGAAGTTGAAACGGACTGGGTAGACTTCTATAGAAATGTGGATGATGTACTGAATGGAAGAGCAGAGTCTAAGATTAAGATTCCGGAGGTAAGAAGAGTATTGTCTGTAATGGAAGCAGCCTGGAAGTCAGCAGAAACAGGAGAAGCTGTTCTGTTTGAGTAAACCATTATCTCTTTACCAATAATAAAAGAAAGAGCTTTGATATTTGTTTGTTCGATTAAAATAAGAACAGATAAGTACAGAGCTCTTTCTTTTTATATTAAAATCGATACTTGAAAAAACAAGGTCAAAAATGTAGGGTATAATATTGACCTTGCATGAGAAGAAGTATTTTTGAAATCCAATACAAGTCATAATTGACTGGTTATCTGAGTCGTTACAAGAAAGAACTGTAAGTAACCCGTTGCTATAATTGAATCATCAAGAAAAGCAAAGTTCGAAGGAGGAACAAAGATGAAAAAATTAAAAGTTGCAGTAATTGGTTGTGGTGGAATCGCAAATCAGAAACATTTCCCGGCATTAAAAAATAACTCAGATATGAATGAAATCGTAGCATTCTGTGATGTGATCGAAGAAAGAGCAGTAAAAGCGGCAAAAGAATTCGGAACACCAGATGCAAAAGTATATACAGACTACAGAGAACTTCTGAAAGATGAGAGTATTGAAGTTGTACATATTTGTACACCAAACGTGTCTCATAGTGAGATTGCTATCGCAGCATTTGAAGCTAAGAAAAATGTATATTGTGAAAAACCAATGTCTCACAGCACAGAAGAAGCTGAAAAGATGGTAGAGGCGTGGAAAAAATCTGGAATGCAGTTTACAGTAGGATATCAGAACCGTTTCCGTCCGGAAGTGCAGAACCTTCATGCAGCATGTGAAAAAGGAGATCTTGGAGATATCTATTATGGTAAAGCACATGCCGTACGTAGAAGAGGTGTTCCAACATGGGGAGTATTTATGGATAAAGAAGCACAGGGCGGTGGACCGCTGATCGATATCGGAACACATGCTCTGGATATCACACTGTGGTGCATGAACAACTATGATATTGACAGTGTTACAGGTTCTGTATTCTATAAACTGGGTGGATTACAGCAGGCAACAGAAGGTAACTTATTCGGACCATGGGACCCAGAAACATATGAAGTAGAAGATTCTGCTATGGGATTCATCAAGATGAAAAATGGTGCAACAATCAACCTGGAAGCAAGCTGGGCATTGAATATTCTTGAATCAAGAGAAGCATCTACAACGCTTTGTGGAACAGAAGCTGGTGCAGAGATTCATTCTGGAATGAGTTATTCCAAAAATGAACTGATCTACAACAGAGGAAGAAATAATCAGTTAATGGAAGAAACACTTTCACCAGTAGGAGGCGTTGCTTACTTCGGAGGCGGCGGTGGAGAAGAAGGAACCATCGACTGCAAACAGTGGCTGAATGCAGTAGCAACAGGAACAGAACCACTTGTAAAACCAGAAGAAGCGTTGGCTGTTACAAAGATTCTGGATGCAATCTACAAATCAGCAAAGGAAAACAGAGAAATCAAGTTCTAAAAGTGAAAATCTAAGATATAGGAGGCAGAAGACATGGCTTTTGCAATGAGAATCAATTTTGTAGATGTAGTATGCGATGACAGCATGAAAAATATATTTGCAAATGGGAAAAAAGTAGGTTATCAGTTCGACATCAGATTAAGTTATTATAGAGGACATTTCCTTTCTGTTATTGATGAATTTGGTGTGAAACTTGACGGAGAAGAAGTTCCAACAGAAGATATTAAGTTCTGTCTGCACGGAAAAGAATTCGGCGTAGCACAGTTACATGATCTGGTATCGGAGTTCTGGCAGATTACAGAACCGGCAACAATCAAGATCTTTAAAGATGGAGGAATTGCTGCTGGAGAGCATGATGTGGATGTAAAATTAATGTTCCATTCACCATATATGCCAATCAGTGATACAGAGTATATGCCAATTGATGGATGCGGAAGTAAAAAGCTTACATTAGCAGAGTTTTAAGGAGGTCACAAAATCATGAGTAATATTAAATTAGGAATTACATTATACTGTTTTACACAGGAATACTGCCGTGGCGAGATGACTCTGGAAGACTGTATCCGCAAGGCAAAAGAAATCGGTTCAGAAGGATATGAAATTGTTGCAACACAGATGGTTCCGTCTTATCCTTATGTGAGTGATAAGTTTTTAGGTGAGATCAAAGCAATGTCAGAATATTATGATATTGCACCGATCTGTTATTCTGCTAATATGGATCGTGGAATGAGAGGAGACCGCAATCTTACAGAAGATGAGATGCTTCAGATGGCAATCAATGATGTAAAAAGTGCCAATAAAATGGGATGTAAAGTTATGCGTGAGCAGTTCCTGTTAAGTCCGGAGGCACTTGTAAAACTGGCTCCTTATGCAGAAGCATATGATGTAAAAGTTGGTATCGAGATTCACAATCCGGAGACACCAAATACACCAATTATGAGAGAATATCTGAATAAGATCCAGGAATCAGGATCTAAATATATTGGATTCGTACCGGACTTTGGATTATTTGCAACAGCACCGAATAAACCACACTGGGACGAAGCACTGGCACAGGGAGTACCGGTAGAAATTCTTGAGATGGCAAAAGAGATGCGTCTGAATGGTGTACCTCAGGATGAGGCGGTAAGAAAACTGGCAGAAGCAGGTGCAACAGGACCGGCATTTGCAGCACTGCAGGGAATGTATGGATTCGTTCAGTTCAGAAAAGATTGTAAAGCAGAGCTGGAAGGATTAAAAGAAATCATGCCATACTGTTTCCATATGCATGGAAAGTGCCACTATGTGAGCGAAGATCTGAAAGAAGCAAGTATCCCATATAATGAGATTATGCCTGTAATTCAGAATTCAGATTTTGATGGATATATTGTAACAGAATATGAAGACCATAACTCTGGTAATGCAGAAATTATGACCCGCAGACACGTTGCAATGATGAAGAAACTGCTCGGTAGATAAACCGGGCAGTAAGGGAGGATAGAAGAATGGAGAATCCTGGAAATAGATTATCGAAAAAGACATTATTTGCATATGGTTGTGGAGACTTTGCAAGTAACTTATGCTGGACATTCGTAGGAAGTTATCTGAGTGTATTTTATACAGATGTCGTGGGAATGGCACCGGCAATCGCATCCATGATCATGCTGATCGCCAAGATATGGGATGGTGTCAATGATCCAATGTTTGGAATGATCGCAGAAAGAACGAACAGTAAAAAAGGACGTTTTCGTCCGTACATATTCTACGGTGCGCCGTTTCTGGCACTGTTTTCAGTGCTGACATTTACCACATTTGGAAAAGGTTCCGCAGCAGTTGGATGGGCAGCGTTTTCTTATATCGGATGTGGAATGTTATATACCGTTGTAAATCTTTCTTATGGATCCTTATCAACAGTTATGACAACCAATGCAGAAGATATCGCACAGCTTAACAGTTACCGTATGATGGGAACAAATATTAGTTCTGTATTATTAAATGCAATTACAGCACCAATGCTTGCTGCATTTTCTGCCGGAAGTCAGGGATATACAGCAAAAAGTTATACAATCGTAGCTATTATTTTTGCAGTTTGTGCCATCCCTATCTTTTATTTTGTATATGCAAACTGTAAAGAGACAATTCAGCCACAGAAGACGGAAACAAGAATCCCGATTTCAAAGAGTCTGAGATCTGTACTGGGAAATGGACCTTTGATGTTATTATTTTTCATCCAGTTAATTGCTATGACAGCATTCTTCGGACGTATGGGAGTTGTAATTTATTACCTGATGTATAATGTACAGAGAATGGATTTGGTTGCAGTGTTTATGTCATTACCTTCACTGATGACCGTTGTTGGTATTCTTGTAACTAAGAATCATATGGTTACATTTGGAAAGAAGAAGATGGCAGCAATTGGTTATATCGGAGCAGGACTTTCATTGATTCTGATATATGTTGTAGGAAATACAATGAGTTACAGTAATATTCCGTTATTGATTATATTACATGCATGTTATGGATTCTTCTGCTTCTCCTTCCCGATTCCAATGGCGATGGTGCCAGATGCAATCAACTATGAAGAAGACAGACACGGGGTGCGCGCAGATGGAGTATCTTACGCAACTGTATCATTATCTACAAAATTCGGAAGTGCGTTTGGAGTATCTGGAGCATTACTTATTATGGCGGCATTTGGATATGTTGCAAATACACAGCAGACAGCTTCTGCAATGAATGGAATTAACCTTACAGTCAATCTGATTTTTGGAATTATGTATTTTGTGTGTCTGATTCCACTGTATTTCTACCCATTAAATGAAAAGAGAAGTGCAGAAATCCGTGCAAGACTGGATGAGAGAGCTGGATTATCAAAGGAGTAAATCAGGAAAAATGAGATATTGTTTTGGAATTGATATCGGTGGGACAACTGTAAAGATTGGATTATTTTCAATCAATGGCGAAATCATTGATAAATGGGAAATAAAGACTCATACTGAGAATCAGGGAGAGAAAATTCTCCCTGATATCAGTGAATCTATATTAAACAAACTGAAAGAGAAGAAGATTCTGAAGTCCGATGTAAATGGTATCGGAATTGGCGTTCCAGCACCTGTAAAAGCTGACGGAATTGTCAAGAATACCGTAAATCTGGGCTGGAAATATAAAGAAGTAAAACGGGAGATGGAAGAGCTCTCCGGGCTTCGTACCGAAGTAGGAAATGATGCGAATGTGGCTGCGCTTGGAGAAATGTGGCTTGGAGCAGGAAAAGGGCAGGAGAACATGATCATGGTTACACTTGGGACAGGTGTTGGTGGTGGAATCATCGTAGATGGGAAACCGCTGGTCGGCGCACACGGAGCAGGTGGAGAGATTGGTCACCTGTGTATGAACTATGAAGAAACTGAAAAGTGTGGATGTGGCAATACAGGATGTCTGGAGCAATATGCATCAGCAACCGGAATTGTAAAGCTGGCAGAAAAGCGTTTGAAACAGGATAATGCAGATAGTGTATTACGCGAAAAGCCAGTAAGTGCCAAGGCCGTATTTGATGCGTTGAAAGAAGGGGATGCTGTGGCAACAGAGATTGTAGAAGAATTTGGCTGTTATCTTGGACACGGTCTTGCCAATCTGGCAGTTGTAACGGATCCTTCTGTTATTGTAATCGGCGGAGGCGTCTCTAATGCTGGAGATATTTTACTGGATTATGTAAAAAAATATTTCCAGGAGAAAGCATTTTTCGCTAACAAAAACACAGAATTTATTCTTGCAACACTTGGAAATAGTGCGGGAATCTGTGGAGCGGCAAAATTAATTCTGTAGCATAATGACCTCCTTTTATTAGGTTGAAGTTATATCAAATGTCAATATCGTTGTAAAATAAGATAATTATAGTACTGGTTAAAAAGCAAAAATAAGGCTAAAATATAAGGTGTAAAGGGAAAACGAAGAGATGTAAGATATAGACAATAAAGAGGAGAAGTCAATATGAGTACAATTGCAATAAAACGTTCCATCGAAATGAATCATACAAATGTTAATGAAGAGATAGGACTTATTGATCGCTTCAAAAAGTATGTTTTGGATAGTTCAGATTATTTTGCAGCTAGTGCAGTGATGATGACAGGTAATTCTTATGGAGCTGCACAGATTATGAAAACAGTAAGAAGATAATCGGTTTGAAATAAAGATATCAGAAGGAATGAAAGGACTGCGTGGCAGTTGGCTTCATTCCTTTTTTGATACCAAAGTATGCAAGAGAAGCTGCCAGTGGCAGGTTCTCTGTATATAATCTATGAATTGCAGAACTGCTGGATAGTTTAACCCAATCAAGTAAGTCTCTTGCTTCAATGCAGATATCTGTTTGACTACTTTAGTTTTTTTATACTGATCAGATAAAATAAAAAGCTCAATGCTGCAATAATATATTCTACAATAAAAGCATTACAAATCATTCCTCAACAGCCGTTTCCGGATCGGAGGCACTTCAATACGAATGCCTTCACAGTTTTGTAGCATAGCTTTACAAAGCCACAGTTAATGGCAATATCAGAAACAGACAGTGAGCTGTCATCCATAAGGATGGCAGCTTTTTTGATGTAGTATCATGAAACAAAGAAGATCGGTGTGCATTGTGCATAAAAAACTGGTATAAGAAATAATAAAATTCTGACTTCAATATTCAGAATAATGTTACAAAATATAATAGAAAATACAAGAATAATGTTACAAAAACATTGAATAACACGAGAATAATGTTACAATACTAATGTCAGGAGGGCGATTCAATGCTTAAAAGAGAGATTTCGGAAAAATTAAAATTATGGAGAACTCAGAAAAATAAAAAGGCACTTTGCATTATAGGCGCAAGACAGATTGGAAAAACAACAATTATCAGAGAGTTTGCAAAACAAGAATATGAAAATTTTGTAGAAATCAATTTTATATTAGATAAGGGTGCCGAGAAAATTTTTGAAGATAAATTGGATGCAGATACTATTATTGAGAACCTGACTGCTTTCAAGATGCAGAAGATGGAGCCGGGAAAGACACTGGTATTCCTGGATGAGATACAGGAATGCCCCAATGCAAGATGTGCAATCAAGTTCCTGGTTGAAGATGGACGGTTTGATTATATAGAATCCGGCTCACTTCTTGGAGTCAGGTATAAAGAAGTTCCTTCTTATGCGGTTGGATTTGAAGAGATTGTTTCTATGTATCCTATGAATTTCAGGGAATTTCTCCGGGCGAATGGAGTGCAGGATACAACATTTGCTACATTACAGTCCTGCTATGAAAATCATAACGAAGTTCCAACAGTAATGCATGAAACATTGTTGAAACTTTTTGCAACTTATATTGTTGTAGGTGGAATGCCGGATGTTGTCCAGACTTATGTAGATACTCATGATATTGGAAAGGTAGTTCAGCTTCAAAGAAATATTCTGGAATTATACAGACAGGATATATCGAAGTATTCCGAAGGTGCAGAAAAAGTAAGGATTAAGGCGATATTTGACAGCATTGCATCTCAGCTGAATGATAAGAACCGACGATTTATTTTGAACAGGATTGATGAAAATGGAAGAATGAATCGTTATGAAAATTCATTTATGTGGCTAAGTGATGCAGGTGTTGCTTTGCCATCTTATAATGTTACAGAACCACAGGCTCCGTTACAGCTTAATGAAAAGAGAAATCTGTTCAAATTATTTATGGGAGACACAGGTCTGCTCTGTGCTTCCTGCATGGAGAACATTCAGTTTGAACTCTTACAGGGGAATATGGATGTGAATATGGGAAGTATATTGGAAAATGTATTTGCTCAGTCAATAAAAAGCGGTGGATTTTCATTGAATTATTTTGAGTCGAAAAAGTACGGAGAACTGGATTTTGTAATACAGAATGGATTGCAGATTGACCTTCTTGAGATAAAATCAGGAAATGATTATCAGAAACATTCTGCTTTAAATAAAGTATCAGCAGTAGAAAACTGGAAGTTTGGAAGAAAAATTGTATTTTGCAAGGGGAATGTTGAGCAAAAAGAGGGGATCGAATATTTCCCGTGGTATATGGTAATGTTCTATCAGAGGGAAAAAGAGCCGGAACATTATATTTATGAGGTGGATTTGTCGGGATTGTAAATTTCCTGGAGTGCCTGCGAAAGTTATACGGAAGGTTAAAGAAAACGCTGAAAAAGGGGAAATTTAAGCATGGCAAAAAAAGTATTGATCATATCAACAAGTCTCCGGGGAGGCAGCAATTCTGATTTACTCGCAAAAGAGTGTGCAAAGGGAGCAAAATAGAAGAAACAGGCTGCTCAGAAATATGCAAAATATAGAAGAGCAGCCTGTTTTAATTGCAACGAACACATGCCCATGTGACTTATTCCCGCATCTTCCTGACTTCCGTAGGCGTAGCCTCAAAGTGCTCAGAGAACATCCTTCGGAACAGCTTATAATTCGTAAATCCATGCCGTTCTAATATATCCTTGATCGAATCATCGGTCGCAATAATATCCTGATAAATATAAGAAAGTCGTAATTCATTCTGATATTCTAAAAACGTAATTCCCATACATTTTTTGAAAAAACGGCAGAAATATCCGGACTGCAGGTAGGCAACTCCAGCGATTTCTTCAATACTGATATGCCGGCGGTAATTCTGGTTAATATAATTCAGAATGGTGTCAAGTCTTACGCGGTCCTTGTCGCGCTGGGACTGGTTGCTGTGGACCACACGGATACAAAAATTGTGAAAAAGCTGGAACAGGATTTCAAACAGCAGGCTGTTAAAACGCAGGATGAATCCTTCCGGGCGGATGTCGTTGACAATCTGCATCTGTGTCAGTGTATCTTTGAAAATGTCTAACTTGGTGCGCCGGATATCGCTGCCTTCCGGGTTATCCAGATTGAATACCAGCTGTTCGGCATCCGGCAGATACAGAGACAGGAATGAAAGTGGTATCTGGAAAAGAATTGCCTTGTTCGGTGCAGTACATTTTGTTGAATGGATGATATCAGCGTTGATGAGGACGCATTCTCCGGCGTGGTATTCGCGGACGGATGATTCTATCGTGACGGTAAGGCTGCCCTCTAATAAGTAGATGATCTCCACGGCGTGATGCAGATGGGCGGGAACATAACTTCCGGGATCAATGGAGGTACGGAAGTGGACACCGGTAGATTCCAGGGTGGAGATGACTTCGTAGGAGAAGGTGGAGTCATTTGGAGAGTCAGAAGTTGAAGTTTTCTTTTTGGGTGTAAACCGGAGGTGTGTGGAACTAAGCTTTGGCATAGATTTAAGGTCTCCTTTCAGATAATATTGTAAAAAAGTAATAGATTATATAAGCAGCAGGTCTTTATGGATACCAAAGTATGCAAGAGAAGCTGAGGGTGACAGGTTTTCTATATTCTCTGGCAGGCTGCGGGATCTGCAGATATGAGTGTAGTATAACATAAGAAACATAAAAAGAGAATATCGACCTATATTTTGCATACGATAAGACCTATCCGGCATATATCGCATATGGTACTATAATAGCGTAAACAAAAGGTTGTTCAGTGCGCAAAGAACAAAACGTATATAGTAAGTCTATTATGAAAGAGGAAAGATACGATGGAATCAAAGAACAAATTGACCTTTTCGAAAGTATTTGAAAGATTCTCCTATGGATGTGGGGATTTCGGATGTAACATTATTTATACTGCTATGTCAGCATTCTTACTGTTCTACTATACGGACTATGCGAAAGTAAGTGCACTGGCAGTCGGAACAATTATGATGGTATCACGAATTTTTGACGGTGTCAGTGACATCATCATGGGTATGATCGTTGACCGTACAAAGTCAAAATTCGGTAAAGCAAGACCTTGGATCTTACGGATGTGTATCCCGTTTGCAATTTCGGGAATCCTGCTCTTCTCAGTACCGACAAGCTGGGCAGCAACTCCGAAACTTGTGTATGTATTCATTACATATAACCTGGTATCCACAGTCATTTATACAGCAATCAATGTGCCATATTCCGCACTGAATGCGCTGATGACACAGGATCCGTATGAAAGATCTGTATTGAGTATTTTCAGAAATCTGTTAGCAACAGCAGGAACATTAACAATCAATACATTTACATTACCACTGGTTGAAAAATTCGGTAACAACGCATCTGCATGGACAAAGACATTCTGCGTATTCGGACTGGTAGCGGTTGTGGCATTCCTTTTTAACTTCTTCGGAACAAAAGAAAGAGTAAAACCGGCATCTGCAGGCGAAGACGGAAAAGCAGAAGATGTACCATTCAAAGAAGGCATCAAGGCATTATTCAAGAACAAATACTGGATTATGATGACAGGTATGCTTGCATTATTTTTCCTGATGTATTCGGTAAATGGCGGGGCAACTGTGTATTATGCAAAAGACATTTTAGGTGATAAAAACCTTGTATCAACAATCAACGGAATCTTCAATATCGTACAGATCCTTGGAATGTTCTTCATCGCAATGCTGGTAAAACGCCTCGGAAAGAGAAATGTATTCTCCATCGGTCTGGTACTGGATATTGTGGGAATGTTACTTCTTAATTTTGCCGGTGGTTCCATGGCCGGAATCGTAGTATCCAGTGTGATCCGTGGTATTGGTAATGCATGCGGCGGTGCAACCATGTGGGCAATGGTATCTGATACGATCGACTATGGTGAGTGGAAAACCGGATACCGTACCGAAGGGTTGGTAAACAGTGCATGCAGTTTTGGATATAAGATTGGAAATGGTATCGGATCTGCACTTCTTGGTATGATCTTGGAAGTCGGCGGATATGTAGGAGATGCAGCAGTGCAGTCAGCATCTGCACTCCGTTCGATCGAGATCTGCTTCGTGTGGATTCCGATCGCAGTGTATGCATGCGGTCTGATCATTATGAAATTCTGGAAACTGGATAAAGAGTTCCCACAGATCATTGCAGATTTGAAAGCACGTCAGGCAAAGTAGGAGGAAATGAATCATGAAAGTAAAAGGAGTCAATCTTGGAAACTGGCTGGTACTGGAAAAATGGATGAGCCCGGCATTATTCGATGGGACGACAGCGGAAGATGAATACTATCTGCCAAGACAGCTTTCAAAAGAAGTATATGAAGCAAGGATCAAGATCCATCGTTCCGAATACATTACAGAGCGTGATTTTGTAACGATCAAATCCATGGGAATGGAGGCTGTCAGAATTCCGGTTCCGTATTTTATCTTTGGAGACAGAGAACCATTTATTGGATGTATCGAAGAATTAGACAAGGCATTTAACTGGGCGGAAGCGTATGGTTTGCAGGTATTGATCGATCTTCACACGGCTCCTCTCAGTCAGAATGGATTCGACAACGGAGGCATCAGCGGGGTATGCAAATGGGCACAGAACCCGGAAGAAGTAGAATTCGTCCTGACCGTTCTGGAACGTCTGGCTAAGTGCTACGGAACAAGAAAAGGCTTATGGGGCATCGAGATTATTAATGAGCCGGTCACAGAAAATATGTGGAAGATCATGAATGTGCCGGAGAGATATCCGGCAGTCGATCCGGAACTGGCAGAAGGTTCCGGACCTGTGACACTTGATTTCTTAAAAAAGTTCTACAAAGAAGCATACGACAGAATCCGCGCATATATGCCGGAGGGAAAATATGTAGTCATCCATGACGGATTTGAACTGAAAGCATGGAAAGATTACATGCAGGAAGAAAAGTATAAGAATGTTGTTCTGGATACGCATCAGTATCTGATGGTCGCAGAGTCGAATGGATGCGAGCAGACGGTGGAAGGATATACGACATATATCAAAGAACATTTCAAAAAAGACATCGAAGAAATGGAAAACTATTTTCCTGTAATCTGTGGTGAATGGTGTCTGTTCAATTCGCTGGCATGCGGATGGGATACCAAGGGCGGACAGTCAGTACTTAACGGACTGGACGGAGAAGTGGAAAGTGCTGTAACAGCGGAAGAAAAGAAGAAGATTTATCAGGCAGTGGCTGAGGCACAGCTTGCGGCATGGAATGCAGGAAGCGGATATTTCTACTGGAGCTATAAGCTTCTGACAGATACGATCAATACGAAGGGCTGGACCGGCTGGGACAGCTGGGATCTTGGAAGATGTGTGGACTTTGGATGGTTTCCGAGAGTGTAATTGAAGGCTTGGAATAATAGATTGAAGATGGAAAAGAGAAATGAAATGCCAGTCTATTGATGCGACGGCAGCTTGTCATAGAGGAGGAAAAGTCATGATTCATAACCCGATTTTTAAAGGATTCAACCCGGACCCGAGCATTTGCAGAAAAGGGGACGATTATTATATAGCAGTATCAACATTTGAATGGATGCCGGGAATTCCGGTGTATCATTCGAAAGATATGAAGAACTGGGAACTGTATACACACGTGCTGACAGACGATGAGCAAGTGGACCTTAAGAAGCTTCCGTCAGCAAAAGGAATCTGGGCACCATGCCTGACGTACTGTGAGCAGGAAGACTTGTTCTATGTAGTGTATGGTGTGATGAATTCCATGAATGCAAGATATTTTGACGTGGACAACTATGTGATCACGGCAAAAGACATCCGCGGACCATGGAGTGAGCCGGTGTATCTGCATTCGGCAGGATTTGACGCATCGATACTTCATGATGATGATGGAAGAAAATGGGTGGTTTCTCTTGAGTGGGAGACACGTGAAGGATATGAAAAACCAGGTGCGATCTGCATGGTAGAATATTCTCCTGAAAAAAAAGAAGTCATCGGCTATCCGAAGCGTATCTGGAACGGTGGTACAGACCGTGGATGTATCGAGGCACCGCACCTGACGAAACGTAATGGCTATTATTACATCATGTGCGCAGAAGGTGGAACTGGTTATAACCACTGCGTTACAATGGGACGTTCCAAAAATGTATGGGGACCGTATGAAGGCGACCCGACCAACCCGATCGTGACAAGTGTACCGGGCGTATCTTATGAGCGTCAGGATCCGGATCATCTGAAACCGAAATATTACAATCCGGACAGCGTGCTTCAGAAATCCGGACATGGAAGCTATGTGGAGACCCCGCTTGGAGAAGTATATCTTGTACATCTGTGTGCCAGACCATTTGCACCGGAGCTCCGTTGTACATTGGGCCGTGAGACTGCGATCCAGAAGATGAAATGGACAGATGACGGATGGCTCCGTATGTATGATGATGATAATCTTGCAAAAGAATATGTGGAAGAAAGTAAACTTCCGGAATATCCGGTTCCACAGATTCCTGATTTTGATGATTTTGACGGTGAGGAACTTGGCAACTGGTATTATGCACCAAGAATCATGCCACAGAGATTTGCCGATGTGAAGGCACGTCCGGGGTATGTCCGAATCCGTGGACAGGAGTCCAGAACATCACTGAATAAAGTCAGTATCCTTGCAAGAAAGCTTACAAGTGTCTACGCAAGAGTGACGACCAAGATGGAATTCAAGCCGGAAGTACACCAGCACAGCGCAGGACTTATCATGTACTACGACAACATGAATTACATCAACCTTCGGAAATATTACAGCCAGACACTGGGACAGAGCGCACTTTCCATCATCCATCTGGAAAATGGAACGAAAACAGAGCTTCTGAACACCAGAATCCCGGTAGAGGATGTGCCGATCTATTTACGTCTGAACATCGAAGGAAGAAAATCATGGTTCGAGTGGAGCTATGACGGAGAGCAGTATGTGAAGATTGGCGGACCATTTGATACAACGAAATTCTCAGATGAGTATTGCAAGTACGGGGAGTTCACAGGAACATTCGTGGGACTGACCTGTGCGGACAGAGTGCTGCATAAGCATTATGCGGACTTTGATTTCTTTGAGTATGTTGCGGATGAAGAAAAAGGAATGCCAAGATAGGCCAATGGGGACGGGGAAAATGGAATTTTCCCCGTCCCTGCTGGCTCATTTTTGTATCGCCATGCGTTCGTAAGGTGATCGTGTATGACCTTGGAGAGGATTTTGGAGATATTATCAGGGAGATAGAAAACATTTAGTATATTTATATTATAAAAAGAAAAAATGAATATTATTTCAAAATCCAGTACATAACCAGTCGGAAAAAGTATGCTATACTGCTGATAGATGTACTGAAAAAGGCAGTACGAAAACCAGAGATGAAATGGAGACGGATTATGAAATTAACAATATTAGGAACCGGAAATGCAACCGTAAGCGAATGTTACAATACCTGCTATGCAATCAGCGATGAAGGAAAACATTTCCTTGTAGATGCAGGCGGCGGGAACCGTATTCTGAAGGTGTTAAAAGACACAGGAATCGATATGAATGATATTCACGACATCTTCGTTACACATGAACATGTAGACCATGTGCTTGGAATTATCTGGCTGGTGCGTATGATCGGACAGAGAATGAACCAGGGAAAATATGAAGGAGACCTTCGCATTTACTGCCATGAGGAACTGGCAGAGAAGATTCAGGCAATCGCAAATATGACGATCCAGCAGAAAGTTTGTAAGCATATGGGTGAGCGAATCCAGTTTGATGTCGTGAAAGACGGAGACAGCAGAAACATCCTTGGATGTCCTGTGACATTCTTCGACATTGCTTCGACAAAGGCGAAACAGTTCGGATTCACCATGCAGCTTAAGAGCGGTAAGAAATTCACATGTGTCGGTGACGAGCCGTATAATGAAGTGGATTATAAATATGTGAAGGGCAGTGACTGGCTGCTTCACGAGGCATTCTGTCTGTTCGGAGAGGCAGATAAGTTCAAGCCGTATGAGAAGCATCACAGCACAGTAAAAGAAGCATGTCAGCTTGCAGAAGAACTTGGCGTGCCGAATCTCTTACTGTATCACACAGAGGAGACCCACCTGGCTGAGCGAAAGAAGCTGTATACAAAGGAAGGACAGCAGTATTATCGTGGTAATCTGTATGTGCCGGATGATCTGGAGACGTTTGAGATATAGAAGAAGTAGAGATAATAAATATTGCTTAGAACATAGAAAAACCTGCCATTGGCAGGTTTTTCAGTTCTATTTCTTTATTTTTTGTTGTATTTGCGGAATACTAAAAGATAAATATACGTCCCTGATTTAGAAAAGATCCAACATATTATCAAGATAAATCTCTTCACGAACACGCAGTTGATATTCCGGCTTAGTCATATAATAAAGCAAAAATTCAAGAATCAGTGCACTTCCAAGCCCCCGTCCCTCAATCTTAAAATTAGAAAATCCCATCGGCATGTAAATGTTCTGTATATCGTTAACACTGATGAATCCAGGATTTTTCATTGCTTTAGAAAAACGGTAGCCTTCGCCTCCATCCGGTGAAGCACAGTGATATTCCAGGGCAGGTTCGCCGAGGTTCTTACGGCTGACGGATTCGTAACAAGTCTTTCTGTCCTTGCAGCCAAACCAGCAGCATTCGTTGCATAGAAATTCCACTTTATCTTTCTGGTGTTGCGACATCCGATCTAATTTATCAAACATTTTATTTAACCGGAAATCCGGTACAACATAGCGGAATTCTTCGCGTTTTACTTCATTTAGAAAATCCTGAAAATCTGTCAGAACTTTTGTGGTAGAAGAGACAAGATAGAGATCAGGATAGTTTTCTGTCAGATAGTTTAATAAAAGATCTGAATGGACGATCACACCGTTTTGTGTGTTCTGTGTCTGGGCGGACTCAAACATTTTACAAAGATCGTTACATTTCTTATCTGCAAGATGTTCTTTCTGTAACAGGGAATTACTAAATGTCAGCCGGACCGAGATACCATATTCCCACATCAGATCAAGCACATCTTCAGGATCAGAATATCCAAACGAAGTACGTCCACCGCCCCAGAGACAGTCCGAAGGCGCACCATAGATTGATCCAATCTCGCACCAGTCATAAAAGTACTCCCTGTGTTTCCGGAATAATGGAAGAAATACACGGTACAATTCGTAAAATTCGAAGAGTCCTGGGAGGTGGTAATAAGATTTATGTATTTTGTTCATATATTTACCTCTACAAAAATTTCTGAAATTAATGATAGCACAAAGTTATTGTTTGCAGGTGGGAAAATTTGAAAATTACATATAATACAAAGGAGTATTGTATAGCTATTTTTCATTGTTATCACAAAAGAAAAATGATATTATTATAGATAATATAATATCTATAATGTGTAAAATAACGGTAAAATGGATAAAATATTATCTATAATGAGAGGCATATATATGAAACAATTTGTATGGGAAACAGCAGAAGAAATAGATCAGAAACTTGCGAAAAGAATACGGAATATTAGAAAAAGACGTTCTATTTCACAGGAAAAATTAGCAGCTATGTGTAATGTAAGTTATGGTTCGATCAAAAGATTTGAAACCACAGGAAAGATATCATTATTATCATTGACTAAAATTGCAATGGCATTAGATTGCGCAGATGAGATAAGAAATATGTTCACAGAGGTTCCGTATAAGGATATTCAGGAGGTTATCAATGAAACGAGATAATTCATTACAAGTGTTCTACAATGAAAAGTTAGTAGGAACACTTGCAGTGACAGCCAGACACAAGGTAGCATTTCAATATAGTAAAGAGTGGATTGAAAATGGTTTTCCAATAAGTCCATTTTCATTACCATTAAAAGAAGAGGTGTATATTCCAACAAAGGATTATTTTCAAGGGTTGTTTGGAGTATTTGCAGACAGTCTTCCGGATAACTGGGGAAAGTTATTATTGAACCGTCTATTAAGATCGCACAAAATAAATGCAGATGAGATTACTGTGCTGGACCGTTTGGCAATTGTTGGAAGATCGGGAATGGGTGCCGGTATTCCAAAAGAGAAATGTGTGGAAATTATGGAAATGATTGAAAGTACAGTGAAGGAAATGTTGGGAAGGTATTTATAGTTTTACATGCATTTCACTTGCAATATCTATAGACACGTGTATAATAAATTTTGTTCGGTATTTTTGAAAAAAAAGTATAGTAATAGAAAACTTTTGGACATATGGAGGTGAAAGTGTGGATATCGGAAAAAAGCTCCGGGAGCTTAGAAAGCAGAATGATCTGACACTGGAAGATCTGGCTTCGAGAAGTGAGCTTACGAAGGGATTTTTATCACAGGTGGAGCGTAATCTGACAGCACCAAGTATTGCGACACTTGAGGATATTCTGGAGGCACTTGGAAGTAACCTGTCGGAATTCTTTCATGAAGAGGAAGAAACACAGATTGTATTCGGGGCAGATGATTTCTTTGTGGATGAGAAAGAAGACTATCAGGTGGAATGGATCATTCCAAATGCACAGAAGAACCAGATGGAGCCAATCCTTATGACGCTCTATCCGCATAAGAAAAGTCATGTCCAGACGTCGTATACCGGCGAAGAATTTGGCTATGTGCTGAAAGGAAATATTACAATCGTGTGCGGCAGTAAAAAATATAAAGTAAAAGCACATGAGACGTTTTACATGGACGGGGCGAAGAGCCACTATCTTTATAATCATGGGAACAGCCCGGCGAAGATATTGTGGATTACAACGCCACCGATATTTTAACAAAAATTATAGGGGACAATATATAGAAGATTTTATTGGCGGTTTCTATCGCCATGCGTTCGGAGGAAGCTGCCAGTGGCAGGTTCCGTAGATTGCAAAAGCCAGAAGGGACACCAAAAAAGCCACAAATACCTGTCCCCATGGCACAAATAGGGAAGGGAGAGGACAATGGAAGAAAAAAAGTTAATAGAGTTTCGCAATATTGTTAAAAGCTTTGATTCGCAGGTTGTGCTAAAAGGTATCAACCTGGATATATATGAAAATGAATTCGTAACCCTGTTAGGACCAAGTGGATGTGGGAAGACCACACTGCTCCGGATCCTCGGAGGGTTCCTGGATGCAGATGAAGGAAAGGTAATTTTCGATAATGAAGACATTACCAACAAACCGCCATACGAGCGTGAACTGAACACCGTATTTCAGAAATATGCATTATTCCCGCATCTGAGTGTATATGAGAATATCGCATTTGGATTAAAACTGAAAAAGATGAGCAAAGACATCATCGACCAGAAGGTCATGAAGATGTTAAAACTGATCGGCCTGGAAGGTTATGAAGATAAGAATACAACACTTCTGTCCGGTGGTCAGCAGCAGCGGGTAGCAATCGCAAGAGCACTGGTAAATGAACCGAAGGTCCTTCTTCTTGATGAGCCTCTGGCAGCACTTGATTTAAAACTCCGTAAGGAAATGCAGTATGAGCTAAAGCGTATCCAGCAGGAGGTCGGTATTACATTCATCTTCGTAACACATGACCAGGAAGAAGCACTTACGATGTCGGATAAGATCGTAGTTATGCAAAAAGGTGAGATCCTTCAGATCGGTTCCCCGCAGGAAATCTACAACGAGCCAACGAACCGGTTTGTTGCAAACTTCATCGGAGAGAGCAACATCATCTCCGGAAGAATGATCGAAGATTATAAAGTCCGTTTCGATGATATTACATTCGACTGCGTCGATCATGGATTCAAGGAAAATGAACCGGTAGACGTCGTGATCCGTCCGGAGGATATCGATATCGTGGATGTAAAAGACGGCAAGATGACAGGAGAGGTATTAAGCGTCCTGTTCAAAGGTGTACACTATGAGATCATGGTTGAGACCGTACCGGGAACAAGTGTTACTGTCAACATGCGTGTCATCCGCAACCATGACGTGACAAGCGAAGATGGAAAAGAGAAGATCAGCGCCAATAACTTCTATGTAGACGTAGAAGATGTGGCAAATCTGGATGATAAAGAGATCGTAGCATTATCCAATGCTCAGGCATGGGAGCCGGAAAGTGATGAATACATTTCCATTGCAAATATTGAGTACGAACTGGAAGAAAAAGAAGGCCAGTATCCGGTTACATTCAGCACAGCGAACGGAACCAGCATCGAGAGAACCATCTTCGTAGTCAACCAGCCATTCGTTAAGAATGAAAAGGCAAATGAAGGTGTTATGGCGTTCAACTTCTTCAAGACGGTAGACGAGATCACAGAATCTCAGGCACTGGATACAGATCTTAAGACATGGGCGAACGCTCAGGGATGGAAACTTACGGACGAAGATCAGAGTGTAGACATCAGCGTAGACTATGACTTTGATCCGGAAGAAGTAACAGAAGGCGTGTATGAGATTACATTTTCAACCACAGGACGTGAGTTCAAGATTCATACAACGGATTATTCGGAGGAAGGACAGGAGGTCGGCCTGACATTCTTCCCGGAAGATATCCACGTGATGCCGAAGGTGGTATTCTAAGATGAAGAAATTTTCACAGTTAGCATTCCCGTATATCGTGTGGGCGGTACTGATGTTAGTATTCCCGATGGTTCTGATCGCACTTTATTCTGTGACAGATCAGGGAAACAGCATCTTATCCTTTACATTTACACTGGAACATTATGTCAAATTTTTTACCGACCCGGATTTCTTATTAATCCTTTGGCGTTCCATTGTGATTGCGGTGAAGACAACGATCATCTGTCTGTTACTTGGCTATCCGATCGCATATTATATTGCACGCAGTGAGCAGAAGAAGCAGAATGCACTGATCCTTGCAATTACGATCCCGATGTGGATCAATATGCTTGTAAGAACGTATGCATGGATCGGTCTGTTAAGTGACGGCGGCCTGATCCAGAGAATCTTACATCTGGTTGGACTTGGAAAAGGATCCCTTCTCTATACAGAAGGGGCAGTACTTCTTGGTATGGTATATAACTTCCTGCCATTTATGATCCTGCAGATCCAGACGGCACTTAGCAAGATGGATCATTCACTCCTGGAAGCAAGTGCAGATCTTGGAGCAAGTCCAGCGCAGACATTCCGCCGGGTGACATTGCCGCTGTCTGTGCCGGGAATCATCAACGGAATCACACTGGTATTCCTTCCGGCAGTCAGCTCATTCTTCATACCAAAGCTCCTTGGCGGTGGTCAGTATTTCCTCATCGGAAATATGATCGAGAACCAGTTTATTACGGTTGGAGAGTGGAACTTCGGAAGTGCCATATCCATGATCATGGCGGTCATTATGATGGTGCTTATGATGGTAGTACGTAAGATAGAGATTCGTAATCAGGGTGGAAAGGAGGAATAATCGTTATGAATAATAAGGGAAAACGTCCAATTGGGAAAATCCTTATGATACTGGCGGTTGTGTTCTTCTATGTTCCAATCCTGTACATGATTATATTTTCCTTTAATGATGGAAAATCCCTGACAAGCTTTACTGGATTTTCACTGCGCTGGTATAAGCATATGCTGGAGTCAGCAGATATGATGGATGCTCTGTCGACGACATTTAGTATCGCACTGCTTGCGACATTTATCTCAACAGTAGCGGGAACGATCGCGGCAATCGGTGTCAGCAAGTCAAAAAAGTTGGTACGTGATCTGATGGAACAGGCGAATAACCTGCCGATCATGAACCCGGAGATCGTAACGGCGATTGGATTCATGCTGTTATTCATTACATTCCATGTGGAAAAGGGATACGTGACCATGCTTCTGGCACATATCGCATTCTGTATCCCTTATGTGATGTTATCGGTCATGCCGAAGATCAAGTCGCTGGACCCGAACCTTGCGGATGCGGCGATGGACTTAGGAGCAACACCATGGCAGGCACTTACCAAAGTTGTCGTGCCGCAGATCACACCGGGAATTGTAGCCGGGGCGCTGATCGCATTTACCATGTCGGTGGATGACTTCATCATCTCTTACTTTGTAACCGGCCGCGGCGTGAAGAACTTAAGTATCATGGTGTATACGATGAGTAAACGTGTCAACCCAAGTATCAATGCAATCTCGACATTGGTGGTTCTTATCATTACGATCGTACTGCTGGTCATCAACGTGGCACCGGTGCTTTTCGCAAAGCGTGCGAAGAGAGGAAGCATCGGGAAGAGACATGTGCTGGCACCTGCGGTTGCAGTTGCGTGTGCACTGGCACTGGTTGCCGGAGTGGTGACATATAATCATCAGAAAGAACCGCTTCCATATGAAGGACAGACACTCCGTATCTATAACTGGGGTGAATATGTGGGTGAAAATATCATCCAGGACTTCCAGAAAGAGACAGGAGCAACCGTACTTCTGGAGAACTTTGATTCAAATGAACAAATGTATATCAAGGTTGCCAACGGCGAAGCCTATGATATTCTGGTACCAAGTGACTATATGATCCAGAGACTCATTTCCGAAGATTATCTGCAGAAGTTAGATAAATCAAAACTTGACTGCATGGATAAGTTAAATGATGCAGTAAAAGGACTTCCGTATGATCCGAAGAATGAATATTCCGTTCCGTACTTCTGGGGAACGGTTGGAATCATGTACGATAAGACGAAGGTGGACGTAAAGGATCTGGAAAAAGAGGGATATAACATTTTCCTGGATCAGAAATATAAAGGCGATATCTACCTGTATGATTCAGAGCGTGATTCATTCATGATGGCATTAAAAGCGCTTGGATATTCGATGAATACGACAAATGAAAGCGAGATCCAGGAGGCATATAACTGGCTGGTACAGTGTGTACAGACCATGAAGCCGGAGATCGTAACCGATGAGATCATCGACAACATGGCACAGGGAAGAAAGGCGCTTGGTCTGATCTATTCCGGAGATGCAACGTATGTTATAAATGAGAATGAAAATATGGGATACTACCTGCCGAAAGGCGGAACCAACCTCTGGTCTGATTCTATGGTTATCCCGAAGAATGCGAAGAATCCGGAACTTGCGCATGCATTCATCAATTACGCAAGTGATTATGACGGAGCATATGATAACTCAAGCTATGTAGGCTATACGTCAGCAAATAAGAAGGTTATGGAAGACCTGTACGGCAAGGGCGGAGAGTTCGAAGGAATCGACGCATACATGCCAAGAACAGATAATAAGAATGATGAAGTCTTCGAGTATAACGAGGAGACGAAGAAAGAGATCAGTAATCTGTGGAGTAAGGTGAAGATTGCTGCTAGTAATACCAATTAGTTGGCGAATAAGTAAGAAGGGACGAAGGTTTGAAAAGACTTTCGTTCCTTTTTTCGTGCCAAAGTATAAGAAAAGCTGCCGGTGGCCGGTTCGCTATATTCGTAAGAGGTGGAGCGCTGTATAAAGATATGCTATATAAAAATACATCTTGGCAGAACGTATGTTCTGATATATAACGAACATATAATCAGAGTATGTATGAAAAATATTTCTGCAATCTATATATCTCACTTTACAGTATATTTTGCAGAAAATATTTTTCAGGTACACTCTAAAGAAGGAAGCATCCGTACTTATGAGTACGATGCCGGCGGCAATCTGCTGAAATATAAGAAGTACATCGTAAAAGATGGAAAACAGACACTGGTACTGACCGACAGCTACGCATACGGCAACACATGGAAAGACCAGATGACATCTTATAACGGAAATCCGGTTACCTACGATGATATGGGAAATCCACTGACTTACTCTATTTCTACCAGACCAACCTGCAGGGAGATATCACAGGAATCGTTGACAGTAGCGGAAACCAGGTAGTAACATATACCTATGACAGCTGGGGAAAACTACTGGCATCCACAGATAATTCAGGAGTAGACCTGGCGAAGAAGAACCCATTCCGCTATAGAGGATACTACTACGATGTAGAGACAGGATTCTATTATCTGAATGACAGGTATTATGATCCGAAGGCAAGAAGAATGCTTTCTGCGGATGATAACATCAATCTGATGATGAGTATTGAATTCTATGGAAAGAATCTGTATCTGTATTGTGATAATAATCCGGTGTTGCGTAGAGATGATGAAGGTGAATTTTGGCATATATTGGCAGCGGGAGCCGTATCAGCAGCAATTGGAATAGCAACAACGTTTGCTGAAAATATTGCAGAAGGAAATGATTGGAAAGATGGTTTGATTGAATCGGCAGTAACAGGGTTTGTATCAGGAGCCATAGCAGGAAGTGGTCTCGGTCCAATGGGACAGGCAATTGGTCAGGGAACAGTTACTTTAGCGACGGAAGGATATTCTTTATGGAAAAAAAGTAAAACAAAACAAAAAATAACAGCATATGATATTACTTACGCTGCGGTTGATGTGGCAGCAAGTGTAATTCCAGGAACCAGAACTGGTAAAGATATAAAAGCAGCGGCGAAACATGTAGAAAATATTGCAAACTATAGAAGTATGAGAAAAACTTATAAAATATATATAAAAGAAGGTCAAATGGTTAAAAGAATTGCGACAAAAGCAAGGCTAAAAAATCTAAGAGGAGAAATAGTATCACATGCTGTAAAGCAAACAAAACCATCAAAAAGGAGTTTTATTCTTTTTGGAGTTAGAGTCGCGAGGGTGCATCGAAGAAAAATACGCTCGGTATTACGCAAAATAAAAAGAAAATTGAAAAAAAGATAAAGGGAAAAGGTTGCTGATCATTATCAGCAACCTGGTGTTAAAGTGAAGAGAAAAAAGACAGCAGGAAAATTGGGCTATTTAGTTCTGGAACAAATAGTAAAAATAATTATATTTGGGATAATGAGCATATTATGTTTTGATCAAGAAGGTTTGGGAATAGTTAATCATATTGGGGGTGGTATATTAGGCATAATATTTGCCATTGCATGTTTATATAATCTGAAATATATTATTTATCTACTTTTAGATATAAAAGACGGAACAGAAGTACGCCGTATGAAGTATCAGAAAATGCAAACAAAAGAACAGGGAAGGTGGACCGGACTTGCAGGTGCATATGAAGTAGATCCCAGATTTGTTGATAATAATAAATGGGTGATAGGAAAACTCTGGTTTGATGTAGAACAAAATACCATTGAAAACAAGATCGTATTTTCAATTATAAATTGGATATACTGTCGGTTGACGTCTTTATTCTTTATAGAAGCAATCGACAGAAATGCCTTATGGAAGGTGGTAAAACGAAAAAAAGAAACTTCTGTATACAGAGGCGTATTTAAAGGAAAAGTTTTTAAAGAAATTTATAAAAGAGGAAAGATGGTAGAAGTTGTGTACTATCGAAGATCACGTCTTATAAAGGAACTCCGGACATATGAAAATATGGAGTTTGAGGAAAAAATAGAAGTCAGACATGAGAAAAATAAACGGTATGAATTTGTGGAAATTAAAAATCTAAAAACGGAAAGAGATTATAGCATTTTGTTGCAAATATTAATGCAAATGTCCGAAGATAAAAAAGTCTTTGCAATAATTATGAGTGAGGATCAGGTAAAAGGAATTAATAAGGATAAGATGGTCCATTATTGGGAAGACTCGGAACCTGGCCTATGTGCAATGGAATTACCGGGATTGAATAGAGATACGGTAAATACAGATGTGTTTAAGAATAAGGAAATGTATATAACTGTATGTACAGAAGGAAGTGATCTGACATGGGATACATTTACGCATGATGAGGATCCGGTTATATGGAATATTGATGAGGGAAAAGTCTGTGCATATATACATATTTCGGATGAGAGCGTGGAGATTACAGGTGCGCCTGGTTTGAGGGAAATAGAAATCATATCAGAAAGATTAGAAAGAGAGTCGCTGGTTTAATATCGGCGACTTTTCTTTGCGTAAAAGCATATAAGATATTGCAATTATATTTACCAGTGTGTTAAACTGTAGCAAAGCATATTTCAAACAGAATCTAAGGTGACAGACACCGTCTATATTCTACTACATTTCAGAAATCTATGCTTTTATACCAAGAGGCGATAGAAAAGCAGGAGAGGACTGAAACGTAAGGAATCTCCTGTGGCAAAGGAGAATTGAATATGGCGAAAAGAAGAACTCAGAAGAGACGTAACGAAAAGTATCAGGTAAACAATCGTCGGTTAAGAGCGAAAGACCAGTATAAAGATACGATTTTTCGAATGCTGTACCGGGATAAGGAAAATCTACTATCTTTGTATAATGCGGTGAATGACAGAAATTATACGAATCCGGATGAGTTACAGATTGTAACTTTAGAGAATGCACTCTATATGGAAATGAAGAATGATTTGGCATTTATCATGGATATGAATTTATATTTGTATGAACATCAATCGACATATAATCCGAATATTCCGCTTAGAAATTTATTTTATATTGCGGATGAGTATCAGAGGTTAGTTGTTCAGAAATCATTATATTCTACTGCTATACAAAAGATTCCGACACCAAGATTTATCGTATTCTATAACGGAACAAAGAAAGTAGAAGATCGCAGTGAATTCAGATTATCATCAGCTTACGAGAATCCGACAGAAGATCCGGATTTAGAATTACGAGTTACGATGTTGAATGTGAATGATGGGCATAATAATGAATTAATGGAGCATTGCCGGACGTTAAAGGAATATGCTCAGTACGTAGCTAGAGTGAGAAAGTATGCGGCTGATCCTGAGATAGTGCTGGAAGAAGCTGTAGAACGGGCGGTTGAAGAGTGTATCAAAGAAGGAATTCTGACAGAATTTTTGATGAGGAACAGGGCGGAAGTGATCAAAGTGAGTATCTATGAGTATGATAGGGAATTTGAAGAGAAGAAGCTAAGGAAAGCGGAGTATGAGGCCGGGCGCCAGGCTGGGATGTTAGATGGAATAAAAACTGGAGAAAGGAATGTTTTAAAAAGATTGATTAAAAAGCGGTTAAGCAAAGGAATGACTCCGGAAGAGATAGCAGATGATCTGGATGAGGATATATCGCTTATTCGGACGTATATGGAAGAGGATCAGGATTAGTAAGAGTATTGAAAGAATTAAGATAAAGAGGGAATAAAAAAGGAGTGTTGTAACGGATGAAATTATCGTTACAACACTCCTTGAATTTTCTCTTTAACAATGTATTATTACGAGTTACAATATTGAATGTAAATGAAGGGGAAGTTAAAAGAGGATAGATAATTGAAAAATTTATATTATTTTGCAATTGAATATTCAATATTTAGTGTTGGAATAATGTTTTGCTTAGTAAAAGCTGTACGAGATAAAAAGAGTAAGAATAATGTAGTAACAGTCTTTTTTTTGAGTGTACTATTCATATTTATGATATGGGAAGCTGGCGAAGTTTATAAAGCGATTTATAGGCCTGTAATTCGACAATATCAAGGGATATATGTGAGAGAATCACATGATGAGGTGGATTTTGTAGACTTAAAAAAGGAGGACGAAGAAAAAACGTTTTATATAGCGTGGCTTATTATGGGAAAAAATGGAGCTCTTGAAAAGAACGAGAAATATAAGGTGTACTATGAAAAAAATACAGAAATAATTGTAAAGATACAAAAAATTCCATGATAAGGGAAAAAGTTATGAGAAGATTGTGGGAATGCAAAGACTGTAGTATCCGCAGTGAGTATGTTGGAGAAACGGGGATTAAGGAATATTTTGATTCTAAAGTCAATGAAGAGGTACGGAAGGCTTGTACACAATATATTGCCTGGCTTAGAATGCAATATGATTTTCCGATAAGAGTCACAATATATTTTAAAGAGAAAGAATACGTTGCCACCTTAAAAGGAGAAAAGTTTTCAGCAGCATTTGAACGGAAAAGTGATATATCCCAAGAACCATATATTCTGGTTGCGGTAGGAGACTATTGCGAATTAGTAAAAGAGTATGGGGATAAAGAAGCTGCATTGGAAGAAATCTTATATTCAATTACATATGAAGTTTCTTTATATTTTCAGTGGATTAAGGGAATGCATCTGAATGGTCATGTCAGTAAAAAGAATGAACGACAGGCGGACTGGGATTAGGCAACGATTCGACTCAGGAGTAGATAAAGAAGTGCGAAGAGCCTGCAAAGAATATATTGCCTGGCTTAGAACACAATATGATTTCCCGGTAAGAATTCCGATATACTTTAGGGAACGGGAATATATTGTAACCTCTAAGGGAGAGCAGTGTTCAGCACTCTTTTTTGGACCTTATGATAAATCGGAAGAACCATATATAAAAGTGGCAGTGGGTGATTATCCGAAGCTGTTAAGAGAATGTGAGGATAAAGATGATGCATTAGCAGCAAATTTATATTCTATTACACATGAACTTTCACATTATTTTCAATGGATTAAAGACCTTTATCTGGATGATGATCCGAAACGTGAACGACAGGCAATATATTATGCAAGAGAAATTGTTTTGGATTATGCAGAGACAAGAGAGCATCCGTAACATGAGAAAGGATTTTTAGAAACAAGAAGATAAGAGAACGAAAAGAAATTTTACAGAAGATCCCGACACCAAGATTTATCGTGTTTTATAACGGAACAAAGAAAGTGGAAGACCGCAGTGAATTCAGATTATCATCGGCTTACGAGAATCCGACAGAAGATCCGGACTTAGAATTACGAGTTACGATGCTGAATGTGAATGATGGACATAATAATGAATTAATGGAGCATTGCCGGACATTGAAGGAATATGCACAGTACGTCGCCAGAGTGAGAAAGTATGCGGGTGATCCGGATATAGTGTTGGAAGAAGCCGTGGAACGGGCGGTTGAAGAGTGTATCAAGGAAGGAATTCTGGCAGAATTTTTGATGAGGAACAGGGCGGAAGTGATCAAAGGGAGTATCTATGAGTATAATAGGGAATTTGAAGAGAAGAAGCTAAGGAAGGCCGAGTATGAGGCTGGGCGCCAGGATGGAATCGAGATTGGGCGTCAGGATGGAATCGAGATTGGACGCCAGGATGGAATTGAGATCGGGCGTCAGGTGGGAATTGAAATCGGACGTCAGGCGGGAATAAAAGCCGGTGAAAAAAATATTTTACAGAAACTGATTAAAAAGCGGTTAAGCAAAGGAATGACCCCGGAAGAGATAGCAGATGATCTGGATGAAGATGTATCGCTTATTCGGACGTATATGGAAGAGTGTCAGGAAGAAGTAAGATAATTGGAAGAATGCCAATGTTGAATGTAAAATTGCTGGTCAAGGAATAGATTATATAGTCAAAATGGTTTATTTTATTGTGGGGATAATAGGAGCAAGAAAGAAGAAAAGGTAATGTATGATTTTAGAAGTCTATATTTTTATGCAGTATATTATGTGATTATTGGTATTGGGATGGCAATATTGCTATTAAAAAAGAAAAAAAGCCTTAGAGGAAAAAGAAAAAAAGACGATGTATTGGAGATACTTTTGTATACAATAGTGCTGATTTTCTGTGTGGATAATACAGTTAGTATGTGTTCAGCTATTCACTCGCCTGTAATTAAGCAGTATCAAGGCATATATGTGGGGAAGCACAGAGGAATGGTGGAATTTGAAAAATCAAAAGATAGTGACTATGAAGATTCTTTTTATATACCACTGCTTTTGAGAGGAAGAATGTGTGCTGGGGGTTTTCAAAAGGAAGAAAAATATAAATTATATTATGAAGAAAGAACAGAAGTACTTGTAAAAATTAAAAAAATTTCATAATAAAGGAAAGACTTATGAGAAGACTGTGGGAATGTAAAGATTGGAGTAAGTATATAGACACGAACAGGCGAACTGGGATCAGACAACGGTTCGATGCAGGAGTAGATAAAGAAGTGCATAGAGCGTGCAAAGAATATATTGCCTGGCTTAGAACACAATATGATTTTCCTGTAAGAGTTCCAATATATTTTAAAGAGCGGGAATACATTGTCACTTCAAAAGGAGAACAGTGTTCAGCACTCTTTTTTGAACCTTATGATAAATCGGAAGAACCATATATAAAAGTGGCAGTGGGTGATTATCCGAAGCTGTTAAGAGAATGTGAGGATAAAGATGATGCATTAGCAGCAAATTTATATTCTATTACACATGAACTTTCACATTATTTTCAATGGATTAAAGACCTTTATCTGGATGATGATCCGAAACGTGAACGACAGGCAATATATTATGCAAGAGAAATTGTTTTGGATTATGCAGAGACAAGAGAGCATCCGTAACATGAGAAAGGATTTTTAGAAACAAGAAGATAAGAGAACGAAAAGAAATTTTACAGAAGATCCCGACACCAAGATTTATCGTGTTTTATAACGGAACAAAGAAAGTGGAAGACCGCAGTGAATTCAGATTATCATCGGCTTACGAGAATCCGACAGAAGATCCGGACTTAGAATTACGAGTTACGATGCTGAATGTGAATGATGGACATAATAATGAATTAATGGAGCATTGCCGGACATTGAAGGAATATGCACAGTACGTCGCCAGAGTGAGAAAGTATGCGGGTGATCCGGATATAGTGTTGGAAGAAGCCGTGGAACGGGCGGTTGAAGAGTGTATCAAGGAAGGAATTCTGGCAGAATTTTTGATGAGGAACAGGGCGGAAGTGATCAAAGGGAGTATCTATGAGTATAATAGGGAATTTGAAGAGAAGAAGCTAAGGAAGGCCGAGTATGAGGCTGGGCGCCAGGATGGAATCGAGATTGGGCGTCAGGATGGAATCGAGATTGGACGCCAGGATGGAATTGAGATCGGGCGTCAGGTGGGAATTGAAATCGGACGTCAGGCGGGAATAAAAGCCGGTGAAAAAAATATTTTACAGAAACTGATTAAAAAGCGGTTAAGCAAAGGAATGACACTGGAAGAGATAGCAGATGATTTGGATGAAGACGTAACGCTTATTCAGATGTGTATAGCTGATGAAGATGAATAGCATCATCATATACGGAAGAACGAGAGGGAGTAAGCAAGAAGTATTCAGGAAACAATCCGAAGGAATCTTAAAAAATGAATCATGAAATAGAAACTGAGATAATAAAAAAATACGTAGTAAAAAATAAGCAAGACAGAATTATCTGGGAACTTGGCAGCCCCAAAAAGCGGAGTGAAGTAATGTGGAGATTTCATCATAATCTGGATATATTTAAGCCAGAGTGCCTATATCCTGTCGAGTATATGGACCCGAGAGGAATGAAAGAATATCTTTATAAGCTAAGTGGTGCCAGGGAAGTATATTATATGGGCGATCTGTTTATCGGTGAGCTGTCATTAAAAGATGCGGCTGACAGAGCATTTGGAGATGTATGTATTATATATTGTGGTAATGGAATCGCTTATTATCAGGGTGAAGAATGCATGGCAGCGCCGCCAAGGTATATGCTGATCGCAAATGAAAGATTGAGAAAGAACGGAATAAAGGTATAACAATCAGGAGGATTCCCGGGAAAACGGGAATCCTCCTATCTACTTAAGCATAAAATCTCGGATTATATCAAATGACGCCGGCCCAACTTCCAGAACGGCTTTGTGAAACCGTATCTGTAAAAATTCACTGCCCCATTTTTTCATAGCATCTTTTTTTAGTTCCAGAAATTCCAGATATCCAATATAGTATTTCAGATAATTCGCAGGATCTGCGATGATCAGGTCGTAGATATCTTCGATCGTTCCGGCATCGGATATTCCATATGTGCGGAAGAATTCTGTAGCATCGGCAAGCTTCCAGCCGTCATAATGGATGCCCATGTCAGCAAGTGCGTACAGACCGAGGATGACAGATGCATTTCGCTGGAAGAGTGCGGCCTGTTCTTTGGAAAGGGAAGAAAAGTAGTAACTGAGCATTTCGCTATAAGTGGCCCAGCCTTCGGTGTAGCCGCCATAATTCAGAACACAGCGGATGGGATCTGGATTAAGACTGGCATAATATACATTCTGATACAGGTGTCCCGGATATCCCTCGTGGGCGAGCGTTGTGAAGAGGGACAGATTGTCTGTAATATGTCCATTATTGATATAGATGACATTTTCAGAAGTATTATCAATGGCTGGTATCATATAGAATGCAGGGCTTAAATATTCTTCCATAGACTTCTGGACGTATTTCACCTGTGTATGAATCTTCGGACACGGTGGAAAAGTCTTAGTAATCTTGCCTGATAATGTGGATAAGATTTTTTCCGGAGTCAGATTATCAAGCTTCGTGCCCTGAGAACTGAAGATGTCAGATGTCGGAGAAGTATTTTCTGTAGTATCTGAGGATGATTGTAAAGAAGAGGAAGTATCGTTCGTGTTGTGTGAAGAAGATTGCGAAGATGCATCGTTTGTATTATGTGAAGAAGCATCGGATGAGTCATTACTGAGGATCCGCTGCATAGCCGTCAGATCAGAAAGAATCTGTGCATTCGTAAGTTCCTGCAGTTGTGTGATGCTGCGGGATGAGCCGGTTTCACTTTTTACCAGATATTCGTAATAAGTCCTGCCATTTGGAAGGTAGCAGAGCCCGTTGTTATTCTTGCCGGAGTCCCGTAAGGCGGTAAGTCCGGTGATCAGCTGTTCGTAAGCAGGAAAGATGTATTTTTGTATGTAGGAGGAATTAATCTCGGTGTAGGATTTCCGCTGGTCATCCGTAAGAGAAGCGTCTTTGGAAGATGCCAGTTCATCCAGACGGCTAACGAAAGAAGAATACAGATAGTTACTTTCCTTTAGATTCACAAAATCCTGACATTCTTTGATAATGGAATCTGCCGTGTAAGAAGCCATGAATAACCCGGATTCGGCCTTGGTCTGTTCAAAGTTCAAAAGAGAACGGAAATATTCCGGCGTCTTTGTAAGGAGCTTCAGATAATGATCAACATCCGTAGTATTATAAAAACGGTACTCGGACAAAATGACCGGAAGCTGGGACTGGGTTCCGGTCAGTGGGGCGAATGGTTCGTCATAAAGTGTGTAAGGGGCCAGATTGGAGGCGGATTCCAGGTAGTCATTTAAGACGTCGTAAGTCAGCTGATTCTTTGAAGAAAGGGCGTGCTTGTTGTATGCGTGAAGCTTTGTCTGTTCATTTTCGATACTTGCACGGACAAGCCCGGGATCGGTGACACATTGTCCATATGTAATGGGGATATTTTTGATGCCATAGGAGGATGGATTTTTTAATGTGTAGTGAAGTGTGATGGTGTTGCCGCTGATTTCCTGTCGGAAAAGGGCTGATGTATATTTTGAAAATGCCTGATCGGTAGTTGGGTGAAGATGTGGGAGCAGGATCAGAAGAAGTAGTGACGTGATGAGAGGAATCAGGAGCATCCGGATGGATTTCCGCTTGATCTGTTTCAGGAGATGTTGCATAAAAAGGCCCCATACAAATAATTTATTATTATTTATATGGGGATGTTTTTTCAAATATGCATGACATATATCAGCAGTGCTAGAGAGTGTCTGAAAAATGCTTTCTGCAAGATATAACTCCCACAAAGTGTGGCATGTAGATTGCAGGAATGATTTTTCGGAAGATGTGGTATCAGATGCTGTAGTATTTCTGCTTGTGGCTAATTAGAGTCCGGTAATCAGCTCCACGATAAATACACCAAGGCAGGCAAATATCGACACCTTAAGCAGGCTTTTTCCCTTATACGCAAGCACGATCGCAATGATGAATCCGGCCCATGCTGACCAGATATTAGCAGTCGCACTGAGAATCGCCGGAAAGGTCATAGCTGCCAGTGTCACATAAGGCACATAATATAAGAACGATTTGATATAGGTGCTTTTGATTTCTTTGCGGATCAGTGTCAGCGGAAGCATACGGATCAGGTAAGTAACCGCCGCCATAACAAATATATAGATATAAATATTATGATTCATGGTGAGCGCCCTCCTTTGTATTGTTAACGGAACCATTGCCGCCGTTTAATTCGCCTGCTTCTTCCAGTTCATCGTACTCATCTTCCTTAACCGGGAAGAAGTAAGCAGCGATTCCGGCAATGATTAAAGTAATGATAATAATACGGAATCCGGATGAGATGTTCTTAAGTCCGGGTGTCTTATCGAATAATAAGCTAGCTGCCATGGAAATCGCCACAACGCCTGCAAGCACACGGTTGTTGCGCGCCGGTGGAATAATGATCGCAAGAAACATACCATAGAGTGCAACACTGAGTGCGCTGACAACACGTGCCGGCAGGATACTTCCAGACAGAGCTCCAAGAAATGTTCCAAGTACCCATCCGAATACGGAGATAAATATAACACCATAGGAATAAAACGGACTTAATTTACCACCCTTGCAGACCGTGACACCAAAGATCTCATCCGTCACACCGTATGCAACCAGAAACCGGTGGATCAGCGGCGCTTCCGGGTCAATCTTCTGTGAGAGCGCACAGGACATCAGGCAGTATCTTAAGTTGATGATCAGCTGGGTAATGGCCATCTCTATAAAAGAAGCCGCCGATGTGATCAGCGACAGTCCCGCAAACTGCCCGGCACTGGTCACATTGGTAAGTGAAATAAGAACCGCATCAAAGATTGATATTCCGACCTTTTTCGCCATGATACCAAATGTAAATGAAACCGCTATGTATCCAAGACAGATCGGTATCCCGTCTTTGAAACCAGCGGTAAAGTGTTGTCTTCTGGTCATAATAAAATCCCCAATCTTATGTATATTTTCTATGATTTCATACCGAGAATATTATAAGCTTTCTGGAGGGGAGCGTCAATGATGTGAAGAGTGGAAATATGCCCGCGATGGGGTTAGACCTTGACATCCCGCCCGCTTGTATGCTACGATTTACATTATGAATGGATATATGAAAAACGCAGTGATGAAGAGAGTATGTAGCAGGAAATCTTACAGAGAATCCCGTAAACTGCCGGTGATAAAAAGGCAGTCTGTTGCTGAGAGGGACAGGTGGAACGTTACAGAAGATGGCTTACTGAGCGGTGTGGATGAGCATTGATGAGTGTGGATAAAACAGATAAAGATGTAAGTTCACGAAGGGCTCCGCCCTTTATAGCGGTAAGGTGTGGTATAGACAAAGCACATATTTACAGATACATGAAGAATGTAATATATCTGCAAAAAAATGTATAGATATACTTCACCAGCAGAGGTCATTTGCCGTGAGGCAGATGGTGAATGGAAGTGGTAACACGGATTTTCGTCTTCCCTGGGATTTATGAACTATAACAGAAGTTATGAGGAGTGAATGCAGGGGAGATTTTTTTATACTAGAGAGTGTCTTGAGACAGGCTCTAAAGTACACAAGAGAAGTTACCGGCGGCAGGTTCTTTTGTATACCAAAGTATGCAAGAAAAGTCCGGGATCCGGTTCAGAAAGCTGTTGAGACGTTAAAAGAAAACAGAAGTTGAAAACCATATATTCAGGAAACATAAAAGGAGAGAGAAAAAACATGTGTGAAAAATGTAATAAAGGAAAATATTATATTACAACAGCAATCGCTTATGCATCAGGCAAACCGCACATCGGTAACACATACGAGATCGTGCTGGCAGATGCCATCGCAAGATATAAAAGAAGTCAGGGATACGATGTATTCTTCCAGACAGGAACAGATGAACATGGACAGAAGATCGAGCTGAAAGCAGACGAAGCGGGTATTACACCAAAGGAATTCGTTGACAATGCAGCAGGTGAGATCAAGAAAATCTGGGATCTGATGAACACATCTTATGACAAATTCATCCGTACAACAGATGAAGATCACGAAGCACAGGTTAAGAAGATTTTCAAAAAACTGTACGATCAGGGAGACATTTACAAAGGAGCATACGAAGGAATGTACTGTACTCCATGCGAGTCTTTCTGGACAGAGTCTCAGTTAGTAGACGGTAAATGCCCGGACTGCGGACGTGAATGTAAGCCTGCAAAAGAAGAGGCATATTTCTTCAAGATGAGCAAATATGCAGACAGACTGATCAATTATATCAATGAGCATCCAGAGTTCATCCAGCCTGTATCACGTAAAAATGAAATGATGAATAACTTCCTGCTTCCGGGACTTCAGGATCTGTGCGTATCCAGAACATCCTTCAAGTGGGGAATCCCGGTAGACTTCGATCCAAAACATGTCATATACGTATGGCTTGATGCGCTGACCAACTATATCACAGGAATCGGATATAACTGTGACGGAGAAAGCACAGAACAGTTTAATAAGAACTGGCCTGCAGACCTTCATCTGATCGGAAAAGATATCATCCGTTTCCATACGATTTACTGGCCAATCTTCCTGATGGCACTGGATCTCCCGCTTCCAAAACAGGTATTCGGACATCCATGGCTTCTGCAGGGCGACGGTAAGATGAGTAAATCCAAAGGAAATGTACTTTACGCAGATGAGCTGGTAGATTTCTTCGGAGTAGATGCAGTACGTTACTTCGTGCTTCACGAGATGCCATTTGAAAATGATGGTGTGATCTCATGGGAACTGATGGTAGAACGTATGAACTCTGACCTTGCAAATACACTTGGAAACCTGGTGAACAGAACCATTTCCATGACAAATAAATATTTCGGCGGTGTTGTAACAGATAAGGGTGTTGCCGAGACAGAAGAAGAAAAAGCTGTCGATGCAGATCTTAAGGCTGTTGTAGAAGATACTCCGAAGAGAGTGGATGCGAAGATGGATGATCTGCGTGTCGCAGATGCGATCACAGAGATCTTCGTATTGTTCAAACGCTGCAACAAATACATCGACGAGACCATGCCATGGGCACTTGCAAAGGATGAGGCTAAGAAAGACCGTCTGGAGACAGTTCTCTACAACCTGATCGAGAGCATCAAAGCAGGTGCAAAACTTCTGGAATCATTCATGCCAGAGACATCTGAGAAGATCCTTGCACAGCTTGGAGACGGAAAAGTAACAGAGAAACCAGAGATTCTTTTCGCAAGACTGGATGTGAATGAGGTTATGAAAAAAGTAGAAGAACTTCATCCACATGTAGAAGAAAAAGAAGAGGAAAAAGAAGAAGCAGATGAAGAAGTGATCGACATCGAAGCAAAACCAGAGATCACATTCGATGATTTCGGAAAGATGCAGTTCCAGGTTGGTGAGATCATCGCTTGCGAAGAAGTGAAAAAATCCAAGAAGCTTCTCTGCTCACAGGTTAAGATCGGAAGCGAAGTAAAACAGATCGTATCCGGAATTAAGAAACACTACTCAGCAGAAGAGATGGTTGGTAAGAAGGTTATGGTTCTTGTGAACTTAAAACCTGCAAAACTTGCCGGAGTATTATCTGAGGGTATGTTGCTGTGTGCGGAAGATGCAGAAGGTAATCTTGCACTTATGACACCGGAGAAGAACATGCCGGCTGGTGCAGAGATCTGCTAATATATATAAGAAAACAAGGACGGAGGATTGCGAAAAATCCCCCGTTCTTTTGTGTACGCCTTGCGTTCGGAAGAAACTGCCAGTGGCAGGTTCTATAAATCTCTTTCACACAACTATATGATGTGCCTGGCATGTGAGTTATCCACATGATGTGGATAAGTCTGTGGATAACCTTGGGATAAGGGTGGGATAACCATGAAAATCCTTGGGATAACGTGTGGAAAAGAAGAGATGATATTTAGGATAAGATATAAAGTATGAAGACCGGGCGGGTGAAAAATGTCCCGGGATGCGGAGGATATATGATATTTGATACACATGCACATTATGATGATGAGCAGTTTAATGAAGACAGAGAAGAATTATTAAATTCTATGAAAGAACAGGGAGTAGGAACCATTGTGAATGTCAGTGCAGCGTATGATTCATGTGAGAAGGTTGTTGCGCTTGCGGAACAATATCCGTTTATGTATGCGGCAGTTGGAATCCATCCGGATGAGGTTGGAAGTCTGAATGAAGAGACATTTGCAAAGATGAAAGAGTTATTCAGATATGAAAAGGTTGTCGCAGTAGGCGAGATCGGTCTGGATTATTATTGGGACAATGAGCCAAGAGACATACAGAAAAAGTGGTTCATAAGACAGCTGGAACTTGCAAGAGAGCTGGATCTTCCGGTACTGATCCACAGCAGGGAAGCGGCGGAAGATACGATGAATATTGTGAAAGAACATGCATCGGATCTGAGCGGAGTTATTCATTGCTATTCTTATTCAAAAGAGATGGCAAGGGAATATGTCAAGATGGGCTATTATATTGGTGTCGGTGGTGTTGTGACATTTAAAAATGCGAAGAAGCTAAAGGAAGTTGTAGAAGAAATTCCATTAACTTCGATCGTACTGGAGACCGACTGCCCATACATGGCACCGGAACCAAACCGCGGAAAGAGAAATAACTCTGCATACATCCGCTATGTGGCGGAAAAGATCGCAGCGTTAAAGGGACTGACTTACGAAGAAGTAGTAGAGCAGACGGAAAAGAATGCAAGAAAGATGTACCGGTTGTAGCCTGATGAAGAAAATATATAGATAATCTATTCTATTTTATAATCAATTAGGGGAGTAAGAAGAATTGATTTTCTATGTAGAAATCGTTAAACTAAAATTATAAAAATCACGTTACTATGTACAAAATGTATGAGCAGTAACATTGCAGAAATACCATGTCTGCGAAAAGCTTACATATAGAAAAGTCTGAACGAAAAAGGACGAAGTTAAAAAGCGAAAACAGGAGGAAATCATATGGCAGCAAAAGTTACAGATCTAAGAAGTGCATTAAAGATGTTAGAAGATATGCCGGGACAGCTGATTGAAACAGACGTAGAAGTAGAACCAATGGCAGAACTTTCCGGTGTATACCGTCACATCGGAGCAGGCGGAACCGTTATGCGTCCGACAAAAGAAGGTCCGGCAATGATATTCAATAACGTAAAGGGTCATCCGGGGGCAAGAGTTGCAATCGGTGTTCTTGCAAGCAGATCCAGAGTAGGCGCACTCCTTGAATGTGATCCGAAAGATCTTGGAAAGAAATTATATCACAGCGTGGACAATCCGATCCTTCCTGTATTATCAGAAGAAGCAGCACCATGTCAGGAAGTGGTACACAAAGCGACAGATCCGGATTTTGACTTATATAAGTTAGTTCCGGCACCGACCAACACACCGGTTGATGCAGGACCGTATATTACTCTTGGAATGTGCTATGCGTCACATCCGGATACAGGAGAAAGTGATGTAACTATTCACAGACTCTGCATCCAGAGCAAAGATGAATTATCCATCTTCTTTACTCCGGGAGCACGTCATATCGGGGCAATGGCAGAACGTGCAGAAGAACTTGGACAGCGTCTGCCGATTTCAATCAGTATCGGAGTAGATCCTGCGATTGAGATCGGATCTTGCTTTGAACCACCTACAACTCCAATGGGATATGATGAGCTGGCAGTTGCCGGAGCGCTCAGAGGCGAACCGGTAAAACTCTGTAAATGCCTGACAGTGAATGAACGGGCAATTGCTAATGCAGAGTATGTCATAGAAGGAGAAGTTATCCCGAATGTAAGAGTGCAGGAAGATCAGAACAGTCATACCGGTTACGCTATGCCTGAGTTCCCGGGATACACAGGACCGGCCAGTGACCAGTGCTGGATGATCAAAGTTACAGCCGTAACACATAGAAAGAACCCGATCATGCAGACTTGTATCGGACCAAGCGAAGAACATGTATCTATGGCCGGAATTCCTACAGAAGCAAGTATCTACGGAATGGTAGAAAAAGCAATGCCGGGGAGACTTCAGAATGTATATTGTGCATCCGCAGGTGGTGGAAAATATATGGCAGTTCTGCAGTTTAAGAAATTAACAGCCAGCGATGAAGGAAGACAGAGACAGGCAGCGCTTCTGGCGTTCTCTGCATTCAGCGAACTGAAACATGTATTCCTGGTAGATGAAGATGTAGACTGCTTTGATATGAGCGACGTACTCTGGGCAATGAACACAAGATTCCAGGGAGATGCAGATATCATCACAATTCCGGGAGTCAGATGCCACCCGCTGGATCCATCGAATGATCCGAGCTGTTCGGGAAGCATCCGTGATCATGGAATTGCATGCAAGACAATCTTTGACTGTACCGTTCCATATGATCAAAAAGACAGGTTCAAACGTGCGCAGTTCATGGACGTAGATCCGACTCACTGGGTGAAATAAGATGAGCAGAAAAAGAATCGTCGTAGCAGCAACCGGTGCCAGTGGACTTCAGATTTTGAAAATGTGTCTGCAGATCATAAAAGAAGATTCAGATTTTGAATCCATCTTAATCTTAAGTGACAGTGCAAAGATTACATTGCAGCAGGAAACGAATGACACAGTAGAAGAGATGGAAGCGCTTGCAGACCATATATGTGATGCAAAAGATATCGGCGCAGGACCGGCCAGTGGATCATTCCGCACAGAGGGAATGCTGATCGTGCCATGCAGTATGAAGACAGTCGCCGGAATCCATAGTGGTTATGCAGACAATCTGATTCTTCGTGCGGCAGATGTGACAATCAAGGAGCAGCGGACGTTGGTTCTTGCAGCCAGAGAGACGCCTCTTAGTGCAATCCATCTCCGCAATCTTTCCGAGCTTGCCATGATTCCGGGAGTCCGGATCATACCGCCGATGATGACATTTTACCATCAGCCGGAGAACATCGAAGAAATGACATATCATATCGCGGCAAAGCTCGTGGAACCATTCGGAATCGAAGCGAAAGAATATCGTCGTTGGACAGGGCTTGCGTAGAGAAGGGAGCATTACCGTATGGCTACCGAGAACTTCTGGAAAATAAAGAAAAAACTTACATTTACGGACATCTGTGTAGAAATCCGCAGACTTGGCAGTGATTATCATATATTAGTAAGCGGCGGGGAGTGCCCACATGTCGGTTGTACAGTCCTTGCGGTTCCAAGACCGTCCCTTGACGGCAGCGGCAGGATGAGCAGCACGGCATCGGTACTGAACGTGACGGGACATAAGGACGAGGAAGTATGCCGTTATCTTGCTGAGAAGGTATCGGCAGGAAAGAAGGCAACCGTGGTGTGCACCGGAGGTATCCACATGGATGGAATCACGAAAGAACAGATTGCGGAAATTGTAAAAGCGATGCAGATAATTGCAGTGGAAATCGTGGAAAAGTAAAAAAGATAAAGGATATAAGTAAGGGCGTAGGAAGAATTCTGCGTCTTTACTTATATGCATTTGCAAGGAGCTGTCAGTGGCAGTAACGGTTGTGTTACAGATTATAACACCGTCCGTTTATACATATTTCATTTTTTATCGCTATCAATCCCCGCAAAATTATTGTATAATGATGAATAATCGCTACAGTTTACAGACTAAAGTGTATTTGAAAAGGCTTGAATTGTAGTGGAAAGTTAGGAAATAAGATGACACGTGGGAGGAATCATGAAAGAACCAACGTTAGGAAATCCGCAGAATACTATAGAAGTTCTGCAGAAATATAATTTCTCATTTCAGAAAAAATTCGGTCAGAATTTCCTGATCGATACACATGTATTAGATAAGATCATTCAGTCAGCAAGTATCACAAAAGAGGATATGGTATTGGAGATCGGACCGGGAATCGGAACGATGACACAGTATCTGGCGCAGGCAGCAGGGAAGGTAATTGCAGTTGAGATTGATAAGAACTTAATCCCTATCCTTGAGGATACCTTAAGTGGATATGATAACGTAAGAGTGATCAACGAAGACGTCTTAAAGCTGGATCTTAAGAAGATCGCAGACGAAGAAAATGGCGGAAAACCGGTCAAAGTGGTAGCAAATCTTCCGTATTATATTACGACACCGATTATCATGGGACTTTTCGAGAATCATGTTCCGGTTGAGAGCATCACAGTTATGGTGCAAAAAGAAGTTGCAGACCGCATGCAGACCGGGCCTGGAAGCAAAGATTACGGCGCATTATCCCTGGCTGTGCAGTATTATGCAGAACCATATATTGTGGCAAATGTTCCGCCGAACTGCTTTATGCCAAGACCGAAGGTGGGATCTGCAGTAATCCGCCTGACCTGTCACAAAGAAAAGCCGGTACAGGTGCAGGATGAAAAGCTGATGTTCAATATTATCCGGGCGTCTTTTAACCAGAGAAGAAAAACGCTGGCAAATGGACTGAAAAATGCGGCGACATTAGATTTTACAAAAGAAGAGATTGAAGCAGTGATCGATACACTTGGCAAAGGTGCAAGCGTAAGAGGAGAGGCACTGACACTGGAAGAATTTGCCAAATTGAGCGATGCATTGTCTACAGCCAGAAAGTAGGAATTGAAAATTTTATATGATGCTGTGAGTGCCAAAAGTAAATTTGGCTATGCACTGATATATGACCAATAACTCAAGACATCAGCGAGAACAGGAAAGGATGATGACGATGGATAGAAATGAACAGACATTATTTGAAGTAACACCGGAAATCAGTCGTTTTGCAGAATTATGTGAGAAAAATAATGCGATAGACAAAGACTTGTATACAAAGTATGAAGTAAAGAGAGGTCTCCGCGATCTGAACGGAAAAGGTGTCCTTGCGGGACTTACGAACATTTCCGACGTATGTGCGAAAAAGATTGTGAACGGTGAAGAAGTACCGTGCGCAGGAAGACTTTACTACCGCGGATATAACATCAAAGACCTGGTACAGGGCTTCTTAAAAGATAAGCATTATGGGTTTGAAGAAATCTCGTACCTGCTGTTATTTGGAGAGCTGCCGAACCAGGCAGAATTACAGACCTTTCATGATACACTGGTAGAGAGAAGAACACTGCCACCGACATTCGTGCGTGACGTTATCATGAAGGCACCAAGCCGCGATATGATGAATAGTCTTTCCAGATCGATCCTGAGTCTGTATACCTATGATCCATATGCAGACGATACATCGATTCCGAATGTACTGCGTCAGTGCCTGAATCTGATCAGCCAGTTCCCGATGCTGATGGTCTATGGATATCATGCATATAATTATCGTATGGGAGAAGACCTGTTCATCTATGCGCCGTCTCCGGAATTATCGACAGCAGAGAATATTCTGATGATGTTAAGAGAGAATAAAAAATATACCAAACTGGAGGCAAAAATCCTGGATATGGCACTGGTTCTTCACATGGATCATGGCGGCGGTAATAACTCAACATTTACAACCCACGTGGTAACTTCATCCGGAACCGATACGTATTCTACGATCGTTGCAGCGATGGCTTCATTAAAAGGACCAAAGCACGGCGGGGCCAATATCAAGGTTACGCAGATGTTTGACGATATGATGGGAAAAGTAAAAGACTGGGAAGATGACGACGAAGTGCGCCAGTATCTGAATGACCTGCTGGATAAGAAAGCATTTGACCAGAAGGGACTGATCTATGGAATGGGACATGCGATTTATTCCGTATCCGATCCAAGAGCAGACATTTTCAAAAAGTTCGTAAAACAGCTGGCCAGAGAAAAGGGCTGTGAGAAAGAATATGCACTGTACGAAAAAGTAGAGCACATGGCACCAGAGGTAATTGCCGAAAAACGTAAGATTTACAAAGGTGTTAATGCAAATGTAGATTTTTACAGTGGTCTGGTCTATCGTATGCTGGATCTGCCGCCGTCACTTTATACACCAATCTTTGCTGCGGCACGTATTGTCGGATGGAGCGCACACAGACTGGAAGAGCTTAAGAATGTAGATAAGATTATTCGTCCGGCATACAGACCGCTGGCAGAGTACAAAGAGTATGTCAGAATGGATGATAGATAATGAAGCATGAATTTTATTATACGTCCCGGGATGCTGTGACAAAGATCCATGCGATCGAATGGATTCCGGATGGAGAGGTAAAAGGTATTTTGCAGATTTGTCATGGTATGGTGGAATACATCGACCGGTATGATGACTTTGCAAAATATATGACTGCACATGGATACTATGTGGTCGGACACGACCATCTGGGACACGGACAATCCGTGCAGACAGAAGGGGACCTGGGATATTTTGATGAGCACAAAGGGAATCAATATGTGATCGGGGACATTTATCAATTACAGGAGATGACCAGAAAGAAATATCCGGAAGTGCAGTATTTTATGCTGGGGCATAGTATGGGCTCCTTCTTGCTCAGACAGTATCTGACCATGTATGCAGGTGGTCTTTCCGGTGCAATTATCATGGGAACCGGGAATCAGAGCTTACTGACGCTTAGTGCTGGAAGGATGGTCTGCCGGATCATAGCTGCCTTCAAAGGATGGAAATATAGAAGCAAATTCGTAGACAATCTGAGCTTTGGCGGATTCAACAAGAAGTTCGAACCGGGAGAAACATCAAAAGATTGGATTACTTCGGATAAAGAAAAACGGGATGAATATGTAAAAGATCCGCTGTGTTCTTATACATTTACACTAGGAGCGTATTACCAGATGTTCACAGGAATGAAGGTTGTGGTGAGACCAGAAAGCATGAAACGGATTCCGAAGTCACTTCCGGTATTATTTACAGCCGGAGCAGATGATCCGGTAGGTGCATTTGGAAAGAGCGTGACGCGGGTATATGAAAAATATAAGGCTGCGGGAATTAAGGACGTGTCGATCCATCTATATGAAGGAGACCGGCATGAGATTCTGAATGAAGTTGACCGTAAGAATGTATATCAGGACATTCTGGAATGGATTGAGAAAAGAAATAAATAAAAGAAAATGTAAAAAGCTTTGCGGAGGGTAACTTTCGCAGAGCTTTATTTTTTTTAATATTTAAAAACATATTGTATTATTTGTATTACTGTGTATAATACAAAATAAGAAGGAAGAAAGGAGCGGTCACTATGATCATCAAGATAAATATGAAATCCGAGATCCCAATCTATCTCCAGCTTCGCAATCAGATTGTGATGGGAATCGGAAAAGGTGAATTTGAAGAAGGAGAACTGCTTCCAACAGTACGTCAGATGGCAGCAGTTCTTGGAATCAACAATATGACGGTAAGCAAAGCATATCAGCTGTTAAAATCCGAAGGATTTATCGAAACAGACAGAAGACGCGGAACGGTCATCTGCATTCCCGGATACGAAGGAGGAGACAGACAGGAAGAATTCCAGGAAAAGTTAGAAGAAGAACTGGAACTTCTGAGCGCAGAAGCAAAAATCCGCGGGATGAGCTATAAGGATTTCCTTGAGTACTGCAGACAGGCATTTGGAAGAATGGAGGTGGCAGCAGAATGAGTATGGCAATTGTATTTTTACTCGTGGATCTTTTTACGGTGGGGATTACCTATGGAGTGTATGGCAGAAAGACCCAGTATTATGAAGGCATGATCTTAGGGATACATATGGAAGAAAAGTATGCCAGAGGTGAGATGGTAACTTCATTTATCAACGATTATAAGAAAAAGTTGAAGAAATTTTATCTGTGGAATACAATCATAGGCATACTGGTCTGTGGACTGTGTTTCTGGTATTTCTCGATCTTTATGATCCTGTGGTGCATATGGCTGATAGAAATCATGGGAGGCGCCGTCTATCTCATTTTCCGTAATCACAGAAGATTATACGATATGAAAGTGGCAAATGGATGGAGCTCGGAAGAAGGCGGCTGGATGACGGCAACGGATACCAAACTTTTAACGGCTGGAAAAAGAGCAGCGCTTCCATTGTGGATGCATGTGATTCCATTACTTGCACTGCTGGCACCGTTATTATCAGAACAGGTGAGAACCGCTTTGAGAGAGGTGCAGGGAATATCCATTATAGAAGGAACAAATATTGCTGTATGGGCAACATTTTTATTCTGCGGTTGGATATTCCAGCGGGAAAGAATGAAAGTATACAGCGAAGATTCCCAGGTGAACCAGAAGATCAACTGTATGGAGAAAAAGTACTGGTCATGGTCATTTTTTATAGCAAATATATGCAATGCTATTGCAGGACTTTATCTTTTATATACGGGTGTAAAGACACATTGGATTTCAAATCTGGATGTTGCAATCTATTCCGGAGTTATGGTATTGATTGTAGCAGGAATGTTCGCAGGGTATGTTTTATTGAAGAAAGCAAAGAACAGAATTCTGCAGGAAGATAAGACGCCGATGTATGTTGACGATGATTATTACTGGCGAAATGGCTGGTATGCCAATCCGGATGATCCGCGTCTGTTCGTACAGGACCGGTTTAATGGAATGAATTATACAACAAATCTGGGAAAACCAGTAGGAGTTTATATGACAGCCGGGGTTTTGGTGGGAACGGTTATTCTGTTAATATGGGTCTGCATCATGATGCTTCGGATGGATTTTATCCCGGTACATCTGGCAGATGCGGGAGACCGTTTTGAAATTACATCGGGATATACAGACACAGAGATTAAAAAGTCAGATCTACAGTCGGTACAGCTTTTGGAAGATGGGCTTCCGGATGAACGTTTCAACAAGACAAATGGCTTGGCAGATGAAAAACACCTGCTTGGAAAGTTCGAAGGAAGCGAAACCGGATCATGCAGGATGTATATATGGTTGGATTCCCAGGAAGTGATTCAGATAAAAACGTCAAAATATACTATATTTTTAAATAGCAAGGATGAAGACCAGACAACCGAATGGTATGAATTATTAAAACAAGAAGAACAATAACTGAAATATCAGGACAGTAAAGCTGGCCGCCGGAAGTTTCCTCCCGGCGGCCTTTTACTTTATGAGGGGGGTGATAGTTGTTATCCAACTATCTGAACGTATTATAATCAGAAAATGTGATGAAAGTATGTTCAATTTATAAAATTATCGTTTTTGTTGTTAAAACCACATTGGGGAAGGGGAAAAAGTATTATAGTAAGCTATATGGAGAGAATCAAGAAAGGAACGATAAGGCATGAGCATGATCAAAAATATCAGTAAAGCAGAAGTAGTAGTATTAAAAGACCAGGTAGCATATCAGGAAGGACAGGTAGTCAGTAAGACACTGGCACAGAATGATGCACTGAGTGTAACCTTATTCTCATTCGACAAAGGAGAAGAAATTAGTACACATGAATCCGGCGGGGATGCATTTGTAACATGTCTGGACGGAGTTGGCGAGATTACGATCGATGGACAGAAATATGAATTACATGAAGGCGAGTCCATTGTAATGCCTGCAAAGCACCCACATGCAGTACATGGAAAAGAACAGTTTAAGATGCTGCTGGTTGTAGTATTTTAAGGAGGATCAGAAGAGTTGGTCCGGGACAGTGCCATGGACTTGCTGGTATTTGATAAAAGAACTTTATGCAACAAAAAAACTCTCCATACAGGAGAGTTTTTTTGTTGTTGTTATAATTACTAAAGGAATGAGAGTAAAGTATACACCGAAAGAGTGAGTTCGGTGTTTTACTTTATGAGGGGGGTGATAGTTGTTGTTTATCAACTATCTGACATTAAGTATAAGAGACAAATATGTCTAAAGTATGTTAAAAGAATTAAAGAATTCGAAAAAATCTTAAGTAAAAATGAAAAACCTGAAAAGAGATCATTAAGCAGGTTCGGCAGCCAAAGAAAGTGTGCGTAAATGAGCTGTGATAATGTCAAAAAATTCGCCAGAAGTAGGGCGGTCATAAAGAGGTCGGAGAGCAATCTTTTCAAGCAGATGCTTGTTGCCATGCTCCCAGCATACTTTAATCACAGTCCGTATATTACGCTCCACGCTATAACAGGAAGTATTATAGTGCTTCGCAATATCAGGATAGAGATACTTGCTGACAAACAGGAGGTAGTTGTCGTCAGAAAGACAAAGTTTTGTTCCGTATATTAGATATCCAAAGCCTCTGTATGTAGCGCCAATTCCGAGAGAGCGGATTAGATATTCTATTTCTGGTTCATGCATTGTATTCATAGTATTCATAGTATTCCTCTTCCTTCTGGTTTATTAGTTTGATATTTACGCAGACTACAGGAAAGAATAAGAAAATATATATTTAGAAAAATTACCTTGTAATATAATATAAAACTCCAAAATCCGAAAAAAATGGAATTTCATATTTGGGCAAAATCTAATCATTTTCAGAATATCTTAAGAATTTACCGTATCAGACCTTAAAAAATACCTGTTATTCTTGTATAGTGATATTAGAGAATGTCTGAATGTATCTTAAAGGAGAGAAAAAAGAAATGTATAACATACTGGTATGTGATGATGATAAAGAAATTGTAGAAGCGATAGAAATCTATTTATCGCAGGAAGGGTACCGGATCCTGAAAGCATATGATGGAGAAGAAGTGCTGAAGGTAATGAAAAGTGAAAAAGTAGATCTTTTGATCATAGATGTAATGATGCCAAAGCTGGACGGAATAAGAACCACATTAAAGATCAGGGAAAATGAAAATATGCCAATCATCATCTTATCTGCAAAATCAGAAGACGCAGATAAGATACTGGGGTTAAATGTGGGTGCAGATGATTATGTTACGAAGCCGTTCAACCCATTAGAGCTGACTGCAAGAGTGAAGTCCCAGTTAAGACGCTATACACAGCTTGGAAGTTCTGTGACACAGGAAAATCAGGCAATCTATACGGTTGGCGGACTGATGATTAACGATGACCAGAAGGAAGTGACTGTAGACGGCGAGCCGGTGAAGCTGACACCGATAGAATATAATATCCTGTTACTGCTGATGAAGAATCAGGGAAAGGTATTTTCCATTGATCAGATATATGAAAATATCTGGAACGAGGATGCAATCGGGGTGGATAATACGGTGGCAGTACATATCCGTCATATCAGGGAAAAGATAGAAATCAATCCAAAAGAGCCGCGCTATCTGAAAGTGGTATGGGGCGTTGGCTATAAGATTGAAAAAATGTAAGAAAAGTTCTGACAGTAGAAAGGAGACACGATGAAATACAAGTGGTACCGTACTTGGCCGGCGAAGGTCATTTTAGTGATAGCGGCGCATATCCTTGCCATACTGATAGCAATCTGCTGCTTATGGGTGAGCCGTTACCCAATTCTGACACAGGAACTATTTGCACTTGATTCGGCAAAAGTATATGAGAACTCAGATAGTTTCTCAAAAGAAGTAGAGCTGGCGAATGAAAATGTGCTCGAAGAAGTCCGATATCTGAGTCTGTATGGGAAAAATGGAACATACGATGCGGATAAAGTCGTAGATGTGCCGGGTTATGTAGATAATGGAACGATATCGGGAAAAGATACAAGCGGATTATCCTACCGGCTGAATGATCTCTATGAATGGGGAAAACTGATCTCAACCACGGATGATTACGACTCGGAATTACAGAAACTTAAGAATAAAGACGGGATTATCGTATGCAAGCGTTCACAGGGAACGTATCACTATTATAAATATCAGGAATTCAAAGCTATGATTGACCGGGGAGAGTTATCATTTGTTGTAACCGGTGATAGTTCCGCAGATGAAATACTGGCAGAATTAAAGCAGGGTAAATATGATGAAGAAGGCGGAAGCAATGAATTAAAATTCCGCGGACTTCAGGATAAGGAAGGAAAAATTGTTTATATTAACTGTTGGAATTATGATGGTGTAAGACTCCTTGGTGAATATAAGACGGCAAGCGGGCAGACCGTTCTTGAGCTTGTGAATAATTCAGAACAATGGAACGGCAAGTTAAATGAAGTATACGAAAAGATCGAAAGCGCAGTCGGAAATATATATTACGATATTGATTCGCATATGGTGAATCAGGATACCTATAAAGAAGGAAATACGAATCTTACATATATGTATATAGACCTGGATAAAAATGTCGTGTATACGAACAAGAAAGCATACAGTAATTTTGCTGATTATGCGGAAAATCTAAAAGCACTCAAAAAATCCGGAAAATATATGATTATACATCCCCAGCTTTCGGGTTATGAAAGTAATATTAAAAAGATAAATAAAGAAGATTCCCAGGCGCAGGAGTGGAAATCATCGATGCCTTATTATGTGGATGCCAAGAATTATATCTATGCGGCAGCAGTAGATACATCCTATCCGGTAAAGGATAATTTTTATGAACAGAATCATATATTTGCAAAATACGGTACAAAGACAAAGATGATAGGAATCCTTGGAGTGGGAGCTCTGGCTGCGTACTTTGCAGTTCTTATCATGCTGACGATCGGTGCCGGAAAAGTTCCGGAAAATGAAGAAATCCATATGAACGGATTCGATCGTATGAAGACAGAGCTGGCAGCGCTGCTTGTAATTATGATATGGGCGGTACCGGCGGTTCTGGGTACCAGATTTGACTTTCTGACAGAGACGGATACCGATAGATTAAGATTTATGGTACCGGCAGTGAATAATAGCACGCAGTATCTACCGGAATTGTTGGCGGGATGTCTGCTGGCGGCCTTTACCTGTGCGATGTTTCTGTGGGGATATCTGAGCCTGGTACGGCGGATAAAGGCCAAAACTGTATGGAAGAACAGCATTCTCAGATGGGGCCTGGTATTTCTGAGAGATATATACAGAAATATACGTTTCCTGTGGAAGACAATTATAGGATTTGCGGTGTTTTTTATATTACACTGGAGCTGTTATCTGTTCATATACTGGGCTGTAAATGATACCCTTTTGCCTGCAAATCCAATGACAGTACTTCTCTTTGGTCTGGATGTGGCAGTGTTCATCTATCTGGTAGAACGGGCAAAAGGAATCGGGCAGATCAAGACTGGAATTGACAGGATTGCCGGAGGTGAAGTTGATTATCAGATACCGATACAGGGGTTGAAAGAAGAACAGCTTGAGATGGCAGAACAGATTAATTCAATCGGGGAAGGTCTGGATACGGCGCTGGCAAAGAACATGAAAAGTGAACGTCTGAAGACAGATCTGATCACAAATGTATCGCATGATATTAAGACACCGCTTACATCGATCATAAATTATGTAGATCTGTTAAAACAGGAGAATTTTGAAGATCCGAAGATTCAAAGATATATAGAAGTACTGGAGCAGAAATCACAGCGCCTTAAGACATTGACAGAAGATGTAGTGGAAGCTTCAAAAGTAAGCTCCGGAAATATCACACTGGAATTCATGAACATTAATCTGGTGGAAATGATCCAGCAGACGAGTGGGGAATTTGCGGAAAAATTCATGGCAAGAGAGCTTAAAGAGGTACTGAATCTTCCAAAGGAAGAAGTTATAATCCAGGCGGACGGAAGGAGACTCTGGAGAGTACTGTCCAATATTTATAATAATGCGGCAAAGTATGCAATGAAAGGAACCCGTGTGTATGCGGATCTCTGGAAAGAAAACGGAAAAGCATATTTCAGTCTGAAAAATATATCAGAACAGCCGCTGAATATCCCGGCAGACGAACTGACAGAGCGTTTTATCAGAGGGGATGTATCAAGAAGCACAGAAGGAAGCGGTCTTGGACTTTCTATTGCGCAGTCTCTGACAGAGATGCAGGGAGGAAAATTCGAGCTGTATCTGGATGGAGATCTATTCAAAGTGACAATTACATTTCCAAGTGAAGTCTAAAAGGGGACGGGGGATTTTAAAAAAAACTCCGTCCCTAATTGCATTTACCCCCGTCCCTTTTTAAAAAACCTCCGTCCCCACTGTGATAATTTGCAATTGTTTATATTCCTGAAAAAACCCCGCATTTATTGGTAAAAATGACGAATACTCCACTTGCGCTCTTGTCTAAAAAACATTACAATATAGTATTATGGATGAATTAAGAAAATTATTACAGGAAAATCTAAATATAGACTTTATTTCTGCAACATTAAGTAATCCAAGGAATAAAGATGCAATACAAAAAGTAAAAGTAAGACCCATTTTAAAGAAGGATACACTGCTTTTTCAGTTAGAATCTTTTCAAAATAACCAGGCATTTCATGAAAATATGGAGGTAGAAAAAGCCTGTGAAAAACTGCTGGAACATATGGAAAATATGAAACAGATGCAGCTTGATACACAAGGATGCAGTTACAGTGTTCTGATAAGTAAAAAAGGGAAAGTTACGATAAAAAACAAACTAAAAAAAGGTGATAGAAAAAAGATCAATATGAGTCATGACAGAAAGAAAAAATATGTGCTGGAGGAAGGAATTCCGGTACCATTTCTGCAGGATCTCGGAGTTATGACACAGGAAGGAAAGATCGTGCATGCCAAATTCGACAAATTCCGTCAGATCAACCGTTTTCTTGAGTTTATCGAAGACATTCTGCCGGAACTTGATAAGGACAGAGAGCTTACGATCCTGGACTTTGGATGTGGGAAATCTTACCTGACATTTGCCATGTATTATTATCTGCATGAACTAAAATCATATGACATAAGAATTATAGGTCTGGATCTGAAAAAAGACGTCATCCGTCACTGCAATGAATTAAGTGAAAAATATGGATATGAGAAGTTAAAGTTCTTAGAAGGAGACATCGCAGACTATACAGGTGTGAATAAAGTAGACATGGTGGTGACATTGCATGCCTGCGATACCGCCACGGATTATGCGCTGGCAAAAGCTGTTGGATGGGATGCAAAGGTAATCTTATCTGTGCCATGCTGCCAGCATGAACTGAACCGGCAGATTAAAAATGAAGTACTGGAACCAATATTAAAGTACGGTCTCTTAAAAGAACGTATGGCGGCCCTGATCACAGACGGGTTAAGGGCAGAATATCTGGAACGGGAAGGATATACGGCGCAGATTCTGAAATTCATAGATATGGAGCATACGCCAAAGAATATCCTGATCCGGGCAGTGAAAAATAAAAAGAAAAAGGGACAAGGAGACGATGCGATCCGCAGATGTGAAGCGGCACTTAGAGTGACACCGACTTTGGGCAGACTGCTGGATGGCTATGCAGTAGAAGAAAAGCCGGATGAAGATTAATAAAGAGGGAGTATAGATGACATTAAAAAAACGTTTGAAAAATGCAGGAATTTTAGTTGTGGTGTTTATCATCGCAGTATTTATATTCAGCTATTTGACGAATAAAGGAAATGACAATATGACAGCTGATATGGGGGCTGCAACATTTCCACAGATTTCGTTTTCGTATGGAGGATTTAACATTAATACATTATCAGGATATGCAAAACGTATGGATGTATCTTCTATGCATGACACGATCACACCGGTTTCAGACCAGAAGCTGGATGTAAAAGTAGAATCGTTCGGCAATAAATTTACGGGAGGAAGTTATAAGGTATATTCGCTGGATGGAACAAGCGAGATAGCGAGCCAGAAGATCCAGAAGATAGGAAGAGAGTTCGAACTTGATCTGAGCGGTGAAAATGTAATGGATGAAGAACGGGTTCTTGAAATCCGCCTGAACCGAAAAGGAGCAGATCCGGTCTATTATTATACAAGAATTGCAGACGGACAAAGTGCGAATGCTGCAGAATGTCTGAATTATATCAGTAACTATCACGAGAATGCACTTGGAAAAGTGGAAAATGCCGGAGTTGGCGCGGCACTGGAACCAACAGAAGATGCGGACAACACGACATTTCAGCATGTGACGATTAATTCCGATTATGAACATGTGACATGGGGAAGCCTGAAACCGCAGGTGGAAAACGGGGAACGTTGGAATATTAAAGAAATGAACAGTACCTGTATTTCCGTACAGCTTCAGTACAGAGTCAGATGTACAGGGGAAGAAAATGAAACAGACCGCTATGCAGTGAAAGAGTTCTTCCGCGTACGTTACATTGCAGATGCACAGAAAGCTTATCTGCTGGATTACGACCGGACCATGGATCAGATCTTTGATGCATCTCAAAAGGTGCTGAATGAAAAAGGAGTCATTCTTGGAATTGCATCATCAGATCTTCCGTATCTGGTGAACAAGGATGGATCCATTGTGACATTTGTAGAGGCCAATGAACTCTGGTGCTACAATAAAGACTCGGATGAGTTATCCATGGTATTCGGGTTTGCGGATTCGGAGAACACGGATGTGAGAAATCTGGTGGCAAATCATAAGATCAAACTTTTGAGTATAGATGCAAAGGGAAATACAAGCTTTATGGTATCTGGTTATATGAACCGGGGTGAACATGAGGGAGAAGTAGGGGTTGCAGTTTATTACTTCGATATTGAGAAGAACTCAGTAGAAGAGAAGGTATTTATCTCAACGAATAAATCCTATGCCAATGCGATAAACGAACTGGGAGAAATGTCTTATTATGATGCAGGTACAGATATGTTATATACCATGGTTGATGGAACATTATATCAGTATGATGTAGAGCAGGATGAAAAATCGGTACTTGTAAGAGGTCTGGATGTACAGCAGTATGTGGTCTCAAAAGATGGCAGTATGATTGCATATCAGGCGAATGGAGAAGTTGGAACAGCAACGAGAATTGTCATTCTGAATGTTGATACAGGAAAGAAGCAAACCGTTCAGTGTGGAGCAGGAGAATGCATACGTCCACTTGGATTCATCCGCGGTGATTTTGTATATGGTACGGCAAAGACCGATGATCTTGGCAAGACTGTATCTGGAGAGACGACCGTTCCAATGTACAAGCTGGAGATCCGAAGTAAAAAAGGAAAAGTGATCAAAGAGTATCAAAGAGATGGGATTTATATTTTAAATGCATCATTTGAAGAAGATATGATCACGCTGGAGCGTGCAGTAAAGGAAAATGATACTTATACCGGAACACTGCCGGATTATATCACCAACAATGCACAGAAGAATGAAAGTAATATTACGCTTGAGACATATGCTACAGAACTTAAGGGAACACAGGTAAGACTGACATATGATGATGGAATCTCAGATAAGGAACCAAAAGTGCTGAATCCAAAGCAGGTATTATTTGAAACTCCGCAGACTATTACATTTTCAGATAAAGAAGCACCGGAAAAATATTATGTCTACGGACATGGAGAGATGCAAGGTGTATATACCAAAGCGGGAGATGCCATCAAGAAGGCGAATGATTATAACGGAGTCGTGACAGATTCATCCCAGAATTATGTATGGGAGAGAGGAAACCGTAATCTGCAATATTCGATCAAGGATAAAGATGATCAGATCAATGCAATCAAAGAGCGGCTAAGGAACCAGGAAAAACCAATCGATATCATCAGGGAAGTCAGTGACGGAAAGGCGTATGACCTGACCGGCTGTACGACAGAAGAGATTCTCTATATTATCAACCAGGGCCGTCCGGTCATCGCAATGACAGATGCGCAGAATGCAGTGATACTGGTCGGATACACCGAGACAAGTGTGATTTATGAAAATCTGAACGAAGATGTTAAACACAGTATGCCATATGAACAGATGGATCAGACGACACAGGGAAGCGGTAATACGTATATCGGATAAGTAATGCAAATGTTGTGTTCGAAAGAAATGTTCGGTAGAAATCCTGGCAGATGTACGCAATAGCAGTGAGATATATTTTATCTTCATCTGGTTGATGCAGCTGGGAATAAAAAAATAAAAAGGGAGTTTTGCTTTATAACTGAAATTCAGTTGTTTTGCAAGACTCCTTTCTTTTTTGAATACAAAAAGGAACTGCCACTGACAGTTCCCTTGTATTTTATACAGCACGGAATAATGTATGCTGATATTTTTTCAACGCCCCATATACGATCAGTCCAAGAACAGTGCAGGAAATGACCTCGCCAATACCAACCGTCAGCATCATGAACGGAATCGGAAGTGTCACCCCATATCCGTAACGAAGCACGAATGGAACAATGACAATATTGGAAATGATCGGTGGAAGTGTTGCGGTAACCGGCTTCTGCTCGCGCAGTTTCCATGTAAAAAATGCTCCGATCAATGTAGCAATACTACCAAATACAATATCTGGAAGAATCGCACCGCCCAGAATATTACCAATCAGACATCCGACGAAAAGCCCCGGAATAGCAGCGGGTGTAAATATTGGTAAAATCGTGAGTGCCTCGGAGATACGAACCTGTACTTCTCCAAAAGAAAATGGTGCAAAGATGTAAGTCAGCACCACATAGATAGCAGCGATCATGGCTGCCTGGGTCATGAAACTAAGATTTTTGTTTTTCATTTTTCAATACTCCTTTAGTTTTGTTTTACGTGTGGAAGGTCACGAACACACGCGCCGTAGCGGATAGGAAAGATATCCGGTGGATGTCATTTCTATCATTCTCTTTACGCCGGGAATCGGCGAAACCCTTGTAAGACCTTGATTTTTTCGGGTTTTGTAACGGGTGATAGTATAGCATGGAAAAGAAAGAAAAGCAAGAAAAGCAAGGCAATAAAACATCAAAACCCCCAGAGTGGCAACTCTGGGGGGTCTATTCCCTTTTTGTTGGAGGGCTTAAGTTTAATATAAGTAAATATATTTCGGAATCCCATTTTCATAAATGGTATTCATCTCACCCTGAATCAACGGAGTCAGGTAATCGATCATCTTCTGAGTCACATCATTTCCTGCATCATTGATATAATCCGCAGGTACACTCTTGATCGCGTTGGCGATATCGCATACCGGAAGAGCTTTGAATTCTGTTACATATGGAGCATCGGAAGTACGGATTACAGCAGCCATCATACCGGTAGCACCTTCAAGAGCATACTGGCATGCAGACTTTCCAAGCATTCTGGACTCCTGGATATCCGTTGCGCTTGCGAGATGTGCGGCACAGCGTTGCATCAGGTTAAGTTCAATGGAGCGGACCTTGCATCCGATCTCATTTCTGACAGCATCTTCGAGTACTTTTGCGGCACCGGCAATATAGCTGTGGCCAAAAGAATCGACAGCAGAGCTCTGTACTTCCTCGGAAATGTAGCGGCCGTCTTTGTTCTTTACACCTTCGCTGACAGCGATGATAACAGCATCCTGTTCTTCAAGCTTTGCTTTAACATCCTGAAGGAACCCATCAATACTAAATGGTACTTCGCAAAGATAGATAAAATCAGGACCTTTTGCCCCATTTGCACGGGCAAGACAGGAAGCGGCAGTGAGCCATCCGGCGTCACGTCCCATAACTTCAACAATCGTTACAGCCTTTGTAGCATACACGTGGCAGTCACGTTCCAGCTCGGCAAATGTAGTTCCGATATATTTTGCGGCAGAACCAAAGCCGGGGCAGTGATCTGTTCCGCACAGGTCGTTATCGATTGTCTTCGGTGCACCGACAACTGTGATGTCAGAGATACCTTTATCGTTCAGATATTTGGAAAGTTTATCTACGGTATCCATGGAATCATTACCACCGATGTAGATAAAGCAGTCGATATTGTGTTTGCGCAGAACAGAGATGATGGTCTCGTATTCATCTGCGCATACAGCTGGATCTTTTAATTTAACGCGGCAGGATCCAAGTGCCGAAGCAGGGGTCTGACAAAGAAGATCCAGATCAGATACATTGTGGATCTTAGTCTTCAAATCAACCAGATTTTCATTTAATACACCCTGGATTCCATTGATGGAACCATAAATCTTGTCTACAGATGGACTGGAAAGCGCGTTTTCGATCACGCCGGCAAGAGTAGCGTTGATTGCTGATGTTGGTCCTCCGGATTGTGCGACTAATAAATTCTTCATATAGTGATCTCCTAACTTTTTATTAATATTCTTTCATGATAAATTGAATAAATATAGTATAACATAAATCAGAACGATATGGTATAATAGAAATATATGTGAGTTTGTAAAAAGGAGAATAGTTGGTATGGATTTAACAACAATCAGAGAATTGTATAAAAATAGTGAAGCTTATATAGATCAGAAGGTAACAATCGGAGGCTGGGTGAGAAGTATCCGTGGATCTAAAGCATTTGGATTTATCGTAGTGAATGACGGAACATTCTTTGAGCCGTTACAGGTTGTATATCATGATAAGATGGACAACTTTGCAGAGATCTCAAAACTGAATGTAGGAGCAGCAGTGATCGTAACAGGTACACTGGTTGCAACACCACAGGCAAAACAGCCATTTGAGATTCAGGCAGATACAGTAGAAGTAGAGGGAGCTTCTGCACCGGATTATCCGCTTCAGAAAAAGCGCCACAGCTTCGAATACTTAAGAACAATCGCACACTTAAGACCTAGAACCAATACATTCCAGGCAGTATTCCGCGTACGTTCCCTGACAGCATATGCGATTCATAAGTTCTTCCAGGAGAGAGGATTCGTATATGTGCATACACCATTGATCACAGGAAGTGACTGTGAGGGTGCAGGAGAGATGTTCCAGGTAACAACCATGGATCTGAATAATGTGCCGAAGAACGAAGACGGAAGCGTAGATTACTCCAAAGACTTCTTCGGAAAAGAGACAAGTCTTACTGTAAGTGGACAGTTAAACGGAGAGACATATGCACAGGCATTCCGTAACATTTACACATTCGGACCAACATTCCGTGCTGAGAACTCTAACACAACACGTCATGCAGCAGAGTTCTGGATGATCGAGCCTGAGATGGCATTCGCAGACCTGGACGATGATATGTATGTTGCAGAAGCAATGTTAAAATATGTCATCAACTACGTACTGGAAAATGCACCGGAAGAGATGAACTTCTTCAATTCGTTTGTAGACAAAGGACTTCTGGAGAGACTGCACAATGTAGTATCTTCTGATTTCGCAAGAGTGACATACACAGAAGCAGTAGAACTTCTGGAAAAACATAACGATAAATTCGAATACAAAGTAACATGGGGAACAGATCTTCAGACAGAGCACGAAAGATACCTGACAGAAGAAGTGTTCAAACGCCCTGTATTCGTAACAGACTATCCAAAGGAAATCAAAGCATTCTACATGAAGCTTAACGAAGACGGCAAGACAGTAGCAGCAGTAGACTGTCTGGTACCTGGAATCGGTGAGATCATCGGAGGAAGCCAGAGAGAGGACGATTACGACAAGCTGAAAGCAAGAATGGATGAGCTTGGACTGAAAGAAGAAGATTACAAGTTCTATATGGATCTTCGTAAATATGGTTCTACAAGACATGCCGGATTCGGACTTGGATTCGAAAGATGTGTAATGTATCTGACTGGAATGGGTAATATCCGTGACGTAATTCCATTCCCAAGAACAGTAAATAACTGCGAACTGTAATAATAAGTTATAAAAGGCATAAAAGGGGACGGGGGATTTTTAAAAATCCCCCGTCCCCATATAGACTGGAGGACAGTATGAATATATTAGTAGTAGATGATGAAAAAGAGATTGCTGATGTAGTAGAACTTTATCTTCAGAATGATCAGTATAAAGTGTACAAGTTTTATAATGGACAGGACGCATTGGACTGTATATACAGCACCAAGATCGATCTTGCTATTTTAGATATCATGCTTCCAGATATTGATGGTTTTCAGATTTTAAAACAGATCCGGCAGAAGTATACATTTCCGGTAATCATGCTGACAGCGAAGACGGAATATATGGATAAGATCACGGGTCTGACACTTGGGGCGGACGATTATATTCCAAAACCGTTCAATCCACTGGAGCTGGTAGCGCGTGTGAAGGCCCAGCTCAGAAGATACACCCAGTATAACGAGGGAACCAGGGAGGAAGGAGAAGTAATTGATTTTGGAGGATTGCTTCTTAACAGGAACTCTCATGAGTGTGTATACAATGAAGTCCCGCTTACATTGACGCCGATAGAATTTGACATTTTATGGCTTCTGTGTGAGAACAGGGGAAAAGTGATCAGCTCGGAAGAGCTGTTCGAAAAGGTATGGCATGAAAAATATTATAAGAACAGTAACAACACAGTAATGGTGCATATCCGTCATCTGCGTGAGAAGATGAGCGCACCAACAGGCAAGTCTGATTTTATCAAGACGGTGTGGGGAGTTGGATATAAGGTTGAAGAATAATTATCGGAAATTAAAGTTCAGTCTTCTTTTGCAGACCGTATTAGTAACGGCACTGACGGTTCTGGTAGGTGGAATCCTGCTGAAATTCGTCATCGATGGAATCTATAATGACAGCTTTGCCAGGATCTTTGTTGAAGTTCTGGTGTTCTTCAATATAAAGGAGGAGACGGCGGTCAGATTATACTGGCAATTGATCGGGGATAACAAGACCTTTTATATGGTTATTGGTTATCTGATGCTTTTTGCGCTGTTTTTTTATGTGGCACTGTCTAAGATGACAAAATATCTGGACCAGATCGATCATGGAATCGAAAATATCATATCCGAATCGACAGAACCGATCCATCTGATCACAGAATTAAAACCGATTGAGATCCGTCTAAATGAGATCAAAGCCACATTAAAACGGCAGGAGCTGGAAGCGGTAGAGGGTGAAAAAAAGAAGAATGACCTGGTTTTATTCCTTGCGCATGATCTTAAGACGCCACTGACTTCTATTGTGGCATATCTGACGATGTTAGAAGATCATCCGGATATGCCGGAAGAAGAGCGGATGAATTATACCCATATCGCGCTGGAAAAGTCGATAAGACTTGGAGAGCTCATTAATGAATTCTTTGATATTACCAGGTATAATCTGCAGAATATAGAACTGGAGCCGGTGGAAATAGACCTTACAATGATGTTGGAACAGCTGGCAGATGAATTATACGGAGTTTTACAGGAGAAAAAGCTAAGCTGCGAGGTAGATGTAGAAGAAGATCTGCAGATCTATGGCGACCCGGACAAGCTGGCAAGAGTATTTGACAATATATTAAGAAATGCAATTGCGTACTGTTATGAAAATACAGTGATCCGGATTGAAGCAAGGATGAAAAATGATGAGATAGAGATTGTATTTACCAATGCAGGGGATAAGATACCTGGAGATATGCTGCAGACAATTTTTGAAAAATTCTACCGGGTGGATGGTTCACGTTCTACCGGAACCGGAGGTGCGGGACTTGGACTTGCAATCGCAAAGCAGATTGCAGAATTACATGGAGGCAGGATCATGGCCAGAAGTGATGATAACCGTACCCAGTTTATTGTGACACTGCCATCGAAAGAAAAGACGGAGAAAAAGGAAGGAACAACGGATGAAGTTCATACACATCGCAGACTTACATTTAGGGGCAAAACCGGACGCCGGAAGCGCGTATAGTGCCGGAAGAGAAAGAGAGATCTGGGACAGCTTCCGGGATATTATAGATATCTGTAATCAGAAAAAGATGGATCTTCTTCTGATCGCGGGAGATATATTCCACAGACAGCCGCTGCTTCGGGAATTAAAAGAGATGAACTCCGTACTGGATATGCTGGAGCAGACAGAAGTAGTGATGATTGCAGGTAACCATGACTATATCAAGAAGAATTCATATTACAGAACATTTTCATGGTCGCCACATGTGCACATGATAAAAAATGAAAATATGACTTGTGTAGAACTTGGAAATATCCAGACAGCCGTATATGGATGCAGCTATTACAGTAAGGAAATTATGGATCCGGTATATGATTCTGCGCGTCCGGAACACAGACAGAAATATGAGATTTTGCTGGCTCATGGTGGGGATGACAGGCATATTCCGATGAAAGTGAACCAGATACAGTCGCTTGGTTATGATTATGTTGCCATGGGACACATTCACAAACCACAGGAATTAGTGGAAAACCACATGGCATATGCGGGAGCTTTGGAGCCGATCGATATCAATGATACCGGGACACATGGGTATATAGAAGGCAGAATCAGTGAAAAAGGCTGTCAGATCCGTTTTGTCTGTCACGCGTCCAGAGAATATATTCACAAAGACGTGCAGGTGCACAGAGCAATGACCGGACATAATCTGAAGCAGGAACTGGTGCGGATGATTGAGGAAAATGGCAGACAAAACATGTACAAGATCACATTGACAGGATTCAGGGATCCGGATATCTGGTATGATCTGGGGCAGATGGATCCATGTGGAAATGTAGTAGAGATTGTGGATCATACAAAACCGGCATATGATTTTGAAAAGCTAAGTAATGAAAATAAAGGGAATATTCTTGGACAGTACATCGAAAGCCTGAAAGGATATCCGCAGGACAGTATCGAGTACCAGGCACTGTGTGAAGGCGTACAGGCATTGATGGAGACAAGAAGAGGCTAGACATGCAGATTCGTGAATTGATATTAAAAAATTATGGAAAATTTCATAACCGTCAGATAGAACTGGAAGACGGGATCAATCTGATCTACGGGGAAAATGAATCGGGAAAATCGACGATCCATACGTTCATTAAGGGTATGCTCTTTGGCATGGAAAGAGGACGCGGGAGAGCGGCGGTCAATGATACATACAGTACCTATGAGCCATGGGAGAATTCGAATTATTATGCGGGCGTACTCCAGTTTTCCAGTGGGGGAAAAACGTTCCGCATAGAGCGTAATTTTGATAAATATTCCAAAAAGGCAGAGCTTATCTGCGAAGAAGACGGAGAAGTTTTGTCTGTTGAGGATGGAGATCTTGAGATGCTGCTTGGCGGAATGGATGCAGACTGTTATGATAACACGGTATCTATGAGCCAGAGAAATGCTGAGATGGGTGCAGGAATTGCTGCAGAATTAAAGAATTATGCAACCAACTATTATACATCTGGCAATGGAGAGATCAACTTAAGCGGTGCATTAGAACAGCTGAATAACAGAAAGAAAGTGCTGGAGCAGGAAATACGAAAAGACCTGCAGGAAAAACGACAAAAAAGAGAGCAGCTGGAGCAGGAAGTTTCATTTGTATGGAGAGATGTACATCATCTGGAAGAGGAACTTGAGACGATAGAAGAAGAACTTGCATACCGTACAGAAAAAGAACGGAAACGCAGGCAGGAAGAAGAAAGCGCAAAAGGCTTCATGGATGAGATCAGACCTGAAAAATGGAGAATTCATCCGATGGAGATTCTGGTATTTGTGCTGGTGATTATAATAGCAGTTATCCTGTTTTCAAAACCGTGGAATTATCTGATTGCGATCATCCTGTTTCTGGCAAGCGGAACGTATATATGGAACCGTATGAAAGTCGGAAAGAAACAGGTAAAGACCGAGCCGGAGATCATACTGGAAGAGATTACACCGGAAGAAGAGAAGATACCGCTTGAAAAGCTACGCTGGGAAAGAGCACACATTGCATCAGAATTAAAAGAAAAACAGGTTGCATACGAGAACCTTGGTGAGCAGCTTGCAGAGCTTGATGAAGTCAGTGTACGATCCAGGGAATGTGAGATAAAAAGGCAGGCAGTACAGATGGCAGCAGAGCATCTGGAAGCATTGTCAGAAGAGATGCAGGGATATCTGAAAAGAGATCTGAATGAGAAAGCATCGGCGATCCTGTGTGAAATAACAGATGGAAAATATCAGAAAATCGTGGCAGATGAGCAGCTGCATATAGCGGTTCTGACAAGGGAAAAGAGAATGGAACTTCATCAGGTGAGCAGGGGAACTGTAGAGCAGATTTATCTGGCGCTTAGAATGGCGGTAGGAGAACTTTTGTGTGAAGAGGAGATGCCTGTAATTCTGGATGATACATTTGCCTATTATGATGAGAACAGAATGGAACAGACGCTTAGATGGCTGAAGAATCACAAAAAACAGGTATTGCTCTTTACCTGTCAGACAAGAGAAGAACAAGTATTAAAAAAATCTGGAATTACTTATCACAAGGTTGAATTATAATATGGGTGAAAAGTCAGGAAATACATGTTCAAACACCGTGTAAAATGGAACCATAATTTTTACAGAAAGTAAATGAAAAAGCTTAAAAATAATAATAGAAATGCTGTCGTAAGAAAATACGACAGCATTTTTCTGACATACTCTGTCCGAGAAGAGGGACGGTATAGTTTTTAAATCTCTTCCCCGTTTTTATACTTATCTACTACGTTCTGAATTCTTTCAATTGGATTCAGGATACTGCTGATAGATCCGTCATGATTCAGAGTATCGATAACGAGTGCGATATATTTACTCATATCACAGTTAATGTAGTAAGGACGTTCCAGAAGTTCTGGTGTCTGATAGATCAGGTTGGTTGTCAGAACGGCATCCAGGATACCTTCTTCATAAGCCTGATCGAATTTTTCAAGTCCGTTTGTGAACAGACCAAATGTAGCAGCACAGAAGATACGTCTTGCTTTGCGCTGTTTTAACTGACGTGCAACGTCTAACATACTGTCACCGGAAGAAATCATGTCATCAAGGATGATCACATCTTTTCCTTCAACAGAAGATCCAAGGAATTCATGAGCAACAATCGGGTTACGTCCGTCTACAACTCTTGAGAAGTCACGACGTTTGTAGAACATACCCATATCAAGGTTCAGTACGTTTGCAAGGTAGATTGCACGTCCTGTAGCACCTTCGTCAGGGCTGATTGCCATCATGTGGTCGCTGTCGATCTGAAGGTCTTTAAAAGTACGGAGAAGACCTTTGATAAACTGGTAAGTTGGGCGGATTGTTTCAAATCCACTTAAAGGAATTGCATTCTGTACACGCGGATCGTGTGCATCGAAAGTAATGATATTGTCAACACCCATGCGGACAAGTTCCTGCAGGGCAAGTGCGCAGTCCAGGGATTCTCGGCTGCTTCTCTTGTGCTGACGGCTTTCGTATAAGAATGGCATAATGACGTTGATACGACGTCCTTTTCCACCGACTGCTGCAATAATACGTTTTAAGTTCTGATAATGATCGTCAGGAGACATGTGGTTCACATTTCCTGTCAGGGAATAGGTCAGGCTGTAGTTACATACATCGACCATCAGGTAAAGGTCTTTACCACGAACAGATTCATTGATGATACCTTTGGCTTCACCTGAACCAAAACGTGGAACCTTTGCATCGATTAAGTAAGTATCCTTCTCATAGCCTGTGAAAGCGACATCATCCTTGTGAATGTGTCCATCTTCTTTTCTCCATTTTACGAGATAGTCATTTACTTTAGCTCCCATCTCTGTGCAACCATCAAGAGCGATAATTCCAAGAGCTCCTACTGGTATGTTTTCAAGATTACGATCGTTACGGCGTAACATCATTAGTACCTCCCAGGTTTAATAATTTTTTTTGGATACGGATATCATCACCAGTAATCCGAAGAATCGTATAATTACTGCTAATACGTGAAAACGTCCGTTCCGAGTAGATTGATTTAATATCTTCCAATGCCAGGTTGGTAGATATTATAGTTGATTTTTGCCTTAATATGCGTTCATTCAGACAAATGAACAGCTGTGATATGGTGAACGAATTTGGCAGTTCCGTTCCCAGATCATCAATAATAAGCAGATCACAGTCATAGATATGCTCGAAGACATCTGCATCGGTGTTCTGCTTTTTACCAAATGTGTTCTCAGCAAGGATATCAAAAAGTCCGGCGGCTGTAAAGTATATAACAGAATATGCAGAGTCCATCAGCTCTTTCGCAATACAATGAGAAAGGAAAGTTTTACCTACTCCGGTATCTCCATATAACAGTATGTTATGAAATTCATCAGAAAATGTATTCACGAAGTTATGACAGACCTTTAATGCCGTCTCCATAGATTCCAGAGATGACCGTCCGGTAAGGGGATCAATGTGATTTCTGGAATAGTACGACAGAGAACAGGTAGAAAAGTTCTCTTTGTCAAGGATATCTTTGAGATTGGATTGTGTATACAGGTAATCCACAATCGCTTTTTTGAAACAGTGACATTTTTGTGTACCAATATAGCCGGTGTCTTTACAGTCAGGACACCGGTAGTGCATTTCAAGATAATTGGCAGGAAGACCATGAGCTTTTAATAAAGCCGGTTTCCGGGCAGACAGGCTTTCAATCTCTTCTTTTAATGAAGAAAGAGCATTCTTGTCGCCGTCCAGAAGAAGTCTTGCCTTTTTAACACTTAAAGAGGAGATGGAATGATCCATTTCCTCTAATTCAGGAATGAGAGAGTAAGCCCGCTCATAGCGTTTTCTGAGTTGAAACTCATTATCCAGTTGTTGTTGTTCGTAAGCACGCATTAAATGATCGTACTGGGAATTGGAAAGTGCCATGTTATGGAAACTCCTTCATACCTGAGTATGCAAGAGAAACTGCCGGTGACAGATTCTTTTGCATCCGCATCATCAAATCTGATATGTATACTTTATTGTTGAACCAGGCGGCGTTCCAGATCGTTCATATCATAGGAACGGCCGTCAAAATTATTGAACTTATTGTTGTTCTTAGTGTTCTGCTTTGCAGCAGGAGTAGCTGTCTGTTGCTTTCTGCGTTCTTTTGCGAGTTCTTTCGCACGCTCTCTTTCGCGTCTGTAGTCTGCATCTACAGCATCCACATCCTTTAACTGGCGGACATTTTTTGCCTTCCAGCGCTTCAGTATAGAATCTGTATAGTCAAAGCTTGGCTGATGGATTGCATTCATTGTGCGGTCGCATGCTTCAAGGATTACCTCAAGTGCGAAACCATATTCATCCGTCCACTTGCGGATGTATGCAATCTCAGAAGCAGCAGGACCCCGTCCTTTGATTCCGTATGCATTCAGGACACAATAGCAGTTCTTATTATAAAGAAAAGCACTTGACTTGGCAAGATTCACAGTTGTAATGTTTTCTTCATGCCATGATAAGGCCACCTTATTAATGTAATGGATACTTTTATGTCCGTTTTCTACACAATATTCAATCAGATACTCGATTAATTCGGTAGACATACCAAGTGTGTCATAAAAATAAGTAATCTGGTCAATCTCGGTTGCAGAGAGTGTTTTGCCAAGGTATTGTTCTGCAACAAACAGTAATTCTTTAAAATCCGCACGTTCTTTGCGGCTGCGGTACTGCTGGATATTGGTTGTAGAAGCAGCAGGAGTGTTCTCTGATATTCCGGTATTCTTTATAACGGATCCGGAATGATCGGAAACAGCAGCCTGTGATGCCGTGTAATCAGCTTTTACATCGCGCAGTTCTGAAGACTGGGATATGTCCATATTGTTTTTGGAAGATGGATCATCCGGAGTATCATCCTGATAATCCAGAAGTCCTTCATTTTTCCAGTATCTTAATGCACGCATAATGTCTTTTTCTGTACAGTCAAGAACATCGGCCAGTTCAGATACAGAAAGAGATCCGCCTGACGGGTTCATATGACGGAGAAGAAGCAGATATACTTTCACATATTCTCCGTTAGCCCTGACCATATAGTGGTCGATAAATTCATTATCTAATATGGTAGCATTTGGCTGAATATATTTTGTAAGCTTTAATTCTTTCATAAAATTCCCCGTCCTCTCCGAGCATACTTCTCTTTCATCGTAGACACATTATAGCACCGGGACGGCGGGGACAAAAGAAATTTCTGAGCCAAAATCCGACTTTTTTGTGGATAAAATCATGTGGAAAATGTGGATAACTAACGCTTAAGCAGATTTTCCCCAATGTTTACAACGTCTCCGGCTCCCATAGTTATCAACACATCACCTTTCTGGCAGTGCTCCAGACAGAAGTTTTCAATCGCATCAAAGGTCGGAAAATAGTATGCATCACAACCTTTTTTCTTCAATTCGTCTGCAATCATCTCGGAAGACATACCCAGTGTATCGGTTTCGCGGGCTGCGTAGATATCAGCCAGAATCACATGGTCTGCATGTGTCAGGGCATCTACGAACTCAGGGAATAATGCCTTGGTACGGGTGTAAGTATGTGGCTGGAAGATGCACCATACTTCATTATGTGGATATTCTTTTGCAGCAGTTAAAGTTGCTTTGATTTCTGTCGGATGATGTGCATAATCATCGATGATGGTAAATCCATTTACCGCACCCTTGTATTCAAAACGACGGTCTGTACCATGGAAGGATTTCAGGCCTTCTTTGATCTGTGTAAAAGGAACATCAAGCAGATCAGCAACGGCGATTGCTGATAATGCGTTGGATACATTGTGGTCTCCATTGACAGATAAGGAGATTCGGTCGATGAATTCGCCGGATTTTACAAGGTCAAAAGATGCTTCTCCTTTCTTGTCGTGAAGGATGTTTGTAGCACTGTAATCAAGAGAACTGTCGTTACCGTAGCGGATTACACGGCAGTCAAGATCTGCAGTAATCTCTTCAAGATGAGGAATATTATCGTTGATCACCAGTGTTCCGTCTTTTGGAAGTAATTTCGCAAAACGATGGAAAGAATGGCGGATATCATCCAGATCCTTAAAGAAGTCCAGGTGATCTTCGTCAATATTCAATATAACCCCGATCTTAGGGAAGAAATGCAGGAAGCTATTGGTATATTCACAGGCTTCTGTTACAAAATATTCAGAATCACCGACACGGATATTGCCACCGATTGCTTTTAAGATACCACCGACAGAGATAGTAGGATCAAGATCTGCGGCAAGTAAAATGTGTGAAAGCATAGAGGTTGTTGTTGTCTTTCCGTGTGTACCGGAGATTGCGATCGGGACATCATAGTTGGTCATTAACTGTCCAAGCAGTTCAGCACGGGTCAGCATTGGAAGATTCTGGTTTACAGCTTCGGCGAATTCTTCGTTATCCGGATGGATTGCGGCTGTGTATACAACGACATCAATGCCAGGAATGATGTTCGAAGCTTTCTGGCCGTAGAATACCTTTGCGCCAAGTTTTTCCAGGTGATCTGTCAGGGCAGACTCTTTATTATCTGAACCGGAGATTGTAAATCCTTCTTTTAAAAGGATCTCGGCGAGACCACTCATACTGATACCGCCGATTCCGATAAAATGTACGTGTACAGGTTTTTCAAAATTAATTTTATACATAATAAACCATCCTTTTTGTTAATTTAAATATAGGTAAAAATATAAAATAAGTAAATATCCAGTCATAAAAACTTCATGTTCTTCATATTATTATGATGTAAGTCTTAAAATTTATTTTTCATACTCTCATCATTATTATAAACATTTATCAAAAAAAATCCAAGTCGTAAGTTTTTGTAATAATTTAACAAAAAGTTTGCGAAAATCAAAAGAAAACTGTAAAATTTGTTAGCTACATAGGGAGAAATATGATATAATAAAAAAAGCAAGACTACTGAGAAGGGGTGATGACATGAGAAAGAAAGAAATGATAGCAATGTTGCTGGCAGGAGGACAAGGCAGCAGACTTGGAGTTCTCACAGCAAAAGTTGCAAAGCCAGCCGTTGCATTTGGAGGTAAATATCGCATTATTGACTTCCCGCTCAGCAACTGCATTAATTCTGGAATTGATACAGTCGGAGTATTGACGCAGTATCAGCCACTGAGATTGAACGCACATATCGGAATCGGTATTCCCTGGGATCTTGATCGTAACTACGGAGGAGTAACGGTTCTTCCACCATATGAAAGAAGCGGAAGCAGTGAATGGTATTCGGGTACTGCTAACGCAATTTATCAGAATCTGGATTATATGGAACAGTTTGATCCGGACTACGTACTGATCTTATCAGGTGACCACATTTACAAGATGGATTATGAGGTGATGCTTGAGTATCATAAGGCTAATAATGCAGACGTGACAATCGCAGCGATGCCGGTACCAATGGAAGAAGCCAGCCGTTTTGGAATCGTAATCGCAGACGAAGACGGAAGAATTCAGGAATTCCAGGAAAAACCTGCAGAGCCTAAGAGCAATCTGGCATCTATGGGAATCTACATTTTCTCGTGGAAAGCGTTAAAAGAGGCGCTTGAGACATTAAAGGACGAGCCGGGATGTGACTTTGGAAAACATATTATTCCATATTGTCATAACAAAGGTGAGAGATTATTTGCATATGAATACAATGGATATTGGAAAGATGTAGGAACACTTGGCTCATATTGGGAAGCGAATATGGAGCTTATAGATATCATACCGGAGTTTAATCTTTATGAAGAATTCTGGAAGATCTATACTAACAGTGAGATCCTTCCGCCACAGTATATTTCAGCACAGTCCGTGATCGACAGAAGCATTATCTGTAACGGAGCGGAAGTTTACGGTGAGGTACATAACAGTATCATTGGTTCCGGAGTAATTATCGGTGAGGGAACAGTGGTTCGCGATTCGATCATTATGAAGGATGCAAGAATTGGAAAGAACTGTGTTGTGGACAAGTCTATCATTGCCGAGAGCTGTGAGGTTGGTGACAATGTTACATTTGGTATTGGTAGTGATGTGCCGAATAAGTTAAAACCGGCGATCTACTCATTTGGACTTGTTGCAGTCGGTGAAAAATCTGTGATACCAGGTGGTGTGCAGATTGGAAAGAATACTGCTATCAGTGGTGTGACATCCAAAGATGATTACCCGAATGGAATACTGGAAAGTGGAGAAACATTGATAAAGGCAGGTGAGCGAGTATGAGAGCAGTAGGTATTATTTTAGCAGGTGGTAACAGCAATAAGATGCGTGAACTGACGCATAAAAGAGCAGTGGCAGCGATGCCGATCGCAGGAAGTTACAGAGCCATTGACTTTGCGCTCAGTAACATGTCTAACTCTCATATTCAGAAGGTTGCAGTTCTGACGCAGTATAATGCCCGTTCGTTAAATGAACACCTGAATTCATCCAAATGGTGGGATTTCGGTAGAAAACAGGGTGGATTGTTCGTATTTACGCCAACAATCACAGCAGAAAACGGATACTGGTATCGTGGAACAGCAGATGCGATCTACCAGAATCTGGATTTCTTAAAGAGATGTCATGAACCTTATGTAATCATTACATCAGGTGATGCCGTATATAAGATGGATTATAACAAAGTACTGGAATATCATATTGAGAAAAAAGCAGATATTACAGTCGTTTGCAAAGAACTTGGTCCGAACGAAGATGCGAGCCGCTTTGGAACGATCAAGATGAATGATTCTATGCGTATTGAAGAGTTTGAAGAAAAGCCGATGGTGGCACAGTCACAGATTGTATCGACTGGTATCTATGTAATCAGAAGACGCCAGCTGATCGACCTGATCGAACACTGCGCAGAGGATGACAGACATGATTTTGTGACCGATATTCTGATCAGATATAAGAATCTGAAGAAGATCTACGGTTATAAAATAAAAGACTACTGGAGCAACATATCAACCGTGGATGCTTATTATCAGACAAATATGGATTTCCTGAAACCGGAAGTCCGGAATTACTTCTTCCGTCAGCAGCCAAGTATCTATTCCAAGGTAAGTGACCTGCCGCCGGCAAAATACAATCCGGGCGCGATGGTTAAAAACAGCCTTGTGGCAAGCGGAAGCATTATTAATGGAACAGTTGAGAATTCGATTCTTTTCAAGAAGACATTCGTGGGGAACAATTGTGTCATTAAAAATTCCATCATTTTGAATGATGTCTATCTTGGGGACAATGTATACATTGAAAACTGTATTGTTGAAAGCCGGGATACAATTAGAGCAAATACACGCTATGTTGGTGAAGATGGCGTGAAAGTAGTGGTAGAAAAAAATGAGAGGTATGCACTTTAAGAAAAAAGATCAGTGCAAAGGCTAGAAGAAAGGGGCTAGAAAAACATGCAGATTACAGATGTAAGAGTACGAAAAGTAGCAAAGGAGGGCAAGCTTAAAGCTGTCGTTTCTATTACCATGGATGAGGAATTTGTGGTACATGATATTAAGGTAATTGAAGGAGAGAAAGGTCTTTTCATCGCAATGCCAAGCAAAAAAGCATTAGATGGAGAATATAGAGATATTGCACATCCAATCAATTCAGGAACAAGAGAGCGCATTCAGAATATTATCCTTGAGAAATATGAAGAAGCGTTAGCTGAGGATGCAGCAGAAGCATAGAGTGTATCGAGTGGATATATCGGGGGAACAGAATGAAGCACATAGGGTATATGCGCTGTGAAGAGTTCTCCGTTGTTATATGGTATATGTATCGGCAAAAAAGGAGTGAATCGAGAGGTCAATGTCATTAAGTTAAGATGACATTGATCGAAAGGTTCACTCCTTTTTGGGGTCGGTGTGTCCAACAAAGCCGGACCACATTTTTATACCAAAGTATGCAAGCGAAGCTTCCAGTGGCAGGTTCTCTGTATAAGGAACGATTAGTGTCAGGTACTGTAAAATTCCAGGCTGATATCATAAGTTAGCTGGGAGCAGCATCTAATTGAAAATGCATCGGTTTGTGCGTAACCGGATGCTTAAAATCCAGTTTATAAGCACATAACCGGATTGTCTGCCATCCTTTTGTGTCGGCAAAATCCGGATTGTATTTTGTATCTCCAACAATCGGAGAGCCGATGGAGGAAAGCTGTACACGGATCTGATGGTGGCGGCCGGTATCCAGATGGACTTCCAGCTCTGTGCCATGAAAATCAGTGCTTTTTGAGGCGGTGTCATCCAGTTGCAGGTTAGTGTTCGAAATGCGATTGATTTTAATAGTGTCAGGTGCCGTAAATAACCAATCGCAAATTGGAACGGTATGATAATGAAGTCTTGCAATTTTTGCACCATTTTCTTTTGAAGAGCAGATTCTGGATGTATTCGTTCTTGCGTCTTTTACCATGTAATTTTCTAATGTTCCTTCATCCTGCGCAGGTGCATTTGTAACAAGTGCCCGGTAATATTTCCCGAATCCCTGATTCTGAAGCTGCTTATTGAGATCTTTGGCAGCGGCTGGTGTCTTGGCGAAGACAAGAATACCGGCAACGGGCTGGTCCAGCCTGTGGATGACAACGAGATACGGTTCGACGGAAGATTTGCCGTGTGTACCGGATTTTGCGGAATCAGTTGAATTCTTGGCAAGATGATTCTTGATCAGACTGACCATGTCCGGATAGCGGATGCTTTTGCTCTGGGTAGCGATGCCATGTGGTTTGACGCAGACCAGAATGTGTGGATCTTCATATAATATATTTAAAGTAGCCATATACTTCTCCTTTGTTAAAATCAATGTTATGATGTGAACGTTAAAAGTAAAGTTTGTAATTTACATTATGTTATATTATTAAATCATGGAGAGGAAAAAACTGCAAGAAGTTGGGGAGAAAAGAGAAAATCATATGATGCTGCAATAACTGAAATATGCAATTTTAGCTGCAGAATGCAAATGTTCTGGAAAACGGAAATCGGTTGAGTGGAAAACTTGGATAGAAGTAATCTCTTGACAAAACCTACCTCTTGGATTAAAATAATTGACAATTCAACATTTTTATAATGATTTTATGGTGATGAAGAGAATTAGTATATGCGAAACCAGCCGCAGAGAGGATATCAGATGGTGTGAGATATCTGCTGTTAATCACATAGAACCGGTCTTGGAGCCACTGCATGAAAATGCAGCGTGTCAGCCAGCGTTAATGGCCAATGAAGAGAGCTGCGAAAGGGTCGCAGTTAACTAGGGTGGTACCGCCGAGCTTTTCGGTCCCTTTTTCGGGGAGTCGAAAGGCCCGGCGTTTTTTGTGCCATGCGTTCGAAAGAGGCAGTCACAAGCAGGAACAATGATCAGGCTATGGAACTCCCGGCAAAAAAATAACGTGGAATAAGGATTCCACCAAAATTGAAAAGGAGAAGAGAAACATGGCAAAGGAAAAATTAGTCAAAAACATTACATCTCGTGACAAAGATTTCGCACAGTGGTACACAGACGTTGTACGTGAAGCAAATCTTTGTGATTATTCAAGCGTAAAAGGATGCATGAACTACTTACCGAATGGTTATGCAATCTGGGAACTGATCCAGTCAGATCTGGACAGACGTTTTAAAGAAACAGGAGTTGAAAATGTATATCTGCCAATGCTTGTACCAGAATCATTGCTTGAAAAAGAGGCAGATCACGTAGAAGGATTCGCACCGGAAGTCGCATGGGTAACACACGGTGGAATGGAAAGACTGCAAGAAAGATTATGTGTACGCCCTACATCAGAGACATTATTCTGTGATCTTTGGTCAAAAACAGTAAAATCATACAGAGATCTTCCAAAGGTATGGAACCAGTGGAACTCTGTTCTTCGTTGGGAGAAGACAACAAGACCTTTCCTTCGTTCAAGAGAATTCTTATGGCAGGAAGGCCACACACTTCATGCAACATATGAAGAGGCAGAAGAAAGAACAATCCAGATGTGGGAAGTTTATAAAGACTGCTACAAAGAGACAATGGCTATTCCATTCGTAGCTGGAAGAAAGGCAGAGCATGAGAAATTTGCCGGAGCGGAAGACACATACACGATCGAAGCGCTGATGCACGACGGAAAAGCACTGCAGTCTGCAACAAGCCACTTCTTCGGAAGTGCTTTCCCAGATGCATTTGGAATCAAATATGTAGATAAGAACAACGAACTGCACAGTGCATACGAGACATCATGGGGATGGTCTACAAGAAGTATCGGAGCCCTGATCATGGTTCATGGTGATGATGACGGACTGGTACTGCCGCCACATGTAGCACCGGTTGAATGTAGAATCATTCCAATCGCTCAGCATAAAGAGGGGGTACTTGACAGATCTTACGCACTGCTTGATGAACTGAAAAAAGCAGGATACAGAGTTAAAATTGATGATTCTGATAAGAGTACAGGATGGAAATTCTCTGAGCAGGAGATCCTTGGTATCCCAACACGTATCGAGATCGGACCAAAGGATATTGAGAAGAACCAAGTTGTTGTTGTACGTCGTGATAACCGTGAGAAGATCGTTGTATCTCTTGATGAGATCGCAGTAAAACTCCGCGAGATCTTAGAGCAGGAGCAGCAGGATATGTACAACAGAGCTGAAGAGTTCTTAAACAGCCACATCGATACAGCAACTACAATGGATGAAATGGAAGAGAAGTTCAAAGCTAACCGTGGATTCGTAAAAGCCTGCTGGTGTGGAGATCCGGAGTGCGAAGGTGAAGTAAAATATAAGACAGGCGGAGCTGCTACAAGATGTCTGATCGAAGATGAAGAATTCATTTCCGATAAGTGTATCTGGTGTGGAAAACCTGCAAAACATATGGCTTACTGGGGTAAATCATACTAAGATAATTAAAAAAGGGACGGAGTTTTTTTAAAAAACCTCCGTCCCAAATTAAAAATGCCCTGTCCCTTTTTGAAGGGAGAGGAAAAATAATTTGCCAAGAAAACCAAGGGAAAAGAGCAGTACAGGAATTTATCATGTAACAAACCGTGGTATAAATAAACTTCCTATATTTAATAGCAACCGAGGGAAAACTAGATTTCAGAATCTATTAAAAAAGTATAAAGAAGAATATGATGTGCAAATCTACGCATATTGTATTATGTCGAATCATTTTCATTTACTTATAAAGGCTGATTTGGAAGAATTAGCTTCTTTTATGGCTAAAATCTTAGCTGCTTACGCAATTTATTATAATCAATTTCATCAAAGAAAAGGCTATGTATTCGAAGGAAGATATAAAAGTCAATGTATAGAAACGGAAAGTTATTTTTGGAATTGTCTTCGTTATATACATAGGAATCCAATTAAGGCGAATATATGCAAAACAATAGATGGCTATAAATATAGTAGCATGGGTGAATATTATAAAGAAAAATCTGTAGAAATTATTATAGATGATACTACGATAAAGATGATTAAAGAAAAATTCAATAAGAAAGAATTTTATGAATTTCATAAAGAAGAAACGGATAAATACATGTTATTTATTGATACGCCAGAAGAAGTGTATACGCAACAAAAGACGAAAGCAGAAATTATATTTGAACAAATGCAAAAAGATTTTCAGATGAAAGGAGAAGAAATTTTGGACGATATTAATGTGCGAAATTTGTTAGATAATATTATAAAGCAATGTTTGAATATTTCACTAAAGAAGGCAAAGAAAATAAGAAATGAAATAGGAAACGATAAGAGAAAATAATAATAAGGGACAGGGCATTTTTAATTTGGGACGGAGGTTTTTTAAAAAAACCCCGTCCCCAGGAAAAATATGATATGATAAATATATTGTAGATAAACGGAGGAATTACGGTGAATAATTTTAGTATAGAATTACCAGAAAATGTAAAATTTATCATACATACATTACAGGCACAGGGGTTTGAGGCCTATGCAGTAGGCGGATGTGTTAGAGATTCCATTCTGGGGAGAGTACCGGGAGACTGGGATATTACGACGTCTGCGATGCCGGAAGAGACGAAGAGCTTATTCGACAAAACATTTGATACCGGCATCGAGCATGGAACGATTACAGTACTTCTGAACCATGAAGGATATGAGGTTACCACATATAGAATAGATGGAAAATACGAAGACAGCAGACACCCGAAAGAAGTAACATTTACCAGAAACCTAAAAGAAGACCTGCTAAGAAGAGACTTTACAATCAATGCCATGGCATATAATGAGCGTGACGGGCTTGTAGATATATTTGGCGGAATGGAAGATCTGAAAAAGCATATAATCCGCTGTGTCGGCAATGCGAAAGAAAGATTTTCAGAAGATGCACTCAGGATTTTAAGAGGAGTCAGATTTGCAGCGCAGCTGGGATTTGATCTGGAAGAAGAGACAAAAGAAGGAATGCGCCTTCTTGCGCCGACGCTTGCGAATATCAGTGCAGAGAGAATCCAGGTAGAACTGGTAAAGATGCTGACTTCTGACCGGCCGGAACTGATAAGAACGGCATATGAGCTTGGAATTACGAAGATATTCCTTCCGGAGTTTGACCGAATGATGGAGACGGCACAGGAGACACCGCACCACATGTATACAGTAGGGGAACACACGATCCATGCGATGATGAACGTGCGAAATGATAAGATATTAAGACTGACTATGCTGCTGCATGATATGGGAAAACCGGGTTATAAGACGATGGATGCAGAAGGCGTGGCGCATTTTAAGATGCATGCACTCGGCAGTGAAGAGATTGCAAAAACAGTATTAAAAAGACTGAAATTCGACAATGATACCCTGCATAAAGTGACAAGACTTGTCCTGAATCACGATTACCGCATGCCGGCTAAGGCAAAGAATGTAAGAAGAGCCATGAACCAGATTGGGGAAGATATATTCCCATATTATCTGGAAGTACGAAGAGCAGATGTAATGGCGCAGAGTACTTATCAGAGAGAAGAAAAACTAAAGAATCTGACAGAAGTGGAAGAATTATATGCAGAGATTATAAAAAAAGGGCAGTGTGTATCGTTAAAAGAGCTTGCAGTAACCGGACGGGATCTGATACAGGCAGGAATGAAACCGGGGAAAGAGATTGGGGAAACACTTCAGAAGTTATTGGAAGTCGTAATAGAAAATCCGGAACTGAATGAAAAAGAGTGTCTGCTTGATATCTGGCAAAAAGGCGCAAAAAAACAGTAAGATTCCGTGTAAACAGTAACATTATGGATGCAGTCATGAGTGAAAGAAGCTGCAAATAATAGAGAAAAACCGAATATTCCCATCATCTGGCACATACATTTAAACAGAATATGGAATGTAAAGTGCGGGGAATACAGATGCAGGATTTTGAACAAAAAATATTGGAGCAGTATGATATAGAAGTAAACAGCACCCGCAAAGTCAGGGGTGCTGTTTTGTGTGATACGGATGAAGGCTTGTGCCTTTTAAAACAGGTGAATATATCTGAAAAGCGGTTTCCTGCAATTGGTGAATTGTACGAATATCTCATTGAACAGGGGTATACGCAGATAGATTATCCAGTCCGGAATAAAAACGGGACGTATCTGTCTTCTCTGGAAAGTGGAGAAAAGTATATCCTGAAACGGTGGTTTGCGGCAAGGGAATGTGAAGTAAAAAAGAACGCAGAAGTGTTTGAGGCGTCTGGAAATCTGGCAAAACTACATATTCTTATGCGGCATAAGATGGAAAATGAGCCGGCAGCGGGACCTGAACTGGCAGGAAAATATCAGCGGCATAACCGTGAATTAAAAAAGATCCGTCAGTTTTCCAGAAAGGTTGTCAGAAAGGGAGAATTCGAGCTTGCATTTTTGAAATATTTTGATGCGATGTATGAATGGGCGGAGACGGCACAGGAGGCTCTTCTGGAGTCTGGTTATGAAAAATTATACCGGGATAGTATGGAGCGGTGCAGCATGATACATGGAGAATATAATTATCATAATGTATTATTTCTGCATGGCAAAATAGCAACGACCAATTTTGAAAAATGCAGACGGGATATTCAGATAGAGGATCTGTATTATTTTCTTCGCAAGGTCATGGAAAAAAATGGATGGAAGATAAGAGTCGGTGATGGAATGCTGAATGCCTATTCTGCGATTCTTCCACTTACACAGGAGGAGATGGCATATCTGAAAGTGAGACTGATCTATCCTGAAAAATTCTGGAAAATAGCGAATTCTTACTATAATACGAATAAAGCATGGGTAGCGGTAAAAAATATAGAAAAACTACAGACCGCAGTCAGGCAGGAAGAGGATAAAAAATACTTCTTAAAAGAAGTGTTTGGATTTACCATTTAAAACCTCGGAAAACCTTGAAAATACAAGGAAAACAAAGGATTTACCTTGACATTCTGTACGAAAACAGGTATAACAGTACGTAAAGGCATTTCATATGACGGGTATGAAAGGTAGCTTTACATTAATGAAAGAATGAAATAATTGAATTCTAAACGTAAACAAGAGGAGGAATATATCCATGAACAAAACAGAACTGATCGCAGCAATTGCTGACCAGGCAGAGTTATCTAAAAAAGATTCTGAGAAAGCTTTAAAAGCATTCATCGATGTTGTAACAGACGAACTGAAGAAAGAGCACAAAGTACAGGTTGTTGGATTTGGTACTTTTGAAGTAAGTAAGAGAGCTGAGAGAGAAGGAAGAAATCCTCAGACAGGCGAGACAATGAAGATCGCTGCTTGCAACGCACCAAAATTCAAAGCTGGTAAAGCTTTAAAGGATGCTATCAACGAGTAGTATTTTATAGATGATTATACCGGAGAGTGTCTGTACGCTCTCCGTTTTTTTTATCAAGTATGCCATCGGATACTGAAGAACCGGATGGAAGAGGGAAGATATGAGATTAGACAAATTTTTAAAGGTATCAAGACTGATCAAACGCCGCACCGTAGCAAACGAGGCATGCGATGCAGGAAGAGTGCTGGTCAATGGAAAACCGGCAAAGGCATCTGTAAAGGTAAAAGCCGGAGATATCATAGAGATCCAGTTTGGAACAAGGATTGTTAAAGTAGAAGTTCTTGGAATAAAAGAGACGACAAAAAAAGAAGAAGCCGGAGAACTGTTCAAGTATATTTAACAGGATGTATGCCACATCAGGTATAAAAGCCGGCAGCCTTTCATATGATTATTAAGAAAGGTTGTGATGATTGTGGAGCAGACGGCAGTATCAAAAAATCATAAATTAGTGTTGAACAATAGAAAAAACGGTCTGGTAACAGGCGTTCTGGATGTGCTGTCCTTTAACCTGAACGAAATTCTCCTGGAGACAGAACAGGGGATGCTGATGGTAAAAGGGACGGATCTGCATGTGAACCGGGTAAATCTGGAAAAAGGTGAGATTGATTTGTCGGGAAATATAGACAGTGTGGCATATTCAGAGATCCATACGCCGGGAAAACAGGCAGAAAGCTTGTTTGGAAAGCTGTTTCGCTAGCTTTTTACGATCACACAGAAAGCAGGGAGAAGATGGGAATCCAAAGGGAGATCATAGTATTCCTGACCGCAGTTTTGTCCGGTGGAATTGTGCGGCTTATGTATCGGTGCCTGAGCTGTTTCAGGGAGATTGTACATCATACGCACTGGGTGATAGAGCTGGAAGATCTGTTTTACTGGATTGGAACAGCAGTTTTTTTATTTGTTCAGATATATCATATAAGTAACGGTGAGATACGCTGGTATATCATATTAGGACTTGCGGCTGGGGTAACAGCCATGTCTGTCATTATCGTTCATATGGAAAAGATTTATAGAAAATAGTATACAGGAGAAACGGCATTTTGGCGGAAGCACTTGAAAAAGGACAGTAAAGAAGATAGAATGGAAGTAATGACCAGATGAGTGAACGGGCAGAATGCAAAAATAAGGTGAATAAAACAATGAATGATACAAAACAGAGAAACCGCAAAAAACGGCAGCGCAGGCGTTATCAGAACCATATGCAGAGTGTGCTGGCGATTTGTGCAGTTGTTCTGTTGTTAGCAGTCGTAGTAACAGTGAAAGGTATGGCGATCAAAGAAAAGAATAAAGAATACCTGGCACAGCAGACAGAATTGAAACAGCAGATCAAGGCGGAGAAAGAACGCACAAAAGAGATTGATGAATTAGACAAATATGTCGGAACAGACAAGTACATAGAAGATGTTGCAAAGAACAAGTTAGGACTTGTATATGACAACGAGATTATTTTCAAAGCAAAATAGCAGACAAAAGATAAGCTTCAGGAAAGATTCCTGAAGCTTTTTTCTTTTTTGAAGCCAAAGTATGCAAGAGAAGCTGGCCAGTTGCCAAGCATCCGTAATGAGCTGCGAGTGGCAGATTCCCTGTACATTATGAAAAAAGGAGATGAAAAGATGGAAGGGATAAAAGATCAGGAAGTATTTGTGAATCCATACGTTATACAGATGGACAAATTTGCATCTTCTTTGGAGCATTTGTCCAGAACATTTCTGAATATGGAAAAATATAAAGGGACGTTATCAAAAGAAGAACTGGATGAGATGTTCGAAAAGGTAACGGATAAGGTATGTACCGGATGTGACTGGAAAAGGGAGTGCCTCGGCGACCGTAGGGCGAGGACATATCAGATGATGTATGAGATTCTGTGTACGGCAGAAGAATATGGTGCGGAGTTGAATATAGAATTAAAAAGGCGCTTGAAGAGGCAGTGCCAGATGGCACCAAGATTCTTAAGAGAGAGTCTGGAACTATTTGAAAATGCAAAACAGATCCTGTTCTGGAACCACAGGATGATCCAGGCAAGAGAAGGGTATGCAAGACAGCTGACAAGCTTTGCGAAGATGATCCAGTATACAACGAGGGAACTGGATGCTGGTATTTTCCAGGATGATTATCTGGAAAAAAGAATAAAAGCCGCACTGAAAAAAGAAGATATGAAACTTCTCTTTGCAGTCTTTTATATGACATCACAGGGACGATACGAAGTGCATCTGACATTAAAGGCGACAAAAGGAAGAGTTATATTTGCAAAAGATGTTGCACATTTGGTAGGAAAATGTCTCGGAAAATCCATGATCCCAAGACAGGGGGAGCGTCTGGTCGTGGGTGAAGAATACGGGACGGTTGCATGCATAGAAGGAGCAGTTTTCCAGACGCTGCAGGGAGTTGCCAGAATCGGAAAAGACTGCAGCCAGATATCCGGAGATACATTTCTTATGAAAGATCTTCCGGGCGGAAAAAAGGGAGTGGCGCTTTCGGATGGAATGGGATCGGGAGAAGAAGCGTTCCGTGACAGTACAATGGTGATAGAGATGTTAGAAGAACTTCTGGAAGCTGGATTTCCGGCAGATACAGCACTGCAGCTTATGAATACGGCCCTTGTGATCGGAAGAGAAGAGGTAAAATTCTGTACCATGGATGTCTGTTTGTTTGATCTGTATCAGGGAAGCTGCGAGTTTGTAAAAGCCGGGGCATGTACAACATTTATAAAAAAAGGAGAAGAAGTCGGAACGGTAAAGTCCACAACACTCCCGATTGGCGTGATCCAGAATATAGAGATCGACAAAGAGAGGATGGATCTGGAGTCCGGAGATTTTGTTATTATGGTGACGGATGGTGTGATGGATGCATTGCCGGTGGGAGACCAGGAAGAGAAGATGATAGAATTTATCAGGAACGAAGAAAGTGTCAATCCCAAAGAATTTGCCCGGAATATATTGGGAGAAGTGCTGAAATGCTCGGGGGAAATGCCGTTAGATGACATGACAATAATGGTGATCGGGATCTGGAGAATTTGACTTTCAAGGTGAAATTATATATATTTAAGAAGATACCAGATTTTAGAGCGTGTTCAAAAAGCATTTTCAGACATGCTCTGATGGAAAGAATATAGAAGGATAAAAAAATGTATCAACGTATAAAGGCATATGTAGAAAAATATCATATGTTGCAGGAAAAGGATCATGTGATTGTGGGCGTATCAGGAGGAGCTGACTCGGTATGCCTTCTTTTCATGCTTATCAGGCTGAAAAAAGTATATAATCTGACATTGACAGCGGTGCATGTACATCACGGTCTGCGTGGAGAAAGCGCAGATGCAGATGAGAGATATGTAAAAAGATTGTGTGAAGAATATGGCGTTGAACTGTATGTGGCACATGAAGATGTAAAAGCTTATGCGGCGGAACAGAAGCTGACCGTCGAAGAAGCGGGAAGAAATGTAAGAAGAGCTGTATTTGAACGGGTGAGAAAGGAAAAGCAGGGAACCAGGATTGCGCTGGCACATCATCAGAATGATAATGCGGAGACATTATTATGGAATCTGAGCAGGGGGTGTGGTCTCCGGGGGATCTGCGGGATCAACCCGGTTGAAGGTCCTTATATAAGACCGCTGCTTTGCGTAAGGCGCCATGAGATCGAATCGTATCTGGAAGAACAGGGAATCTTGTATTGTACAGATGAGACCAATCTGGAGGATCATTATACAAGAAACCGTATCCGGAATCATGTCATTCCATATCTGGAAGAAGAAATCAACACACAGGCGGTTGAACACATTGCGGAGACGACAGAACTGATGCGTTCGGTTCTTACGTTTGTAGAATCGGAAGTAAGCCGGTGCAGGAAGGTCTGTACGAAGAGCCGGAATGGTCCGGGGTATGCAGAAGTAATGATACTGGAACAGGAATTTCTTAAAATGCATGAGACGGTGCGGTCATTTCTGATACATGAGGTGCTCTGCGAGGTGGCGGGACACAGGAAAGATATCGAACAGGTGCATGTAAGAATGGTAATGGAATTATTCGGACGGCAGACGGGACGGCAGATCATGCTCCCATATGAAGTTCGTGCAAAGAGGTGCTATGAAGGTGTCAGAATATGCCGGGGAATGCCGGAAGATGGAGGAGAAGAACAAAAGACGGTGATGCGGGTATTCGAAAGAACACCAGGAACCCGTGCATTTCCTAAAAAAGCCTACACGAAATGGTTTGACTATGATATAATTGAAAATACTGTAAAAATAAGACATAAACAGCCTGGAGACTATATCACAATTGATAAAAACGGTGGGACGCAGAGCCTGAAAAAGTATTTTACAAATGTAAAGGTTCCCCGGGAAGACAGAGAGAAGATTTGGCTGGCAGCAGATGGCAGCCACATACTCTGGATCATTGGATACAGGCAGAATCAGGCATATCAGGTTACAGATAAAACCAGAAGAATTCTGGAAATAAAATTAGGCGGAGGAGAAAAAGATGGCAGAGAATGTTAAAGTATTGGTACCAGAAGAGGATGTTGCAAAGAGAATCAAAGAGCTCGGAGAGCAGATCAGCAAAGACTATGCCGGAAAACAGGTACATCTGATCTGTGTATTAAAGGGCGGCGTGTTCTTTATGTGTGAACTGGCTAAGAGAATTACAGTGCCGGTATCTATGGACTTCATGAGCGTCAGCAGTTACGGTGACGGAACCAAGTCAAGCGGTGTAGTTAAGATCGCAAAAGACCTGGATGAAAGCCTGGAAGGAAAAGATGTATTGATCGTAGAGGATATTATCGACTCTGGAAGAACACTGTATTATCTGATGGACATTTTATCTAAGAGAAATCCAAAGAGCATGAAGCTTTGTACATTACTTGATAAACCGGAAAGACGAGTAAAAGACGTGAAAGTAGATTATGTCGGATTCAATATCCCGGATGAATTCGTAGTGGGATATGGTCTTGACTATGCGCAAAGATACAGAAATCTTCCATTCATCGGAGTGGTAGAAGGCGTAGAATAGGCGCGTTATAAGAAAGGAGCCTGAAAATTGAATAATAAGAAAGCGAGAGGACTGAATGGAGCGGTACTTCTGGTGTTTGTGGTATTTTTATTTGCTGCACTGTGGTTCACCAATCAGTTTGATCAACGGGAAAAAGAAATCTCCTGGAAGGAATTTCAACAGCTGGTTCAGAAAGAGAAGATTGAATCGGTTGAAGTGAATCAGAATAAGAGCGTTCCGACAGGACGGCTTGAGATTGAGTTAAAAGGAGACGACAGTTCAGATAATATAAGATATCTGTATGTCTCTGATGTAAATGAGATTCAGGATTATCTGAAAGACCAGAATGTGGACTATACTATGCCGGATATTCCACAGGATAGCTGGGCGGCTACAACATTTCTCCCGGTTATCCTTACGCTGCTTGGAGTATTTCTGATCTTTGGTCTTATGAACCGTCAGGGAGGCGGGGCGAATACAAAGGCTATGAACTTTGGAAAGAGCCGTGCAAGACTGAGCACAGACCGTGATAAGAAAGTTACATTTGAACAGGTGGCAGGCCTGGAGGAAGAAAAAGAAGAGCTGGAAGAGATCGTTGATTTCTTAAAATCTCCGAAGAAATATATCCAGGTCGGTGCAAGAATTCCAAAAGGAGTTCTGCTAGTAGGCCCTCCGGGAACCGGTAAAACTTTGCTTGCAAAAGCAGTAGCCGGCGAAGCAGGAGTTCCGTTCTTTACGATTTCCGGATCTGACTTTGTGGAAATGTTTGTCGGTGTCGGAGCATCACGTGTCAGAGACCTGTTCGAGGAAGCGAAGAAGAACGCACCATGTATCATCTTCATCGATGAGATTGATGCAGTTGCAAGACGCCGTGGAACCGGAATGGGCGGTGGCCATGATGAACGAGAGCAGACACTCAATCAGTTACTGGTAGAGATGGATGGATTCGGTGTTAACGAAGGAATCATCGTAATGGCAGCAACGAACCGTGTAGATATCCTCGATCCGGCGATCTTACGTCCGGGACGATTCGACCGTAAAGTTATGGTTGGAAGACCGGATATCAAAGGCCGTGAAGAGATCCTTAAGGTTCATGCAAAAGGTAAACCATTAAGTGAAGAGATTGATCTTCAGCAGATTGCACAGACAACAGCAGGATTCACAGGAGCGGATCTTGAGAACCTTCTGAATGAGGCGGCAATTCTTGCGGCAAAAGATAACAGAGTTTTCTTAAAACAGGATGATATTAAGAAAGCATTTGTAAAAGTCGGAATTGGTGCAGAGAAGAAGAGTCGTGTGATTTCCGAAAAAGAAAGACGAATCACGGCATTCCACGAAGCAGGACACGCAATTTTATTCCATGTGCTTCCGGATGTAGGACCTGTGTACAGTGTATCTATCATTCCGACAGGAAGTGCAGGTGGATATACAATGCCGCTTCCGGAAAAAGACGAAATGTTTAATACAAAAGGAAAAATGCTTCAGGATATTACGGTATCGCTTGGCGGACGTGTAGCCGAAGAGGAAGTGTTTGATGATATTACGACCGGAGCATCCCAGGATATCAAACAGGCAACCGGACTTGCAAAATCCATGGTTACGAAGTTTGGTATGTCAGAAGCAGTTGGACTTATCAACTATGATGATGACAATAATGAGGTGTTTATCGGAAGAGACCTGGCACATACGGCAAGAGGTTATGGTGAAGGTGTAGCCACAGTCATTGACCAGGAAGTAAAAAGAATTATTGATGAATGTTATGACAGAGCACGGCATATTATTAGAAAATATGATGATGTACTGCATGCATGCGCAGATCTTCTGCTCGAAAAAGAGAAGATTTCCAGAGAAGAATTTGAAGCGCTGTTCCCGGAAGATGTATCGGAAGACTAGAAGAAACGCTCCCTTCCGGGGGCAAAAAATGAGAGAGGTGTTAGTTATATGAATAAAGCAGCTTTATTTTGCGATGGAACAGAAGGGTATGTATACCCCCCGGAACCGAAGGAAAACGAACTGGTAACATTCCGGTTCAGAACGGCGAAGGATGATGTAGACAGAGTAGGGCTTGTGACATCAACTGGCACACAGATAATGGAAAAAGAACGCACACAGGGAGAGTTTGATTATTACATCTATGAGACACGTCTGGGAGCAGATCCTTTCAGATATTGTTTTGAAGTACAGTCTGGAAAAGAAAAATATTATTATGGACGATGTGGAGTATCACGTGAGATCCTTGAGTACTATGACTTTGTTGTAGTACCGGGATTTTCCACACCGGACTGGGCAAAAGGAGCGGTTATGTATCAGATATTTACAGACCGCTTTTATAACGGGGATAAGTCCAATGATGTAGAGACGAATGAATATTTTTACATCGGGGATTATTCACAGAAAGTAACAAACTGGGATAAATATCCGGCCAATATGGGTGTGAGGGAATTCTACGGAGGAGACTTACAGGGAGTTATCGACAAACTGGACTACCTGCAGGATCTTGGTGTGGAAGTCCTGTACTTTAATCCATTATTTGTGTCGCCGTCAAATCACAAGTATGATATACAGGATTATGATTATATTGATCCGCATTATGGAAAAATCGTAGATGATGGAGGAGAAGTACTTCCGCAGGGCGTGACTGATAACAGTCAGGCAACGATGTACAAAAAACGTACAACCGGACTTAAGAATCTGGAAGCAAGTAATCAGTTGTTCATTAAGCTGGTAGAAGAATTGCACCGCCGTGGTATGAAGATTATTCTGGATGGAGTCTTCAATCATTGTGGTTCCTTTAACAAATGGATGGACCGTGAGAGAATCTATGAAGGTGAGAAAGATTATGAGCCGGGTGCATATGTATCGGCGGACAGCCCATATAGAAGTTACTTCCGGTTCTTCAAAGAGAACCCGCAGGACTGGCCGTACAACGGCAATTACGACGGATGGTGGGGGCATGATACACTGCCGAAGCTGAATTACGAAGATTCGGTAAAACTGGAAAATTATATTCTCTACATCGGACGAAAATGGGTATCCCCGCCATATAATGTAGACGGATGGCGTCTGGATGTGGCAGCAGACCTGGGACGCAGTAATTCTTACAACCACAACTTCTGGAAAGAATTCCGAAGAGCAGTAAAACATGCCAATCCAAATGCACTGATCCTTGCAGAACATTACGGTGATCCAAGTGACTGGCTGCGCGGTGATGAGTGGGATACGGTTATGAACTATGATGCATTCATGGAGCCGGTGACCTGGTTCCTTACGGGCATGGAAAAGCACAGCGATGAAGCAAGAGAAGAACTTCTTGGCAATGTTGATAATTTTATCGGATCGATGGCACATCATATGTCGAATATGCTGACACCGTCTCTGCAGGTTGCGATGAATGAACTTTCGAACCATGATCACTCGCGATTCCTGACAAGAACCAATCATATGGTGGGACGTGTGGAACATCTCGGATCAGAGGCTGCGAACGCATATGTGAACAAGGCGGTTATGAGAGAAGCAGTTGTTATGCAGATGACATGGGTAGGAGCTCCGACGGTATATTATGGTGATGAGGCCGGTGTCTGTGGATTCACGGATCCGGATAACAGAAGAACTTATCCGTGGGGCCATGAAGATAAAGAACTGATCGCATTCCACAAAGATGCAATCCGTATCCACAAAGAACATCCGGCGCTTCGGACAGGTTCGCTTAAGATCCTTGGAGGAGAGGAAAATATCTTATCTTATGCAAGATTCAAAGAACATGACCGTGTAGTGGTTGTGATCAATAACGGAAGTGAACGTACGGAAGTAAAGGTTCCGGTATGGGAGGCTGAGATTCCGGCAAAATGCCGTATGAAACGTCTTCTGTATTCTTACAAAGAAGGATACACGACAGAGTACGAAGAGTACATTGTAGAAGACGGCGAAGTGGTTGCTAACATGGGTCCGCATTCTGCACTGATACTTGGTATGAGAAATGATGAAGATCATGACTGGCTGTATATTTTATAAAGTGAAATATGAATGATAATCAGCTCCGGAGATACCGGAAAGCTGTGAATCGATTGAAAAATAAAAAAAGATTACCGGAATTCGTTTTTCGTCCGGTAATCTTTTTTGTATATAAAAGTGTGCGTGAGAAGTTGCCGCTGGCAAGTTCTCTTGCATTCGTCAGGCATCCGAAAGGAGCGCTTTCGGATTATTTTGTAAGAACTTCTACACCATGCTCTGTAACCAGAACCATGTATTCAATCTGGGCAGAAAGGCCATCGTCATCTGTATAAACGGTCCAGCCATTATCAGCGTCAACATAGAATTCAGGCGTTCCCTGGTTGATCATAGGTTCAATCGTGAACATCATACCAGGAACCAGAACCATCTCGCTTCCCTTTGGAGTTACATAACTTACGAACGGTTCTTCGTGGAATTCAAGACCAATTCCGTGTCCACCGATTTCTTCTACGACAGAGTAACCATTTTCTTTTGCGTGTGTATTGATCGCATAAGCAATGTCTCCAAGGTGTCCCCATGGTTTGGCTGCTTTTAATCCAAGCTCTACACACTCTTTTGTGACACGTACGATGCGCTCAGCCTCCGGAGATACATTGCCGATCATGAACATACGGGAAGCATCTGAAAAATATCCGTTCAGAATAGTCGATACATCTACATTGATGATATCCCCATCGATAATGATCTCATTTTCACTTGGAATACCATGGCAGATCACGTTGTTGATGGAAGTGCATACGCTTTTCGGAAATCCTTCATAGTTTAGTGGAGCCGGGATACCACCGTGCTCGGTTGTAAAATCATATACAAGCTTATCAATCTCAGCAGTACTCATACCTGCGTGAATGTGAGCGGCTACATGATCAAGAACAGCAGTGTTAAGCTCTGCACTTTTTTTGATTGCTTCGATCTGTTCTGGTGTTTTTAATAATGAGCGGTCAGGAACAATCTGGCCTTTGGATGCAAGTGTCCATAATTTTATATCTAACTTATCCACAATAATACCTGCTTTCTACACAAATTTTCCACAAATATTATAGCACGTTTTGGAAAAACGGACAGGGGAATTTTTGTCAATTATGGTTTGGGGACGGGGGTTTTTTAAGAATCCCCCGTCCCCAATGAAAATTACCCTGTCCCATATTGTGCCGTGTCAAAAAATAAGTTATAATTTTACTGGTATTGTATACAGAAAATGGGTAAACTATTATTGTTCACTGTAACGATAAACTTATACACATGCAACATAGAAAGGAGCAGGTATATGTTAAGAATTGGAATGCTTACAAGTGGTGGTGATTGTCAGGCACTGAACGCAGCTATGCGGGGTGTAGTAAAAGGACTTTTTTCAAAACGTGACGATGTGGAGATTTATGGATTCCAGGATGGATATAAAGGACTGATTTATTCGAATTTTCAGATGCTGACTTCGAAAGATTTTTCAGGAATATTGACACTTGGCGGAACGATTCTGGGAACATCCAGACAGCCGTTCAAATTAATGCGCGTTCCGGGCGAGGATGGCCTTGATAAAGTAGAGGCGATGAAGCATACGTACCATAAGCTGAATCTGGATTGTCTGGTGATCCTTGGCGGTAACGGTACACACAAATCAGCAAACATGTTAAGAGAAGAAGGACTGAATGTAGTAACACTTCCTAAGACGATTGATAATGATCTCTGGGGAACGGACATGACATTTGGTTTTCAGAGTGCGGTAGATATCGCAACAGATACAATTGACAGGATTCATACAACCGCTACATCACACAGCCGTGTATTTATTGTAGAGGTTATGGGACACAAAGTCGGCTGGGTAACACTGCATGCAGGAATTGCAGGAGGAGCAGATATTATCCTGCTTCCGGAGATGCCGTATGATATTGATGCAGTGGTAGAGGCAATTGAAAAACGAGGAAAAGCAGGCAAGAGATTTACCATTATTGCGGTTGCAGAAGGAGCAATCTCCAAAGAAGATGCAGCGCTTTCCAAAAAAGAATTAAAAGAGAAAAAGGCAAAGAAGAAATATCCTTCCGTTGCATACGAACTTGCAGAGAGAATCCAGAAGAAAACGGATAAAGAAGTAAGAATTACTGTTCCGGGACATACACAAAGAGGTGGCTCTCCGTGTGCATATGACAGAGTGCTTGCAACAAGACTTGGAGCAGAAGCAGCAAGAGCGATTCTGGAAGAGGATTATGGATGTATGGTGGGTACAAAGAATCAGGATATCATCCGTGTACCACTGTCTGAAGTTGCCGGAAAATTAAAATACGTAGATCCAAAATCGTCAATCATCGAAGAGGCCAGAACAATTGGTATCAGCTTTGGCGATAAATAAGACATCAGAGGAATCTGCGTTAAGACAAGGAGTGTAAAATATGTCATATACGGCATTGTACCGAAAGTTCCGTCCGGATGAATTCGAAGACGTAAAGGGACAGGATGCAATTGTCAGAACTTTAAAGAATCAGATCAACGCAGACAGGATCGGGCATGCATATCTTTTTTGTGGAACCAGGGGAACTGGAAAAACAACGGTTGCAAAGATATTTGCAAAGGCGGTCAACTGCGAGCATCCGGTAGATGGAAGTCCATGCGGGGAATGTGCGATGTGCAGATCGATCGCTGCAGGAACTTCCATGAATGTAATAGAGATTGATGCAGCATCGAATAACGGTGTAGATAACATCCGTGAGATCCGCGAAGAGGTAACGTATCGTCCGACTGAGGGAAAATACAAAGTGTATATCATCGACGAGGTGCATATGCTTTCTATAGGAGCGTTTAATGCATTGTTGAAAACCTTGGAAGAACCGCCGGAATATGTTATATTTATTCTTGCGACAACGGAAGCACATAAGATTCCGATTACAATCTTAAGCCGTTGTCAGAGATATGATTTTAAAAGAATTTCCATTGAGACGATTGCAGCAAGGCTGCGGGAACTGATCGATAAAGAAGGCTGGGATGTGGAAGATAAAGCGGTCCGTTACATCGCGAAGATGGCGGATGGTTCTATGAGAGATTCCTTAAGTCTTCTGGATCAGTGTGCAGCATTCTATATGAATGAGACTCTGACGTATGATCATGTGCTGGAAGTACTTGGAGCTGTTGATACAGAGGTGTTTAGCAGACTGTTAAGGCAGCTCCTTGCTATGGATGTGCATCAGGTGATCGAGACGGTCGATGAACTGGTGATGCAGGGAAGGGAGCTGTCGCAGCTTGCGGCAGATTTTACCTGGTACCTGCGTAACCTGTTGCTGGTAAAGAGTTCCGATAACATGGAAGACGTGCTGGATGTATCGACAGAAAACCTGGCACTGTTAAAAGAAGAAGCACAGATGATCGACAGCGACACGCTGATCCGTTACATCCGCATATTTTCAGATCTGACAAATCAGTTGAAGTATGCGACCCAAAAGAGAGTGCTTCTGGAAGTGACGCTGATCAAATTGTGCCGTCCGGCTATGGATCAGAATCGTGATGCATTGCTGGACCGTATCCGCGCAATTGAAAAGCAGCTGGAAGAAGGTGCTTTCGAGGCGCCTGTAAGAGAACGGATTGTATATGAAGCCGGACCACAGGAAAGAAGTGCGCCGAAGCCAAAACCGGAACTACCGCAGGCACTGAATGAAGATGTAAAAGCAGTGGCAAAAGATTTCCGGATGATTATCAATGAAGCTTCCCCGCTTCTTCGTACTTATCTTAAGAAGGCAAGATTAAGTGCGGGGGAAGGGAACAGACTTCTGGTTGTACTGCCGGATGAGCTTAGTGCAAGTGCGGTAGCAACACCGGAGCACAAAGAAGAAATCCAGACATTGATCGAGCAGAAAATCGGAAAAAAAGTAGAGATTGATGTCCGGCAGATGGAAGCCGGGCGCAGGTTCGAGGATCATTTTGTAGATCTGGAAAATATTATTAATATGGAAATAACAGTAGAAGATGAATAGGAGGAAATTATAATGGCAAAAAGAGGAGGATTCCCAGGTGGCGGAATGCCGGGAAATATGGCAAATCTGATGAAGCAGGCACAGAAGATGCAGCGTCAGATGGAAGAACAGGCAAAGGAAATGGAGACAAAAGAATTCAGCGCAACTGCAGGTGGCGGAGCTGTTGAGGTAACTGTATCCGGAAGCAAGAAAGTTCTGAAAGTAAAATTAGACGAAGAAGTTGTAGATCCTGATGATGTAGAGATGCTGGAAGACTTACTGGTAGCAGCAGTTAACGAAGCACTTGAAAAAGTGGATTCAGAGACAACATCTGCAATGTCTAAACTGACTGGTGGAATGGGCGGCGGAATGCCGGGATTATTCTAACGGGGAGCCTGAACATATGGACTATTATAGCAACCAGATGAGCAAACTGATAGAAGAACTGTCGTGTCTTCCGGGAATTGGGGCGAAATCTGCGGCAAGACTTGCATTTCATCTGATCCATATGCCGGTGGATGATGTAAAGAGACTTGCATCGACAATGGTGGAAGCCAGGGAAAATATCCGGTATTGTAAAGAATGCTATACACTTACCGATCAGGATTTATGCCCAATCTGCAGCAATAGTAAGCGGGATCACGAGACGATTATGGTAGTGGAAAATACCAGAGATCTGGCGGCGTATGAAAAAACCGGAAAATACAACGGGGTATATCATGTGCTTCATGGAGCCATCTCGCCGATGCTTGGAATCGGTCCGGAGGATATCAAGTTAAAAGAACTGATCGAGCGTCTGCAGGGAGATGTCAAAGAAGTCATCATCGCAACGAACTCCAGTCTGGAGGGAGAGACGACGGCAATGTATATCAGTAAGCTGATCAAACCGACGGGAATCAAAGTAAGCAGGATTGCAAGCGGTGTTCCGGTCGGAGGAGATCTGGAGTACATTGATGAAGTGACGCTTTTAAGAGCGTTGGAAGGAAGGACAGAGCTGTAGCCCTGTCCCTTTTTTGAACCACGGGGGACGGAGTTTTTTAAAAAATCCCCCGTCCCCCGCGAAAGATTTTATCTCCAGGGAGGTGAAAGTTATGAAGAAAAAAGTTACATCAACAGACATAGCACATGCAGCAGGTGTGTCACAGTCTACCGTATCCATGATCCTGAATAAAAAATACGACGTATCATTTTCGAAAGATACGATAGAAAAAGTAGAAAATGCGGCAAAAGAACTGGGATACGTTCCACCAAAGCGGAAAACCAGGAAAGATACCAAGAGAGAAAAATTACTGGTAGTCTTCTGCCCGAACCTGACCAATCCATACTATGTCATGTTATTGCAGGGGATAGAAGCACATGCAAAAGATCAGGGATACGGACTTTTTGTATGCAATACGCAGAGAGATCTCCGGATGGAAGAGCGTTATCTTAAGATGATGTGGCATCTGAGGCCGCTGGGGATCATCTATACCTGTAATCCAAGTCATTGCTTTATGGATCTGGTTGGAGAACTGGCAGAACAGATTCCGGTAGCGATTGTGAATAACCAGAATGAGAAAATGAATGTAGATGCAGTGGAGCTGGATAATTCAAAGCTTGGAAGAGTTATGGCAAAACATTTGCTCGGACTTGGACACCGGAAAGTTGCATACATTGCACCGCCGCTTACTGCAAGACAGAAGCAGCGTTCCAAACGTGTAGAAGGATTTTTAAAAGAATATGATAAAGTCGGTCTGCGGGATCATGTTATCATCAAGGCGGCAAAAGAAGAGATCGATCTGGATGTGGCAGATATCGATTCGGAATATAAGATTGGTTATGAACTGACAAAAGAAGTCTTAAAAGAAGCGCCGGATGTGACGGCAATTGTGGGACTGAATGACATGATCGCATTTGGTGTTATGGATGCACTTCATGAGGCAAAGATAAAAGTTCCGGCGGAAATATCCGTTATGGGATGTGATAATACACTATTTGCACGGATGCATACGATGAATCTGACTACAATTGAGCATTTTGTCACTTTCAAAGGTAGGGATGCATGTGATATTATAATGAAGAAGATAGCGACACATCATTCGACGAACGCGGACACTGTGCCGATCAGTACATATCATGTAGAATATGAGCCGCAGCTGATCGTCCGGGGCACGACAACGTATGCAAGAACGACGCGAAAAAAGAAAAATTAATTTATTTTGAAAAATTATTAGTAATAAAAATGTGCTTATATCATATACAGATTATGAAAAATAGGGAAGCGCTCTAAAATACGTGAATTATTTAGTGAAAATGAGGAGATATTGTGAACTTGTTCACAAAAAAATCCAAAAAAATAATTAATAATTTGCAATTATTAATAAGAAAAATTATTAATAAAAAACAGAGGCTATTGACCAGACCTCCGCTTGTAGAGTATAATTCAATCAAACGATAACAAGGGAATGGTGAGCAAAAATCACCAAATTTAAGGAGGAAGAACGACATGAAATTTTTCATTGACACAGCGAATGTAGAAGATATTAAGAAAGCAAACGATATGGGAGTTATCTGCGGAGTAACAACCAACCCATCTCTGATCGCAAAAGAAGGAAAAGTATTTGAAGAAGTTATTGCTGAGATCGCATCTATCGTAGATGGACCAATCAGTGGAGAAGTAAAAGCAACAACAACAGATGCAGAAGGAATGATCGCAGAAGGTAGAGAAATCGCTAAGATCCATCCTAACATGGTAGTTAAGATTCCTATGACAGTAGAAGGATTAAAAGCAGTAAAAGTTCTTTCAGCAGAGGGAATTAAGACAAATGTAACTCTGATCTTTAATGCAAACCAGGCACTTCTTGCAGCAAGAGCTGGTGCATCATTCGTATCTCCATTCCTTGGACGTCTGGATGACATCTCTACAAGAGGAGTAGACTTAATCTCAGAGATCGCTCAGATCTTCGAAGTTGCAGGAATCGATACAGAGATCATCGCAGCAAGTGTACGTAACCCAATTCATGTAACAGACTGTGCTTTAGCAGGAGCTGATATCGCAACAGTACCTTACAAAGTAATCGAGCAGATGACACATCATCCTCTGACAGATGCAGGAATCGCAAAATTCCAGGCTGATTACAAAGCAGTATTCGGAGAATAAGAAGTAACGCTATCATATAAATGATTCAGGAGGAACAACATGAACAAATTAGAGCTTATGAAGACAGCCAACGAGGTCCGTAAGGGTATCGTTACTGCAGTTCACAGCGCAAAATCCGGACATCCGGGTGGATCACTGTCAGCAGCAGACATTTATACATATCTGTATTTTGAAGAGATGAATATCGATCCTAAGGATCCTAAGAAAGCAGATCGTGACCGTTTTGTATTATCAAAAGGACACACAGCACCAGGATATTATTCTACACTGGCTAACAGAGGATTCTTCCCGGTTGAGGATCTGACAACTCTTCGTAAAGTTGGATCATACCTTCAGGGACATCCAGATATGAAACACATTCCAGGTGTTGATATGTCAAGTGGATCTCTTGGACAGGGAATCTCTGCTGCAGTAGGAATGGCTATTTCTGCCAAGCTTTCAAATGATGATTACAGAGTATATACACTTCTTGGAGATGGAGAGATTCAGGAAGGACAGGTTTGGGAAGCTTCTATGTTAGCAGGACATAGAAAACTGGACAACCTGGTAGTAATCGTTGATAATAATAACCTTCAGATTGATGGAAAGATTACAGATGTTAACTCTCCATACCCAATCGATAAAAAATTCGAGGCATTTAACTTCCACGTAATCAATATCGATGGAAATGACTTTGATCAGATCGAAGCAGCTTTCAAAGAGGCTCGTGAGACAAAGGGAATGCCAACTGCAATTATTGCAAAGACAATCAAAGGAAAAGGAGTTTCCTTCATGGAAGACCAGGCTGGATGGCATGGAAAAGCTCCTAATGATGAGCAGTATGCACAGGCAATGGAAGAATTAGAGAAAGCAGGTGAAGCATTATGTCAGAAGTAAAGAAAATCGCAACAAGAGAAAGCTACGGTAATGCTTTAGTAGAATTAGGAAAAGAACACGAAGATCTGGTAGTATTAGACGCTGACCTTGCAGAAGCTACCAAGACAGGAATGTTCAAAAAAGCTTTCCCAGAACGTCACATTGACTGTGGAATCGCTGAGTGTAACATGATCGGAGTTGCAGCTGGTATTGCAGCAACAGGAAAAGTCCCATTTGCAAGTTCATTTGCTATGTTCGCAGCAGGACGTGCATTTGAGCAGGTTCGTAACTCAGTTGGATATCCAAAATTAAATGTTAAGATCGGAGCTACACATGCTGGTATCTCTGTTGGAGAAGACGGAGCTACACATCAGTGTAACGAAGATATCGCACTTATGAGAACTATCCCTGGAATGATCGTAATCAATCCTTCTGATGATGTAGAAGCAAAAGCAGCTGTAAAGGCAGCTTATGAGCATGTAGGTCCTGTATATCTCCGTTTCGGAAGACTTGCAGTTCCGGTTATCAATGATAATGATGATTACAAATTCGAGATCGGAAAAGCCATCACACTTCGTGAAGGTACAGATGTGACAATCATCGCAACAGGTCTTGAAGTATCTGAGTCCCTCGCAGCAGCTGAGAAGCTTGCAGCAGACGGAATCAGTGCAGAAGTTATCAACATGCATACAATCAAACCACTGGATGAAGCAGCAGTTGTTGCAGCAGCAGCTAAGACAGGAAAGATCGTGACAGTAGAAGAACATTCTATTATCGGCGGACTTGGAAGTGCTGTATGTGATGTGGTTGCAGAAAAAGCACCAGCAAAAGTTATGAAGATTGGTGTAAATGATACATTTGGCGAGTCTGGCCCGGCTGTAGAACTGATTAAGAAATATGGCCTTGATGCAGACAGTATCTATGCAAAAGTAAAAGAATTTGTAAAATAATATAATGATGCCGGGAGAATATCTTTGTTCCTGAGAGCATAATATAGAACGGATAGTAAAAGGCTGTCGCTTTAATGAAAGAGATTTTGTTAAGGCGATGGCTTTTTTGCGTTCTAAGCGAACAAAAGTATAGAGTTTCTCAAACGTTGGGATGGTGACTGGTTCTGTAAATAATGAAATATGCCGCAAAATGAACGAAATTGATTAAAAATGAAAAAGAATGAAAACGGAACAGGGGATTTTTTTAGAATCACCCATACTATTTTAAGAAAAATACGTTCTTTGTGCAAAAACAACCAAAATCAGCCAAAATATTTGTGAACTAATATGGTTGAAATTGACCGAATTTGACGTTATAATGATCTCAACAAGTTGAAAGGGGTAAGAGATATGATTTATACAGTAACGTTTAATCCATCACTGGATTACATCGTTTCAGTGGAAGATTTTAAACTCGGACTTACGAACCGTACAAGCTCAGAACTTATGCTTCCGGGCGGGAAAGGAATCAACGTTTCTATAGTACTTAAGAATCTCGGAATTGAGAGTACAGCACTTGGATTTATGGCTGGTTTTACCGGAAAAGAGATTGAAAGAAGACTGGAAGAGGACGGAATTAGTTCTGACTTCATACAGATTGAAAATGGAATATCAAGAATTAACTTAAAGTTAAAGTCAATCGACGGAACAGAAATCAACGGAAGCGGACCGGAGATTCCAAAAGAAAAAGTAGAAGAACTCATGGCCCGTCTGAATACAATGAAAGAAGGCGATGTACTTTTTCTGGCGGGAAGCATTCCGGCATCGATGCCAGACGATATCTACAGCAGAATCATGAGAGAACTGAAAGATAAAGGTGTGATGATCGTAGTGGATGCAACAAAAGATCTACTGATGAATGTGCTGGAGTATCATCCATTTCTCGTCAAACCGAATAATCATGAATTAGGAGAGATCTTTGGAGTAACACTTTCTACAAGAGAAGAAGTTGTTCCTTATGGAAAGAAACTTCAGGAAAAGGGTGCAAGAAATGTATTGATCTCTATGGCAGGAGAAGGAGCGGTTCTGATTGCAGAAAACGGAGCGGTCTATAGCGCACCGGCACCAACGGGAACACTGGTAAATGGTGTAGGAGCAGGCGACTCTATGGTAGCCGGATTCATGACCGGATGGATGGAAAAAGAAGATTACGAACATGCATTTCATATGGGAGTTGCAACGGGAAGCGCAAGTGCGTTTTCTGAATATCTTGCAACAAAGCAGGAAGTCGAAGAAGTATATAAGCAGCTGGTGTAAGACATAAAAAGAGAATGATACATTATAAATCAGGAGGGAAAATAGTATGAGAATCACAGATTTGCTGGATGCAAGAAGTATTTCTCTGGACGGGGCACCAAAAAGCAAGAGCGAAGCACTTGACCAGATCGTAGATCTCATGGTAAAAAGTGAGAAGATTAATGACAAAGAAGCGTATAGAAAACAGGTATATGCAAGAGAAGAAGAAAGTACTACAGGAATCGGAGAAGGAATTGCCATTCCACATGGAAAATGTGATGCGGTCACAAAGCCAGGGCTTGCAGCAATGGTAGTAAAAGACGGAGTGGAGTTCGATTCGCTGGACGGCGAGCCGGTAACGCTGATGTTCCTGATCGCAGCACCGAATACAGAAGACAACATTCATCTGGATGTATTAAGTAAATTATCAGTTCTTCTTATGAATGAAGAATTTACAGAGTCATTAAGAAATGCATCATCCGTCGAAGAATTTATGTCAATCATCAATGAGGCAGATGAAAAAGAAGCAAGTATTGATGAAAGACTTGCCGGAGAAGGATCAGAAGTTGTAGAAGAAGCAAAAGGAAAAGTAAAGATTCTTGCAGTTACATCCTGCCCGACAGGAATCGCACATACTTATATGGCAGCTGAAGGAATCGAAAAAGCAGCAAAAGCCAAAGACTGTGCAGTAAAAGTTGAGACAAGAGGATCCGGTGGGGCGAAAAATGTACTGACTGCAAAAGAAATCGAAGAAGCAGACGGAATCATTGTAGCAGCGGATGCACAGGTGCCAATGGACCGTTTTGATGGAAAGAAAGTAGTTATCTGTCAGGTATCCGATGGTATCAGCAAAGCCGGAGAGCTGGTAGACCGCGTGATCAGTGGAGATGTTCCGGTATATCATGCAGCAAATGGCGGCGCAGCACAGGAAAGTAAAAGCAGCAAATCCGGTGGTGTAGGCCATCAGATCTATACACAGCTTATGAATGGGGTATCCCATATGCTTCCGTTCGTAGTAGGCGGCGGTATTCTGATTGCACTGGCATTCTTGATTGACGGACTTTGCGTAGATATGAATGCACTTGCACCTGCAGACAGAGCAAACTTTGGTACAATCACACCGGTGGCAGCACAGCTTAAGACGATCGGTGGTATCGCATTCGGACTGATGCTCCCGGTTCTGGCCGGATATATCGGTGAGGCAATCGGAGACAGACCGGCACTGGCCGTAGGTTTTGTAGGCGGATTGATGGCATACAATGGAAAATCAGGATTCCTCGGAGCACTTGTTGCAGGATTCGTATCCGGATATCTGATTCTCCTTCTTAGAAAATTATGTGAAAAACTTCCGGAAGCAATTGAAAAGATCGCTCCGGTACTGATTTATCCTGTAGTTGGTATTTTATCCATGGGACTGCTTATGACATTCGTAATAGAGCCGATCATGGGTGGGATTAATACAGCACTCAATAGCGGACTGACAGGAATGGGTGGTTCAAGTAAGATCGTTCTTGGCCTGATCCTTGGTGGAATGATGGCAATTGATATGGGTGGCCCGTTCAACAAAGCAGCTTATGTATTTGGAACAGCAGCAATTGCAGCAGGTAACTATGATATCATGGCAGCAGTAATGATCGGAGGAATGACTCCTCCATGTGCAATCGCACTTGCAACACTGTTATTCAAAGACAAATTTACAAAATCCGAAAGAGAAGCAGGACCAACAAACTTTATTATGGGACTTGCATTTATTACAGAAGGTGCGATCCCGTTTGCGGCAGCAGATCCGATCCGTGTACTTCCATCCTGCATCGCAGGTTCAGCAGTAGCCGGCGCATTATCCATGGCATTTGGATGTACACTGATGGCACCACACGGTGGAATCTTCGTATTCCCGGTAGTTGGAAATGCATTGATGTATCTGGTGGCACTGGTAGTAGGAACTGTAATTTCAGCAGTATTACTCGGTGTACTGAAGAAAAAAGCAGCGTAAAAATCATTTATAGCTGACTTGCTTATGCAGCAAAACAGCAAACGGTTTTGCTGCAAAGTGAATAGTAACAAGAATCATACAAAGCAGTTTGTCTATAGGGATATTGACAGACTGCGAAAAAATGAATAGAATGAAAATCACAAAATGAATATTTTATGGAGGTAAGTAAAATGAAAGAATTTAAGTATGTAATCACAGACAATGAAGGAATCCACGCTCGTCCGGCAGGAGAATTAGTAAAACTTGCTAAATCTTTCGAGTCTACAGTAATGATCGAAAAAGAAGGAAAAAAAGCTGACTGCAAGAAAATCTTTGGCCTGATGGGACTTGGAGCAAAGAAAGGTCACGAAGTAACATTTACATTCGAAGGTGCAGATGAAGAAGCAGCTTGTGAAGCAGTAAGCAAATTCATGCAGGAGAACCTGTAGGAGGCAGTATGCTTACAGAACAGCGTTATGAACAGATATTGAAGCTTCTTGAAAAAGAAGGCAGCATAACCGTGACGGAAGTCAAAGAACTTCTGAATACATCGGAGTCAACTGTGCGGAGAGATATCACGGCGCTTCATAATGCGGGAAAACTGGTAAAAGTATTTGGTGGTGCAATTGCATCGGATCATGTGGTAACGCCTCAGGAACCAACAGTGGCGCAGAAAATAACTGTTCATGTATCAGAAAAGCAGCGGATTGCTGCATATGCATCTGAGATGATCAGGCAGGGTGAATTCATATATCTGGATGCAGGAACTACGACCGGATATATGCTGGAATTCTTAAAAGACAAAGACGCAACAGTTGTGACAAATGCGGTTGTGCATGCACAGACGCTGGCGGCAGAGGGCGTAAAAGTCCATCTGGTAGGAGGCGAGCTGAAAAGTTCCACAGAAGCAGTAGTTGGAAGTGAAGCGATAGAGACACTTCGGAAGTATCATTTTACCAAAGGATTCTTTGGAACAAATGGCATAACTAAGAAAGCAGGATTCACAACACCGGATGCGAATGAAGCGATGGTGAAAAAGGCAGCACTGGGACAATGCCAGGACAAGTATATATTGTGTGATCATTCGAAATTTGGAGAGGTAAGTTCAGTAACATTTGCACCTTTTATAGGAGCGAAGGTTATTACGGATCTTCAGACAGAAGGATATCAGGACTGTGATAATATTATTGTTATAGAATAGATTATCATATATCTGAACAGATAAAGATAGAGATGCTGTAAAAGGTGTCTCTATTTTTTATACTCTAGAGTGTGACATGTATCTTGCAGGAATGATTTTTCAGACACGTTCCAGAGTCTGATGTTTCTGAAGATGATTCATCTTGTCGAAGAAAGACAGAAAATAGCAATATATTATTAAGACAAGTTCCACCAACCGATAAAATATGCAAAAACCTCATGCTATGATAACCTACAGAACCTGCCACTGGCAGTCAGAATATTTAAAATGAGGTGAGTGTATAATGGAAAGACAACTTCCGAAAAACGTCAGACAGATAGGGAATGTAAGTGATACTCCAAAAGTCTATGTAGAGGATTATGTGGATACCTATTTGAACCAGCTAAAAGAAAAAGCAAAAGACCAGCCGGCAGGCATCATTCTTGCCGGAGAGATGCTTGATCTTGGAGATGAGAAAGCAGTATTCGTATCAGGAGCTGTACAGTTAAAAGAATTACAGATAGAAGGAACAACGATGGAAATTACGGAAGAAGTCTTAACTGCCGCAAAAGAAGAGGTAAAGGAATTTTTCCCGGAGTGTGAGGTTGTGGGATGGGGGATTGTAGAAGATGGAAGCCCGCTTAGCCGTAACCGGGAAGTGAAAAGGATCCAGGAAAAAGAATTCGCAAGTGAAATGAGCCTGTTTTTGTGGAAAAATGCAAGGGAGCCGGAAGAGATATTCTATGCCTATAAATTCGGAGAGTTGATGCAGATGGGCGGTCATTACATTTACTATGAAAAGAATCCGCAGATGCAAAATTATATGATCAATAACCGGAGGGCAAATGGTGTGACACCCAGTGAGGTGGTTGAAGATCGAGCTGCAAAGGATTTTCGTAGTGCAGTAAAAGAGAAGATGGAGAACAGAAGCCAGCAGGGCAGAAGACCAGGAATCGCTTATATCATGAGTGCACTATTGGTGCTGGTCGTCTTTGCGGCCGGAATCACGACGGTAAATAATTTCGGGAAAATGAAAGCGATGCAGACGTCGGTTGAAAACTTGTCGAAGACCGTCGAAAATGGTCAGAAAAAAGGAACAACAGAGACTGCAACGGTAGATAAAACACAGGAAAATGAAAAGAGTGCCTCGGAAGCTGTAAAAAAGAGCGAGGCAACAAAGACATCAGACAAGGCAGAAGCACAGCTTAGCGATCAGGATTACTATGTCGTACAAAAAGGTGAGACGCTGGCTGGAATCAGTAAGAAATTATATGGAGATACAACGCATGTAAAAGCTATTTGCAAAATGAATGGATTGTCTGACGGGAACCTGATTTATATCGGGCAAAAATTATTACTCCCATAAAAGGGAAATATGGTATACTAAGGTACATAGTACCGCCGGGAGGTGGTGCGAGAAAGGAACATTGAAAGGAAGACCGATGAATGAAACAGCGGAAGAACAGAAATCTCCATGTTGTAAGAGAATCGGAAGATCCGACAGATAAAAGTGCAGGCAGGCTGTATGGACAGCCAGAAGTCGAAGTAACAGAAAGAGAGATACGTGCAGAACTGATCCGGCAAAGCAGGAAAAGGCGGCAGAGAATTGCAATCGTATGTATTATCATTGTAATCGTATCTGTGATGACATATCTGCTGGTGAGCCTTCAGACCTATACAAAAGTGAGGGTAAGTGATACGTATCCCGGAAAAGGAGCTTCTGATAATTCATATGTTCAGTTTCTAGACGGAGTGATAAAATACAGCAAAGACGGAATTGCATATATGGACCAGACGGGAAAAGAAGTCTGGAATCAATCCTACCAGATCAAGAATCCGATGCTGGATGTAAATAACAAGTCCGTGGCTGTGGCAGATAAAGATGGAAATGACATACTGATCTTTCAAGAAGAGGGATTAAAGGGAGAAGTACACACTACGATGCCAGTTGAACGCATCAGCGTATCAGAACAGGGAATTGTAAGTGCGATATTAAAGAACGAATCTGCCATGAAGATTATGTGTTATGACATTAAGGGAAATGTACTGGTAGAGCATAAGACGACACTGGCAGGAACCGGCTATCCGATAGATATTGCGTTGTCTGCAGACGGCAACCTTATGCAGGTATTGTATCTCTATACACAAAAGGGGCAGATTGTATCAAGGCTGCATTATTATAATTTTGGTGATGCGGGAGAAGGAAAAACGGATCATCAGGTAACAGCAGAAAATTATAAAGATACCATCCTGGCAAGTGGATTTTTCATGAATGCAGAGACATCGGCAGCGGTTGGAGATAACCGCGTTGTTATATATGAAGGAAAAGACACCCCGGAACAGGTTGCAAATATCAAGCTTGATAAAGAAATAAAAAATGTATTTCACAGTGAAAAATATGTGGGGCTGATCTTGAAAAATCAGGGGAAAAGTGGGTACGAACTCCGGCTGTATGACAAAACCGGAAAAGTCGTATTGTCAAAAGATTTTAAAGGTGATTATAAGCATGTGAAAATCTGTAATAATCAGGTAATCATGTATGACGGAAAGAATTGCAACATATATATGAAAAATGGTATACAAAAGTTTAAGGGCGAGACGGACAGTAATATATTGGAGATATTCCCAGTCGAAGGAGTGAACCGGTATATTATAATGAGTGCAAATGGCATGGAAAAAGTCCGGCTTGTAAAATAAGGAGATTCTATGAATTGGTTGGAAATATCTGTGGGGGTTATTTTTCTGATATGCGTGATAGCGGGAATGGTAAAAGGAGCAGTAAAGCTTATTGTATCCCTGCTTGCAACAGTGATAACAGTGGTTGTCGTATTTTTTGCAACGCCGTATGTTGCGCAGGTGATTGAAAAATATACGCCGATAGATGATGTGATCACAGAAAAAGTGGCCAGCGGGATAGCAGATGCAGCAGCTTCGGCTATAACTGGTGAAGAAAGTTCGCAAAATAGCAGCGGCCTGACAGAAGAAGCGGTGAAAAAGGTATTAAAAGCAGCCGGGATTGATGAAGATACACTGAGTAAGTTGGGAATCTCGGTTGCAGATATCGTAAATGGTAAGATCAGCAGCGCTGATCTTGCAAAATATGGAATATCAGAAAATATACTGGATGGTCTGACAAGTGGAGACAGCAGTGAAATCGAAAAAGTAATCGAAAATGTAGACATTCCGAAAGAACTACAGGAAACAGCAATAAAGTCAGCCGATATTCCGGAAATTTTTAAGACATTGCTGTTAAAAAATAATACAGAAGCAATGTATAAAGAACTGGGTGTTACGACATTTACACAGTATGTAGGTGCATACCTGGCTCGTATGATTGTGAATGTAATAGCCTTTCTTATTACATTTATTATAGTGACGTTAATCTTAAGGGCGATTATATTTGCCCTGGATGTTGTAACAGAACTTCCGGTGCTGGGATGTCTCAACCGTATCGCAGGAGCAGGACTTGGTATTGTGATTGCGCTGATCATTGTGTGGGTGATATTCATAATCTTTACGCTGCTCTATACAACAACAATAGGACGGAGCGTCTATGCAATGATACAGGATAATACCTGGTTGAAATTAATATATGATTACAATCCGCTTATGAAGATTGCGGTAAGTATGTAATGTAAAAAAGTCAGGATGGGAGTCCTGGCTTTTTTTGTATTGTGCAAAATGATGTGAAAAAAGAGAAAATACAGTATGAATTGTCAAAGATGTCTAAATTGCAGAAAATATAAAAATAATATTGACAATTTGCGCGCCGTTGTGATATATTAATTTAGCTGTCGCGAGAGACAAGGTCGTGAGGCAACAGAGTCAACGCAGAAGACGGCAATATACATCTTTTCAAAATAGATGAAAAACAATTTTGAAAAAAGAATAAAATAACAGTTGACAAACACAACAGAGTATGATATTCTAAATAAGCTGTCGCTGAGACAAACGAATGTTTGAAACAAAGATAGCGATGATCGGTTGAAAAGCTGATCGAAAAAAGTTTAAAAAGTTCTTGACAAACGTCAACGAATATGATAAACTAAATGAGCCGATTTTAAACGGCGAAACAAAAAGAACCTTGATAATTAAACAATAGACAACAACCCTGAAAATTCTAAAGAGAATTATTCAGAACAGACATTTAGATGTCGAACCTTAAAACAGTAAAGGGGATAAGAAAGCTAGTAGTTTTCTTGAACTGGAACGAACTTGATTTTGGATTCGTGTTAAAGCGGATTTGAGATATTTTAACGAGAGTTTGATCCTGGCTCAGGATGAACGCTGGCGGCGTGCTTAACACATGCAAG
>ERZ826242.135-NODE-135-length-122918-cov-11.783572_pt1 | contig 122918 bp, 121 predicted proteins | sample MGYA00519871_ERZ826242 | MGnify/ENA primary metagenome ERZ826242 (study PRJEB31778, sample SAMEA3449226) | human gut metagenome | biome: human gut; feature: human-associated habitat; material: faeces | place: United Kingdom | collected 2010/2012 ... | reverse complement strand
TAGAATACTTAAGTAGTGTAAGTGAACAACCAACAAATACAACATCAACTTTAACCGTAGATTTAGATTATAGTCAAGCAACTGGAACAGTTCCAAGTGGCGAAAGTGCTTCAGAAAAACTCATTGCCACAACAGTAACAACGGGAGATGGACTATACGCAGATAGTTATGAAGAAGGAAGATATATTTATAGAGGAGGGACTCCTAATAACTATATAACATTCAATGAAGAAAACGCAGGATGGAGAATATTATCAGTAGAAGCAGATGGAACAATAAAGGTAATAAGAGATCAAAGTATAGGAGAAATGGCTTGGGATGCATCTAATTCAAATGATTGGGTAAGGCCAGCGACACTAAATGCATACCTTAATAATGACTATTATAATAGCTTAACAGAAGTAGCTAAAGAGCAAATAACAACAGGAACCTTTAAAACGGGGCCAGTAACAAATAGTGATACAAATTTAGGAAATACAGTAACAAAAGAAAACGCAACAACATGGAGTGCTAATATCGCATTAGCAACAGCAAGTGAATATGTAAGAACAAGTAATAATAGTGCATGTACAAGCGTTAATGCATATTGGCATACATCATCTTGTTATAATAATGGAAGTACGCATAATTGGTTAATGAAAATAATGAATTCAAATAAATATAATTGGTTGCTTTCGCCGATTATTGGCGACTTGAGCAATTCGAGCAATGTGTTCTACGTCTATTACTCCGGTCTCCTCAACGACTACCTCGCTAGCAATACTGCGCCCGGCGTGGCGCCCGTTCTCTATCTAAAATCTGATATCCAATTATCAGGAGAGGGAACACAAGAAAAACCATATAAAATAGCATAGAAATAAGCAAACCTAAGAATGAAGTATATAATAAAACCGCGAAAATAAAAGAAGGAAACTTCTTTTTTTCTTTGATTTAGTGTATAATGTTAACTAGGTGAATTAGATGTTTGATAGACTAGAATTATTAATTGGCGAAAAAATCAATATATTAAAATCCAAAACCGTACTGTTAATTGGTTTAGGTGGTGTTGGAAGCTATGCTTTTGAAGCCCTAGTCCGTAGTGGAATTGGCCAAATAATTGTTGTTGATAATGATAAAATCGATCTTACTAACTTAAATCGTCAGCTCCTAGCCTTAAATACCAACATTGGTAATTATAAAGTGGATGAAGCCGAAAATCGTAAAAACGAAATAAATAAAGAATGCAAAATTATAAAAATAAAAGACTTTATCACCAAAGACAACATCGACATTATTTTTAAAAACCAAATAGATTTCTTAATTGATGCCGAAGATACTTTATCTACTAAAAAAGCAATTATAAAAAATTGTCTTAAAAATAAAATAAAATTCATTTCTGCTTGTGGAACCGGTAATAAAATGGATGCCAGTAAATTAGAAATTATCGATGCCCGTAAAACTAGTTATGATCCAATAGCAAGAGAAATTCGAAAATTTTTAAAAGAAGAAAAAATAAATGGCAAAGTTCCAGTAGTTTCTTCAACTGAAAAACCAATAATTACTGATAAAGTAGGTTCAAATGCCTTTGTCCCAGCAGTTGCCGGACTATTATGTGCAAATTATGCGATAAACGAACTATTAAAGGAGGAGTAAGATGGAAAAATTTTTATTAACCAAAATAAAATCGATGCAAGGAAGTCTAATTGGAATTGGTATCGAAAGTGAAAAAATAAAAAAAGCTATTCAGAACAACAATGGCATTGAAACTTGCTATTTACTTGAAGAAACATCTTCAAATTTTAATAAGAAAAAATTGAAATTAAAAGAAAAAGGGCGTACCATAAATATAAAAAAAATTCGCAAAACATTCAAAAAGAAACGTATTGATAATGTAATTTGTAACTACCAAACAGTAAAACCATTTTTAAAAACCTTTGTTAGAGATAGCGTATATATAAATAAAGGAGACTTGCTTATATATGGAACTAAAGAAGAACTAGAAGATTTAAAAAATAGGTATCAAAGATATACAACAAATATTCAATTAAATGAAGAAAAAGACTCTGCCGTTTTAATAATTGATAATAGAGATACAAAAAATAATAGGTTAAAAGACATGGGATTTTGGTGGAAAGATACAGGTACTTCTATTGCTGACTTCCTAACATTAATCTTAGTAAATTAAAACTATTAAATTAAAAAGCAATCACCATTTATAACCGATTGTTTTTTCTATGTATTTTTGTTATAATTAAAGAAGTGTAAGGTGATAGTATGTACTTAAAAGAAATAAAAGCACAAGGTTTTAAATCTTTTGCTGACAAAACAGATATTGAATTAACTAATGGTATAACGGGGATTGTTGGACCAAACGGTTCAGGTAAGAGCAATGTTGTCGATGCTGTTAGATGGGTGTTAGGTGAACAATCAGTAAAATCACTTCGTGGTGACGGCAATATGACAGACGTCATTTTTTCTGGTAGTAAAAGCCGAAATCCTATGAATGTTGCCTCTGTTAGTTTAATATTTGATAATACCGATAAATATCTTCCTTTAGAATATGATGAAGTTGCTATCAAAAGAAGAGTATATAAAGATGGAACTAACGAATACTTTTTAAATAATGAAAGAGTTAGATTAAAAGATATTACAAACTTATTATTAGATAGTGGCATTGCTAAAGAAAGCTTTAACATTATATCCCAAGGTAAAATTGAATCAATAATTAGTAGTAAACCAACAGAGAGAAGAGTGATTTTCGAAGAAGCAGCCGGCGTTTTAAAATATAAAAGACGCAAAGAAGAAGCTATTCGCAAATTAGATAAAACTCATAATAATTTAAATCGCATAAATGATATCATAAAAGAGTTAGAACCACAAATTGAGCCATTAAAAGAAGCCAAAGAAAAAGCCTTAGAATATACTAGAGCTAAAGACGAATTAGAAGATGTTGAGATAGCTTTAATCACTGAAGACATCACCAACATAAATTATCAATATCAAGAAAGTAAAACAAAAATCGACGCGTTAAATGATGAAATAATAAAATTATCATCTTCAAGTACTGCTTCTGAAGCTAAAACCGCTTTATTTAAAAATCAAATCGCTAAAATTGATAATAAAATTAAAGATGTACAAAGTCAAATATTAGAATTAACAACTTCAGCCGAAAGATTGAATAGCCAAAAGGCTATTATAACAGAACGTAAAAATTACGAAGTAGATGACGCTAAATTACATAATACAATTTTAGAATTAAAAGAAAAAGGCTTAAAATTAGAAAATGAAATAAATAGCCTTGAAACCGATATAATAAATATCAACCACGAAACAACTAATTTAGATGATAAAATAAAAAACATAAATAATCAATTAGCTGAATTAAAATCCAAAAAGAATCAAGCCGAAACCGCTTTAACCACCAATGTTAGACAAAAACATAATTTGGAAATAAAGGCCGATTCATTAAAAGATAGTATTGAAAATGGTAGTGGTTTACCAACTGCCGTTAAAAGCGTTTTAAATAATCCTAAATTGCGTGGAATTCATAATATTATTGGCAATCTTATTGAAATAGATGAAAAATATTCCTTAGCCATCACAACCGCCTTAGGTTATAGCGCTAATAATATAGTTGTTGATGATGAAAGAAGTGCTAAAGAAGCCATTAACTACTTAAAAACTATTGGTCGCGCAACTTTCTTTCCATTAAATATCATAAAAGGCAAATACATTGATAACGAAACTATGAACACCATTAATCATGAGCCATACTTCGTTTGTGTCGCTAGTGATTTAGTTAAAAACGAAGATAAATATAATAATATTATATTAAATCAACTTGGTAATGTCTTAGTAACTGAAAATATCGATGATGCTACAAAATTAAGTAAATTAATAAACGCTAGATATCGAATTGTAACCCTAACTGGCGAAATCATTCATGTTGGTGGTTCAATGACTGGAGGAAAGCAAAATAAAGCTCGTAATGTTATCAGTGATAAATACGAATTAGAAAATACCTTAAAAGATATTTCTAATTTAATTAAAAAAATTGAGGATTCTGAAAACAAAATTAATGAAATAGATTATGAATTAAAGTCGCTAGAAGATAAAACATATCTTTTAAGCAAAGATAAACTTCTTAAGCAAGAGCAAATCAATAGCAAAAATCAAGCCATAAAAACTTTGAAAGATAATTTAGAAAAAAACAACCTTGACATTAATGGAACTAACAATATTTTAGGTGGAGCTCTTTCTAAAGAAGAAGAAGAAATTATTGATAAGTACTATAATACCGTGAAACAAAAAGAAGAAAAAGCCAAAGAACTTGATATATTAAATAAAGAAAAGCAAAATCTTAATGAGTCACTGGAAGAATATGAACTTTCTGTAAAAAAAGAAAATAGTATTTATAGTATTAAAACAAATGAATTAAAAGATTTAGAAATTAGTGTTAATCGTATGGATGTTAAATTAGACAATTTATTAAATACTTTAAGCGAAACTTATAGTATGACTTATGAAAAAGCCAAAGATAATTACAAATTAGATCTTGATTATAATCTGGCTAAGACAAAAGTTAATAGTTTAAAACGCAAGCTAAAAGAAATTGGAATTGTCAATTTAGCTGCCCCAGAAGAATATGAACGCGTTAGTACTAGATACGAATTTTTGTTAAGTCAAATAAATGATTTAACTGAAGCCGAGAATACTTTATTACAAATCATTGACGAAATGGATAAAGTAATGATCAAAGAATTTAATAATTCCTTTAAGGTTATTAACGAAAATTTCGAAGAAACTTTTAAAGAATTATTCAAAGGTGGAACTGCCACTTTAAAACTAACGGATCCAAATGATTTACTAGAAACTGGAGTTGAAATTGTTGCTAGTCCGCCCGGAAAGAAACTTAGTAGCATTTCCCTATTATCAGGAGGCGAAAAGACTTTAACAGCTATTAGTTTATTATTTGCTATTATCAAGTCTAGACCAGCGCCATTTTGTATTTTAGACGAAGTTGAAGCAGCTTTAGACGAAGTTAACGTTGATACCTTTGGTAAATACGTTACAACTTTAAAAAACAAGTCACAATTTATTATTATAACTCACAAAAAGAAAACAATGGAATATGCTGACGTGTTATATGGAATAACTATGCAAGAGTCAGGCGTTAGTAAACTAGTGAGTGTTAAATTGGAAGAAATTGAAAAATAAATTAATTATTATCATATAATAATTAAAACAAGTAAAAATGAACAACAATTATAAGAGGTAAAAGATAAGCCTCTTTTTTCTTTGCCTAAATAAGGATAATATGATATAATCGGATAGGTGATAAATATGTTACAAGTAAAAAACGTAACTCTACGATTTGGTAGTAGAGTATTATTTGAAGATGTTAACTTAGAATTTAACGAAGATAATTGCTATGGTGTTATTGGTGCCAACGGTGCTGGGAAAAGTACCTTTTTAAAACTATTAACCGGTGATGTAGAAACTACCAAAGGCGAAATAGTTAAAGATAAGCATGATAGACTATCAGTATTAAAACAAAACCATAACGCTTGTGATGAATATAGCGTTTTAGATACGGTCGTTATGGGCAATGAGAAACTTTACGGTATTATGAAAGAAAAAGAAGCTTTGTATATGAAACCAGACTTTACTGATGAAGATGGTATTAAAGTAGGTAAACTAGAGGCCGAATTTGAAGCTTTGAATGGCTGGGAAGCCGAAAGTGAAGCCGCAATTCTTTTATCAGGCTTAGGCATTGATAATAGTTTTTATGATGAACAAATGGTTAACCTTAAAGAAAAAGACAAAGTTAAAGTTTTATTAGCGTCAGCTTTATTTGGTAACCCTGATATTTTGCTTTTAGACGAACCAACAAACGGATTAGATATTAAAAGCAAGCTTTGGCTTGAAGACTTTTTAATTAACTTTAAAGGGACTGTCATTTTAGTTTCTCATGACCGTCATTTCCTAAACACTGTTTGTACCCATATGGTAGACATTGATAGAGAACGTATCAAAATGAGTGTTGGTAACTATGATTTTTGGTATCAATCAAATGAATTGATGCAAAAGCAAATCAAAGACAGCAACAAGAAAAAAGAAGAAAAAATCAAAGAACTTCAATCCTTTATAGCAAGATTCTCAGCAAACGCTTCAAAATCAAAACAAGCAACTTCAAGAAAAAAACTTCTCGAAAAAATCGAATTAGAAGAATTAAAACCATCTTCTAGAAAATATCCATATATTAATTTTGAATATGAAAAAAGGTTAGGAAAAGAAGTTGTATATTTAAGAAAAATAAACGTTACAATCGAAGGCAAACAAATTCTTAAAGACTTTTCATTTACCTTAAGGACTGAAGACAAAATAGCTTTAATCGGAGAAAATGAAATAGCTAAAACCGCATTATTTAAAGTTTTAACTGGCGAATTAGTTCCTGACAGTGGTGAAATAAAAATTGGAACAACCGTTATTTTCTCTTATTTTCCAAAAAACCATGATGAATATTTTAAAGGTAACGAAACTTTAGTAGATTTTCTTCGTAAATATTCAGAAAATAAAGACGATAGTTTTGTTAGAAGTTTCCTAGGCCGTATGCTATTTTCCGGTGAAGAAGCTTTAAAACCAACAAACGTCCTTTCTGGTGGCGAAAAAGTTAGACTGATGTTTTCAAAAATGATGATGAATAAAGGCAATGTTCTATTATTAGATGAGCCAACAAATCATTTAGATATCGAATCAATAACTTCACTAAATAACGCTTTAAGTAAGTTTGATGGACCAGTTATTTTTTCAAGTTATGACACTGAATTAATAGAATCAATTTCTAATCGTTTGATTTATTTTGATAACGAAGGCGGGTATCTAGATAAACAAATGAATTATGAAGAATTTATTAGAAAATATAATATTTAAAAACACCCGGATTATTTCCGAGTGTTTTTTTAACTAAACATTGAATATTTAGATAATTTATAGATAGTACCATTAATTCTTAAATAAATATAATATTTACCATAAACTCCCTGCTTACTAATATATGTTGAAGTTTTCATTTTCCCACTTTTTGTTTCTATTCCTTCAGTTGTATCAACATCATAAGTTTTTTTACTTAAAACATTATCCAATATAATTTGAATTTGGTCAGATTTTTTAAACGTTCCTTCAACAATAAAATGTTTTGAATCACTAGATAAGTGCAAATCATATTGCTCATATATTGATGGATCCTTTTTATGGAACATTACCATATGATCATTGGTTGTTGGTGTAATACCAGTACTACCAAGCCTAATGCCAGCTACCGTCATAAACATATCACCAGCATACATTTTGGTTGATTTAGCGCTGTAAAGTTCATGATCAGTTGTTAATAATGAAGTAACATCTTCATCTTCAACAACTTTAATTTCTTTGTCCTGAGTAATAATAAATTTACCATCAGAATATTCAATGTTGGCATCCGCACTAGCTTTACCAAGATTGATATTTTTAACCTCTTTAAAGCGTCTTTCACTTGTATTTACCGTATATTCAATCAAATGATTTTCGCCATCTTTGTTATTTATATAAGCAAAATTGCCATTTTTAGTTAAGGTTACAGCCTGTGGTTTAATAGGGGATTCAAACTCTCCATCATTTTGCAACAAATATTTTTGATATTCCTTTGGAACCTTCTTTTTATCAGCAATTAACCCATTTAATTCACCCGATGTGTAATCGATATTAACGATCATATCTTTATTCACGCCAACCGCTAAAATTGAATTAGTCGCTGCATTATATGCCACAGAATTTAAAGATATCCAATTTTCACCATCATCATTAGGCATTAAATCATATAAATCAAATTTTTTAACAACTTCTCCTGTATTCCGATTTAATTCAACAATATAGTCTTCCTTTGTTCCTCCTTCAAAATTATTAGAAAGAACTAAAAGATTTCCATTAGTCATTTCAAATACATCATGATGATATCCACCTGGAAGATTATATTCATAATATACCTTCCCAAGTAAATCCATTTCTACAAGACCAGATGAGTAATAAGGTTCTTTCATTAAATCAGGACTTCCTAATAAAACATATCCATTGCTAAGTCTTGTAAAATCCCAACCGCAAGTTTCAGTTAAATACCATCTGATATTTCCTTTTTTATCATAGGCAACAGGATACCCATTTACGTCTTTTGAAGTTGTAAACAAAAATTCATCTGAGCTTTCATTATTAACAGTTGCATTTTTTAGTCCGATTTCTACTTTGCCTGTTTTAATTTTAAGTTCTTTCTCTTCACCGCTAGTCGTAATTATTACTGTATTTTCATAGTCAGGATAAAGACCATAAATCGATATAAAGTGTTCTTTGCTGGGAACAAAAGTATTAACAATATCCTCGTCACCATCTTTGCCCTTAACCGTTACAGAAACAGAAGCTAAATCATTAGTTTTAAAAATAACAAGAGCTGTAAGCGGCGAAATTTCATAAGGATTTAAAACTACTTTTGGATTGTCAATAGAGTAGTTAGTATCAGTTAACAGTGAAGTTTCGATTTCTTTTTGTTCTCCTAAAAGATCACTTTTAAAATCTACCATTGTATTTTCCTCGATATAATTATAGATGAAAATTGATGCAATAATTGTCACTGCGATTAAGATTAAATATTTATATTTAGTTTTCATAATGCCTCCTAGATTAACCTAATTTCGTTTTCATTAAAAAATGGTTTTTTCTTATTTATCTTATCGAAAAATAATATTCCGTTTAAATGGTCAATCTCGTGCTGGAAGGCAACAGCTAATTCCTCACGAGCTCTAACTGAAACTTTATTACCATCAGGATCATAACCACTAATAGTAACGCGGGCAAATCTTGGAACATGCCCATCAACTTCACGATTAACACTCAAACAGCCTTCGCCAGTTTCAAGCGCTACCATCTCTTCAGAATGGCTGATAATTTTTGGATTAACAAAGACATAATTTTTAAATTTACCTTCCTCATATTCATAGACAATAACAATAATTCTTTTTAATTGGCCAAGTTGTGGAAAAGCAAGTCCCATCCCTGGACGTAAATCATACTTTTCCGCATACTCTTCGATTTGACTATAAGTAAGCTGTTTTATAATATGTTCAATTGTTTCTTTATCCTTTTTCGATAAGGGTAATTGAACCTCTTTACTAACTTGGCGAAGTGTTTTATTCTTTTCATCTAATATTTTTAATTCTTTAAACATTTTTATCACTTCCATATATAATATTTTACCATATTTTAAGGCAATTAATTAATTAAATTGCTTTTATTTACATAGTTTTTCACCTATAAAAAGCATTTGTATTATATAATGAGCAAAAATAAATGTCAAATAACATATAATCAAAGATTATATCCATAATATAAAAGGTGATTTACATGAAAATAAGATTAGGATATGTCGCAATATCATTAACATTAGATATTACTGCCTCAAAAACAATAACTTATACAAATTATCATAAATTAAACGAAGAAATAGGAAACATAAAATTAGATCAGCTAATAACCGAAAACTTCAAAAATCTAAAAGAAATATTTTGGTATAATTATAGAAATGAGATTCACTTTTATCGCATCAGTCATAATATTATTCCTTTAGCAACTCATAATGATGTTGTTTTTGACTACATAGAGCCTTATAAAAAAGAGTGGGAACAATTAGGTAAGTTAACTAAATTATATGATCTTAGAGTCGATACACATCCCGATCAATTTTGCGTTTTAAACAGTAATAAAAGAGATGTAATTAAAAAAAGTATAGAGATGTTAGAATTTCACCAAAAAATGTTTGAAGCGATGAAAATTGACGGAAAAACAGTGCTTCATGTTGGTGGAGCTTTTGGTGATAAAGAAAAAGCTATTAAAAAATTTATTAATACCTTTAAAAAACTAGATAAAAAAATTCAGGATCTTATTATTTTAGAAAATGATGATAAAATTTTTAACATAAAAGACGTTTTATACATATGTGAAACTTTAAACATTCCAATGGTATTAGACTATCACCATTATAAATGTAATAACGAAGGAGAAGATATAAATAATTATCTTTCAAGAATTATAAAAACCTGGGAAAAGCAGAAATTAAAACCGAAAATGCATTTTTCATCACCAAAGAATAAAAGAGAATTTCGCAGTCATAGTACTTATATAAATGCAAATGATTTCATTGACTTTCTTGAAATATTAAAAAAACAGCAACATGATGTCGACATTATGCTTGAGTGTAAAGCCAAAGATGAAGCCTTATTTAGATTAGTCAGAGAGCTTAAGTATAAAACGAATTATCGTTTTATAGATGATACGACCATTGAAATAAAATAATTTACTTATTTTTTCTTCTATAGTATAATAAACTACTAAGAGGAGGGAAATTATGGCATTAAAAAATCTTAATTTAAATGAATTTTGTCCAAAAACAGAAGGAAAAGCTCAAGTAGAAGACTTAGAAATAGTCTTTGATAAAGTCGCTCAAACAAACGAAGAGACTGGATATAATAGTAATTTTATGAGTGAATCATTAAAAACGATATATAATTATGATCCATTTGCTCTAGAATGTGTACTTACAGATTATGAGATTCCTTTAGCTACAGCGAACGAAGGTGAAGATCATCCAATAACTATTTTTGGTATTTCGTCAACCTCAGGAGCGCTTACTGACTTTTGTATTAAAAGTTCTACTTCAACTTATGTCATTGATTCTATAGCTAATTATGGCTTGGCTTCCGGAATGACAGAACAAGAAATTTTAGAAGAATACTTTGGAATTGTCCACGATAAAGAGCAAAAAGGCTTAGAAGCTTATAAACCACAAGGTCATAAATTAATAAAAAAATAATAAAATTACAAAAAAAGCACTAAATTATAGTGCTTTTTTCCTTTAAAAAGAAGTTAGAAACCTCTTAACTTCCTAATAGTTGCCGTTACCGAATGCACGAGCACCGATAATGATTACTAATAAAATGAATAGAACTAAGATAATAGCTGCTCCATAGCCTGCGCCGTAACCACCGCCGCCTTGGCAGCCGCCACCGCATTGGTTACCGCATCCATAACCTTGATAACCACCATAGTAATACATATAACAACCTCCTATCTATTCTAGTATAGTGTACGTCTCTTAACACATAACGACTATTAAAAACACCTAATTTTTGTTTTTTATATTTTTTTCATTCAAAAACTACAAATATTGTGCTATCATATTATATGATAGGAGCTAAAAAATGAACCAGTCATTTAGGAAAATTTTCAAAGATTTAGATAAGCCACTATTGATAACCACCATAGTGGGTTTTGTCTTTGGATTATTAACCATAGTTACTGCCTCAAGCCGTGCGGCCGTAGTTAATTATGACGTTTCAATATATTATTATTTCTTTAAACAGCTTATGTTCATTATTGTTGGTGTTGTAGGAGCTTTAATAATTTTAAAAGTTGACACAAAAAAATATAAAACCTTAGTTCCCTTAATGTTTATACTATTAATTATTCTAAATATTATTGCTTGGAAATCAGAAGCCGTCGCCGGTAGTAATAACTGGATAGACCTTAAATTTGTCAAAATCCAACCAAGTGAACTTTCTAAACCTGTAATCATTGCTTTTCTAGCTATTTTATTTGAAAAGTATTATCGTAAGCTTCGCACAAAAAATATTTCACATTATGAAATGATCGGGAAAATATTGCTAATAGCGATTGCTATTCCAGCCATCGTTTTTCTTCAAAAAGACTTCGGTACTTTATTAATTATTCTTTTCATAGTTGGGATTTTACTAATTGCTAGTCCGATTCTCAAAGTAGAAAAGCTGAAATACGGTGGACTCTTACTGTTGCTCGGTGTCGCCGCTCTTGGAATATATAGTAGTACACAAGGTGGTGTTTTAAACGAAGCACGTTTATCAAGATTTTCTTCATGGTTAGATCCTTGTGGCCAATACGAAACAGGTGGTTATCAAGTTTGTAATAGTTATATTGCTATTAACGATGGTGGACTCATGGGCCTTGGCATCGGAAAAAGTAAACAAAAATACTCATATATTCCAGAACCACATACTGACTCAGCCTTTGCCATTATTGCTGAAGAATATGGCGTTATCGGTAGCGTATTTATCTTCTTAGGTTATGCTTTAATCTTATGGCGTATAACTATGATCGCCTCAAAAGCTTCAACCTTACGAGGAAGATATATATGTTTGGGTGTCGCCGCATATATATTCGCTCATATTTTCATTAACATGGGTGGGTTATTTGGTATAATTCCCCTTACTGGAGTACCATTACCATTCTTTAGTTATGGTGGAAGTTTTGCCATATCATTAATTGTTTCATTAGCGCTCGTTCAAAGAGTTAATGTTGAAACAAAAAACCAAAAAATAAAAGTAGCTACGTAAGATTAACTGCAAAGTTAATCTTTTTTTCATATCCAAAAAGGAAATAACAGTCTAAAACGGTATGATTAATAATAGGGGGGGTAAAAAGGAGGAACATGGAATTAAAAGATAAATTGTTAGAGCATCGTAATATGATTATTGCAGTTATTATTATTTTGGGATTACTCGGCTTAAATATCTATACCTTAACCTTAATTGAGTTTGAAAGTAAAGAGTCAAATGAAGAAGTTTTAGAAACACCAAAGAAAGAAGAAACACCATCAAAAATAAAAGTAGATCTCAAAGGTGAAGTCAATGCGCCCGGAATATATGAGCTAAACAAAAATGATAGGGTAGATGACCTTATAAATAAAGCTGGTGGTTTAACCAAAAATGCCGACACTTCAATTATAAATTTAAGTAAAAAATTAGATGACGAAATGGTCGTATTTATATATTCAAAAGCTGAAGTAAAAAATTTAAAAAATGGCAAAGAAGAAAAATGTGAATGTCCTGATATAAACGATGCATGTATTACTAACCAATTAGAACCTTTGACTGAAGAAAAGAAACAAACTTCGAGCAAAAGTGAAGCCACCAATAATAAAATATCAATAAACAAAGCTACAGCCGAGGAATTACAATCACTAAGTGGTATTGGTGAATCTAAAGCCAAAGCTATAATAGAACATCGCGATAAAAATGGCCAATTTAAAACCATAGAAGAAATAAAAAATGTCTCTGGCATAGGGGAAGCATTATTTGAAAAAATTAAAAACAATATCACCACTTAATATTCTAATATTAATAGCCTTTATAGCCAGTTGTAGTTTTACAATCTACAAATTAGACCATCATCCAACAAGCGTATACAACTCAAATACAAAACAAATCACCGGAATTATTACAAAATGTCAAAAAAATGATACTAGTTACAAAATTACTATAAAAGCCAAAGAAAAAATCATTGTTAATTATTACAATGATTTTAATTGTACCTTAGGCCAAACTGTTAGCATTAGCGGAGAATTAAAAGAACCAATGCCTAACACCATATTTAATCTTTTTAATTATCAAAACTATCTTCTAAGCAATAAAATAAATTATACTATGACTGCCAAGACAATAAAAGTTATCAAAGAGCCATCAAAAATATACCAAATAAAAAATAACCTTATTAATTATATAAATACATATAAAAGTAAAGATTATTTAAACGCTTTTATTTTAGGAAATAATAAAGATATCGATGAAGAAATTATAAATAGCTATCAAATCAATGGTATTAGTCACTTATTAGCCATCTCTGGCATGCATATAACCTTATTATCCAGTATTATTCTTTTTATTTTAAATCACCTTTCAAAACATAAAAAGTTCAATTATCTTATTGTAATTTTTATTTTATTTTTTTATGCTTTTCTAACTAATTTTACGCCATCAGTTATAAGAGCTACCGCTTTATTTATAACCTTTACAGTCAAAAAAACTTTTAATTTAAAAATAAAAACTATTTTTTTACTTATACTAATAGCCGCCATCTATCTTTTTTATAACCCATACATAATTTATAATATCGGTTTTTTATTTTCCTTTATAATTTCTTTTTATCTAATACTATTTAAAGAACTTATAAAAAAATTCAAAAATTATTTTAGTAAAACCTTTATAGTTTCATTTATTGCTTTTTTATCAAGCCTTCCAATTACTATAAATAATTTTTTCGAAGTAAATTTATTATCACCTTTCATAAACATATTTTTTGTTCCACTTGTTTCTTTAGTTGTATATCCGTTTTCACTAATAACACTATTTATAAAACCACTTGATAATATTTTATATTTTATAATTGAAACCATGGAAAATTTATCATTAGTTTTTAGTCAAATAACCATCTTTCAAATTATCTTAAAACATATAAATATTTATGGTATAATTTTTTATTATTTAATAATCACATATGTTTTGTATAGTTTAATAAAAAATAAAAAGCATGGAATCATTATTTTAGTCATCTTGATTTTCTTTCATACAAATATTAACCATTTAAGTAATAATCCGTTTATGACGATGATTGATGTCGGTCAAGGTGACAGTATTCTTTTAAATTTCCCGCATAATCAAGGAACGATTCTTATTGATACAGGTGGTGAGTTAAATTTTAAAAATAAAGTTTACGATATTGTTAAAAATAAAACCATTCCATATTTAAAATCGGAAGGTATTAAACAAATAGATTATCTCATTTTAACCCATGGCGATTTTGATCATTCTGGGCTGGCACCATCATTAATTGATAATTTCAAGGTGAAAAATATTATATTTAATAAATCTAACGATAATAAATTAGAAAAAAACATTATGAAAAAAGCTCGAGAAAAAGATATCCCATATCAAAAATTCTCTGAAAAAGCCTTGAAAATAAAGGGATATACATTGAATTTTTTATCTGGGACAAAATCATCTAATGAAAACGATGATAGTTTAATTATATATACAAAAATTAATAGCCAGAATATATTATTAATGGGAGACGCATCAGAGACAAGAGAAAGTTATATTTTAAATACATATAAACTGCCTATCGTGGATATATTAAAAGTAGGACACCACGGGTCAAAGAGCAGCACATCTCCCGAATTTATTAATACTGTCAGGCCTAAGATCAGTTTAATATCCGCAGGTAAAAATAATTTGTATGGTCACCCCCACAAAGAAACACTTAAAAGATTAGAAAAAAGTAACACTCTAATTACCCAAATAGATGGTTCTGTCAAACTCATATTAAAAGATAGAATCATCTATACTACTGCCCGCTAATGCGTTTAGCGTTTTATATAGATAAAGCCCTTAATAAGGGCTTTTTGCTTGTTTAAACATTATAAGTATTTATTCCAAACTTTTCATCTATAGGATCGTAAAACAAATCTTCTGTAGGCGGATAGTAAGTTAAGATACCAAAAACAATATAACTAAATATAATGCCAATTAAACTGACATAATTAAGTAAACCGTAATCCTTACTTTCTAAAACAAAATAGCTTACCGCTTGACTAAACACTATAGAAACAAAAAGAACAGTTAAATTTAAAACCATATTTTCCCCTATAAAATAATAAAGGGGCAAATAAATGGCTAGAAAAATGATAATACTTAAAACCGCCGATAAAAATATACTTGTAATAAAGTTTCGATATTCTATTTCAAATACTTTAAGGAGTATAAAATCAACCACACTAAATATAATAATTGCTGAAAAAAGCATTTTCATATGTTCCCATATGCTTTCATTTACTGGAAAGAAAATACTAAATAGAGTATTAGGAAACCAGGAATAAATAAAATGCGTTAGAAAACATAAAGCAAAAATTATAAACACATCAATCACTTTTAAACGTTTCAATGACACAAAAACACCTCTTTTTTACTAATTATTATATGAAAATTGTCAAAAAATATAATTTTTTTGTTTAAAAAAAAGGAAATCACTAGGTAAATGTCGTATATTATATATAGGGAGTAGATGTCCATGAGTTTTTTAAGTCAAGAAAAAATCAATGAAATTCGTGACAGTGTTGATATTGTTAATGTCATATCAAACTATGTTGCGCTTACACCAAAAGGTAAAAACTTTTTTGGCGTTTGCCCATTTCATGACGATAACAATCCAAGCATGAGTGTTAATCGCGATAAAAAAATTTATAAATGTTTCTCATGTGGAGCAACTGGAACAGTTTTCAAATTCATAATGGATTATGAAAACATTCCATTTAGTGAAGCTGTTCAAAAAGTAGCCGATATTGCTGGAATCGCTGTTAATATCAAACAAGCTCCTAAAGTTCAAAATCATACAGCATTGCACGATATTTATGATTTAAGTTTAAAATTTTATATAAATAATATAAATACTGCCGCTGGTAAAGATGCTAAAGAATATCTTCACAATCGTGGTATTACTGAAGAAATAATTAAAGAATTTCAAATTGGACTAGCCCTTAAAGGCAAAGACGCACTTTCTAAAATTCTATTAAAGAAATTTAATGAAAAAGATATTATGAAAAGCGGTCTCGTAAATAAAAACGAATATGGTTATTTAGATCTATTCTACGAGCGCATTATGTTTCCGTTATATGATTTAAATGGACAAGCAGTTGCATATAGTGGACGTATCTATAATCGTGAAGATAATTCTAAATATTTCAATACTAGAGAAACAGAAATATTCAAAAAAGGGGAGCTTTTATATAACTACCACCGCGCTAAAGAAAGTGCTAGACAAAAAAACCAAATCCTTGTTATGGAAGGATTTATGGATGTTATTAGAGCCCATACTGTTGGCATCAAAAATGTCGTTGCTACTATGGGAACTGCCGTTACCAAAAATCAAGCTTTATTAATAAAAAAACTTGGAAAAGAAGTTATACTATGCTTTGATGGTGATGAAGCAGGAGCTAAAGCCACTATGGCTTGTGCCGATGAACTAATTGCTATTGGTGTAACACCCAAAGTTATTCGCCTCGAAAATAATATGGATCCCGACGAATTTATTCGTAAAAACGGAGTTAAAGAATTTGAAATTAGAATTAATAATCCAATTAGTATTATGGATTTTAAACTTTCATTCCTTAAAATGGGGAAAAATTTAAATAACAGTGTTGATGAAGCCAAATATATTACCGAGGTTATTAAAGAAATTAGTAAGATTGAGGACGACATATTAAAAGAAATAACAATAAAAAAATTAACAGAAGAAACCAACATCGACGAAAATTTAATTAGAGAAAAGCTTGAAGTTCGAAAAGTTGACAAACCCAAAGTTGTTAAACCAACTCAAAAAATAAAAACTTCTAAATACGAAATAGCTGAAAGAAACTTATTATTTCATATGCTTCATAGTCCTGAAGTTATAAAAATGTATAACAACAAAGTGACATACATGCCAACCGAGGAATATCGTTTGTTAGCTCGAGAAATAAGCCTATTTCACAAAGAAAACGGTTTTATTAACCAAGCCGATCTAATAGATTATATCGAATGTGATAAGGATATCTTGAACACCATAGCTAAAGTTCAAAATGCCAATCTTGATGAAAATTATAGTTTAAAAGAAATAGAGGACTATATTAAGGCTATTAAGGATTATAATGTTAAAACTGAAACTAATCGTTTAAAAAATCAAATGAAAAATGAAATAGATCCATTAAAAAAAGCCGAAATTGCCCAAAAAATTATCGATTTAAAAAAGGAGTGTAGCAATGTTTAACGAAATAAAAACATTTGAAGAAAGAAAAAAAGAATTAATCAATATAGGAAAGAAAAAGGGACAAATTACATATGAAGAATTAGCAGATAAATTAAAAGGTCTAGAGCTAGATGCAGACGCTTTAGATGATTTATACAACGCGTTTACCGAAAATGGCATCCATGTTGTATCTGAAAATCCTAACGATGATGAGCACGAACAAATCGCTGATACTGAAACGTTATCAAAAGATTTAACCATCAATGATCCAGTTAGAATGTACTTAAAAGAAATAGGCCAAATCAAATTATTAAGCAACGAAGAAGAAGCCGATTTAGCAGATCGTATTATTGCCGGTGATGAAACAGCTAAAGCAACACTTGCAGAAGCCAACCTACGTTTAGTTGTAAGTATTGCCAAAAGATACGTTGGCCGCGGGATGTTATTCTTAGATCTTATTCAAGAAGGAAACATTGGATTAATGAAGGCTGTAGAAAAGTTTGATGTATCTAAGGGATATAAATTTTCAACTTATGCCACTTGGTGGATTAGACAAGCAATTACTAGAGCAATCGCTGACCAAGCTAGAACCATCAGAGTTCCCGTGCATATGGTTGAAACTATTAATAAATTAGCTAGAGTTGAAAGACAACTAACCCTAGAATTAAATAGAGAACCAACCGAAGAAGAATTATCTAAAAAAATGGGAACTTCTGTAGAAAAAATACGCGAAATTTATAAAATAAGCCAAGAACCTGTAAGTTTAGAGACACCAATTGGAGAGGAGGATGATTCACATTTAGGTGATTTTATCCCTGATGAGACCAATATGAGTCCTGAAGACTTCGCTGTTAACGAATTATTAAAAGATGAAATTTCCGAAGTATTACTAACTTTAACTGAAAGAGAAGAGAAAGTTATTAGATTGCGTTTTGGTTTAGAAGATGGTAGGCCAAGAACCTTAGAAGAAGTTGGTCAACTATTTGGAGTTACTAGAGAACGTATCAGGCAAATAGAAGCTAAAGCACTAAGAAAATTGCGTCATCCTTCACGCAGTCGTAAATTAAAAGATTATTTAGGTGACTAATGAAAATAAATAAACGCCTGCAGGCTATTTGTGATTTAATTCCCGAAAACAGCCAAGTCATTGATGTTGGTGCTGACCACGCTTTAGTTGATATTTACTTAAATAAAGTTAAAAATTGTGATTGTCTAGCTACTGATATTTCAAAAGAAGCAATAAATAGAGCACAAAAGAATATTAAAAAAGCAAATGCTAAAGTAAAAACCCAAGTTCTAGATGGACTTCCTGATTTGAATGACGAAATAATTATAATTTCAGGGATGGGAGCTAAAACAATCATTAATATTTTAAAACATAAAATAACAAACGATTTAATTTTAAGCCCAAACAACAACACTCACTTAGTTAGAAAAGCCATGCGTAAAAAAGGATATCACATTGAAAAAGAGTTAGTTATTAAAGAAAAACGTTACTATGTTATCACTTATTATAAGTATGGAAAAGGCCTAAAATGTGATGACATCGTAAGCCCATTTCTCATAAACAACATTCCATACATGAGAAAACTTCTTAATTATTATCAAGTGAAATCAATGAACGAAAAAAATAAGATTAAAAAATTTAAATACAAACAAATAGTTAGAAAAATTAAAAAGAAAGTTAAATAACAACTTTCTTTTTTTGCAATATTTTTCTGTTCTCAGTTTTACCTAGTAAGTAATCAATAGAAACATTATAAAATTTAGCTAATAAATATAGTTTAGATAATGGAATCGTCGAATATCCCTTTTCATAATTCCAATAAGTACTTTGTTTGTCACCAGTAACTCTTGCTGCCTCATCTTGTGAAAGCTTATTTTCTTTACGTACCATTTCTAATCTTTTTCTTAAAATATCAATGTCAATGTTTCCAGGATAACAACTTTTAACGTCCGAAAGTCCTGTAATATAATCAAAACTTATTTCAAAATAATTAACCAATCGATTAAGTTTAATTAAAGGAAAATTCGATCTCCCATTGGCATAATCAAAATAGTTATCAGGACTAATACCAATTATTTTAGCAACTTCTTTAATTGTTAAGTCATTATCAATTCTTACATCATTAATTCTTTTAAACTTTATTAACATAACAAAATCACCTAAGTTAATTGTAAATTCTTTTTAGCTCATAATTGACTTTTACGGAGTTATTGGATAAAACAAAGAGTGAAAAAACAAAAAGTCACTTTGAAAGTTAAAAATAATATAACAAAAAAAGAAAACTATATGAGGTTTTCTTTTTTACTAGGCAAAAAACGTTGGGCCACCATCCATAGTTTCTGTTTTTTCTGCCACAGTCTCACTTACACCCGCGTTTGTACTACTGCTTACGTTTTGTTTTTCTTCAGTGTTTGGTGTAGAAGGAGTCTCTACCTTTTTAAATTCATTCATTACCTTAAACATTGTTTTGGCATTTCTCATTACGGGAGTAACTTGTTTCACTATTGGAATCGCTTGATTAATAATTCCTAAAGTTTTCTGGGTTCCATTTACAATATTACTTAAAGTAAGTCCACCGCTTGTCGCACCACGTAAAGCGCTAAATAAACCTGGACGAGCCGCTGAAACCATAGGAGTCATCATATAATATGGATTAAAATAATTCATATACACACTCCTTTCTAACATATTATATGTTTTTCGAAAAAAATGTTTTGTTTATCGTTAAAATATGTTATAATTATTTACAGTAGAAATGATAGGAAGGTGTCTATATGGGGCTAAAGACTTTACTTTTACCTTGTATCTATGTGTACAAATTTTTTGCTGGTATAATCAAATTACTTGGATTGTTCATAAAATACATCTTCCAAGGACTAATAGTTATCATAAAACAGATTGGCAAATTCTTTAAATACGTATTACTTGGTTTTAAAAACTTTCCATTAATAATTATAAGTGTTTTATCGCATTTTGTATTAACTTTCCAAATAATTTTTGGAACTATTCGCAACAGTAATCAGGAAAAACGTGAGAAAAAAGCTAAAGAACGCGAAATAATGGCTAAAAAACATCGTGAAGAACTTATAGAAAAAGCCAAACGCGAACAAGCAATTCAAAAAGAAAAAGAAAATGCATTAAGAGAAAAAATTACTGAAGCCAAAGAAAAAGAGTCTAAACGTAAAAAGCATAATGATGACAATGTTTATATCAATGAAAACATTAAACGTGAACGCAAAACCATTGGTGATAAATTTGAAGACTTCGGAAATTCAATTATCAACTTACCAAAAAACACTAGTAATTTCTTTAAACGCAAATGGAATAATTTATCATTTATTAAAGAAGCTAAAAACAAAAAAGATATTAATAGGGAAGTACTATTAATTGATTTTAATAGTGATGATGCTAAAAAAAGCAAAGTCAAGCTTACATATAAATATGAAGTTAGAACTCCAGAAGGCAAAGAAGTTACAGGATATTTTGATGCATACTCAAAAGTCGAAGTACATTCTTTCCTATTAAGTGAAGGAAATACTGTTTATAGTATTAAAACCTCAAAGTGGATTCAACTATTTCACGGATCTCATGGTTCAAGTCACGCAAAGATCAAAACAAAAGATTTAATTTTCTTACTAGCGCAATTATCAACTTATTTAAAAGCTGGTATTCCATTAGTAGATTCAGTAAAAATCTTAATAAAACAATTTAAAAATCCTAGTTACCAAAAAATCCTAAGAGGTGTTGTTTATGACCTTTCAACTGGACAAAGCTTTAGTGAAGCGTTAAGTAAACAAGGAGACGCCTTCCCAAGACTATTAATAAACATGGTTAAGGCATCAGAAATGACCGGCGAATTGCCAGAAGCTTTAGACGATATGGAAGCATATTATAGTGAAGCCGAAGCTACAAGAAAAGCTATGGTTAGTGCTATGATGTATCCGATAATTATCTTTATCGTTGCAATTGGTGTTGGGCTATTCATCATGCTTTATGTTGTTCCTAAATTCGTAGAAATTTATGATAGTATGGATAATGCAGAAATTCCAGGAATCACTCAATTTGTCCTTAATTTAAGTAGCTTCTTAGGTGACTATGCTATTTGGATTGGCCTTGGATTTATTGTTTTCCTACTAATTTTCATGTATCTATTCAGAAAGGTAAAATCATTTAGAGCTACAGTTCAATGGATAGGTATGCACCTTCCAGTATTTGGAAACGTAATTATATATAATGAAGTTACAATGTTTACCAAGACATTCTCTTCATTACTAGCGCACAATGTCTTTATCACTGACAGTATGGATATATTAAATAAAGTTACTAATAACGAAATATACAAAATGATGATTATCGACGCTATTACCAACATTGCTAAAGGTGATAAAATTTCATCTGCATTTAAAGATCAATGGGCATTCCCAATCCCAGCTTATGAAATGATAGTTACTGGTGAAAAGACTGGTCAATTACCTGAAATGATGGCAAAAGTATCAACTTATTATCAAGATTTACATCGAAATTCCGTTAGTCGTATAAAGACCTTTATCGAACCTGTAATGATTATTTTACTAACTGTTATGGTCGGTGTTATCGTTCTGGCCATCGTTGTTCCAATGTTCAACATGTATAGCGCTATTCAACAATAAGGAGGAACTTATGGAAGTATTTTATGGAATAGTTATGTTCATCCTAGGAACCATCCTAGGTTCCTTTTATAATGTCGTTGGCTTTCGGCTTCCAAGAGGGGAATCAATAGTAAACCCTCCAAGCCATTGCCCTAACTGTAATACCCGACTAGGGGCTAGTGAATTAATCCCAATATTATCTTTTCTTTTTCAAAAAGGGAAATGTAAACACTGTCAAACAAAAATTTCTCCTTTTTACGCTATTTTTGAATTACTAACAGGTATTTTCTTCACTTTAGCATACCTCATATATGGCCTAACGCCAGACTTAATTATTCCATTAACTTTTATTTCAATGCTTGTTATAATCGTTGTCAGCGATTATAATTATATGATAATATCCGATAGTGTTTTATTAACTTTCGGAATTCTCCTAGGTTTTGAAATCTTATTTGTAAATGGATTTGACGCTCTTTTATCAAGTCTTGTTAGTGCTATTCTTGCATTTTTCACAATGTGGGCTATAAAAAAATTTGGTGACATTTTATTTAAAAAAGAATCAATGGGTGGGGGAGATATAAAGCTAATGGCTATTTTTGGACTAGTTTTAGGCTATCCAATGACTATTTTTTCTATTTTCTTAGGTTCACTTATTGGCTTACCAATATCATTAATTCTATTAAAGAAAAATTCAGATCATATAATACCATTTGGTCCATTTTTAGCCGCTGGCGCTATTATTATTGTCCTATTACAATTAGACTTTGAAACTATAAAAAACTTTTTGGGCTATAATTAGTCCTTTTTATTTGACAAAAACATAGAAATAGTATATGATAACAATCATCAAAGGAGAGTATGCACTATGAAAAAAACTGCTAGCGAAAATATTCAAGATGCTTTAAAAGATCTAGAATTTTTAAAAATAATAAAACCTATTTTAGAACACCCAGAATTTAAAAAAAGAATTACCTATGAGCATCATGAAGACTTATCAGTTTATGAGCATTGCCTAGATAACGCTTATTCTGATTATTTACAAGCAAAAAAACAAGGCCTTAGTACCAAAGAACAAGTTGAGGCTACTTACGCTGGCATCATGCATGATTTCTATCCATTTAAATGGATGTTTAATGAAGAAAGAGCAAATGATAAGTTGTTTAAAAAACATGGATTTACCCATGCTAAAGAAGCTTCGCAAAATGCCGCAAAATTCTTCCCAGCCTTTACAACTAGAACAATCCAAAGCAGTATTGAAAGTCATATGTGGCCACTCAATCTTACAAAAGTCCCAAGAGGAAAAGTTGCTTTTTTAGTAAACCTAACTGATACAATCAGTGGCTTAAGTGCAATGCCAGAAATATCCGAATGGGGGAAATACCTTGGACTTGCAAGCATGGAAGATAAACCGGCTTTCGAATTTGAGGATTTACATGCTTGTTTCCATGACTTTACCGATGAATTTGATATTGATATAACTGGTTTCATTATGGACCCAATTACTAGGATTCAATTACGCATGGCTCTTTACGAATATGCTAAAGCCAATCAAAAAATTACTGATAATATAGAACAGTTAGATACTAATCACGTATCAGAAGCCATCAAACAAACTATTGACCGTGAAGAACTATTAGTTCAAGCTGACCTGGCTTTAAATAGTGTAGAAGCACCATATACTAATGATGACATTCTTAATCTCTTAGGCTATACTAAAATCGATACTCAAAGTATACCACAGCCATCAAATCGCTTAATAAAAAAATAAAAGTCAGAATTCTGACTTTTTGTGTTATAATTTGATAGGTGAGAAGTATGGAACAAAATGAGTATTTAAAGGTCGTAAGAAAAACTTCATTCATTGGAGCTTTTATGATTCAATATTTAAGCAGAATTATAATTGTATACCTTTTATCTAAAGGCGTTGCCCCTTGGATTGCCGTTTCAATTCCCATCGTTATTGAATTTGGACGCGTGCTTTCAAGAATAATTGAACCAATATCAAAAATATCGCTTAAAATAAACTACAAAACATATTACTACGTATATATAATAATTTTTACTATTTTAAGTATCTTAATTTCACAGTGTACAACATTATATACAATTTATCCTTTAACGTTGATTCTTGGACTAGCTTATGGTCTGTGGGCAGCATGTCTAAATAAATTAAACACATCAAATTCTAAGTATCAATCATTTTGCTTATATGAAGACGAAAAATTTAATATGTTAGGTTCAACAGCCGGTCTTATTTTAAGCCAAATAGTGTACGACATTAACCCTACATTATACATCATTTCCTTCATTTTAGTGGCTGTAATCAGTATTATTACCTGCCTAAAAATTCCTAATATTAAGGTTGAAGAAGACGATATGCTTTCCTATGAAAAAACAGAAGAAATTCCCAAAAAGCAAAAACAAAAATTATTTGTTCTAATACTACTATTTGGAACACTCATTGGAATTATGAATATAGTCTATAACAGTTTAGAGGCAATACCGCCGCTGATCACTGAAAAAGCAGGATATTTGTCTTCAATTTATACATTTGTTGAATTTGTCGCCTTACTTTTATTGTCTGGCCATGTTATCGAAAAAATAAAAGGTAAAGGCAAACTACTATTGAGCGAAACTGTCATCGCTATTATTTATGCTATTCTTTTAACTTTAGCTGGAATTTTCCAAAATTATCAAAGCTTAATATTCATTTTTATATTATATGGAATTTCTAGCCCCCTAGCTGATCCAATATGGAGCAGTTTAATGAGTGAATATTCACAAAAAAATCGTAGATATTTTATATATATTAACAAAATATATTTTATGATTAGGGCCATTATTCTAATTATAACCTGGATCATTATTAAAGTCATAATAACATCCGGTCTTCATGGCTTCGCTATATTAGGTATTATCAGTATTATCAGCCTAATAGCAATATATTTGATTACAGAATGGTATACTAAAAAATATCTAAAAAAAACAATTTAAAAAGTCAGAATTCTGACTTTTTAATGTGCCCTATGTCTTTTAACTAAACTATACTTACAAGCATCCCTCTCTGCAATTTTATTATTTGCTGTTTTAACAGTTTTTGCGCACGTTCCCGCCAATAAAGCATTTGTCGCAAAAAGAAAGACACCAATTTCGTCGTTTCTAAAAGTTGCATATGCTAAAGTAAAAGGAAGAACACTTACACTAACATTCCGTACAGTTTTATACACATTCTTAAACGAAATCAAATCACTATAAGAAAAATCATCTAAACCATTATAATTCATATTATTCCTCCTTTACGCAAAATAAATTATAATCCCCTTAAAAGTCCTTGTCAACACTTAAATGCAAATTTCCTTTATTTTCTTAAAAACATTTGTAAAACAAGTGTTTTTTGCTATAATATAATTATAAAGCAACATTGTCTTTGTTTTACAAGTAGGGAGTGATAAAATGTATCAATCATTAGACAAAAAAGCCATTACTGTTATGCGTATTAACGCATTAATTTCAGGCGCAATTATTATTATAATAAGCGGTATCATCATGTATTTCCTTTTAACTGGAAACATCGGGACTCTAGGTAACACAATAACTATAACCCTAGGAACACTTATTTTAATCAACGTTTTATTAAATATTTTACTTTATCCTAAAATTAGATATAGTCGTTATAAATATTTAGTGACTGATGAAAAAGTAGAAGTAAAAAAAGGATTGTTTCTAATAACTAGATCTATTATTCAAATAAAAAGAATTCAAAAAATTGAACTAAGTAGCGGACCAATCGACCGTCAGTTTAAGTTATCCAACGTTAATATATTCACCGCTGCAGGTGTTGTTGACATTAAATTTTTAAACGCCAAAGAAGCCGAAGATATAGTTACCAAAGTAAACACTTTATTAAAACATAAATTGGAGAATCCAAATGAAAACTAGAATGCATCCATCTATCATCTTCGAAAGGCTTCTAAGTAGCCTAGGCGCAATTATTGTTATTGCTGGTTACTTTTTCATTCAAGTATTCCAAGACGAAGGAACAAAAGGAATTGAAAAAACCTCATCATATATTACTAGCCTAGGTGGCAACATTATTCTAACTGCAATTATAGTTTTCATTCTAACACTAGGTGTTTTTGCAATATTTTTCTATTTTGGATGGCGAAATACTTATCTTTATTTCGAAAAAACAAACCTAATTATCGAAAAAGGAAAAATCTTCAAAAAAATAACAACAATTCATTTGTCGGATATTGCTGCTGTTAATATAAAACGCAACATTATTGAACAATTACTAGGCACCTCAAACTTAAAATTCGATTTAAACATGAGCGAGGCTAATTCTTTTAATAGTAAATTGGTTTTTAAAGAAGATGTTGCTATTAATTTAAAAAACGATATTTTAAAACATATGGGAAAAAATATCGAACTTGAAAACAAAGAAATTGATAGTGTAGTTTCTTATACACCAGTAGACGTCTTTAGACATATGTGGCTTTCTGTTGACGTCAGTGCCTTTATTGTTTTAATTGCAGTTTATGGTTTCATAATCATTGCCGGAATCAATGATTTATTAGCGCAAGGTTTAATCTTTATAATAATTATTGGAATTATTGCTGTCGTTCCATTAATTTGGAGTTTAGTAAAAAGCTATTTGAGCTATTATAATTTCAAAGTTTCGAGAGCAGAAGATACCATAAAATTATCTTATGGTGCCTTTACAAACTATAAATATAGTTTACCAATTAATCGCATAAATGCAGTAATTATTAAGCAAACCCTTCAAGCTAGGATCGCTAATTACTATGAAATCGAAGTAGTAAATGCCGGACTCGGTGGTAATGAAAATGAAGATGAAAAAACTATCATCAGTCTTTATGTAAAAGAAAAAGAAAAAAATATTATCTTAAATGAAATAGTCCCTGAATATCAAAACCAAATTAAATTAGAAAATCAAACTGGGCAAGCTCTAATTCATTATTTGCTTGCCAAATTACCATTAATCATATTATTTTTAGGCCTTTGCGCATTAAGTTTTTGGTTTATAATCGGTGCAATTTTCCTAATTGTCATTGGTTTTGCTCAATATAAAACCAAAGAAATAGGTTATGATAACAATATGATTGTTATTCAAAATGGAATAGTTAATAAAAAAACGACAATTGTTAAATTTTCTAATATTGAATTAATTTCCATCCACAAAAAACTTTTAACACCGATTTCAAAAATGTATAGTCTTCAAACTAATATAATTGGCCCACTACAAAATAGTAATTTCAATAGCGGATTATTTCAAAAAAGTATTTTAGAAAACATCGTTAATAAGTACTTAGGTGAAACAAATGAAAACTAATTATCAAAAAGTATTGGATGAAATTTTGAAAAACATTGAAGGTAGGCCTAAATTATTATTACATGCCTGCTGCGGCGTATGTAGCAGCTATGTCCTAGAATACCTTACCAATTATTTTGAAATAACTGTTTTGTATTATAATCCAAATATATTTCCTGAAGCCGAATATCAAAAAAGGCTAGAAACTCAAAAAGAAATTATTGATAAGATGGCTCCAGAAGTAAAACTGTTAGAAATAGGTTATCACGAAGAAGATTTTAATAACATCGCCAAAGGCTTAGAAGACGAAAAAGAAGGCGGTAAAAGATGCCCAAAATGTTATTACTTTAGATTAGAACAAACCGCAAAATTAGCCAAAGAAAACAACTATGATTACTTTTGTACCACACTTTCTGTAAGTCCATATAAAGACTCAGAAAAGCTAAACAAAATCGGAAAATTACTAGCTGAGAAATATCAAATAAACTATTTATATTCTGATTTCAAAAAAAGAGAAGGCTATAAGCGTAGTACGGAATTAGCCAAAAAATACAATTTATATCGTCAAAATTATTGTGGTTGTAAATATTCCAAAATAGAAATGGAAGAAAAATTTAAAATAACTAATTAAAGTTCATTTATTATGAACTTTTTCTTTTAAAATAATTGTAAAAGCATTTAAACGTGGTATACTAAAATTGGTGGTATGCTATGAAGTGGAAGTATGTAATAATTGCAGTAATTTCTTTATTAATAATTGGAGCATTGATCTATTTATTTGTTCCACCAACATTTACTTTAAATAATCATGAAGTAAATATTGGAGAAAAATATAAAGAAGATTTAAAAGTAACAAGATTCGGTATTGACTATACCCCAAAAACTAAAGTTATTAGTAAAGTAAAAACTGACAAATTAGGAAGTTATAATATTACATATAAAGTAAAAATTGGTTTTATTGAATTTACTAAAACCGAATCAGTAAAAGTAATCGATAAACAAGCGCCAGAGATCATTTTAAACGGAAACGAAGAAACATTAGTGTGTCCTAATAAAACATATCAAGATGAAGGTGCTAAAGCAAATGACAATTATGATGGCGATATCAGCAGTAAAATAAAAGCTAACTTAAAAAAAGACGAAGTTATCTATACAGTTAAAGATTCATCAGGTAATAAAGCCAAAAAGATCAGGAAACTTACATATGATGACAAAACAGCTCCAACTTTAACATTAAAAGGAAGTCAACATACTGAAATAGTAGTTGGCACTAACTATAAAGATCCTGGAATATCAGCCATTGATAACTGCGATGGTGATATCAGTAATAAAATTGTAACAAGTGGCCGCGTTGATACTTCAAAAATTGGAACCTACACTATAACTTATAGTGTTCTTGATAGTAAAAATAATCAAGCAACCATTGCCAGAACCGTTAAAGTAATTGGCCGCGCTGTCGCAAATGGTACAGGGAAAGCCGGAACCATTTATTTAACTTTTGATGATGGGCCAAAACAAGGAACGACTAATCTTATCCTCAATATTTTAAAAGAGGAAAATGTTAAAGCCACATTTTTCATAACTGGACATGGCCCTGATAATTTAATTAAACGCGAATACGATGAAGGACACACCGTTGCAATCCATACTTTTTCTCATAATTATAAAACATGTTATTCTTCCGTTGAAGGTTTCTTTAATGATATTAAAAAAGCCGAAGACCGTGTTAAAAATATCACAGGTTATGATCCGAAAATAATTAGATTTGCCGGAGGATCTTCTAATACAGTTAGTCGTAAATACTCCAAAGGTATTATGACGACCCTTTCAAAAGAAGTTATAAATAGGGGATATCAATATTATGATTGGAATGTTTCATCTGGTGATGCTGGTGAAACCAAAACCGCCAGTGGCGTTTATAATAATGTCGTTAAAGGTTTAAGAAAAAACAAAGCCAATATCATTCTCATGCACGACATCAACACTTACACCAAGGACGCATTAAGAAATATCATCAGATATGGTAAACAAAATGGCTATACATTTGACCGTATAACTTCAAGTACCACGCCTTATCATCATCACATCAACAATTAAAGCCACAATCGTGGTTTTTTTGAAGAAAAAATGATATAATAAATATAAGGTGAAGTACTATGCATAAAGAGATAATCACAAAATTTACAATTTTTGCAACATTTCTAATTTTAATTTTTTTAAACATCGTTTATCTTTCAAGTCCTAAAATAACCATTAAAAAAATAAATGAAGAAATTCCTAAAGCCTTCGTTAATCCCAGTACCGATCTTCCGATCAAAAAACATCGTCCAAAAGAAGAAAGAAAAGAAATTATTCCTTCAATAGTATCTGATAAAACAATATATTTAACCTTTGACGATGGGCCAAGCTATTTAACCAATGATATATTAAATATTTTAAATAAAGAAAAAGTTCCAGCAACATTCTTTGTAATAGGTAGCCATATAGATGAATATTCAAATATTGTTAGCCGCGCTTATAATGAAGGCCATACTATTGGACTTCACACATTTACTCATAATTATAAATATGTCTATTCCAGTGATGACAATTACTTTAATGACCTGAAACAAATAAACGATAAAGTTTATAATATTACTGGACACCACTCACGTATTGTTCGTCTCCCTGGTGGCAGTTCTAATACCGTCAGTAAAAAATATAATAAAGGTATCGTCACTAGAATAACTACAACTTTGAATAATAACAACTACTATTATTTTGACTGGAATGTCGATTCAGGCGATGCTTCTGGCAAATTAACCAAAGATCAAATCATTCATAATACCAAACTGAACTTACATCATGGAACTAATATTATTCTTATGCATGATACAGCCGCTAAAAAATCCACAGTTGAAGCACTCCCAGAAATCATTAAATACGCTAAAGAAAATGGTTATACATTTGCTAGAATAACCAAAGATACACTGTCAATTAGACACCATATAAATAACTAAATAACCAAAATTATTTTGTACCAGTTGACATATAATTTTAAATGGAATATACTTAAAAAAGCTTATAATAAAGCTTTTTATTTTCTAAAAAGGAGGAACCATGAACAACCTATTTAAATATCTCAAAAAATCTAAATTAGCAATACTTTTCATTTTCATATTACTTGTAATCCAAGCTTACTGTGACCTATCACTGCCTGAATATACTTCAAATATGGTTAACATTGGTATTCAGCAATCTGGAATTAAAGATTCAGTTCCAGAAGTTATTCGTCAAAGTAAATTAGATAATTTGCTTATTTTTGCTGACGATAATGAAAAGAAAAGCGTTAAAGAAAATTATAAAAAATTAGATAAAAATAAAGAGAACATTGATAAATATCCAGCATTAGAAAAAGAAGATATTTATATTCTCAAAGATCAAAAAACTAGTGATAAAAACATCTTAAATGATTTTTTTGAGCGTACCTTAATGATTGATAGTTATTTAACTAACGAAAAAACTGCCGTTCAAATAAAACAAAAACTTTTAGAAAATATGCCAAATGATGGGGCTCTAGATAAAGTTGATATCTATACAATCTTAAAACAGATGCCAGAGGAAAGCATTAATAAATTACTAAAAGAAGTAAATAAAGAGTTAGAAAAAATGGAGCCATCTATTATATCACAAGCTTCTATTAACTTAGTAAAAGCCGAATATGAAGCCATTGGTGTTAATACTGGCGATATTCAAACCAATTATGTTATCCAAACAGGATTACTTATGCTTGGTATTGCCATGATAAGTATGATCTTAACAATCATCGTTGCCTTCTTATCATCAAAAGTTTCAGCTTCTTTAGGGCAACGACTCCGCGATTCTGTATTTAATAAAGTTCTTAACTTTTCATCAAGTGAATTTAAACGTTATTCGACTGCTTCACTAATAACAAGAAGCACTAATGACATTCAGCAAATTCAGATGTTAACAGTTATGCTTTTACGTGTGGTTTTCTATGCCCCAATCATGGCCATTGGTGGCGTAATAAAAGTTTTAAATACTAATACTTCAATGACTTGGATTATAGCTGTAGCTGTCGCTTTAATATTCTTCGTTGTTATGATCCTATTTATTGTCGCCATGCCGAAATTTAAATTAATTCAAAAATTAGTTGATAAAATCAACCTCGTATCTCGAGAAATACTATCTGGGCTAAGTGTTATCAGAGCCTTCAGCCGTGAAAAACACGAAGAAAAAAGATTCGATAAAGCCAATGTTGATTTAATGAAAACAAACCTTTTTGTTAACCGTACTATGGCTCTAATGATGCCTGTAATGATGTTAATTATGAACTTGATTACGGTTGTTATTGTTTGGGTAGGCGCTGGTTATATCGATACCGGAAGTATGCAAGTAGGGGACATGATGGCCTTCATGCAATATACCATGGAAATAGTTATGTCATTCTTAATGATTTCAATGGTCTCAGTAGTATTACCAAGAGCCGTAGTATCATTAAACCGTGTTAACGAAGTTATTACAACTAAAAACGTTATTGTTGATCCAAAAGATCCAAAAGATTTTATTAAAGACAAAAAAGGCTACGTTGAATTTAAAAATGTTAGCTTCCGCTATCCGGATGCTGATTACGACGTAATAACTGATATCAATTTCACCGCCAAACCTGGAGAAACGACTGCATTAATTGGTTCAACAGGGAGTGGTAAAAGCACCGTAATTAATTTAATACCAAGATTTTTCGATACTACAGAAGGGGAAATATTTGTTGATGGCGTTAACATTAAAGATGTAACCATGCATAACCTTAGATCAAAAATTGGTTTTGTTCCCCAAAAAGGTGTCTTATTTTCTGGAGATATTAAATCTAATATTGCTTATGGCAATGAAAACGCTAGTGATGAAGAAATCGATAAAGCTTTAGAAATATCACAATCTAAAGAATTTGTTAGTAAATTAGATAAAGGGGTAGAATCTCCAATCTCTCAAGGTGGTAAAAACGTATCTGGTGGTCAAAGACAACGCCTTTCAATCGCAAGAGCTATCGCTACCAATCCCGAAATATTCATCTTTGATGATAGTTTCTCAGCCTTAGACTTTAAAACCGATTCTAAACTTCGTCATGATTTGAAAACTATTACCAAGGACAAAACCGTAATCATTGTCGCTCAGCGTATCAGTACCATTATGACTGCCGAACAAATCATTGTTCTAGATGAAGGAAGAATAGTAGGTAAAGGTACTCACAAAGAATTAATGGAAAATTGTGAAATTTATAAGCAAATCGCTCTATCACAATTATCAAAGGAGGAGGTCTAATATGAATGGTAAATCTGCTCCAAAAGGACCTATGGGTGGTGGCCGTACGATGACTACCGAAAAGGCCAAAGACTTTAAAGGAACATTTAAACGCTTAATAAAATCCTTAGGTAAATATAAAATTGGAATTTTCTTTGTTATTATATTTGCCATAGGTAGTGTTATATTTAGTATATTTGGTCCTAAAATATTAGGAAATGCTACTACTGAAATTTTTAATGGACTAATTTCTAAAGTATCCGGCGGTAGTGGTATTGATTTCACCAAACTAGGTAATATAATTCTACTTTTAGTTGGCTTATATATTTTAAGTACCATTTTTAACTTTATCCAGGGATTCATCATGAGTGGTGTATCTCAAAAATTCTCTTACGATTTAAGACAAAAAATTGCCAAAAAAATAAACAAATTACCAATGAAATATTTTGATAAAAAGCAATCCGGAGACATCTTATCTAGAATTACTAACGACGTTGATACTATAAGTATGAACCTAAATCAATCTTTAACCCAGCTAATTTCTTCAGTAACTATGATGATTGGTGTCTTAGTTATGATGCTTTCTATTAGTGGTATTATGACCATGGCCGCTTTAGCCATTATTCCAATTGTTATTTTAATCATGTTCATCATTGTCAGTAAATCACAAAAATACTTTATGACTCAACAAAACTACTTAGGAAAAATAAATGGGCACATCGAAGAAATCTATGGAGGACATAGTATTGTAAAGGCATTTAATGGCGAAGAAAAAGCCTCAAAACAATTCAAAGAATTAAATGACACTTTATATGAATCAGGTTGGAAAAGCCAATTTCTATCAGGTATGATGCAACCAATGATGAAATTCATCGGTAATTTAGGTTACGTTGTAGTCGTCATTCTTGGAGGATTCTTAGTAATCAAAAATAAACTTGAAGTTGGTTCAATTGTTTCGTTTACTCAATATATCAGAAACTTTACCCAACCAATATCCCAAGTATCACAAATTGCTAATTTAATTCAAGCTTTAATGGCTGCAAGTGAAAGAGTATTTGAATTCTTAGACGAAGAAGAAGAACCAGAAGATATTCAAAACGCTTTAGATGGTTCTCAAATAAAAGGTAATATCGAATTCAACCATGTATCTTTTGGATATAGCGAAGACAAAATCATTATTAAAGATTTTAGTGCTAATATTAAAGCCGGAACTAAAGTCGCTATTGTTGGTCCAACTGGGGCTGGTAAAACAACCTTGGTTAAACTATTAATGCGCTTTTATGACGTTAATAAAGGCGAAATTTCTGTTGATGGACACAATATTAAAAATTATCAGCGTAGTAAATTAAGAAGCAATTTTGGTATGGTATTACAAGACACTTGGTTATTTAGCGGTAGTATAGAAGACAATATTAAATATGGCAAACTAGATGCTACCCATAACGAAGTTATTGAAGCAGCAAAAGCCGCTCACATCGACCATTACATCAAAACATTACCAGATGGTTATAAAATGGAAATTAACGAAGAATCAAGTAACATTTCCTCAGGGCAAAAGCAATTACTAACAATTGCTAGAGTAATCCTTGCTGATCCAAAAATCTTGATATTAGATGAAGCCACTAGTAGTGTTGATACTAGAACAGAAGTTTTAATTCAAAAAGCCATGGATAATTTAATGCAAGGAAGAACAAGCTTTATAATTGCTCACCGTTTATCGACAATAAAAAACGCTGATCTTATCTTAGTGTTAAATGAAGGAGATATTGTTGAACAAGGAAATCATGAAGAACTACTTAAAAAGGGTGGTTTTTACTCTAAACTATATAATTCACAATTTGAAGAATAGTAAACTATTCTTTTCTTGTTATCAAAAAAATAAAAAATCAAGAGAAATGGCAAAATAAATCATAATTGTACATCATTTGACATATCTTTAAAAAGAGTGTATAATCTAAAAGTACGAATTGGAGGAATGAACATGCCAAATTTAATTGATATGATGGATAAAAATACTTTAGAAGCATTTAAAGAAGAATTGGCTAATTCAAGCTCAAAAGAAGAAGTTCTAGCCCGTTTCCTAAACGAATGGCAAAGTATTGATGAACCAATTGAAAAACAAACTGAAACCGTTATCTATAATGTTAGCTTTGGTTTAAATAGAACTCAGGCAACATTCCAAAAAGATATCGATAACATGGTACCTTATAGTAAAGTCCAAAACTTTGAGGGAATTAAAGACGCTCAGGGAGAATGGAAAAACATTTACAACATTGCTTACCCAACAGGGGAAGCAACAACTATAAGTGTCGAAATAGATACTCCTAGTCATCAAAAAGTATTTGATAAAGCCGCTTAAGGCTTTTTTCTTATAGAAAGGAACAATATGATAATAATTGACGCTGATGCTTGCCCAAGCATAAAATTAATCGAAGATACCGCTAAAAAACATCAAATTAAAACTTTAATTTGTAGTGACCCTAATAGAATATTAAACTCTGATTACAGTAAAATAATATATGTCGATCAAGGAAATGACAGCGTTGATTTATATATTGCTAATACCGTTAAAAAAGACGACATTGTTATCACTCAAGATTATGGAGTAGCAACCACTGTCTTAGCCAAAGAAGCCTATGCTATAAATCCCAAAGGGCTAATTTACGATGATTCAAATATTGATAGTTTAATGCTATCTCGTCATATGAATAAAAGATTAAGACGTCAAGGTTTTAAAATAAAAGGGCCAAAAAAAAGAACTAAAGAAGATGATGTAAAATTAATATCTAATTTAGAAAATTTAATTGTTAAAGTCCAAAATAAATGATATAATTAACTAGTATTTATTATATACTTAACTATAGTGGAGGATGATTTATGTTACTTATATATTTAATTTTAGGAATAATCCAAGGATTTACCGAGCCAATTCCCGTTTCATCTAGTGGACATTTAGTGATATTTAAAAACATTTTTAATGTTGAAGCCTTAAATGATTTGAACTTTGAAATTATATCGAATTTTGGTAGTTTTATTGCAATTGTTATTATTTTTAGAAAAGACATTGCTAAATTAATTAAAGACTTCTTTATGTATATCAAAACGAAAAAAGCCGAATACCAAAGCGGATTTAAATACTGTTTGCTAATAATTATTGGAACAATTCCGGCAGGCATTGTTGGTGTATTAACAAAAGATTTCATTAGCGAACATTTAAGTGATGTAAAATTTGTTGGAGTTGCTTTACTAATAACCGCTTTATTCCTATTCTTAATTAGAAAACTAAAAGGGCGTAAAGACGATGAGCAAATTACCTTTAAAGACGCTTTACAAATTGGTTTATTTCAAGTAGTCGCACTACTTCCAGGAATTAGTCGCAGTGGTGCTACTTTAGTAGGTGGTATGTTCTCAGGGTTAAAAAGAGAAACTGCTTTCAAATTCTCATTCATGTTATATATTCCAATCACCTTAGCCACTATGGCTTTAGGTGTAAAAGATATCGCTGAAACAGGAATTGAGCCTAACTTATTAATGTGCTATATCGTAGGAGCAATAGCTGCTTGTATAGTTACATTCTTCGCAACAAAATGGTTTAGAAATATAATGCTTAAAGGCAAACTTATATATTTCGTTTACTACTGTATTATTGCAGGCGCATTAGTTATATTATTTTTATAGAAGAAATGGAAAACAAACCATTTCTTTTTGTTTGTATATTGACAAAGTCGTAGTAAGGAATTACAATTTAATTAAGCAGTATAGGGGGAAACAACATGGAACAACTATCACAAACAAATAAACAACTTATCGATTTATTAATCAAAGGAACACCAAATGAATTAATCTGTAAAAAATTAGGGATAAACAAAGAAAGTTTTAAACGAAGATTAGAAACACTAAAAAGATATGGTTATAACATTAATAGGCAAATATATTATAATGGTACGCAAAAATTTGTAGTTTCTAAACAACTACCAAAAGCCTTCACGACACTTTATGGCGTTCCTGGTAATCAGGTTAGTTTTCTATTTGTCGCCGATCAACACATTGGAAGTAAAAAGGAAAACTTAGATTATGCAAAAATTTTATATCAATTTGCAGTTGACAACGGATATTCTATAATTATAAATTTAGGGGACATAGTAGAAGGCATGCTAAACCCTCACATGCACAAAACCCATTTAGAACAACTATATTATTTTTTAGAAAATTATCCAAAAGATGAAAGAATTCTTAATATAAATGTATTAGGAAACCATGAAGGAGATTTTACAAGAAGTCTTGGTATAGATCTCCATACACTTTTAAATGAAACTGCTGAAAGAGATGATATAATATCTCTGGGTTTTGGTGTCCAACGCTTAAGAATTGGCAGTGATGAAATAACAATGGCTCATCAAGCTAGAGACTTAAAATCAGTTGATGGTACATGTAAAGTTTCTGCCCATGGTCACCGTTACCAATTTAAAGTAGATAATTATACACCAACTATGTTTTGTATGACATTAAGTGATGAAACAAAAGACGGCTTTCCTCCAGGCTTTGTCAGCGGTGATTTTCTATTAGACAGCACCGGAAGATTCTATAAGGTCACTTTTACACAGTACCTTATTCTAAACAATCAAATAATAAAAGCTGGCCATAACCATTTTAATTTCAGTACAAGTAGTAATCCAGGCACTGAAAAAACTTATAAAAAAAGTACTTTTCACTAAAAAATCACAGTATTAATATATAATTATATTAGGAGGTAAGATTATGAAACTACTTATTGTTGATGACGAAAAACTAATTAGAGATGTTATTACTGAATACGCTAAAAACGAAAAGTTTGAAACCTTAGAAGCCGAAGATGGTAAAGAAGCTCTAGAAATAATAAAAAACAATGAAATAGATTTAGTCGTCCTAGATATTATGATGCCCAAAATGGACGGTTTAACATTTTTAAAAGAAATGAAAAAAATTAATAATATTCCCGTCATTATTCTTTCTGCAAGAACCGAGGAATATGATAAACTAACCGGCTTCGATTTAGGCACCGATGATTATTTAACAAAGCCCTTTAGTCCAAAGGAACTAATTGCTCGCATAAAAGCCATTTTAAAGCGCTGTGGGACCAATTTAGACAACATGTATGTGTATGAGGATCTAACCATTAATTACGACGCCCATAGTGTCTATATTGACAATAAAGAATTAAAACTTACACCAAAAGAATATGAACTGCTTTGTCATTTTGTTAAAAACAAAAACATTGCTTTATCAAGAGAACAACTTTTAAGTAATCTTTGGGGCTATGATTTCTTCGGAGATGACCGTACTGTCGATACCCATATTAAAATGCTTCGTAATAATTTAGGAAAATACCGTGATTTAATTATCACCGTTAGAGGAGTAGGCTATAAATTTGTCACAGATAAAAACTAACTTAAAAAAATTTAAAAGCCTTATTAGTCAAAAAATAAAGAAAAACAGTATGGCCACTAATATCTGGCTTTTTCTCATTATTTTTTCTGTACTAATTTTAGGCTTTCTATGGTTTTTCCAAATAGTATTCCTAGATAGTTATTATGAGCATTATAAAACCAAAGAATTAAACAACGCTGCAGAGGAATTAAAAAAAGATTATGAAAAAAATAATCTCGATTCATTAGAAAGCATTGCTATGAAAAATGGCATTTGTATAGAAATATATAACGAAAACACCAATAATTACAACGGAACATATTTCAATCAAGGCTGTATGGAATTTGGTAATCGAAATTTTGATGTTAAAAAGGATTTTATTAGAAGCGGAGAAAACCAAAAAAAATACAATCTAATTAACAACAAATTTCAAAACGAAACATTAATATATGCTTTAAAATTAGACAATAGTACCTACGCTTTTGTTAACGCATCACTAGTTCCAATGGATAGTACAATTACAATCCTTCAAAGCCAATTAATATATGTTACCTTAGTTGTTTTAATTCTCTCATTTGTTATTGGTTACTTCATTTCCAAAAAACTTTCAAAACCAATTACTAAAATTAGTAAAGATGCCAAAAAACTAGCCGAAGGCGACTACAATGTAATTTTCTCATCAAATGAAGATATATATGAGATAAATGAATTAGTTGATACCTTAAACTACACCAGACAAGAATTATCAAAAACCGAAGAACTAAAACGTGACTTGATGGCCAATGTCTCCCATGATTTAAAAACACCATTAACCATGATTAAAGCCTATGCCGAAATGGTTCGTGATTTGACTTATAAAAATAAGAAAAAACGCGAAGAAAATCTTAATACCATTATTAATGAAGCAGATAGATTAAATCTATTAGTTAATGATATTCTAGACTTATCAGCTTTGCAAAACAGTGAATCAGGATTAACATATGAAGAATTTAATCTCGTAGAATTAACTAATCAAATAATCAAAAGATTTGCTATTTTAACCGAAAAAGAAAACTATAAATTTGTTTTTAAGCATCCAAAAGAAGCGAATGTTTTAGCTGATAAAAAAAGAATATACCAAGTTATTTACAATTTAATAAATAATGCCATTAATTATACCGGAAAAGATAAAAAAGTTACTGTCAGTATTACCGAAAAAGAAAATACATATCTAATAGAAATTTCAGACTCTGGAGCTGGCATTAAAGAAGAAGATCTAAAATACATTTGGGATAAATATTATCATAGCGATAAAAAACATAAGCGCAATGAATATGGAACTGGACTTGGTCTATCAATCGTTAAAAACATTCTCCAAAATCATAAATGCAAATATAGTGTTAGTAGTTCATCAAAAGGAAGCACATTCTATTTTGAAATTGATAAATCATAAAGTCACTTTCTAGTGACTTTTTAACATACCCTAGACCAAGTATATAAAAATTTGGTATAATAAATTAAATAGAAAATTTAGGTGATTATAATGTTATATTTATTTTACGGAACTAAACAATTTTTAATAAAAAAAGAGATAGAAACAATTCAAAAAACATTCAACCCAATTAATATCAGTTACTATGATTTAGATAATAATTCTATTAAAGATGTTATAGATGATTGTCAAACAATTTCTTTATTTGATGAAAAAAAACTAGTAATATGTGAAAACGCTAATATGTTTTCCGGGAGTACAAGTAAAGATGCCGAAATAATTGAGGAATATCTAAAAAATTGCAATCCAAACACCACCTTAATTTTCACCGTCAACAACGAAAAAATTGATGAGCGCAAAAAAATAACTAAAACTATCAAAAAAGAGGGGAACGTTAAAAGTTTTAATGACAATATTAATTCCATAGATCTTGTTAAAAGAAATTTCAAAGATTATAACATCTCACCAGCAACAATCAATTTGTTGATCGATAGAGTAGGCGCCAATCCCTTAATTCTCGAAAATGAAATAAATAAAATTAAAATATATAAAGACAATGATATAAATATTACAAACGATGACATTATAAATCTAACTACTAAAACTATCGATATTGATATTTTTAAACTAATTGATTATATTGTCAAGAATAACAAAGATAAAGCCTTGGAAATATATTATGAAATGCTAAAAGTTAATGAGGAACCAATAAAAATTATTATTATGCTTTCTAACCAATTTCGTATCATGTATCAATCAAAACAATTATTAAAAAAAGGATTGTCAGAAAAAGATATTGCTAGTATTTTAAAAATACATCCTTACCGTGTTAAATTAGCAATTCAAAATAGTCGAAGTTACGATAGTAAAACCTTACTAACTTATTTGTCAGAACTAGCCAATATTGATATCGATATCAAAACTGGCAAAACTGATAAAGATCTAGCCTTAGAATTATTCATACTAAAAAGATAGAACCTCTATCTTTTTAATTTTCTTTTACTCTTTCAAGTTTATCGTAAATTTCTTTAATACTGCATTCATATTTACTAGTATTTTTAGGAATATAATATTTTCTTCCAACTAACTCATCCGGTAAATATTGCTGTTTAACAAAACTCCCTTTGTAATTATGCGGATATTTATAATCTTTAGAATTAGTTTTTATATGTGATGGAACTTTACCAACATTTCCCTTACGAATGTCATTTAATGCTGCATCAATTGCCATATAAGCACTATTACTTTTAGGCGATAAAGCCATTTCAACAACTATTTCCCCTAAAGGAATACGCGCTTCGGGAAGACCCAAACGTTCACACGCCATAATACAAGCATTTAATCTTGGACCAATGCTTGGATTCGCTAAACCAATATCTTCATAAGCAATAACACTCAAACGCCTAAATATAATATCTAAATCCTCAGCTTCAATTAATCTTGCTAAATAATGAAGCGCCGCATCAACATCACTACCACGAATGGATTTTTGCAAAGCACTAATTACATCATAATAACCATCATCATTCTTATCAATATAAAGGTTAGGTTTATTATTTATCTTTTTAAGTAACTCTAAATCAATTTTAAAATCCGAAGAAGAGTAATATGCAACCTCAAGCAAATTATATGCAAATCTTAAGTCACCACCAGCCAAAGAAGCAATATAATCTAAAGCCTCTTCGTCAATTGATAATTTATTCAAATGTTCAAATCCCTTTTTAAGGCCTTCTTTAATATCAGAAATTTCTAAAGGTTTAAGTTCAAATAGTTGGCATCTACTTCTTATTGCTGGATTAATAGAATGATATGGATTAGCCGTTGTCATTCCAATTAAAGTAATAATTCCATTTTCAAGATAGGGAAGAAGTAAATCTTGCTTGTCTTTATTTAAACGATGAATTTCATCCATAATTAAAACAAAGCCGTCTATTTCCTTTGCTTTAGTTACCGTTTCGTCGAAATCTTTTTTACTATTTATAACCGCGTTTAAAAAACCATATTCCAAATTTAATTCATTAATAATTGTATAAGCCAAAGTTGTCTTTCCAGTTCCACAAGGACCATATAAAATCATTGAAAATATTTTTTTATTATTAACTAAATTTCTTAAAACTTTGTTTTCTCCAATAAGATGTCTTTGTCCAACAATATCATTCAAAGTATTTGGACGAAGCATATCCGCTAAAGGTTTCATAAACATCACCTTTATAAATTATAACATTTATAACATAATAAGTAAATTAAGCAAACATTCTTTAAACATAATAACCGTAAAATTTGTCCAATATAAAAAGCACAGTAAACTAAAACTATGCTTTTTATATACTTTAAAAATATAAATATTTGAAACCTAAGGCTTTATAAATAACTGATGCTCTAGGTAGTGAAAACAAGTTAGCAAACACTAAATTATAAAGTTCATCGAGTAAAAAGATTGTACACAAAGTATAACTAAACGCTAAAAAAACTTTTTTATCGATATGTTTTGCTAAATAAAAGCAAAGAGGAACAATCAAATACATTAATAGCAAACTAGAAAAACCAAATACTAAAACACTTCGTAAACAAACATAACCATTAATACTTCCAAAACTTAAGATTTCTGAATCATAGTCCCAGCACTTAACATCATTAAACTGCTCCATGCCCCAGCCACCAATATATTCCAATATACCACTAGAAACAACACTGATTAAAAAAATCAGCCATGGTTTTTTCCTAAATCTATAAGTTAATAAAAATATCATAACTGCACCAATTGCGTATATATTAATCCAAGGTAAAAAATTACCGCCTCGCCAATAAAATTCTTTCATACCACTATTAAAAAAGTAAAAAACAAATTCATATAAAAATCCAAACACTCCCGCAACAACAACGATTAAACAAATTATTCCAACCATCGTACTTCTATCAAAAGTATGATCCTTATTCAAATAATCTTTAAATTTCTCTTTCATATAACTTACTTCCATTTCTACTTTAAATCCCAAAATATAATATGTCTAATTAAAACAGTACTTAAAAAGCGAATATATTCGCTTTATAAATTCATATTTTCAAGCTTAATATACTTACCCAAATCGTTTTTTGTTAAATCTTCAATTCCAAGAACAATAGTCGCATAATAATCATCATTAATAGGGTAGAAGACATAAGTAACTCTATAAGTAAAGCCATCCTCTTTATAATCAATATAAAATGCCATTGTATCTTTTCCATTAATTTTCGTACTATACTCATTTAAAGTATTTTGGTTAGGATACTGCGTATCATATATCTTTTTAATGTATATTTTCTCATTTTTATAATAATCATCATAAGCATAATCTAAATAATAAATAAGGTAATCGCCAAATACATTTTCATATTCCTTATAATCTTCCGTATTGCCATCAGACTCATGATATCCATTAGGCAGTCTAAAAGATAACTTTGTATTATCTAAAGTTAAATTGACGTATCCTTTATCCATTGTTTCCTCTGTTTCAATTTCATTGCCTACGTAAGCCGTTAACCCAACCGCCCAAAATATAAAACTCATTGCTATAATAAAAACAAATACTCCACCAATAACCAATCCCACAATTGCGCCTGTACTCATTCCTTGACGTCTAGGAGGCATTGGAATCTGGTTAATTGGTTCTAATAAATGGCCACAATTTTGACAAAATCTTGAACCTTCTTGAATTTTTGAACCACATTTTTCACAAAACATACTCTCACCAAACCTTCATCTAAATTATTAATGTAATTATATCACAAACACAGCAAAAAACATAACAATAAAGTAATTAAGTTGAATTTTAAAAATTATTCTGTTAAAATTTAATATAGGGTGGTAATGTGGAAGCGGAGTATGAAAAAACAATAGAAGACTTTGAAAGTTATTTATTATTAGAAAAAAAATACAGCAAAAATACCATAGTCTCATATCAAAACGATCTTTCAAAATTTAAAGAATATTTTATAAAAGAAAAAAAGTCATTAAAATCACTTGATAATAATGATTTAAAAGCCTATGTTCAGAGCATTAACAAAAGTATGAGTGCGAAAAGTGTATCAAGAAATATCAGTACTTTAAAAAGTTTTTATAAATTTTTAATGATCGAGAAATATGTTAATAAAAGTCCGTTAACAAATGTTGTTAATCCAAAAGTTAAAAAAGAATTACCAAAAGTCCTTTCGGAAGAAGAAGTAATCAAACTTTTAGATTTTCAAATAAATGATAATTATGGTTATCGCAACAAAGCCATGCTAGAACTCATGTATAGTAGTGGCCTTCGCGTAAGTGAATTAATTAACCTTAAAATGACCGATGTCGATTTAGAACTAGAAGTAGTTAGAATTTTTGGTAAAGGTTCAAAAGAAAGAATCATTCCTTTAGGCGCTTATGCTAGTCTAGCTTTAAAAGAATATATAACATATTACAGAGGTAGCCTTTTAAAAAAGAAAAACAGTGACTATCTTTTTCTAAGCAGTCGCGGTGACAAAATGACAAGACAAGCTTTTTTTAAAATATTAAAGAAAATAGCTAAAGAACAAGGTATTAAAACTGAATTTTCACCACATACTTTAAGACATTCATTCGCAACACATCTTTTAAAACACGGTGCTGATCTTAGAAGCATTCAAGAATTATTAGGTCATAGCGATGTTTCATCAACTCAAATATATACCCACATAAGCAATGAAAAACTAAAAGAAAATTATAAAGAAGCGCACCCTCATGGAAAGTAGGAAATAATAATGAATAAATATATGCAAATAGCTCATGAAGAAGCTAAAAAGAATGCCAAGGAAAATTTTATAAATGGTGGCCCATTTGGTGCCGTTATTGTTAAAGAAGGACAAATTATTGCTCAAGGTCATAACAGCGTTTTTAAAGACACTGATCCAACCGCTCACGCCGAAATAAACGTTATAAGAAAGGCTTGTAAAACTTTAAAAACCAACGACCTATCAGGATGCACATTATATACAAGTTGCTATCCTTGTCCAATGTGTTTTGCAGCTATCGTTTGGGCTAACATTAAAACTATCTATTATGGGAACACTAAAAAAGACGCCGATGAAATAGGATTTCGCGATGACTATCTTTACGAATTGTTAAAAAATCCAGAAAAAGATTTAAAATTAATACAAATGGATCATGAAGAAACAATTAAAACATTTGATAAATTTAAAGAAAACCCCAATCTATACTAAGGAGTAAACCATGAAATGGAATAAACAAACATATGCAGAGTTTATAGATTACTTATACAGTAATGCTGATGAGACATACCGTGATTTCACTAGAAAGCTATTAAATGACAATAAAACTACAGTCATTGGTATAAGAATACCCAAACTCCGAAAAATCGCCAGATACATCGTTAAAAACGATTATAAAGGCTTCATTAAGTATAACAATCATACCACTCATGAAGAGAAACTTTTGCACGGCCTTATCTTAGGATACTTAAAAATAGATAAAGAAGAAGTTTTAAAATTAATTGATGAATTTATGCCTCATAATAATAACTGGGCTATAAATGATACTACAACCAATAATTTAAAAATATTTAAAAATATATCTATAAATCATCTTGACAAATACTTAAAATCAAATAATCCTTGGGAAACAAGATTCGGTTTAACATTATTAATAAGTCATTATATAAACGAAGAAAATATTGATAAAATTTTAAAAATATGCGATAATGTAAAACATGATGACTACTATGTCAAAATGGCAAACGCTTGGTTATTATCTATCTGCTATATTAAATTTTCACAAAAAACACTGAAATATTTAATGAATAATAATCTTGACAAGTTCACTTTCAATAAAACTATTAGTAAAATTTGTGATTCTTATCAAGTCAGTAAAGAAGATAAAAATTATTTGAAATCCTTAAGAAGATAGGGGAGAGAGTATGAAAGATGTTATATTAGATACAATTGTTGATGGTATAAAGCTATTACCATTTTTATTCATCGCATTTTTAATAATTGAACTAATTGAGCATAAACTATCAAATCAAAGTAAAAAAACAATCGAAAAGTCCGGAAAATTTGGACCAATTATTGGTAGTATATTAGGGATCTTCCCCCAATGTGGTTTCTCAGTTGTAGCCACAAATCTATATGTCACAAGAATTATTAGTTTAGGTACTTTAATTGCTGTTTACCTTTCAACAAGCGACGAAATGTTACCAATTTTAATTGCTGAACATGCAAGCATTAATATTATTTTACAAATATTATTAATCAAATTAATCATTGGTATAATATTTGGTTTTGTAATTGATTTAGTTATTAAGAAGAAAGATAAAGTCAATTATCACATTTGTGAACACGACCACTGCGATTGTGAACATAGTCTTATAAAATCAAGTTTAAAGCACACCTTAAAAACATTTATATTTATATTTATTATAACCTTTATCTTAAACACCGCTTTTTATTATATTGGTGAAGATACTTTAAAAAATCTTTTCACTCAAAATAGTTGGTTTACTCCTTTTGTAACCAGTTTAATTGGCTTAATTCCTAACTGTGCAGCTAGTGTAGTTATCACCGAATTATATATCAATGGCATATTAACCTTAGGACCAACTATTGCAGGATTGTTAACCGGAAGCGGAGTAGCATTACTAGTTTTATTTAAAGCTAATAAAAACATAAAGGAAAATCTACAAATTGTAAGTCTATTATATCTAATAGGAGCTATAGTTGGCTTAATAATTGAAATATTTGTATGACAATGTCATACTTTTTTTGTAACAAAATTCATATGTTTATATAGGTGAAACTTATGACTGATACAATAATTCCATTTATCCTAACATTTATTGCTGGATTATCAACCTTAATCGGCTCTATTTTTATTTTCTTGAAAATAGATATAAATAAATTGACAAAATATGCTTTAGCTTTTGCTGCTGGGGTTATGATAAGTGTTTCCTTTACGGATCTTCTTCCAGAAGGTTTAAAATTACTGCTTAAAAGCAATGATAAAACAAACGCTTTTGCCCTTACACTTAGTTTTATTGTTATTGGATTAATAATATCATCATTAATTGATAAGTTAATTCCTGAAAGCAACGGAAACGTCTATGACAAAAAGCTTTACAAAGTAGGTATATTTTCCATGATTGCAATTATCGTTCATAACATACCCGAAGGTATTGCAACCTTTCTATCTTCAAGTGCTAATTTAACCCTTGGCGTATCGTTAACTATCGCTATTGCATTACATAATATTCCTGAAGGGATAAGTATCTCTGTTCCTGTTTTTAAAGCCACAGGAAGCCGAAAAAAAGCCATAGGATACACTTTAATATCTGGAATGGCTGAACCGCTTGGCGCTTTTCTAGCATTTCTATTTTTAAAACCAATTATCACTGACAGCATCATGGGATGTATATTATCTATAATCGCTGGAATAATGATTCATATTGGCTCACTGCAACTTCTACCTACCGCCTTAAAATATAAAGGGAAGGGGAGAACCGTTCTATTTTTTATTATAGGCTTTATTTTTATGTTATTTAGTCATTTACTAATGAGCAATTAAAAAGAGATAATTTTATCTCTCTTTTTTCTTAAATACTGTAAATATATTATACATCAGAATATTCGTGCCCAAAACAAATACTAAAATTGACGAAATTTTAACAATTGGTTCTATATCTGACAAACCAATGCACAAGACTACAGCCAAACTCGAAAACACTAAAGCAATAACTGAAAAAAGATAACACTTAAGTAAAATTTCTTTTTTCATTCTATATACTCCTTTAACACTATATTAACTAATAGTGCTACTCTATTATATTCCAAAATAGGGGAGGCAGATAATTCTAAAGTACATTATTATTTGAAAACTTTTTTTATATACCAACAAAATAAGAAAGTAACTATAAATACTAAAATTAATCGCATAAACAATGGCCAATTATCTTCAACCAATAGTGCAAAACTAGACAAAATATAAGCTATTACGCTCATAATAAATGGCGCCAATTGAAATCTATAACTATGATACAGATACAATATTTTTTCTAGTTCGACTACTTCTCTATATGTTAACTTAAAACCATTATTTTTGCAAAGCAGGGAAGGCACTCCTCTTTTTTAACAAGTGAAAAAACATCTTTTACAATCCTGCGAGAGGTATTAGTTTCCATAGCCACCTTATCAATTGAAAATAAAGTGGTAGAATCGTTATAATAAATTGCAATCATATGACCAACAACATCATAATAAACCTTTTGTTTTTTAAATTTCTTTATCACAAAAAAGAGCAATAGAGTTAATAAAAAAGCACCTCATTAATTAGAAGTGCATAATTATTATAACTTGTTAGTTAACATAATATATATTATAGGAATAATTAATTATTAACTTTTCTAGACTGTATCTCAACGATTTTAGCTAATACTTCTGATGCATTATTAGTTGTAATTTCAGTATAGCCTAGTTCTTTTAAAGCTTGAACTTTAGCTGCGTTGATCTCTAATGTACGACTCATTTTATCTTCCATTTTTTGTTCAATCTTTTCTACAAAACGTTTATGTGTAGCTGCTATTTTAGATTTACTAGCGCCACCACTATGATAAAGTGTCATAGCTGAGAATAAAATACTCTCAAAGATAAACTGTTCATTCTCATCATATACAAATTCATAAGGTTTAGTATAACCTGCAGCTTTTGACATATAAGCTAATATATAATTAAGCTCACGTGAATTTTCCATTGTCTGTAAATAATGATATAAATATAATGTAGAATTATATGCAACATCGTCCTTGTCATCGCTTAAACGTTCTTTTAACTCATCGACAATATTATGTAAAAGTTCCTTTTGTTTTTGACCCAATCCGTCAAATATTACATTAGAATCGCCAACATCACTTTTAGATGTATTTTCAAATAAACTGTTAATACGGGTTTCAACATCCATTATATAATCAGTATCAACTTTAATTTCATCTAATTCCTCAGCGGATTTTATCCCTAATATATTTAATAAAATAACCTTTTTATCTTTTGGCCATTTATTGATATCATCTAATTCCAAATAATTATAAATCATCTGTCTAGAAACGCCTAAACATTTAGCTAATTTTACTTTTGATATACCTAATTCTCTTAATATTTCGTTCAATCTTTCCATGATTAAAACCTCCTACTATAATTTTATCATACAGTCATAAAATGTCAAGTAAAATGTAAATAAAAAGTATATAATAAAATTTACAATTACTTATTAAAGAAACTTTTTAACAATTGGTATTTTTTTAGCAAAATGAACACCTATCGTTAAAACAATTAAAGTAATCACATCAATAACTATAACGCCAAGATACGAATTCCAACTAAGTAAATTTGTAAAAATAGGCATAGCCACCAGCAAAGATATAACAAACACATGAAATAAATAAATACCAAATACGCAATTACTTAAATTAGCAAACAATTTATTAGTTTTTTCTTTTCTAAAACCATTAGATAGATAATATTTGCTTATTATAAACAAAGCTAATGCTGGAATAATAGTAGTTATCAGTAGACAATTATCTAGCAAGAAACTTGTACCATTAATTGTATGGTTTAGTATTTCAATAATTGTGGCTATTAATACCGTAACAACCAAAGAAATAGTGGCTATATTTTTTTCTTTAGCATTTACTTCTTTATTAGCTAGATAATAACCAGCTACAAACAAACCAATATATTGTGAAAACCATATACCAGTAATATATCCACTTAGATACAAACTCTTATGGAAAAATGCCTCTAGAATAATTGTTCCAAAAGAAATAAATGATGGAGTTAATAAAAACATTAATATAAAAATTTTAAAATCTTTATCAGAAAAATTATTTATCATTTTTTTAATAAATGGCAATACCATATAAAGTGCTATTATAACATAAATATACCAAGCCCAATATGGAGAATAATTATCTAAATTACCTCTAATTATATAAACCACAACTTCTGACAAATTAAAATGTCTATATATAGCCCATAAAAATGAAATCACGACTAAAGGAACTACAACTCTGAATATTCTTTTAGAAAAAATTCCCTTATAGCTATGTTCTTTTTGCAAAAGCAATGCCCCAGAAACCATCACAAACACTGGAACAGCAAATTTAACCAATATTAATATAAAAGATTTAATTGAAAAAGAAATAATATCATTTGAAGCTAAATACCAATATGAATGATTGATAATAACCGCAATTATAGCCACAACCTTTAAAACATCAAAATAAACACATCTCTTATTCATAACACTCACCATCTTCAAAAGCTATTGATTTAACAATACCACCGCCTAAACAAATATCACCATCATAAAATACACACGCTTGTCCAGGCGTTACAGACTTAATTCCTTGAGGATATTTAACTAGTAACTCATCATCATTAATATTGTCCACTATAACTTGATTATCAGCTTGACGATAACGAAATTTGGCAGTGCATTTTTTTGGTAGTTCCTCTAACAAATTAACATTTTCAACTATACAGGAAGTACTTAATAAGTATTTGCTATCATCACCAACTGCCACGTACAAAATATTTTTGTCTAAATCTTTCTTAGCTACAAACATCCTTTCCGGTGTTCCGCCAATATTTAATCCCCTCCTTTGACCAATAGTATAATACATAAGCCCTATATGCTTTCCTAATACCTCACCATTAGAAATATCAATTATATCTCCAGGGATATTAGGCAAATAATTTTCGAGAAATTTTTTAAAATTTCTTTCACCAATAAAACAAATCCCAGTTGAATCTTTTTTATCTGCAGTAATCAAACCATATTCATGGGCAATTTTTCTAACTTCAATTTTCTCCAGCTCACCAATAGGAAATAAAACATTTTCTAATTGTTTCTTAGATACTTGTGACAAAAAATAAGTTTGATCCTTATTAGAATCTACCCCTCGTAGTAACTTACCATTTTTTATTCTTGCATAATGTCCAGTAGCAATATAATCAGCACCTAATTCTATCGCTTTTTTTGCAAACATATCAAATTTTATATATTTATTACACATTATGTCCGGATTAGGGGTTCTTCCATTTTTAAGCTCATCCAGAAAATAAGTGAACACATAATCCCAGTATTCTTTCACAAAATCTACTCTATATAAAGGAATTCCAATTTTATCACAAACTTTTAAAGCATCATTATAATCCTGTTCTTGAGGACAAATATTATTATTTAAATCCGGATTGCCTAAAAAATCACCATTGACACTAGTATCCCAATTTCTCATAAAAAGCCCTATAACTTCATATCCTTGTCTTTTTAGCAAAATAGCAGCTACACTACTATCAACTCCCCCACTCATACCAACTACTACTTTCTTCTTCATATAAACCACCTGTATACATTATACAAAAAAAATGATAGAAAATCCATCATTTCAACAACGACAATGCGATATTTAATATTTTAGGCATTAAATACACCTCATAAACACTAGTTATAACTAACATTACTAAAGAAAAAATCAAAACGGTTACATATCTATTCATAACACCTTTAAAATCTAAAGTCTTTTTAGCAGACATACATTTCATTATTTTAAAAGAAACAATTAAAGCAAAGGCACTTAAAAGCATAAATATCAATATATTAATAATTTGATGAGGAAACGCATATACAGCTCCCACTAAAATTCCCTTAAGTTTAAAGTTAATTATTATACTCCCGATAGAAAATCCTAAAACAAACGCTTTCATAAAAAGCATAAATATAACTATAAAAAAGCCTATAACCGAAACTCCTAATAACCAAATAATAACAGCAAAACCAACTGTAAAAAATAATGTATTAATTATTGAAGTATCATAACTCAATTTCCCACTTTTCACATTATTAAAAAAATCATTCAAATAGCTTACAACTAATTTTTTATCATTTGCATCAATGATGGCTGAAAAAATTGATCCCGATACTATTCCAACTATTACAATGACCAATAGAAAAACAAAAAGATTCTTATTGATGTGTATACTATTTTTTAACTTGTCCATATATTTTTTCATAATTTATCTCCTCAATAAATTATATTGTTTTGTAAAAATAATATTCCAAAAAACGAAAAAATATATTATAATTAATAAAGAGGTGAAACCATGAATAAAAAAGTACAAAAAATTACTGTCTGGGTAATGCTTTTAGTTATAGTTGCGTTTTTTATCACTACTATTGTATGGGGGATGAATTAAAAAGCTTGTGTTTGCTACACAAGCTTTTTAATATTCAAGACAATCATTTGAAATATAATCTATAACATTTTGATTTGTCTTGTTTGTATAATGAATGCCGTCCACTGTTCTAAAATAAATTTCATGATATGAATCACAATATGTAATATTTTTTGATTTGTTTGCCTTTATATTATAATCTAATCGCCTATTAAAATATTCCACCATTTCGGTAGTACGGACATTATACGGTTGACTAATATTAAGTTTTTTATCATTAATTGGATTAATAGATAGCAGATAGAACAGTACGTCAGGATATTGTCTTGATAATTTATTATATTCTTCTAAATAGTAGTTTATTTCTTTATCAACATTTTTAGAATATTGAATATCATTAACTCCCATATTAATCACTACATGATATTTATATTCATTGTTTTTAGAGTCTAATTCTTTTAACAATTTGGGCAACGCTTCTTTATTAAACCAATCTTTACCAGCACCAATTTGAGCTATAAAACTAAAATTTACTGGAATATTTATTTCATCTTTAGATTTTTCAATTAGTTGCATCCTAGAATCGCCCACGATTATTACCTTATTTTTGGTTATATCTTTTAATTTAATATCTTCACTGACTTCATATTTCCTATTTTGAAGTTGTAAATACTCAGGTACACCACATTGGCAACCTTCATATTTTTTACCATTTATAATCGTAAAAAATATAAACACTACGAAAATCAGAAACACAAATGAAGATAAAAAAACTAAATACTTTTTAATTCCTACATAAATATTATTTACTTCATTAGTTGTTTTTTTCTGAATTACATAGGTCAAAACAAGACACAAAAAAATCACAAAGTAGCAAAAAATATCTACATACTTTGTATGACTAATAAAAAATAAAAAGTTTTCATCACAAACCCTCAATAACATATCTTTTAATCACCGCTTAATATATTATCACATTTTAGTGAAAATTCCAAATAAAAATATGTTTAAGTAAAACATATTTTTATTTACTGCCTCGCTTATCCTTCTCTGTCTCTTGAATAATATAAAGTGGTCTTTGTTTAACCTCCAGATAAGTTTTTGCTAAATACTGTCCAATAATTCCAGTACACAGTAATTGACTACCTCCAATTAAAAACATTATACAAGCCATACTTGGCCATCCGCTAGTTGGATCACCTAAAATTAAAGTTTTTACAATAATAAGAATAATAATTAAAAACGCGATGATACAAAATAAAATACCCATTACTGAAGCAATTGCTAATGGAACTGTGGAAAACGCCACTATGCTCTCAAGAGAATACAAAAACAATTTAAAAAACGACCATTTAGTTGTTCCTGCAGCCCTTTCTATATTTTCATATTCAAGCCATTTTGTACGGTATCCTACCCATGAAAATATTCCTTTGGAAAAACGATTATACTCCGTTAACTCTAAAACAGAATTAACCATTTGTCGTGACATAAGTCTAAAATCGCGAGCTCCATCAACAATTTCTGTTTTCGAAATTTTATTAATAATTTTATAATAAGTTCTAGCAAAAAAACTACGAATGACCGGTTCCCCTTTTCTGGAAACCCTTCTAGTTGCTACACTATCATAATCACCTGTTTGCAAGATTTCATACATTTCCTTTAGTAATGATGGAGGATCTTGTAAATCAGCATCCATAATAGCCACATAGTCACCAGTGGCCTCTTTTAATCCAGCATACATCGCTGACTCTTTACCAAAATTACGTGAAAAAGAAATGTAACGAACATTCTTATTGCTTGATAATTCCCTCATTAAATCTAATGTGTGGTCAACACTACCATCATTAACAAAAATTATTTCAAAAGAAACTTTTGACATAGTTTTTTCAACTTTTGATACTTCCTTGTAAAATAATTTAATAACCTCTTCTTCATTATAACAAGGAACCACTAATGAAATTTTCATAAAAACACCTCTCAAAACTAACACTAGTATAACATTTTAATACTTTAGGTACAAGACAAACTAGAAAAAAGCTATATTAAAATAACTTTTTTATTCAAAAATATTATATCCCAAATCCATATCAACATTAGTAGAAATACCATTAATGTTTCCGTCTGAAGCAAACTGCCAATACTTATATGGGGTTAGATTATAAGTAGGACGTGTATTCATCGCTTGCGCAAATGTATTCACCCCGTTAGGCCACTCCGCTAACCATATTTCATATTTTTTAGATAAAGCCACAGAGTCTAATTTATCAGTAAGCCACATCTTGTTAGCATAGATCCCACAACTATACCCATTATTTTCAATCGTTGAACAAAATTTATCTGCTACTAAAGTCAGTTTTTCTTTACCCACATTAGCCACGCTCTTATCTTCAACATCAAGAAAAACTTTTGTCCCCAAATTAGGATGATAATTATTAGCTTTAATTAAATTAATAAGTCTAAGCATATGTTTAGCTTCTGATACTGCGCCAGTACCATTAGCATTATCAATATCACTAGCATAAGAATAAAGATAAAGCCCATATGGAATATTATATTTTTCACATGCTGATACATTAGCGGCAAACATCAAATCATCTTGATCGTTCCAATCACCACCATAGCCAGCTCTTATTATTACAAAACCCAAATCACTTTTAGCAATTTTTTCCCAGTCAATATTACCTTGATGATAGGAAACATCGATACCAGTATATACTTTATTATTTGTATTCTTTGAAAGCTTAAATTTTTGACCATTGCCACCATTAGAATTGGCAACTTGAATATTCGCACCATTAACTAATGTACCGTTAGTAACATCTAACGAAAGACCATTTATTTTAGATACTAAAGAAACATTACCATCACCAAGGTCTCTAATCATCCATTGCTGACTATCACTATTATTAAACCTATACATTTGAACATTTGTTCCACTAACCATTCCGCCACTAGCAACATCTAAAACAAGATCAGGATTAATTGAACTAGCAATCGAATAAAAACCATTATTCAAATATTTTAAATACCACACTTGAGCATTTGAATTGTTTGATTTATAAAGTTGAACATTTACTCCATTATATTTAGCGCCAGCTGAAACATCAAGAACCATTGAAGTATTAATTGAAGTAGAAATCGTATAATAACCGTCTTCATAGGAATGTCCTTGACCGCTTTTCTCTGTAGGTGTAAAGGTAAATTTTTGAGCATTAGTACCATTACTAGAATATAATTGAATATTAGTCCCTTCAGCGGTTTGTCCACTTTTAACATCAACATGTCGACCATCTAACGCCGAAACAATAGAGTATTGATTACCCCCAAGATATTTTATTATCCATTTCTGAGCTTTTGAACCGTTTGAAGCATAAAGTTGAACATTAGCTCCATCATACGTCTTAGCCCCTGGCACATCTATTGCCTTACTATCATCCAAAGCAGTTTGAATAGTATAATATCCACTTCCAATATATTTTACCCACCATTTTTGAGAATTTAAATTAGCATTTGTTTCTAATTGTACATTTGCATTATTTACCGAAACTTCTTTATCTAATCCAACAACCTTATTTGAATTCAAAGCACTGTTAATCATATATAAACCATCACTCAACATATTAAATTCAACCTTATTAAATTTAAATTTTTGAGCACTAGTACCGTTAGTATGATATAACTGAACGTTTGTCCCATTCGTATACTTAGCACCGCTTATATCCAAAAATAAGTTGTCAAGCTTCGATACAATGTTATAATAACCATTTCCTAAATCTTTTAATATCCATTGTTGAGCATCCGTTCCATTACTTTGGTACAATTGTACATTCGCACTATTCATAGACTTTGCACCTGAAACATCAAGAGATTTTTCAGAATTTAAATGACTTGTTATTGAGTAATAACCATTATTTAAATATTTAACATCCCAAATTTGTGCCCAACTATCATTAGAACTATACAATTGTACATTAGTACTGTTTTCAGTTCTTCCACTCGTTAAATCTAATACAGAATTATTGTTTAAAGCCGTAGATATAGTATAAGAACCATCCGGTAGTGACTGCTTAGGATCAACAATTGGAACAAACTTAAACATTTGGGCACTAGTCCCATTACCTTGATACATGTGAAGATTGACTCCATTGTAATTTTTAGCTCCATCTACATCTAAATATAAATTATTACAATTTGAAATGACATAATAATATCCATTCCCAGCATATTTAACAAGCCATTTTTGAGCACTGGAATTATTATAACCATAAATTTGAACATTTGTTTTATTAATTTTTCCTGCACCCTTAACATCCAAAACAGCATAAGATGCCGCTGAACTAGAAATAACATAATAATCATTACCAAGATGTTTTACATTCCATCTTTGTGTTTTTAAATTATTATCATTTTCTAAATTAACATTAGATGGTTTAGTAAAATCACCACCTTCAATAGTCATTACCATATTATTAGATACCGCACTTTTAATTTTATATTCACCATCTGCTAGTGCAGGAGCAGCATCAACACTGCCCATACAAATGAAAAATATACTTAAAAAAGGTAATAAACAAATCAATTTTTTCATTTTTTTCTCCTATCCCTTAGAGTAGAACATAAAATTACCATATAATGGAATCATATCATCAGATTTTCCATAAACAATTTTATAATCAATATCTTTATCTCTTAAATTAGCCAGCAAACCAGTAGAACGCTCATACGCTATATATACATCTATTTTCTCGCCTCGAACCTTATTTAACTCCATTCTAGAATAACCACTTGATTTTAAATCATTATAACAAAAACTAGAAAAACAAAGAGCAGAATTGTAAAATACAATAACCGCAAAACACAATAAAGCAAGTTTATAAAATATTTTATCCTTTGAAGCAAGCAAAATCATAGCAATTATGATAAATAAATATAATTGCGGTGCATATCTAGCCCACCAACTATCTGACAAGAAAAACATTAATAATATAGTAATAATTATTGGAATAACATAAAACCATGCATTCTTATTTTTTGTATAAATATCATATCCAATCATATATATTATGACAATTAATGAAATTATAAATATTCCACTAAATAAAACTCCATATCCGCCTATTCTCGTATCATAGCCAATGTTTTTAATTTCATTATAACTATACTCAAAAGGCGTTTTAAGCCTGGGTTCCCCGCCATTATATGCTCCAATATTTTCACTCCAAGAAAATATTGAATAAAAATTTTTTTCAATAGGACTTTTATCCGCAAAAGATTTTGGCTGTAAATAAGTAATAATATCTACCTTATCTTTACCCATTAGTGGGTAAAGTGGATTACCATTAGTAACTGTATTTTTTATATAAGAATTGCTGCCTACCAGCCCAATAGATACTATTGCTACAATAACAAAAAATATTGTATTCTTTTTTAAATTGTCATATTCTTTATTTTTAATTTTAAAAATAATATAATAAATAAAATATCCTAAGCAAAACAAGCCACTATAAGCAAGTCCTGTAAATTTCACATTAACTATCAAAATTATTAAAGAAGTTAAAATGCTTTTAATCTTCCAATCATCATCTTTTCTTATAAACAAATACATAAACAAAATAATTAAATATAAAAGCAAACCTAAGAAGCCGTCAACATAATAAGAAAAGACCTGTGACATTGTAATTGGATTAATAGCTACCAATAATCCAACAATAATATTCAAAATTTTCTTATTAAGCAAAAGGTGAAGAATGTATGAAAAAATTGTAAAAGCAATATAAATTAATAATAAATTATAAAATTTACCAGTCTCAATATCGCCAGTAATTTTATATATATCGCTTGCAAGAATCCAGGTTGTTTTTGGATAATGTTCAGCCCACAATTGATGTTTATCAGTTAAATCATGAGCTTCTGCAAAGTCTTTGTAATCATCATATATTGGGTTCCAACCAGTAGTCAAAGCCGCTACAGTTTCTTTATGATACGAATTCCCATCATCAGATTGATCATATACATGACCAGAAGCTAAAATCGAAACAATTAAAACAACTATTGATATAAAAAACGTCAAAATAAGACTCTTTATATTTTTTTCAAAAATAAAATAAAAAATTACACCACTAATAATACAACTAAGTGGTAGATGAAAACAAGAAACAGGTATATTAAATAACCACAAAAGCGACGTTAATAAAACCAAAACTCCTAAAGTAATTATAAGATAAACACCACTATTGTACAAAGTTTTCATTATATTTTTATACATAAACTATTGTCCCCTACTCTATAGAAAATAAATAAGTGTCATTAATATTATAGCATATCCTAATATTAATGCCAATAAGGTTTTATCATTATAAACAACCTCAATAGGGTCGCCATCTCCACCTATTTCAACATCCATACTGTACTTCATTAAAATAATAATAATCAACGGCACAGTCCAGACAAGTAAAGGTAAAATTGTATAAGACATAGTCCAAAGCGAATAAAAAACTATTCCGATTGCTAAACACATATACATATTTTTATCTAAAAAATCTTTTGAATAATATTTTAAAACTTCCCTGGTTTCATTATTAGTCATATTAATTTCATTACGTCTCTTCCCTAAAGAAAAGTAAAAAGCAAAAGACACAACAGTTAAATAAAGCCAATTAGAAACTTCAACATCAATTACTGAGCCACCAAATAATACTCTTATCAAAAATCCAGCTGTTAAAATAGAAATATCAATAATCGGAATATTCTTAAGGCCTAAACTATATAAAACATTAATAATTATATATATCAAAATATATATTAAATTATAAATTTCACATCCAGAAAAATAGAAGAATAAAATAGACAAAATTCCTAAAACAACGATTACAAAATAAGCATTCCTAATCGAAATCCGCCCAGCGGCAAGTGGTCTATTTTTCTTTGTCGGATGTTTTTGATCTTTTTCTACATCTCTTATATCATTTATTACATAAATGATACTAGCCGCAAAGCAAAAAGAACAAAACGCGAAAAATGCTTTAAAAAATAATTCATTATCAAAAAAATTACAACTAAAAACTAATGGTAAAAATATAAGCAAATTCTTCAAATAATGTTTTACCCTAATTAACTTAAAATACTCTCTCATACACACACTCCTATTTTATTTCAAAATATACTTAAAAATAATATTTTCCTCATCATACTTTGTAGAAAAATTTGATGCAAAAAGTCTCGCCCCATTACCTTCTAATTCACCATAAGTTTTCCAAGCATCACTTCGATTTTTATTGATATCATAATTACCATTGTTAAAAGTATACTGTATAGACCTATTAATTTCATGAATTCCTGTTACCGATGACAAAAGAAGATAAACAACAATAAAATAACAAGATATTTTTTTAATATCAAAATTATTTAGTCTTTCAATTACAAATATTGTTAAAACCATCAACGCTGGCAACGATACTCGATTTACAAAATCACTACCACCGCCAATATAAAAAAATGGAATAATAGATAATATTAGTAATAAACCAATTATATATTTATAATTTTTCTTATTGATAATTAAGAAAGCAATAATTCCAAATTCCAATAACCAGAATAAAATATACTTTTTTAAAATATCACCAAATACACCATATTTTGAAAATATAAGTCCTTTAGGCTGACCACTTGGATTTATTAAAAAGAATAAAGCCACAAATAAAACTACAACCAACACCAGTAAATTCTGTTTTGAAAATAATTCCTTGAAATTGTCAAACACCCTAGTCTTTAAATTTTCGCCATTAAAATTATAAAATCCAAAAACAAGAAAAACTAATAATATTAAAAATAGTCCAACCGCTGGAAAAGGCGCAAACAATAAAATAAACAACATATATATTCCAACATTATAAAAACCTTTTTCATTTAAAAGCATGGAGACAATAATCCAAGTAGATATTCCTTGATTAAAAACCCAAAACAATTGAGTTATAGTAGAAGAGGTACAAAAATATTTAGACCATGTATCAATATGTGTAATAAAATCAAGTTTAGTTGGGTCAGTTAAAAATTGTCCGATTACATCTAAACCACTAAAAGCCATGAAAATAAATAAGTAGTTAATTCTAATTTTAGAAAATAAACGACATAAAAAGTAATAAAATATAATAAGGCCAACTAATTGATATATAAACAAAAATAAATTAGCGGCATCAAAACCAAAAACTTTACCAACCATAGCTGAAGGTAACCAATATGAAAAATAATAACTTAGATATCCTTCGTCACCAATAGCCTCTATCCCGGTTCTATCATCATAATCATATTTAACTGGAAAATCATAATCTATTAAATCATGTAACACTGCATTTCTAGCATTATGATCCCAATTTTGGAAAAAATAGCCACCTATACCAGATAAAAGATTAAAACCAATAAGTAACACGACAACAATAATCCATTTTTTAAAATTAAAAATTTCTTTATACTGTTCCTCTGTTTTATAATTAATCTTTTTTAAGAAAATAATTAAAATAATAATTAACAATATACAAAGAGGAATTGATATATATATTTTATACCAGCCAAGTAAAAATATAAAAAGAGGTATAGCAAAAAAGGAAAAGCCTAAAATATACATTAACCTATCTATTTTCTTATATTTTTCTAAATTCACATCCATTACCTCTCTTTATGAAAAAACAAATATAAAACTTTACCCCAAAATTTATTAAATAATAATAAATAAAAACCTTTAACGTTTCTATAGAAATATCTATTTCTTCTATATTTGGGAAAATTAGTATGAACTTTTTGAATAACTAAATTTAAAGCATTTAAATATTCGCTTCTATCAAAATTTGAAGCTCGTATTATAAAAGTTGCATACAAATATCTAACATAACAAAATTCAATTTCTTCCTTATACTGATCGAAATAATCATTATCTTTATAGTATTTAATTAAACCATCGAAATTAGAAATATAGTCATATATTCGCTTATCATAGTTTCTAGACTCAGAATTATCCCTTTGATAATAATAATACTCCTGTTTATCTATATAGCCAATGGTCTCGATTTTTGGCAAAACACGATATAAAAACTCTACGTCTTCAGCAAAAATTTTTTCTTTAAAAAATATATCGGCAATTTTTTCACGTTTATAAATTTTGTTCCATAAAACAGGAAACATTCTAACCATATAACTTTTTTTAGCCAAATCTGAAATAATATCCTCATTTAAATCAATTTTACCATTCCATTTTTTGCTTTCATTAGTATACCAAAAATTGCATTCTACAATGTCAAAATTACCAGAACATGCTTTATTATATAAATCGGCATACATACTTTCTAAAATAACATCATCACTATCAACAAATCCAATATAATCACCAACTGCTGCACAAAGGCCTTTATTTCTTGCTGCTGCAGGTCCTCCATTTTCCTGTTTTATCAATTTAATGACCTCAGGATTATTATTCGCATACTCTTTTAATATTGAATATGTATTATCAGTAGACCCATCATCAACTAAAATTATTTCCAGTTCCCTAAGGCTCTGATTCAATAACGAGGTAAGAGTCTTTTCAATATACTTTTCTGCATTATATACAGGTACAACCACACTAACTTTCATTTTCGTCTTCCCCACTCTTAGCAAAGCTAAGAACAAAACCTGCAATACATCCTAAATATAAAGTGATTATTAACTCATCAATAATGTGCCCACTAAAATAAGAAACACCAAGTGGCAATAAAAGCATCGCTAAAGTAGTTAAAGTAAACAAATTAAATTTTCTAATCTTAATAGATTTATATAATCCATAAATTGCAATCAATATATATGGAAGTAAAAATAAAATTACACCTACTGCTCCAATAGTATAAAAATGCACAACAAAATCTTTCTCTAAATACAATTTAGCATTAATAAAGCGACTATACCCTAAACCAAATAGCGAACGCGATGCATTTTCATAAGTATCCGCTACATCATCAGTAACCAATTGTTGAGAATTTCTATTTCCAACTCTATCAGTAGGTGGAACGTCGTCTAAAACGTATTGCCAAAATTCCTTATGATCTTCATATGGGTAAATTTCATTAAAATATATTTCATTCATACCAATATACTCAAGCATTTTTTTAGTAGGGACATTATTATCCTTCATAGTTTTTAACTCTTGAGGTGTTTTTTCATTATGAACACCATTGGAATTTACAATTGGAGCATGCGATATAATAAGCAAACCAAACATCATAATTAAAATAACTACTCCAAATTTCTTAAAATCAAATTTTATATTCTTAATAATAAACACAAAAAATAAATATAAAATTAACATCATAGCAAATATTAAAGCCCAGCCATAAGAAGCCACTCTAGTTCCTAAAATAATCATAGCAACAACCATTAAAACAGTTATCATAATTCTAGGTTTAGTAATTTTATCAAAAATAGAATATATACAAATTGGTAACAATATAAAGGTCAGACCACTAATTTGATTTGCCGAATTAAACCAACCTTTCCCTGCTAAATCCTGGGGTGGATATTTATTGTTCAAAAACCAATCAAAAATATTTCCTTTAATAACACCTCCACCATAAGAAGCTAGTGAAAATACAATAATGTTAGAACCTACAATAATTATAGACACTATTGCACTAACAATTAAAAATAATTTTAGAAACTCTTGTTTTTTTAATTTTAAGCTATATGTTATATAAATAATAGCCAAAGGTAATAGCATCCTAATAATATAAAACAATTCTGTTACAATACTATAGCTAAATGTCTTATATCCTGTATTATCAATTCCTGAACTAACGAAATGATGAAATACTACATACAAAACAATAATAAGTCCATAAATAATAACATTTTTCCGATTTTCCCGCTGATTTTTATTAAAAAACAATAATAAAAACAAAAAGGCAATTATTATCATTCTAATAATCGTTGTTGGCGAAAAATGAAAAAAGTTAATAACTTCATCCGTATATAAAAGAAAACAATCTAAAAACGGTTGAATTATTAAAAATACTAATAAAATTTTCTTTAAAATTTTCTCATCTGTTAATCTATTCACATTAGTTCTCCTTTAACACTTGTTTTATTTTTACAATTATATTTTCAATATCATATTCATAGTTATCTAAATTCTTTTTTAAATCAACTATTTTCTCCGGATGTATAATTAAATTTTTAAGTCCATCAAATAAACCTTCTGCACTATTTTCAACAATGATTCCATTAACACCATTTTCAATTATGCTTTCAGTTGCAGCAGTTTTAGTTGCCAATGCTGGAACATGCAAAATCATTGATTCCAAAACTACAAGCCCAAACGCTTCGTATTTTGAAGGTAAAACAAGCAAATCCGAATTTTTAATTTCCTTATAAGGATTATCCATCTTACCCCAAAACTTAACACCTAACTCATATCTTTCATTTAATTCCAAAACATTATTCATGTCAGGTCCATCACCAATAACATTGATTACTAATTTGCTAGAAAGCCCCTCTTTTTTTAATAAAGAAACTACTTCCAAAAACCTAGTATAAGCTTTAACCTGATGAATTCGCCCAACTAATACAACATTAATCTTATCTTCAGAATACACTATCTGTGGTTTTTCCTTTGCTTTAGTAATAATTTTATTAGCGTTCACTATATTTGGGATAACTGTTATATTATTGACTGTATAAAATTCAGTAAAAGCTTGTTTTACTCCCTCTGACACAGCAACAAAATTATCAAATTTTGGTATTACCTCTTTAAATAATTTATTATATTTATTATTTGGATTATTTTCACCATATTCGTAATGAAGCCAATGAATTTTTTTATTGCTATCACCAAAAGCAGTAAATATAGCAGTAAAGCCATCCTTAAAAGCTAATTCGATATCATAATGTTTAATTAATGTTTTTTTACGTTCTTTTTTTATTCTTTTTTTAATTAAACCTGTTTTCATTTCAAAAACTAATAAACACTTACGAAAAATTAAACTAATTTTTTTTGATTTGAAAGCTTCCTTAATAGTAATATCTACACCATCAAAATATTTAGAACCATATATAATATTAACTTTATCCTCGAGCTGTTCCAATCTAGTTCCATTATTGTGAAGAACTAAAATATCAGTATTATAATCTGAGAAAATATTAAGTTCTATCATATCTTCAAGTAAAATCGACACCCCACCCATTTTTCTTTCATCAACAACTATTAACAAATTAGGTTTCACTTTAACCTCACCGCCTAAACATTCAATATTTTTTTCAATAACTTATATTTACCTTTATATAGCAAATGACAAACAATTTTATATTTTAATGATTGCCTTTTATAATATTTATTTTTTTCCCAACTAGGAAAAGTATCCATCATCACCTTTCTTATCATACCAAGACTGTCAGAAGCTTCAGGAAAAGGTAAAAACCTCAAAGAAGCATCATGAAGTAAATGAGTAATATACAAATATTCAATTTCACTATGGAAACAATTAAATTTATCATTAGTTTTGAAAATTGAAATTAAATTATTTAAAGAAGAAAAAATATCTTTCATCTTACTAGAGTATTTTACTTGATTCATTAATGAGTTTGTTCTTTGATAATAAATATATAGGGGCTTAGTAACATAGCCAATTTTTTTTGTAAAAAGACCATACGCTGGAACAACAGCAATATCTTCATAAAAATCATTTTCATAAAAATATAAATTATTCTCCACAATCAATTTACGTTTAATGAATTTACCCCATGGCGCTGGAAAAGAAAGGATGGATTCTTTAACTATATCACAAGATAAATTTGGCCTTGCAGAATAATATTGTCTTTTATCACCTTGTTCATAATAATAATCACAAATGCATAAATCAAGATTTTCTTTTGTTACCTTATCATATAAATTTGCAAACATTTCTTTTTCTATATAATCATCACTATCAACAAAAGTAACATAATCACCAATCGCCTTTCGTAAAGCCGTATTACGAGCCTTAGCCGCGCCACCATTAGCCTGATTAATAACAACAACTCTAGAATCTTTTATAGCATAAGAATTTAGTATTTCAAGTGTATTATCAGTTGAACCATCATTAACAACTAAAAGTTCATAATCATTAAAAGTTTGTTCCAATATACTATCCAAAGTTTTTTCTATAAGCATTTCTGCATTATATGCGGGAACAATAACAGTCAGTTTTGGCATATTTTAATTTCCTACCTTTCAAAAGAAGATTTCTCTGGTAATATTTTTTCAAAATGCTCTACTAATTCTTTGGTTGCTTTTTTATAATCAATACTTGTATCACTATCATTTATACAAATTTGTTCAACTTCTTGATTTTCAATGCATCTAAATAATTCTTCATTATGATCAGACAAATTATAAAATCTACCAAATTTTTTATATGATTTTGGTTCGAAATTTCCAGAATAAATTTGCCACAATTGAAATGCATACTGATTTACATCCATATCGCTTCTAAATTTAGATAAACAAGTTGTATCTAATGTTTCTTTTTCAACTTTCCATAATTCCTCAAATGTACTTTTTAAAAATGGCGCAGCCGTATGCGAATTATCAAAACCGGCCATATAAGGCCATTTATTTAAAAGCAAAAAACGTAAATTTCTCTTTCCATATTTCAAGTTAAAGCATTTGCTCCTGTGCTTTTTAATCACATTACGTTTATTAAAATGTCTACAAATAAGCATTTTATCATTAAGCAATATACGTTCAAAATTAGGATCCGTATTTTCATCACAATACGGAATATTATCACGCCAAATATCGCAAGGAAGTCCGTTTTTAAAGAAATATTCGGGGTTAATTTTGTCTATTAAAAACATATCATCATTGAAATAAACAAACTTGTCACTTAAATTTTTAATTCTAAATAAATTAAGCTCAATTGGATGAGAACTAAATACAGGCAAATATTTAGAAGGTATAAAATCTTCATGTTTTACAATATTTAATTTAGGGTTTGAAATATCAAGCCATTCAGGTACGTGACCCCATGTGACAAAGTGAATCTGATTTACCCATGGAGCAAATTTTTCAACTGCCCTAAACCAATATCTTAAAACGCCCATATCACGGTATCTGTTAATTGCATTAGTAACATCCTCCTTCTTAGGAGAATACTTATTTTTTTCTTCTAACCAAGCAGGGTCACTACCATCAACCCACGCTATTACAAAATCAATTTTATCATGCATAATATCAACTTCCTTGTATTCCAACGGCTTTATATATCGCCGATGTTATTTTATGATTAACAATTTTTAGTTCTGTATCCTGATCAATATTATAATATGTCTTGAAAACTTTGCTATGGTATTCACCCCAAGGTCCTCTTGTCCAAATATATGAAATAATTTGATCATAAACTTCGACTTGCTTTACATTTTCATTTTGTAGTTGTTTTTCTATATAATCTTCACGATCCTTATTCATCGAAAAAATCAGGCTAAACATAAATATAAAATAAATAAGTAAAATTACTAAAAATGCATATATTAATTTATTAAATTTTGGGTTAAAACTATCTTTTAAAATTCTAAGCGAAACAATTAAGAAAATTATTTCCGTAAATATTGCTACCCTTTCACCCCAAACTGGCACCACAAGCATTGAACCTAAAGCACACCCGGCTATTAATACAAGAAAAACCAAAAAATTTCTTTCTTTTTCATTTTTTACCAGATAAATAATTGAATAAAAGAATAACCCAACAAAGAACACCCAGTAAAAAATAAAATACCATCTATCAACATTGAATGCTCCCCAAAGTTCTACATATTTATTAAAATAACTATTAAAATCAAAAGGTATCATCATATAAATATTTTGAATTACTCCTAAAATAGGAATTATCAAAAATAATATAATCTTATACAGTTTTACCTGTTTTAATTTTAAAACATACACTATCGCTAAACTCATCATTATTAAAACTATAATGTTTCTAGTAATTGCATAGCCTATAAGATTAGGAATATTATGAACAATTCTTCCTATTAAACTTAAACTATAAAACTCTGCCTCAGTTGTTGTCCTTGAAGCTGTTCCAGGCGACAACAACATTATTGCTAATGCAGCAATAGAAAATATTGTTAAAATTGAAAATTTTACTAATTCTCGCTTATCGGCTTTTCTATTCATTATTAACCATAAAATATTCCCCAAAACAAAAGCTAGTCCAATATTTTCAACAAACATCGGCGTTATTATATTAACTACTAACAAAATAAAATATTCTATCTTACTAAACTTAAATTCTTTTTTTTGATATAAATAGTAAAAATAAGCTAAAACAATAACTGCTGGATATAAGTAAGTGACACTTCCAGCCACCCATGTATATGTCTGCGAAAAACTAGATGTATTTAATAATAAAAGCAATATTAACGGAATAAAATATACGACTTTATTTTTTACATTTCCGAGAATTTTATTAGCAATATAAACTACTAAAGTAAGTAAACCAGATGTCGCTATTACAAAAAGAATGTGATGATAAGTCAATATGTAAATAAAAATTCGACTTATAAACCTTCCTTCCCAAGAAAAATACATCCCCTTAGCGGCCGATAAAACCATATGAAGTCCTTGCTGTCCAACGGGATAATTTCCCCAATCATCACCACTTATTGGTGCCAACGATAAAATAATTACAAAAAATGCAAAAGTTAATATATATATATAATTGTTTTTAATTTTTTCTTTCATGTTTTTTCCCTCTCTACTACGCTAATTATTATCGATATAATCTTTAAGATTTTCTATTAGCATTCCATTATTTTTTTGCCACTTTTTTGGTTCAAACTTTTCTGCCTGTTTTAACACTTCACCAAGATCATCATTTTCCATCAGTCTTAATATATAACCATTTTTATAAAAATTGTCAACTATCTGTAACTGATGATCATTAGTATGCTCTTTAAATTTTGCTAGTCTTGGAACTGCAATTATTTTTTTGCTTTTTTTTAAACCTGACAAAATATTACCTACACCGCCATGTGTAATAATTAAATCACACTCATCTATAATCTCGTTGAATTTATCAGTATTGATATAATCAAAAACAGTCATATTTTCAGTTTTGTAATCAGTGCAGCCCGCTTGTACTACTACTTTATCTTTAATATTACCCAATTGAATCTGTTCGTCAATTTTTTTTAACAATCGTTCAAAGCTTTTATCCTGTGTACCTAACGTAACAAATATCATATTAACCTCCTAAAAAACACTACCCCAATATTTAGCCTTAGGGTATAACTTAAGCATGTCTTCCCATTGAACCAAAAATAAATCGGCAAATTTATATACTAATTTTCCAGTAATTGTTTTCGATGACATATTAGCAAAAGTTTCAATAAAAATAATCTTAGACCCAAAAATTTTACCAATACAACACATAGGACCAGCAATGTGGGCCCCTGTAGTAACAATATATCTCGGTCTTATTTTTAAATATAAAAATAATTCAATAAAGCAATTAATCAGAAGCTTAAATAAATATGTAAATTTATGATCTTTCGTTCCATAAATTACATAGTTAATTTTTTTATCATATTTCTTTTTTAAAGCAATGTTTACAGGCGTTTTCTCCGTAATAATATGATAATCATAATATTTAAGCAAAGGTTGTAATTGTAAAAGTTCTGTTAAATGCCCTCCCGTACTTGAAATAAATAAAACTTTCTTTTTATTTGCGTTTTTCATTAGACAACTCCTTATTATACATTACAATTATACCGTATTTTCAATATAAAGTATAGCAAAAAAACAAATTATATTTATATATTATATAATAAAACACTTTTTATTTAGCTATAGTTTTATAAAGTTTAATATAATAATAAAGCAATAAACCATGATTGTTTTTTAATAACTTAATAAATATTTTCCACTTTATCGAAAATGTAGATTTTAAAAATTCACTATAATAAGCATAATTACTTCTAGATATTGCTGAAATAAATTCACAAAATTTCTTTTTAGAAACTAAACTTTGATAATTTAAAAAATAACTCAATTGTAAATTTAAAAATTTTTGATCTAAAATTGTGTAATATTCAGTTTTCATGCTTTTAGCTAAAATACTACGCATATATTTTCTTATCAAGCTAATTGATGAAAGATTTTTAACAGATTTCTCTAAATCATTAGTTGCGCTATTTTCATTTTTTACATAATTATAAAAAGGTAACGAAATGATTTTACCAGTATTTATTTTTAAAAAATATTCCAGTAAAAAGATTACGTCTTCCTGATAAAATACGTCTTCCTTAAAATTAAGATGATTATTTTTAATAATATCCACCTTCAACAAATAGTTCCATAAATGTCCTTCAGTTTGATTAGATAGCAAATATTTAAGAATTTCCTTATTGCTTTCATAAACCAAATCCACTCCAGCCAATACATCATCACAATTTTCTTTTCTAATTACTATACCATCAACTATCACATTATGGCCAAATCTAAGAAAATCATAATCTTTAATTTCCCTAATCGCCACTTCAAATGTTGCGGGTTCAATCCAATCATCAGCATCGAGGAAATATATATAAGTGCCTGTAGCCCTTTCAATACCTATATTTCTAGCTTTAGAAACCCCTTCGTTTTCTTTTTCTATAATAACAACATTAGGAACATTTTGGTACTTTGAAAGTACTGTCATAGTGTCATCCTGTGAACCATCATTAATTACAATAACTTCAATATTTTTATATGTTTGATTTAAAACCGAATTAATACAACGTTCAATATGTTCTTCTCCATTATATACCGGAACTATAACTGAAATTTTTTTCATAAAACCACCTCTTTTAATTTTTCTTTAATTTCATTTTCTTTATTAAACTGCCAAAAAGTGTTTTAAAATAATTAAACTCCGGTTTTCTTTTAAACATAATATAAAAGATTAAATTTACAACAACTAAAGCAATTACACCATTAATAACAAATTGCAATAAAGAATTATTAACTGAAATAACAGAAATTAATAAATAAGTTACTCCAAGCATTATTAACATTAAAATTAACAACTTAAATTGTTCAAATAAGAAAGAACAATACTTACGTTTAAAAATTACAGTATATACATATTTCGGATAACTATACAAAAATAATAATAACGAACTAACAATCCCAGCTATAAATACTCCTGCGATGCCAAAATATTTAACAAAAATAATTGAACAAACTAAATTAATTACTGCCTCTAACACTGGTATTCTTCGATCCTCATAGAAAATCCCTGCTGCTTCCTTAAATAAATTAATAGTTTTTCGCATACCTTGAAGATAAAAATATATTGCAAACCAAGTAATAGCATACATCGGCAATAAATATTGGCTCCCAATCCACCAACTAATAAATGGTTGTAACACCGCGAATAAACCTACCGAACAAAGAGCATATATCCAAAAATTAAACAAAGTCAATTTTTTATATACCTCATGGCACTTTTCTGTATTATCAGTAACCAATAAATTACCAACACTTGAAACAATAGAGAAAAATATTTGTGATATTAATATAGATACAGAGTTAAAAATCAAATAATAATTATTGTAAATTCCCGCCTGTTTTAAACCTAAAACCATAGAAATTACTATATATGCCGTTCCACCGACCACAAAAGCTCCAATTTTGTGAAAAAATAAGCCACGAACCTTTGTAAAAATATCGCTTTGAAGTTCTTTAGTAATTTTAGTGTAATCCTTATTATTTATATAAGGATATTTTTTATTAGCGATTAGAGAAATTACTATATTCTCAATAACCCTAAAAACAATTCTAGATACCAAATATAATATATAATTTTGGAAAATGAAAAGTAATGCAATTTCCACAACATTCATAAGAATTAAATATCCCAAATGAACTATATTAATAAGATAATTTTCTTGATTAGCAATCAAAATTGATCTTTTATAAGAAATTAAATATGAAAAAACAATATCTACTAAAGCTAGAAAATATAATAATATAATACTCTCAGGAATTGTTGTTTCTCCTACAAAAATCGGTACTAAAGGAATAATAATTATTCCAAGCAAAAAGATAACTGCTGCCAAAATTCGATAACATTTTTGATAAAAATACATAAGCGTCGTAATTTTTTCTTTATCATTATCAGCAATAGGTTTATAAAGATTATATATTATTGCACTACCAATACCCATCTCTACAATTGAAAGCATTGACATTATATTAGTAAAAAGACCGTTAGCGCCAGAATATTCCAAACCTAAACAATCTAAAAAAACTTTTTGGGTAATAAATCCTAAAATCATACCAACACCGCTCGCCAAAGTAGCAGCTATTGCATTATATATAGATTTCTTTGTTCTCATTAAAATAGTCACCTCAAGTTTCTACTTTTAACCAATAAAAACATTATATCAGAAAAAGAAATTTATGTCACTAACTATATATTAAACGTTAAACAAAAAGAAAAACTAGTTTCCTAGTTTTTCTCTGCTTCTTCTAACATGTTAGTTATAAAAATACCATAGCCTTTATGCGGATTATCAACAACGACATGAGTAACCGCACCTATTACATATTCTCCCTGAATAATTGGTGAACCACTCATACCTTGAATAATACCATTCGTTTTATCAAGTAACTCTTTATCTGTTATTTCAAATACAAAATTTTTGTTTTTTTGTTTTCCTTCGTTGATCTTTGTTATATTAATTTCATATTCCTTAATTTCCGAACCATTTAAAACAGTTAATATCTTTGCTTTACCAGTTTTAATTTGTGATGGTTTAGCTACTTTATAGGTATCTTTATTAGGCAATTCACTAGTATAAGTACCAAAAATACCTTGAGTTGTATTTGTAGCTACATCACCAACTGTTTTATTCGCATCATATTTAGCTTTCTTCTCTCCTGGAGTACCATCAGAACTTGGAACAACACCAGTTACTGTTGAATCAAAAATCTTACCATCTTTGATTTCTAAAAGTTTACCTGTAGTTTGCTCTTGAATTTCATGCCCTAAAGCACCAAAAAGTTTTGTTTCTGGATCAATAAAGGTTAAAGTTCCTATCCCGGTAACACTGTCTTTTACATAAAGACCAGTTTTATAAACATTATTCTCATCTTTATATAATTTCAAAGTAGTAGTTTCTTTTTTACCGTCACGTAAATAGCCTACAGAAACACTATCCTTACTGGAATCATTAATCTTTTGAGCCATTTCTTCAATATTATTAACTTTTTCCTTGTTAACAGTCGTTATCATATCTCCAGATTTTAATCCGGCATCAGACGCAGGAGAACTATTATTAACGTCATAAACACCAACAATTAAAATCCCAGTAGAATTAAGCGTTATTCCAATATTTTCGCCACCAACAATTATTTGATCTGAATAAGCTAAAGCATTTATTGGTATAATAAAAAATGAAAGAAGAAGTGTGATGCATGTTTTTTTTAAATTTTCAAAAAACACTAAATCATCTCCTATATAAAATGCAGACTACATTATTATTATAGATAATTTTTTAAAAATTAAAGATAGAATAATATACCAAAAAAGCAAGTTTAACTTGCTCCCCTATTTTTAATTATAAAATTGTAACTATCTCGGCACATATCTTCAATAGTTTTTGAAGCATACCAATTAAGTTCCCTATTAGCTTTATTAGCGTCAGCATAACACGCTGCGATATCTCCAGGACGACGATTATCAATCACATACGGAACATCAACACCATTAACCTTCGAAACTGCATTAATTAATTCAAGAACGCTATAACCATTTCCTGTGCCTAAATTAAATATACTAAGTCCATTATGTCTATTTAAATATTCAATAGCTTTAATATGACCATTTGCCAAATCAACCACGTGAATATAATCACGAACTCCAGTTCCATCTTTGGTATCATAATCATCACCAAAAACATGAACATTTTCGAGTTCACCAATTGCCACTTTCATGATATATGGCATTATATTATTAGGAATTCCATTAGGCTCTTCGCCAATAAGACCACTTTCATGCGCTCCAATTGGATTAAAATACCTAAGTAATACAACATTCCATTTATCCGACGAAATGCACATGTCCTTTAATATTTGTTCATTCATTAACTTAGTATAGCCATAAGGATTAGTTGCCGATAAAGGAAAATCTTCTGTTATAGGCAGTTCCTTTGGTGCACCATAAACTGTAGCTGATGATGAAAAAACAAAATTATATACTCCAAACTTTTCCATTGTTTTTAATAAAATCAAAGTTGAATCGATATTATTACAATAATATTTTAAAGGTTCTGCTACCGATTCACCAACTGCTTTATATCCTGCAAAGTGAATAACCGCGTCAATTTTTTCTTTTTCAAATACTGAATTTAAAAATTCATAATCACAAACATCACCTTCATAAAAAGCATAGTTTTTATTAGTAATTTTTGTAATGCTTTTTAAGGCTTTCGGTTTAGAATTAGAAAAATTATCGATAATAACAACCTCGTAATTATTATTTAATAGCTCAACCACTGTATGACTTCCAATAAATCCCGCGCCTCCAGTTACCAATATTTTCATATAATCATCTCCTATTATCACCATTATAGCAAATAACAAAAAATATACAATAACTAGAGTATGTCAAATATAGTAAACCGTGAAAAATTAAGCACTGAAACAATAGGACAAGAACGAGAAATAAGGTATAATTATTATAGGTGAAGTATTATGAATAATGAAAAAAATAATGGCTACACAAGCCGAACTGAAAGAAGAAAAATTGAAGAAGAATTAGAAAAACGCAACGCTGCTAAAGAAAAAGAACTAGAAGCAAAAAGGCAAGAGCTAAAATCAATCATTTTTGATGATAGTCCATCTAAAAAACAAAAAAAAGAAAATGTTTACAAACGAGAATTCCCTAAAAACAATCAAACTGATTTTGATGAAGAAACCCCAAAGAAAAAACCAACTATTGTAAACATTATTCTATCACTTACTATGGTAATCACTCTAGCCTTTTCAAGTTACTTAATCTATGATTCTTTTAATCAAGTCGATCAAGTATATCAAATTATTAATGCAATCTTAATTTTCATAACAATTTTGGTTTTTCTAATTGCATTCAAAAGAACATATCACTATAAAAAAACTAAAGCAATAATATTAACCGCTATATGCCTTATTGCTTTAATGGGATTTAATGGATTAGCATTAGCTAATGTTATCTCACTTCCAAAACAAAGTTCAATTCCCGATTTCAGTAATAAAACACTAACTGAAGCAATTGAGTGGGCAGAAGCTAACAACATTAAATATGAACAAAATTTTGAATATAGTGATAATATCTCAAAATATAATATTATAAACCAAGATGTAAAACCCAAAACTTTAACTAAAAATATTGATAAAATAAATTTTGAAGTTTCAAATGGACCTGATTACAATAAAGAAGTTCTAATTAGTAATATGGAAGGTTGGAACATCGATGAAGCAGTTAAAGTTATTGATGAAAACTTTCTAAACAATGTTACTGTTAATTTTGAAGAAAATAAAGAAGTAACACGAGATGCTATTATGGAACAAAGTAAAAGCGGAAATATGAAAAGGAATGATGCAATAACATTCAAAGTATCACTTGGCGACAAAGAAGCTTTAAAACCAATAACTCTAAAAGAATTAAAAAATATGACATTATTTAAAGCAACATTATATTTAAATAGAAATGCCATTGACTATGAATTAAAATATGAATTTTCTGATAAAATTACTAAAGGTAAAGTTATAAATAGTTCGATTAAAAAAGGAACTAAAGTGGCACCCGGTGATAAAATAACTTTAACAATTTCTAAAGGTAAAAAAATAGTAGTTCCTGAATTAAAAAATATGAAAATGAGCAAGGTTACTAAATGGATGATTGAAAACAACTTAAAAATAAACTACTCAGATAAATATGATAATGAAATAAAAAGCGGCCATGTAATTGAAGCAACCTACAAAAAAGACGATATTATCGAAGAAGAAACAACTGTCGGTATTGTTGTATCAAAAGGAAAATTAAAAATGCCAAAATTCAATAATATAACTGATTTTAAGGCCTGGGCCGATAAATACAAAATTAAATATGAAATAAAAGAGGAATTTAATAACGATATCAAAAAAGGTGATATTATTAAATTCTCAGTAGAAACAAATAAAACAATAAATCCTGATGAAGGCATTATTGCTTATGTATCAAAAGGCAAAGCCATTGAAGTTCCTAATTTCATTGGTAAAACTAAATCCGAAATTCAAAAAACATGTAATCAATTAGGAATTAATTGTACATTTGTAAATGAATACTCAAATACCGTGAAAGAAGGAAATGCTATTAGTCAAAGTATTAAATCAGGTGAAAAAATTTCTGAAGGTGATAGTATCCAAATAAGCATAGCGACTAAAAACAAAAACAACGTAAGTAAACCATCAACCAATAATTCAAATAATAAACCAAGTGGTGGTAGTTCAAATGGGTCATCTGGAAATAATTCAGGTAATAGTGGCGGGAATACGACTCCTTCTTGTGATAAAAGTAAAACTAAACAAGTTTGGCTAAATGCTGGTGGATCTGTAGCTCAAACAAAACAGTTGATTCAAAACCAAAACCCTGGAATAAAATTTTACTTCAAAACTGTAGATCCAGGTTATGGAACAACTGGTTCAATAACCCAAGCAACAACTAATAAATATGATGGAAAATATTTAAATTACTGTGATACTTACACAATAGAAATTATTCAAAGGTAGATTATCTACCTTTTTAATTTAGATAAAACTACAAAAAAAGAGGACTTACGTCCCCTATTCAACAGTCATTTCAATACGATTTCCTTTATCAGTATTTACTTTAAATGAATATGTTCTGTCACCAATTTTTTGTTTTACCTCATCGAGTGAACGGTTTAACAATTCCTTAAATTCAGCTACATCACTTATATTAGCCTCCGTTGCTATATAAATAACATATTTACCTACTGGTATATCAGATATATCTATATTGGCATTATACCAAGCTCTTGTCTTGCTTAAACCATCAGGAACAGGTAAAGCAACCTCGTATAATCCTTCAGTAGTACTGCCTAAGTTTTTATAATATTTTTTGAAATTATCTATATTTTCAAATATAATTTGACGACTTACATTAGCATTTTTATTATAGTCACCACCATATGAATAAGAAGTCCCAATCAATTTTAATGTATTATCATCATTAAATTCAAATGTACGATATTGATCAAATTGATTATAAGTATAATTAGCGTCTTTATCAGCGATTTTTTCGCTTCTAACCATCATTTCTACTGGAGCATTTGAATCACTGTAATTGTTACTTATAATAACATGCTTAGCCCCATCATATCCTGTTTCCTGTTCTTTAAACAATTTATTACTAACAATAGATTTCGAATAGTAATCATCGCTTTCCGAAATAACTGCCATACTATAATTGCCATCAGGTAAATTGCCTAAATCAATATTAATTTTAAACCAAGAATATTGATAGTCTTTACCATCTGAACCATAAGCCGGACGACTAATTTCACTTGCCTGAGTTATACGGTCAGCATTTTGAATAATAGTACTACCATCATCTAAATTCTTAAATTCAACTTTATACTTAATATTAGTAGCTAAATTATTATCAATACCATTGATTGTATTATAGCCCTTCAACTGCAATTGCCCATTAACTGATTTCAAATAATCAAAATAGAAATTTGCAGATGTTTCCTTAAGTACCTTTTCAGCAACATTAACTTTTATTTTCTTTGTTACCTTTTGATTAGCACTATCTGTAACTGCATACTCTACTTCATATTCACCAATAACACTTGTATCAACATTGTTCTTAGTAACCTCTATTTTCTTAGTAAGGTCTCCATCCTCCTTATCAGTTGCTGTTACTCCATCCATTGGATCAAACTCTCTATTTAAATAAACAGTTTTATCACTAGCATTAATAATGGGCTTACTATTATCTACAACAGTAACTTTTATCGTTTTTGTAGTTGTTTTATTATTACTATTAGTTACCGAATAAGTAACACTATAGGTTCCCTTCGTATTAGTATCAACAGTCTTATCATAGGTCACTTTACTAGTTATATTTCCATCAGTATCATCAATAGCTGTTACACCATCCATATAATCAAATGTTGTATATTGAGAAACTTCTTTATCGGTCGCATTTATAATTGGGAGAGATGCTCCTTTAACCGTAATCTTAACAGTTTTACTAGCACTAAAGTTTCCATTGTCTGTTACCGTATAAGTGATATTATATGTACCAACCTTAGACGTATTAACAGATCCTGTATAAGTAATACGATTTGTTAAATTTCCATTTTCAGCATCAGTAGCTGTAACTCCGGCCATTGGATCAAATGAAGAATTCAAAGCAATTGTTTTATCTGTTGCATTTATCACTGGCTGATTATTTGAGACATTTAAATCGCTCGTTTTAATATAACCATATTGATATGATGAACTATCGGCATATATTTTATAAAAATCTCCTACTTTATCAATTACCGTTACTGGCACATTATAAACTTTAAACGAAGAATTACTGTTTCTAATGTTGTAAATAACATTATTCGTATTAGCTTCTTTATAAACTGGTACATTGTATTTACCATACTTAGTAACTCCAATTGTATTGGCTTGATAATCACGTAAATTTTGATTCTTATCAGTCATAAATGCATTCCAAGCTTGTTTTTCACCCCATAATGGATCAGAAGCGTATTTAACATTTCGACCACTGCCTTTAGTTCCAGCATGAGTTCCAAAATAGTAAGAAGCACCTGCAATCATATAACTATTTAAACCGTTTTTAGCATAATCCATAATTGAATCACGCACACTAGCATAACTACGTGCACAATCATAAGGACAGCTGTCTGAAGCCCCATATCCAAAAACATTATTTTTGTCTTTAGCAATTTTACTAGTACCATTTGAACTCTCATTTTTAGCCGTTGCGAATGCAGATAAAGCATTCATTCCATATAAACTTTCAGCTTCTTTAAAATATTTACCTTGTCCATATAATTTAGAACTAGTATCTTTAATCTGACTATCTAATTCAGCCGCTGTAACCTTTGAAACCGATTTATTAGGTAAGAATAAATAATAAGCATAATTAGGATTATTCGCATTCAAACTGTGTGTATAAGTATCATTACGATAATCATCTAACATTGAAGTAAGTGAATTATATAAATAAATACCACCGTCAAAACTATAATAACGAGCCCCTACCGTTAAATAAGTAGGTGTTGGTCCCAAGTTTGTATAATCATCAGTATAGGAAGTTCCATTATGTTTTCCATAACGATGTAATAAGTTTCCCGTATCGTAGCGATAATAATAAGTGTTAAGAGAAGTACCAGATGTTTCAGTAAGCCAGTTACCATTAGCTACCCATCCTGTAGTTCCATTGTAATTTATTTTATACCATGTATATCCGCCCGCACTTTTTTTCTCTGTATAAGTAAATAAAGCATTCGTACAAGTAATAACCCCAATTGATTTAGATGAAGTCGATGCACTTTCGCGTAAATTTAACCCACTAGCTGTAATATTAACGGCATTGGCCCCCAATAATGAAATTGGTATAATATTTCCAGCATTAATATCAACCCAGCCTTTAAATCCACTATACATAACTTGTACGCGAGATTCATTAGAATCAATAAAAGCCGCATCAGTCATATAAGAAGGACTCGTATAAGTATAAGCCGTGCTATCCCCTGCATTTTGATATAAATTAACCAAAGATGAACTTGGTTTTAACTGGAAAATTGCATATCTTGAATTAATAATTTTTCCGTTTTTATAAATAGATGCCACACTAGTACTAGTCGAATTTTGGGCATTCATTGCTTTAACCGCTTCACTATATGTTGCATATGTTCCAACCGTTTTATTATTACTACTATTTGATACCATGACAACAGAATAAGGATTAGCTGCTGAAACAGTAAATGCCGGAATAAAACTCGGTAAAATGATCGCAAACACACACAAAATACTAATAAGCTTTTTACAAATACATTTCATATAGCTCACCTCTTTACTCTTATATCATAATTATAACAAAATTCTACATTAAAGTACAAGAATTAGCCGTATCAGCATCTTCGATTTTGTAAACAAATGACAAGTAAATTCCTTTACTTAAAAAGTAATGAGTGTTACAATATAAAGTAAAAGAAAAAGGTGATAAAAATGAACAAAAATACTTTAATAAATGATTTAAAAAATAAAAAAGCATGGATTCCCAACGGTATCACTGCATTAAGATTGTTTGGGCCGATAATAATACCCAAAATGGCCTTTTCTAAAAATGTTGCTGGAACCCTTGGAGCCACGGCCCTACTAGCCTTGACTGATTTTGCAGATGGAAAAGTTGCCAGAAAATTAAATGCTGAAACAGAATTAGGCGCCAAACTAGATCCAATTATCGATAAAATATTTGCTATAGGACTATTAGGACAAGCCATACCAGCAAACCCTGCCATGCTTATTCCATTAATTGGCGAAACAACAATAGGCGCTATTAATGCTACCTCTTTAATGAATGGCGGTAATCCTCGTAGCAAACAATCCGGTAGACTAAAAATGTGGCCCCTTTCTACAGCTCTTATATCTGAGTATTTAGCTATTGCTACTGACAATCCAAAGTTTAAAACTGCTGCCAATCTTTGTATAGCAGCAACGGCAATTCTAGAAGGCGTAAATATTTACGAATATTATAACTCATCCCGCAAAGACCAAGCTATAGTAGAAAATAATGCTTCAGAAGAAACGTTCACAAAAGAAACAACACTAGAAGAACAAACCAAAGAAAACGAAAGCCTAAAACCTGAAAATATTATCCCAACCCAAGTAACTTATCAAAAAAGAAAATATATAAAATACAACATAAAAAAGTGATAATTAATAAAGTTGTCAATAAAAAGTAGACACTTTTTTTATGTCTACATTTATCTTACAACTTCAAATTAAATCACTTTTTTTATCCAAATAATCCTCTTTGAAAAGTCATAAATAAAATTACTCCAATATAGATAGTATATAAAATTACTCCATTTATCATTTCGAATTTCGTTGACTTATATTTTATACCAACAGCCATAGTAGCCAAAATACCACCAATTAAGCCGCCCACATGAGCCCAGTTATCAATTCCTGGCATTAAACCAATCAATAAATTGACAATTATCAGTGGAATAATTTGTGATTTTACTACAGTTTCTAAATAAAGACGATAATGATATCCAAAATATAATAATGATCCCAATAAACCAAAGATAGCACCTGAAGCTCCTACGCTATAACCAGTACTAAAGAATATTGAAAGCACACTGCCAGCAAGCCCACTTAATAAATAAACCGCCAAATACTTTCCTTTTCCAAGGAAACTTTCAAGTTGCATGCCAATTATATATAATGCATAACAGTTAAATACCAAATGAACTATATTAGCATGTAGAAATACACCTGTAATTAATCTAAAATACTCTCCATTTAAAATAGAAAATCTATTGACTGCTAGATCATCAGTCAATCCAAACATTGTTGTTAATAAAAACATAATAATATTAATACCAATTAAAACATAAGTAACAATTGGTTTTTTCATTGTAAAAACTTCTTCGTTCATTTTCGCCTCTCCTTCGTTCTTTGCTGCAATATCACCAGTTATTTTCATAAATAACTCCATCCCCTTTTCCTTAAAAGACATTTTTTTCATTATGTCCGGAAAAGAGTCAATAATGAAATGATATTTTTCCAAATCATTAGTTTGTGCCACTGCTGCCACATCTATTTTAGGAATATCTTCATATTTCTCAATATTAACATTATCACCTAAATTTACAAAAATACTTAAAGTATTCATTTTAAAAGACATCGTTTTCTTTTTAATGGCTTTAGTTAATTGTTTAGTCTTGGCTATGTCAAATTCAAACTGTTCATTATTATGAATATAATGTGACACAATTCTAATAATTTTATAATCCTCTTCTAAATTTTCAAGCCAAATTTCTTCCTCAAGCCCTCTAATAATAACCGGACTATACTTCTTTTCTGAGATAAAATAACGAAGTAATTTCATAACTAGCTCTTCATTCTTAGGATCTATAGCCTCGTTCATATATAACCTCCTACTCAAAATAACTCATAATATTTAAAAACTTTTCTGGAAGTTCACTATCAAACTCCATATATTCACCTGTAGTTGGATGAATAAAGCCAAGTTCTTTAGCGTGCAAACATTGCCCAGAATCATCAATTAATTTACGTTTACCATAAACTGGGTCATTAACAATTGGGTGACCAATATAATCCATATGAACTCTTATTTGATGAGTCCTACCTGTTTCCAATTTTAATTCAATTAAAGTTGCCTCATCAAATCTTTTTAAAACTTTAAAATGAGTTATAGCTTGTTTGCCATCTGGATTTATGGCCATTTTTTTACGATCAGCACTCGATCTTCCAATTGGTGCGTCGATTAAACCAGTGTCATTAGGAATAACACCCCAAACTAAAGCCTCATATTTTCGGTGTGTTGTCTTAGCAGCTAGCTGTTCTGCTAAAGCCTCATGAGCTTTGTTGTTTTTAGCAACCATTAATAATCCAGTTGTATTAGCATCAATACGATGAACAATTCCTGGACGAAATTCACCATTTTTATCACTAAGTTTACTATGGTATAAAAGTCCATTAACTAACGTTCCATGATAATTACCAGGAGCTGGATGAACAACCACGCCATTTGCCTTATTGACAATAATAACATCTTCGTCTTCGTAAACAATATCTAAATCCATTTTTTCAGGCAAAACGTCCATTGCCTCTTCAACGTGATTAACTTCAATCACATCATCTTCTTTAACAATGTATCCGCCTTTTGTTTCCATACCATTTACTAAAACTTCAGAAGCCTTAATTATTTTACTAGCATTACTTCGGCTTATATCCATGGCCTCTGCTAAAAAATTATCTAATCTAATTCCTGGATTATTTACTTGATACTTCATTTTTTTCTCCTTTTACTAGATGAATAACAATTAATGCAATCGATACCATTATACACACATCAGCTAAATTAAATACCGGAAAATTATATCCGAAAACATTAAAATCTAAATAATCAATAACATACCCTCGTACAATTCTATCTATTAAATTGCCTAAAATACCACCAATTAAAATGCCATACAAATACTCTTCTACTTTAACTAAATCTCTATCCTTAATAAAAAAATAATAAATTAAGCATAAAGAAATAATCGAAACAACAATTAAAAATAAAGTGTTTGAACTTAAAATACTGAAAGCCGCCCCTGTATTTTGAATCATTGTTAGCGAAAAAAAGTTAGAAATCACTTCAACACTACTACCAAATGATAATAACCAAAATAAAACATTTTTAATAACTTGGTCAATAAGTGTACATATTACTGCAATTACTAAAACTTTTTTCATTTTCTTCACCAATGATTATTATATCAAAAATTAGAAAAAAAAGATAGGCTATATTAAACCTAACTAATTGTTCTACCCGAAGTCACTTCTGATACCACTGGAAGTTCTTGATATTTTTCTAATTGATGAGCCTGCGCAAAAACTAAAACACGATTTTCAGAATTGCTATAATCTGATGAATTAGTATAAGGGCAAGTCCAAAAACACACTATTGGTTCATCCATATTTGGTACTATTCCCGTATCAATATCTGAACTGCCAACTATATACTCCATTTTATCATTGAAGTCCTCCTCGTCGGCATAATTACCAACCCAATTCAAAATGCTAGACGCATCGTATACCCCAGACGCAAAAATCTCCAAATTATAGTGACCATATTCATCTTTATAATCAATGCTTGGATTTTGTTCATACATTTCAATCGCCGTTCCTTTAGCTGCACTACTATCAGTATCAGCAAAGTCCGCCAGTTTTCCAAACATTAAATCATCGGTCCCCGGAATTTCTCCAATATTATGGCCATAAATAATAATAAAGTCATCACTTAAGCCTTCATGATTACGCCAATCTTTATAAATAGAACCAACAAGCGAAGGATTTCCATTAACATCGTGCTTAAGACCATATTCATTATCACTATACTGCTGAACCGAAAGAGTTCCATCAGCAGTAGTGAAAATTCCAGGTGCATTTATGTAAGCTTTGGTATCCCCTTCATATATCCAAGGTGACTCTGCCCAAGGTATTTCATCCGAAACATCAAAAATTCGATCGGTATCTAAAGCTACTTGTTCATTTCGATGATCATTTACATAATCACTAGCCAAACCATCACTATATGCATAATGTCCAAGCAATGCTCCAATCGCTAATACACTAAAAACTGCAACAGTTGCTCCTGTTCTTTGGACTATTTTCCATTTTTTTTGTTTATTTAAATCCTTATAAAATTGAATATTACAAGCATCAATTGTACTAAATTCTTCCCTTGACATCACTATTACCTCATCTTAAATCTAAATACTATTTTCCTATCCACTCTAATATCACTTCTTTTGGCATATAGCCAACTTTAGTGTCATAAGTTCCATCTTCCTTAAAATAAATTAAAGTAGGAACACTCATAACTCCATAACGTTTACAAAGTTCAAGATTTTCGTCAATATTAACCTTAACGATTTGAACTTTATCACTCATACTTTCAAGTTCAGGCCCAAGCATTTTACAAGGTCCACACCAAGTAGCAAAGAAATCAACTAAAACATCACCTTTAGCTACCAAACTATCAAAATTTTCCTCATTTCCTATAATTATATTCATTCTATTCCTCCTCATATTTTTCTATTAATTTATCGGCTCCATCAATATGAAGCTTTCCTTTATCAATCAACTTCTGCACTGTTGTCGTTTTTACTATATCATATTTCAAAAATAAATCAAGCGCCTCCAAATTAAATTCGTTACTACTATCAATATTTTTGTATTTTTCACTTAAATCAGCAAATTCATCAAATACTGTTAAAGACTTACTAGCAAAAGATGATAATATCGGTGTATTTTCTAAAATTGGTTTTTGAAACTCTGAAGATTTCACAAAATCGCTACCAGCAAAATTTGGAAGAGCTAAAATATATAAAACCACAAAAACCACAATGTAATTCTTTATTAATCCAACAACTGCCCCTAATAATTTTGATGGAATACCTAAAATAATTGTTAAAGTTAAAATCTTTTCAAAAATTGTTGTTGCTAATAGCAATATTTTTAAAATAATAAGCAATATTCCAAACACTAACGCAAAAGCAATAATTTCATATACCGCAATATTTAAAACTGAAACACCTTTGATTAAACCATAAAAATCAAAAAAGGGTAAATAGTTCATCATAAATTCACTAATTGGATTTTTTAAAACAAAAGCAATTACAACTATTAATATATAACCAACACAATTAACCAAGCTTTTCGTAAATCCCTGCTTAAATCCAATTAAAGCACCTAATAATAGAAATATTATAATACATAAATCGATTATACTCATATTATTACCTCCTATACAAATTATATTACATTCATCCTAAAAAAGAAAGCAATTACAACGGATAGTATTGTGAATCTCGATTTTTTATGTTAAAATGTGTATAGGTGATAACATGGCAAAAAACGAAGTTCGTACCGTTACAGTAAAATTAAGTGACAACACGATGAGAAAAATGAATGAATACTTTGAAGATAAAAAAAGAGACGTTACGCCTCCATATGCTGTATTTCAAGCAAAAGAAGCTGATACAATGGTTACTTTATACCAATCAGGAAAAGCTGTTTTCCAAGGTATAAGTGCAGATATAGATGCTAATATTTGGATTGAGACTGAAAAAAGCTTAAACCCAAATAAAAAAGTAGAATATAAAATGGTTGATAATAATCCTAAGTCAAAACCAGCTCCTGAAGTAAAACATACTGATGGAAAACTTTATAAATGTACTTCAATTGGTTCTGATGAAGTTGGAACTGGTGATTATTTTGGACCCATCGTAGTTACAGCAACTTATGTTACTAAAGAAGATATTCCTTTTTTAGAGTCATTAGGAGTTCGTGATTCTAAAAAAATAACCGATGAACACATTTTAAAAGTAGTTCCTGAAATTATTAAAAAAATACCATATTCTTGTATGATCTTATCAAACAGAGAATATAACGATAAATATAATGAAAAAATGAATTTAAATGCTATTAAAGCTAACCTTCATAATAAAGTTTTATTAGACATGAATAAACAATTTAAAAAACATGATTATATTGTTGTCGATCAATTTACCGATCCATTTATTTATTATAAATATATTAATAATTTACCAGAAGTTCAAAGAAAAATTACTTTTGTAACAAAAGCCGAAGATAAATGCTTATCTGTTGCCTGTGGTTCTTTAATTAGCCGTTATGTTTTAATTAAAGAATTCGAAAAACTCTCTAAGCAAATGGGCGTTAGGCTTCCAAAAGGAGCCGGACAAAAAGTCGACGAAGTTGGTGCTGAATTAATTAAAACTCATGGTATTGAAATATTAAAAGAAATTGCTAAATACAATTTCAAAAATACTGACAAAATAAAAGAATTAGCTAAATAGCTAATTTTTTTTGCAAATAAAAAGCCCAGAAGCGGACGTTTAACGATTAAAACCCTATCTTCTAGGTGGGCATCACATTACAAGCATTAGGAGCCTTGTGTAAACACAAGTATTCAACACTGCAAGCAAATTAGATTCCCAATCGTTAACGCGTAGGTTTTTGATAATTGTCCAATCTTCTAGACAATTATATTATAGCACAAAAAAAGAAAAAAAGCATCCCTTTTCATCTAGATTGACACTATTTATCATTTTTAGATGAAAAATACTTTTTTTCTAATTTGGGATACATAACTTCACTAGTCACAGCAGCTGCACTATGAAGTCCTACACCACAATTAATAACTCCATTAACGATTTCATCAATCTCCAAAGAAGATGTCTCTAAACCGTCACATATTTCATTTAAAGTAGAAAGGTCAGATTCAGTCAGAAAATCCCTTACAAAATATGGAGAAAGTGGATTCATTTCGATAGTTCTTGTAAACTGCGAAGAAATATGTTCTGCATTACCATTACTAATTTTCTCGCCAATACTTTCTTCTTTAGCGCCTGCAAAGCCGATTGAATTACTAGAACCAAATTTACGTTTTGGCATTTCCGTATATTGACCTTCAGCTATAAAAGTTACCCCAGAAATATCATAATAATCGTGAACACCAAGTTCCCCGCTAACAGTATAAAATTCTGGACTCTTGGCCATGGATAAAAAACCATTGTCAGCTCCATTAACAAACATTTCATCAGCATTCTCGATCAAAACAATACCCCCAGCTCTCGAACCGTTTTCAGAGTTTTTATCAGCTAGCTTAATTATTGCCTCAGTCATTTGAAATCTCTTAAAACTACCATCAGCAAATGCCCCATTAATTCGGTAAAAAGGTAATCCCATCGCTTCCGCACATTTTCCGCAAAGCAAAGTTTTTCCTACACCTACAGAACCTAATAATAAAATATTTTGTTTATTATAAAGACCATATTTTAAATTATGGTTGACTGTTAATATCATTTTTTTAATTGCCTCATCTTGATGCACAACTGACCTTTTAACTTTTGAATAAACCTTTTCTAATTTCATAAAACCACCCTTAATAAGTATCTATTATAACATTTCGATAAAACTAAATCAATCATATTTACTATAGAAATCACTATCACGATGATATCCAATTACTGTATTTAAATTAACGTTATTAGCAGATGTGAATAAACTTTTCTTAACATCTTTATTATAACGTTCCAAATAAGTAAGCAAGGTCTTCATCTCTGCTCTTTTTCCACTACTTTTAGCCGTAACTGCACATGCACAATCAATAAAACTTAAATGATTAAAATTCTTCCAAGCAATTATATTTTTTTCTTCAATCAAATAAAGTGGTCTGATTAATTCCATCCCTTCAAAATTATCACTTTCAAGCTTAGGTAACATTGATGAATAAGAACCATTATATATTAAATTAAGAAGGATTGTTTCAACAACATCATCCATATGATGACCTAACGCAATTTTATTACAACCCATTTTCTTCGCATAATCATATAAATAGCCTCTGCGCATCTTTGCGCAAAAATAACAAGGGCTGTCAAATCGTTCAGAAATTTTAAAAATTGGTGCTTCAAATATCTCTGCTTCAATATTTAAAAGTTTCAAATTATCTTTTATTTTACTTAATACTTCCTCGGTGTAACCTGGATTCATTACAATAAATTTTAATTCAAAACTAACCATTCCATGTCGCTGCAATTCCTGCATACATTTAGCTAGTAAAAAAGAATCTTTTCCGCCACTCATACATACTGCAACTTTATCATTTTCCTCAACCAAATGATAATTTTTAATCGCTTTAATAAATTTACTCCAAATTTCTTTACGATATTTTTTAATTATACTTTTCTCAATTATACGATATTTTTCCATCAAATCGCCTCTCATCAAGTATATAATATTTACCTAACTAAAGCAAGAAAAAAAGGTCATATTTGACTCTTTAAAACGAAAAATAACTCTTGTTTTTATCAAGCATAATACCTTTTAATTCAGCCATTTCACTTATTGTAACAAATTCATAGCCTTGATTTTTTAATATATCAATAGCCATAATTGCTCCCTGTACAGAATTATGATAAATATCATGTAATAAAATAATAGATCCGTCAGCCGCATGATTAACAATTGCACTAGCTATTTTATTTTTATCTTTTAATTTCCAATCTAAAGTATCAACATCCCATAAAATTGTATTCATATTTGTTAATCCTTTTATATGGTCATTAATATTACCGTAAGGCGGTCTTAACAGAGTTGGGGTATATCCTGTATACTTTTTAACCACATCGTTCGTATTTTGCAATTCTTTCATAATCTCATAATCAGTTAAATGAAACAAATTCTTGTGATTATATGTATGACTGCCGATTTCATGTCCATCAGTATATTCTCTTTTAAGAACATCAGGATATTGTTCTACCCTACTTCCTAAAACAAAAAACGTAACTCTTGCATCTCTTTTTTGAAGTTCGTCTAATAAATAATTAGTTGAAGCATGTCCCGGCCCATCATCAAATGTTAGCGCCAAAAGCTTTTTACCTTTGTATGCCTCAAGATCCCTTGTTTTTGCTGTTAAAATTGTCTGCGTATTTTCACCTTTTTGGCTGATCCCCTGATACTCTTTTTTCAATATTACATTAATTCGTTCATAAGGAATGGTTATTATAACCTCACCATCTGCATGACTAGCCACTTGATATGGCGGAAATAACAATTGTAAACCTTTTTCTGTTAAAGCGAAGTGTGAAAAATTTTCTTTTATAGGCTTAGTCCCTTCCTTTACTAAAGCATCATCAAAATTCTTTTGATAATTAGAGCTATAATCCATAACATAATAATACGATAAGCTTGATAATGTATTTAAATAATTCTTATCTTCGAAAATATTAGATAGTTCAATTTCCTCTTTAGTTTTTTTGTTTAAAGTATATGTTTTATCCGTTCTAACATAATGAGCTCCACCTGTAAAAGATTCAATAACTAAATGAACTGTCGATATTTCTTTATATTCGTCCTTCGAAAAATGAATGTTAAAATCATATTGAATATCCGTATTATTTTCCTTAACAGCTTTCATAAATTCGTCTTTAGCGTTTGTAACGTCTTCTTTAATTTTATTATCCAATTTTTTATTTTTTAAAATAGGATAATTAATTTTTAAATTATAATTTTTATGTTCTGAAATAATATTTACTTCTGTTTTATTGCTACTTTTTATTATAATAATACTAATTCCTGTTACTAAAATAACAACTATTAATAATAAAACTAAAAGACCAAGTTTAGACACTCTTCTCTTTTTCATATACTTCACCTCTTGTACGTCCTGCCGTCATTTTACATGCTAACCCATTCTATGTCAACAAAAAAAAATACATTTAATCTTAAAAATGTATTTTCTTTATATAAATTAAAATATTATTTTTTTAATATTCTATTTAAAGTATCAATACTTAATAAATTAACTGTTTGAAACTTTCCTTTATAAAATACCCCAAAATTATTAAAAACACAAGGCAACGATTTTGCTTTTTCAAGCGTATCAATCTTAATTAAAGATACAGGGATATCATTTTCTTTACAATATTTATTATCTCGATATTTTGATAAATGTAGGGACACTGCATATCATAATAAATTGTTAATTGTTGATCCTTAATTTCTTGTTTTTTAGCATCTTTAGTAAATTCTGGCATCGATCCATCAAATGAAAGAGCAAGAAGCTCATAACCATCATCTGTGGTATCAACGACTTTAAAGCCAAATTTCTTCACAAATGATTGATCTGAAAGCCAGGCTTTTTGTTTTTTAGATCCAAGCATACAAACGCCAGATTTACCTTTTTTCTTAGCATCAATCAAACAATATTCGAGAAGTAATTTTCCTTTACAATTACCTAAAACCCATAAACAATATATGTAATAATAATTATCACCTTTAATTGGAACCCATGCTGTTTCTAGTGGTGCATACTCGATAAACGCCGTCGCCTTAGCATTAAGCTTTCTAAAAACATGACCTTCTTTAATTCGCTCAGAAAGCCACTTCCGCTTAGCTTCAATTCCTGGGTGCAACTTTTTAGTGCGGATAATACAGCACAAATGCTCATTATCCAAATTTTCTGCAGTTAAATTTATAAAGTCTTTTTCCATCTGCTACCTCGTTTCAACTTCAATCATTTTAAACTGATATGTAGTTCATCTAATTGTCTTTCTGAAACTTCATTAGGTGCCTCACTCATTAAATCAGAAGCACTAGTTGTTTTTGGAAAAGCAATAACATCACGAATGTTCTCAGTACCACATAAAATCATTGTAAGTCTTTCTAAACCTAAAGCTAAACCACCATGAGGCGGAGCCCCTAACGTTAAAGCATCAAGTAAAAATCCAAATTGTTTTGAAGCTTGCTCTTTACTAAAGCCTAAAGACTCCAATACCTTTTCTTGTACCTCCGGTGAATGAATTCTGATACTGCCACCACCAACTTCATAGCCATTTAAAACAACATCATAAGCACGAGCTAATGCGTGTTTTTTATCTGCCAAATCATCGAGACTTGCTGGCGAAGTAAATGGATGATGACAAGCAATATATCTTTCTTCTTCCTCACTGTATTCAAACATTGGAAAATCAGTAACCCAAAGGAAATTATATTTATCTTTTGGAATTAAATTTAAATCTCTACCAAGCTTCAATCTTAATTCTCCTAAAGCTGTTTTAACCATTGATTTATCCCCAGCAATGATAAAGATTAAATCATTACTTTCTAAAGACAAAGATTCTTTTAAAGATAAAGAAATTTCTTCAGTAACAAATTTAGCTATACTACCAGTAAATTCTTCATTATATTTCAAGAAAGCTAAAGCGTTTGCTCTATAAATCTTTACAAACTCTGTCAACTTATCAATATCTTTCCTAGAATACTTATCTGCGGCATTTTTAACTACTAGACAGTTAATTACCCCGTTATTATTAATAACGTCTTTAAACACCGTAAAATCGGTATTTTCAAAAGCCTTAGTTATATCACAAATTGGCATTTCAAATCTAGTATCTGGTTTATCACTTCCATAAAGATCCATTGCCCTTTCATAAGTCATTCTTTCGAATGGTAAGTTAACTGAAATGCCCTTCACATCATAAAATATTTTTGCAAGTAAACCTTCAGTTAATGACATTACATCATTTTCATTTACAAAACTCATTTCTAAGTCTATTTGTGTAAACTCCGGTTGTCTATCAGCTCTTAAATCCTCATCACGGAAACATCTTGCAATTTGATAATACCTTTCAAATCCAGAAACCATAAGCAATTGTTTAAATAATTGTGGTGACTGTGGAAGGGCATAAAAAGATCCACGGTTAACCCTAGAAGGAACCAAATAATCACGTGCTCCTTCGGGTGTTGATTTACATAAAATAGGAGTTTCCATTTCAATGAATTCATTATCATTTAAATAATTTCGCGTACTCTGCATTATTTTATGTTTGATTATTAAATTGTTTTTTAACTCGTCTCTTCTTAAATCCAAATAACGATATTTTAATCTCGTATCTTCCAAAGCCGTTGTATTATTTAAATCAAAAGGTAAATCCGAACATTCATTTAATATTTCTATTTCTGATACTTCAACTTCTATTTCACCTGTTTTTAAATTTGGATTAGATGTTTGCCTCTTAACAACATTACCAGTAGCTTCGATAACATATTCACTTTTTAATGTCATGGCTATTTCATAAGCTGGACTCTCTGGGTTAATTACAAGTTGAATAATACCACTTCTGTCACGCAAATCGATAAAAACCAAGCCACCTAAATTACGTTTTTTAGCAACCCAACCTTTTAAAGTTACAGTTTCTTCAACGTTTCCAATATTAATATTTGCATTGTTTACTTTCATACTATTCCTCACCTATTTTTATATCTAAAAATTCTATTAAATTTTCTATTTCAATTTTATACTCTTCCTTTGTTGCATTACTTTTTAAAGTAACAATATTATTTTTAACCTCGTCTTCACCAATAATCATTACAAATTTAGCGCCCAACTTCTCTGAGTGTTTAAAATTATTTTTCATATTACGACCCAAATAATCCATATCGACATTAAATCCATTTAATCTTAAATTATTGACTAATGACATTACATAAGCTCGTTCATTTTCTGAATAAGCAATTGCATAAACATCTAAAGCATCTTCGTCTTCTATACTTATTCCTTCAGCTTGTAAAGCCAATAATAATCTTTCAATCCCAATTGCAAAACCAACACCTGGAGTACTTGGGCCTCCCACGGTTTCAACTAAATTATCATATCTTCCACCCGCACCCAAAACATTTTGACTGCCAAAATCTTTGATATCAGCCTCCACTTCAAATACAGTATGAGTATAATAGTCTAATCCGCGCACGAGCTTATCATCAACTATATATTCAATTCCCATTGCCTCTAAATAAGATTTTACTTTTTCAAAATGTTGTTTACTCTTTTCATTCAAATAGTCTGTCATTTTTGGTGCCTTTTTCATAATTTCATTACTGCTATCAATTTTGCAATCTAAAATACGAAGTGGATTTTTTTCATAACGATTTTGACAATCTTCACATAAATCCTTCACATAAGGTTTAAAATAATCGAGTAAAGCCTCACGATAATTCACACGCGATTCCATATCGCCTAATGTATTTATATTAACTTTAATCCCTTTCAAACCTAAAAGGCCAAACAAATTAACGATAATACTAATAACCTCAGCATCCATCATTGGATCATCACTACCAAATGTTTCAACACCAAATTGTGTAAATTCACGGTTACGGCCTGATTGTGGTCTTTCATACCTAAACATTGAGCCAAAATACCAAGCCTTAAGTGGCATTGAACCTGCATATAATTTATTTTCAATAAAACAACGAACAAGCCCTGCAGTCCCTTCTGGCCTTAAAGTCATATTTCGCTTACCACGATCTATAAAATCATAAGTTTCTTTACTTACAATATCAGTAGTCTCTCCTACACCACGGTGAAATAATTCACTTGCCTCAAAAATTGGCGTTTGAAAATATTTATAATTATATTTATCCATTAATGCTTGAATTAATTTTCGCAAATATAAAACTTGACGAGCATTTTCTCCATATATATCATAAGTTCCTTTAGGTTTTTGTATCATTTTATCTCTCCTTACGTCTATTTAAAATTATATGTGTTTTTATCTTAAAAGTCAATGTTAGCATTGAAAAAGTCAAGGTTTACTTGACTTTTATTATCTACTTCTTCCATTTGAAACAGTTTGTTGTTGTCCTTGTCCAAAAATGTATTGTGTCCTTGGCATAGCTTGTGCAGCTTCCAAAGGACTGCCATCATTTTCAGGATTTACGAAAACGTCTAAACCAGATAAATCTTTCCCTGGAAGGCTTTCAAGACTAGCGCGGGCTGCCTTTTCTTCAGGTGTCATTACACGTGTTGGATCTGAACTGCTATCTACAGCATAGTCAGCTTCTTCAGGCTCAAAGTCTGAAAATGGATCATCAAGGTCAGTCACCTTATCTTCATTAGAAGAATCATTAATCGGTTCAGATTCTGAACCAACTTCTGAGGTCTTATCTTCCTCAGCAGCTAACCCATCTGATACCATTGCCTTATTATAATTATCAAAAATAGGCTGAACATCCATATTATAAATATCTCTCTGTTCAGTTTGCGCCACATGGAATTGGAATTGACCTAACGTAGCATTTTCAGGTATTTTTCCTGAATTAACTGCATTTTCATAAGCCGTAACACCCCTTGTTTGATCAAACTTTTCAAATTTATCTTTATTAACTGGATCAGTAGCTATTCTAATAGCTTCCTCATCTGAACATCCACTAAGTTTCATTAAATCAATATAAGCCTGCATATTAGGCGTAATTTCTACATCAGGCATCGGTTCTGGCTTCGGTTCTGGATTAACATCAGGAGCTTGATTACCTTTATTTATATCATCTGGAATTGGTTCTGGTTCAGGCATTTTCGGTTCTATTAAATCATGAGTTTTAGATTGCTCCGAAGTTTTTTCTTTTTTAGGCTGAGTTGGAACAATAATTTCTTCAGTAGGTACCTTAGCTAACTTAATTTCCTTATATTTTTTATAAAAAGTTGTTAAATCTTCTGCTTTATGGTCATGTCTAATAATAAAAGGTTCATTATCAATTAAACAATACATACCACCACCAGGCAATGCTTTCTTAGGAACGTTTCCCAAACATTTAATGATAGCTTGTACGTAACTACCTCTAACAATTTCTTCCCTTTTTTGCAAATATTCTAAATTGCTAGTATAATATGTTGACCATAATTCAGCTTGTTTAGCCAAATCATCATATGAAATTTCTCCAGCATTTTTCATTAAATCTTCCTTAAATGCAAGATACTCATCCCTAGAATCAATAACTTTCACAACAGCTTCTTTAATTTCTTCAAATGTTACAGCAGTATCTTTTGTATTATTAGGATTTTCTTGTGCCATCCTTTTATCAAAATCACTTTCAAGTTTCCTCGAACCTTCAAGTTTGACACGTTTGCCCTCTTTTTGAGCCTTTTTTAAAATCTTTGATAATTTCTTTTGTTTGACAAAGCTTATTGCTTTACCAACCAATGGTATACTACTAGTAACACCATATTTTTTAGTCTTTTCTTTCAATTCGCCAGCAATTTTTAAATTGTAGTTACTAAGTTCATCATAAAGATCATTTATTGTCTCATATGGCAAGCTGTCTAAAAACAATGCGTTATTAGAACATTCTATTGCCTTTTTATCAAATTCATCATTTGTTCCTTGGTTTTGATTCACATCTGCCATAAGTTACACCTCTTCTTTACCTTCATTAAATACTTCCATAATCAATTGAATTTCTTCATCGGTTATATCGTCTAAAATAAGTTCTTCCTTAGTTTCAACAAGCGAAGACGCATAAACATCCTCTTCGCCATCATAACTATATAAAACATATGTCTTGCCATTACCAAGTTCAAAACAATTCAATATTTCAATAGATGTTTCTTTGCCATCTTTTGTTACATTAACTACCTCTTTTTTATTCTCCATAATTACCATACTTTCTATTTTCTAGTTCTAACTTTAGCGCTAGACTGTTCTGAATACTGTTTAGCAAATTCTGATAATTCATTTAAACAAGCTTCTTGATTATTTATAAAATTCATACCATCAACTGTTTGAAAAGCCACTCCATCGTAAAGGTTTGAAGTCTGATCTTGTCCCATCTTATGTTTTGCATACAAAGTTGCAGCTGCTCCACCAGTAGCTAAAGCTCCAAGAGCACCAACAAGCATTAGATTAGAATCTCCTGTTTGTGGCATTGCGCCCTCTTGTTGAGGTGCAGGTTGAGGAGTCGTAGGGGTAGGCACTGGCGTTGGCTCAGGAGTTGGTGTAGGTTCTGGTGTTGGCTCGGGAGTTGGTTCTGGATCTGGGTCCGGAGTTGGTTCTGGATCAGGAGTCGGTTCAGGAGTTTTATCTCCTTTGTTCGCCTCATCATCAGGAATAGTATCAGGATCAGGTCTTTGACTCTGATCAAGTTCAAAACCCTCAGCTGTATTTACAACATGGAAAGCCGTTGAGCCATCACTTTTGAAAGTTAATTTTCCATCAGCATCTCTAACTACATCAAATCCACCGGCTAAAGAATCAACGTGATTTTCACCATCTTTAAAGCCTAATATATACTGAATTTTTGGATTAATTCCGTTTTCAATCCACTCATCTGGCCAAGTAGAACTATCTTTTGGATTATATGGAATTTTCCCTTCATCAAATAAACCTTGAAATAATTGTTCTTTACTAGTTTCACTCAAACCAGCATAAGGTGTTGAAACAACATAAGCCTGTCCATCAGGTGTATAAATTACAATTGAAGTAGTATTTCCTTCAGTAGTAGGAGGCGTATAAACCCATTCAGCCTCTTCGCCTTCCTTAACGTCAAATCCTTTTTCATCACCTAATTGTGACATATCTATAACATTTTTATCTTCATTATTATCTGAAGTTCCATTTTGTTCATTATTGTTTTGATCATCTTTTTCATCACTAGGTTGATCAGCAGGTGTTCCATCCTCGACACCATCAACTTTTCCATCAACATTAACACCATCTACAGTATTAGAATTATCTGTTGATAATGCAGCAGCTTCTTGTCCACTATTTATTTTTTCACCAGAAGTTTTAGAATCATCACTTGGTAAATTTGCAGTTCCCTGATCACTATTAGTTTTATCGTCAGTTGTTTTAGAATCATCAGCTGTTGAATTAGTAACTTCCTCACCATCAGTTGTATTATTATCTGCTACTGGCTCAGAAACATTGTTTGAATCTTGAGTATTCTCGTTTGCATCCCCAGTACTTGGTTCAGTCCCTACCGTTGGTTCTGTTGACTCCATAGTTGGTTCTGTAGCATCAACTACAGGCTCAGTCGCAGCTGGAACTTCATTTTGATTAGACTCTAATACATTAGAAACGTCAGTAGCAGCCACCTGAGTAACTGTTACATTTTCTAAGTTATTAGCAGCTGTAACATCATCAGGATTAGGTGCCATACTAGCCCCATCAATTTCAGCGGCATATGCACTATCAACATGAGCTAAAGCAAAACCAGCTCCTGTAGCAAGACCAATAATACCACCTACAGTTAACATTACCCCTTTACGTTTTGCCATTCCAACAATCATACGTGCTGCTGGATTTTTATCCACAAAGTTTTTATATTTTCTATAAGTATCATTCGTAACTACACGACTAGTAATCTTAGCCACTCTGTCATAATAATTACGCTTTAACAATCTCAAGCCACCTATTTTATATTCAAATGGTGAATTCATAATATTTTCATTCATATTTCATCTCTCCTCCTTAAAAGGAATTTCTCAATTTTTTTGAGAATAGTCCCCCTTTATATGCCGGTTATAATACCACAAAACCTAAATTTTGTCAAATATCAACACTAGTTGTTTGGCCTTATAAATAAAGGCTGTTATAAGAAGACTATTTTTCAAATAATGCCACGATTTTAGCATTAATTTTACAAACACATTTTAAGCAAAAAGGCCTAATAATTATAATGGCCTTCTTCGTTTAATGTTGTTTTTGATGTCTACGGCTTGTATATAAAATAATTCCAATTCCTGCAGCTATAGCTAAAATTCCAACACCTACAGACCAGAAAATAATGTTTGCACTTGTATTAGGAACCTCAACTTCCTCCGGAGTATCTCCACCTGTTATAGAAAGTGAAGTAGCATCTTCAACGTTAACAGTATCATCATATAATCCTGCTACTCTTTGATAAGTAGTATCACTTGGTTTATAAATTTTTGCTTTTTGAATTACTCCAGACGCTTTAGTTTTAACAGTTATTTTAGCAGTATCAGTAAGTTCAGCAGCTGGAACTCTAACTTTAAATCTTTCTGAAGAATTAAATGTCGTTCCAATATTACCTTTTTCATTTACCACTACAGTGTTTTTAGTGCCACCAGTAACCTCTACGTTATATGTTTTAGATCCTGTTACAGTTGCTGACATATATGGTGATTCATAATATTTACCATCATCAGTTAAACTAAATGTATTACCAGCTGTATTAAGCTTTATTGTTGGTTTAGTTTGCGTATCTTTAGCAGCTTTAGCTTTAGCTACCATTGGTTTAATATAATTTGGAACTAATTCATATGAATCAGTTTCTGAAGTAGCATTTTTGAAAATGTCTGAAAATTTTCCAGCTTGCCCAGTTTCATCCATATACCACCAAACTGTTGCTTGTGTAATATACATATCAATTTCATCATTACCAGTTATTTGTTTATTAGGATAACCATTTTGTAAAATGTATAAAAGTCCAGCATCTCCATCTTTTGAAAAAGTCGCTGTTTGATTAGTTCTCAAGATTTTTTTATCTGGATCCGCACAATAAAGTGTTTTTCCATCAGTAGTTGTAAAAATAACAAATCCATACTTATAATTATTTACTAAATCCTCTAATGTTTGTGTTCTTTTTACCGTTATTGAACTTGGTGCTGCTGCAGCATCAGCACCATTAATTCCAACGACAAATACAAACGTTGCGATCACTGTAAGTACTAAAAAATTAACTTTTTTTAATAATTTTCCCATAATCTCTCTCCTATCATACATATTCTAAATATATTATAACAGTTTTTTAACAAAATAACAAATATAATTATCAAAAAAATGTAAAGAAAAAAGGTTATATTAATAACCCTTTAATTAAAACAATTGTTTTCTACGATAAGCAATTATTCCAGCACCTGAAGCTAATAACATCATTCCACCAACAATTCCTAAAGTTGAAACATTAGAACTTGTATTGGGTACAATAACTTCTTCGCCACATTCTTTATCAAATGTTGCTTTATCTACTTCATTACCATCTTTACCATAATACTTGTCATCAGTAAATTCACATGAACGTACTGGTTCACACTCTTCTTTATATGTTTTTTCATCTACGACATTTCCGGCTTTACCATAGTATTTACCATCAATGTATTCACACGAATTTTTACATTCTTTTTCATAAGTTTTCTTATCTACTTCAGTACCATTTTTACCATAGTATTTATCACCAACAACTTCACATACGCGTTGTTTTGGGCTAACACTTAAACTTACAGTTTTTGTTAAAGGTACAGCCTCATCATATAAACCTGTTACCCTTTGATAAGTGTTATCACTTGGTTTATAAAGTTTTGCTTTTTGAATAGTACCACTTGCTGAAAATTTAACATTAACATCAAGTTTTTTTGACACTTCGGTAGCCGGAACTCTTACTTTAAATCTTTCTGAAGAATTCATCGTTGTTCCAATATTACCTTTTTCATCCACTACTACTGTATTTTTAGTAGCTCCACTAACTTCAACATTATATGTTTTAGTCCCAACTAAAGTTGCAGACATATAAGCTGACTCATAATATTTACCATCGCTAGTTAATTTCATAGTTGTGCCATTAGTAGCTACACTCATGCTAGGTTTAGTTTGTGTATCTTTAGCCGTTTTAGCTTTAGCTACCATTGGTTTAATATAATTAGGAACTAACTCATATGAATCAGTTTTTGAAGTTGCATTCTTAAAAATATCTGAAAATTTGCCTGATTGCCCAGTTTCATCCATATACCACCAAACTGTTGCTTGTGTAATATACATATCAATTTCATCATTACCAGTTATTTGTTTATTAGGATAACCATTTTGTAAAATGTATAAAAGTCCAGCATCTCCATCTTTTGAAAAAGTCGCTGTTTGATTAGTTCTCAAGATTTTTTTATCTGGATCCGCACAATAAAGTGTTTTTCCATCAGTAGTTGTAAAAATAACAAATCCATACTTATAATTATTTACTAAATCCTCTAATGTTTGTGTTCTTTTTACTGTTATTGTACTTGGTGCCGCATCAGCATTACCTAAAGTAAATACAAAAGCTAACGCAATTACTAACATACCTCCAAATACTTTACTTGCATTTTTGAAAAATTTCTTCATATTTTCTCCCCCTTTAATAATTAGACAATTATAAAAACCTCTGTTTACAGGAAGATATCCTATCATCAAAATGCATTTTTGTCAAGTTCATATCAAAAATATTGGAAATTATATAAAACTAAGGAATAAAAATAAAATCTTGGATTTCGTTAAATTCATCTTTCAATATATCCATATAAATAATATCAAAAAACTTTCCATCGTGATATTGACTAGATCTTCTAACACCAAAAGTTTTAAAACCTAACTTTTTATATGTCTTAATCGCCCTTTCATTAAACGAAAACACTGTTAACATAACATTATTCAAATTTAAAGTATTAAAGCCATAATCGAGTAAACATTTTAAAGCTTCACGGCCATATCCCTTATTTTGCTCATTCTTATCACCAATAAAGATGCCAAGCGTTGCCGTTCTATTTATTGGATCAATATTATCAAAACCACAATTTCCAATCAGCCTATCTGAATCACGTAAAATTATCGCAAATTTATGATAATCGCGGTTCTTTTTAATCCACTCTCTTTCAGATTCTAAATTAATCATTCTAGAAGAACTTAAGTTTTCCGAAATTTCTTTATCATTTAACCATTTAGTATAAATCTCCGCATCATCAATATTTATTGGTGACAAATATAATCTATCACCTTTTACTTTTTCAAAATACTTCATAATTACCTCCTATGAAAAAAGGCCGCAAAATTCTTACATAGCCTTTTTTGAAAATTTATATTTTTTACCATTATCATAAGTTTCATCATCTAATAAAACATAAACTACATCATCGTCGTCACCTTCAGCAAAACAAACTTTACGGCTTCTAATAAATTTATATGCCGCTAACGCTGTTAAAGCTGCTACTCCTACACCAATACCTACACCAATCATTATTTTCTTTTTTGTATCCATAATTATTATCTCCTTTATTATTATATTTTAAGCTAAACTAGTTCCAGAAGGTTTTTTCTTAATCACTCCTGCATAATGATTTCTATCTTCATCAAAAGTACCAGGGGGATAACTTTCCAAGTCACGACCACTTTCCGCTTTCTGAATTTCTTGCATTATTTCATATGAAGGAACAGCACCCATGCTTTCAAATTCTCCATAAATAGCTACATTTATTGCAGAAACTAAAGTTGCTTTTGAATTATACAATTCTCTTAATACCTTAGAACACTTTGAAGCTTTTTGTCTACAATCAATAATTTCATCAATATTTTCTATATAACATTGCTCTAAAAACTGTAAATCTGGATTTCCATCAATAATTCTCTGATTAGCTTCTAATTTCTCATATAAATGACTTTTAACAGCTTCATCTTTTTTATTATTGTGAAGTAAATTATTCCTTTGCCTAATTAAAGGAAGAGGTAAATAACCATCTCCAGGCATATAACCCATACCATCACCCACCATCTACAATTAAATTATAACATCTACCTACTTACAAAGTCAATTTACTTATACAATTTAAAATGAAATTTACGTCTACTAAACTTTTCAATATCTTCTTTAAAGAATTTATAAGTTGCTAAAAGAACAATAGCTACAGGAAGTGATAATATAATTCCCATAATTCCAAATAATATTCCGCCCGCAAACACAGAAATAATTACTACTAACGGATGGACTTTATTACTTTTTCCGTAAACCCAAGGATTAATAACATAACCATCAACTGCTGAAAAAATTAAAAATATAATACACGTTTTTAAAAACAATTCAGGACTGATAACAAAAGCCGTAATTGCCGCAATTATATTAGTTATAATTCCACCAAAATATGGAATCAAATTACCAACACCAGCTAAAGTTCCAAGCAATAAAGCATTAGGGTGACCTATTATAAAATATAAAATTGAATATTCGAAAAACGATATAAAGACAATCTTAATAAATCCCGATAAATAATTACCAAGCTCAGTATCAACTAAAGCCAGATAATAATATAATTTTTTATTTCTTCTAAGAAAAAACTTCTTAACTGAAAATTTAATTTTATCCATATCCGCTAAAAAGTAAATCATTGCAGCGATTATAATAAATACTTTAGAAACAATACTTATTGAAACACCAATAATATTAATAGCTCCATTCGAAATATACGTTCCCAATTTTTCCAAAGTATCATTAAATGTTGTCGATAATTGATCCTGAACCGTACTAAATTCAACATTATATTTTAAACTCATCTCTTTAAAAAATGAAATAATGCCATTAAAGATACTCCCTATCTGCTCCATAAATACCGGGGCAATTAAATAAATTAAAAATCCAAACATTAAAGTAAAAAATGCCAAAACCATAAAAATTGCTAAACCTTTGGGAATCTTATGATTAGTCAAAAAAGATACCAACGGATAAAGTGCATATGCAATAATAAATGCGATTAAAAAAGGTAGTAAGATTTCTGACAAAATACTTACTACCCCAAGCCAAAAGCTTCGCGTTTGATAAATCAAATAAATAATTAATATAAAAAGTCCAACATTTAAAAGCTTATAATTAGGTCTATTTTTCACCATTAGCCTTCCTGCTTTCTAATAATATCGTTACCGGTCCATCATTTTGAATAGAAACCAACATGTCCGCCCCAAAGATTCCCGTAGACACTTTAATCTTCTCAGCTAGTTTCTCATTAAATAGTGTGTATAATTTTTCAGCTTCTATACGGTTTATTGCACTAGTATAACTAGGTCGATTTCCTTTTTTAGTATCTGCATATAAAGTGAACTGTGAAATACTTAAAATTTCACCCTTAACATCTAGAATAGATTTATTCATTATATTATTTTCATCCTCAAATATACGCAAATTCAAAACTTTTTTAACCATATAATCAATGTCAGTTTCATCATCATCTTTAGCAAAACCAACAAGCAATACTAAGCCATTAGGAATTTGGCCAACTATTTTTCCATCCACGCTAACCCTAGAAGCCAAACTACGCTGCACTAAAATTCTCACTTTATCAGCCTCTCAACTTCAGTTACTGCTTCTAACATTTTAATATCATTCATAAACTTCAAAAGTTCCTCGCGATTTTTAACAACTACCGTCATTTCAATACTTTGGCTATCAATATCTTTTGTATTATTAACACTTTTAACACCGATATCATTATTAGCTGCTTTTGCAATAATTGATAACAATAAATCACTGCTTAATCCTGCATGAACTAATATCGTAGTTGGAAATTTTTCCTTATTTTCATTCCAACTAACTTCGATTAATCGCTCGTTTGTATTTGCCACATTTGGACAAACCATTCGATGAACATTAATTCCATTACCCTTAGTAATATAACCGACAATGCGATCACCTGGAACCGGTTTACAGCAAGATGCAATATTTACCTTAATATCATCAATTCCAGCTACCGAAATAACATGGTCCTTATCGGCAACCTTCGCTAATTTAGAAGCTTTTTCTAATAACTTTTCCTCTTTACTAACTTCTTCTTTATAAGCCGCATCAAGTGCTGCAGCTACTGAAATCTTTCCAGAACCTATATTCGAATAAAGTTCAGTTAAAGAACTAACTTTAACTCCATTTAATAATTTAGTCGTAGTTTCTTCACTTTGAAATTCTGAAATAGTGATTTTACGTTTTTTAAGTTCCTTAAGTAGCGCATCTTCACCTTTTTTAATATTTTCATCTTTATCAGCCTTACTGAAAAAGTTTTTAATCTTATTCTTAGCTTGTGTTGTCTTAGCAATTTTAAGCCATTCACGATTTGGTCCATGCGAATTATTACTTGTAATAACCTTAACTACATCATTGTTCTCAAGTTCATAATCTAATGGTACCATTTGTGAGTTAACGAGTACTCCGGTCATCGTATCGCCAACTTTTGTATGCACTTTATATGCAAAATCAATCGGCGTAGCCCCATTTGGCAGCTCAATAACATCTCCCATCGGCGTAAATACATAAATGGTATTTTTTAAAATGTCTTCCTTTACCGATTTAACAAATTCTTCAGGATCTTCTTCATTATTTTTAAGTTCCATTATCGATTTAAAAAATTGCAATTTTTGCTCCATATCACTTTGAATAGCTGCTTTATTACTACCCTTTTCTTTATATGACCAGTGTGAAGCAATACCATTTTCGGCAATCCTGTCCATCTCATATGTTCTAATTTGAATTTCATATAATTGACCATCAGCCCCAAAAACCGTTGTATGTAAAGATTGATACATGTTAGTTTTTGGCATCGCAATATAGTCTTTAAAACGATTTGGTTTTGGTTTAAACTTTGAATGAATAATACCAAGTGTTTGATAACATTCTTGTTCAGTATTTACAAAAACTCTAAGCGCTAACAAATCAAAAATATCACTAAAACGCTTACCCTTATCAAGCTTTTTATAAATGCTGTAAATACTTTTAGAACGTCCCTTAATCTCATGTTTAATTCCATGTTTATTAAGTAAATCCGAAACCGTCTCAATCATTTTTTGAACACTGGCATCTCGCTCAGTCTTCGTCGCATTAAGTTTTTCGACAATGTCATAATACTCATCAGGTTTTAAATAACGTAGCGATAATTCTTCAAGTTCCGATTTAATATTATTCATACCAAGACGATGCGCTATTGGGGTTAAAATATCCAAAGTTTCTTTTGCAGTTTCCTTTTGCTTCTTTTCATCCAAAACAAATAGCGTTTTCATATTATGAAGTCGATCAGCTAATTTAATAATAATAACTCTAACATCTTCTGATAAACCAACTAAGATTTTTCTTTGATTATTAATAACCGATTCACTATCACCAGAAAAATTGAGCTTATTTATTTTAGTGACCCCTTGAACAATTGATAAAATATCCTCGCCAAATATTTGTTTAAATTCTTCTAGATCAACATCGCCAGTTTCAAATACATCGTGTAAAAGCGCTCCAGAAATTGTTGAAGCATCAGCTTGAATACTAGTTAAGATATAAGCAGCAGAAAGCGGATGAGTAATATAATCCTCACCCGTTAAACGTTTCTGCCCAAAGTGCTTATCATATGCATATTTGTAAGCCTTTGTAATTAATTCTAAATCTTGCTCATCTGTGATATAAGTCTTAACCTTATCTTCAAGCATATCAAATGAACTGCATGACTTATATTTACTCACATAATCACCTCTCTTAAGAGTTTATGCCTTTAATTTGAAGTTCATCGATATCATCATCGATGACTACTTTTTTCTTACGTTTAGGTTTTCCCTCTTTTATATTTTTCTTCGTAATTTCAAGCCACATTTGACTGGCAACAAATAATGAAGAAAGTGTTCCAGCAACAAGCCCAATTAATAGTGCTACATTAAATTCAAAGATATCATGTGAACCTAAGAAAATTAATGCAAGTACCGGAATTAAAGTTGTACAAGTTGTAATAATACTACGATTTAAAATTTCTCTTAAACTGTGATTTACCACTTCATTTATTTCTTCTGGATCTTTTATTGTACCCTTTTTCTTCATATTTTCACGAATACGGTCAAATGTAATAATTATATCATTAACCGAGTATCCAATTATTGATAAAATAGCTGCAATAAATATACTAGAAATTTCAAGACGTAAAATACTAAATAATGACACAGTAACTAAAACATTAAGAAGTAACGCCATAACGCAACTAACACCATAACTAAATTTAAATCTAAATGAAATATAGGCAACTATCGCAATCGCCGCAATTATCAAAGATAAAAGAGCATTTTTGATAAGTTCTTGTTTTACCACTGTTGATATAACACCAACATCAGTAGATGCATCATATTTATCGGCAAAGTATTTTTCAGTACTCATTGATTTATTTTTTGAAAGTGAGTCAGTAATCTTAATTGAATAAGAGCCATCAGTTTGTTTTTCAAAATCATACATGTCATAACCTAATTTATCAATGTCACGTTCAATTTTTTGTTCAGTCAACTGTTCATTAGTTTTCAAAGTAATAACAGTTCCACCTTTGAAATCAACGCCTAGGTTAAGTCCCATTTTAAACAATGAGAAAATACCAACCACACTAATTAAAACAGCAATAATTAAGAACACCTTACGGTCCTTAACAAAATCCAATTTTTGATAGAAATATTTAGTTCTTTTTTCTTTATGGGCAACATCTGGAATATCTTTTGGTTTAACTCCAATAAATAATCTTGGATGATTATCAAAAGCTCCTGTTTCCACGTATTTCTTCATCAACCATCTTGTAAAGAATACCATTATAATCATTGTCATAAATACACTAATTATAAGCATTGTTGCAAATCCTTTAACACTACTTTGACCAAAGATAAATAAAATAATTGCAGTAATTAAAGTAGTTATATTTGCGTCCAAAATCGTTCCAAATGAATTTTTGTCACCATTTTTCAAAGCCGACTGTACTCCTCTACCTTCGTAAAGTTCATCCTTAATACGCGAAAAGTTAATAACATTCGAATCGACGGCCATTCCAATACCAATGATCATCGCTGCAATACCTGGTAATGTCAGTGTTCCACCGATCAGCCAGAATATAAAGAATGTAAGCGACGCATAGATAACGATTCCAATACTCGCCATAAGCCCTGAAAATCTATAGATAATAATCAAAAATAAACAAATTAAAACAATTCCAACTACCCCAGCAGTTGCTGTTTTTGTAAGTGAATTTTCACCAAATGAAGCTCCAACACTTTTTGAAGACACTTCAACTAATTTAGTTGGCATACTACCTGAATTAATTAAATCAACTAAATTTTGAACTTCTTCTTGTTCAAAGTTTCCTTGGATAATAACATCACTACTAAATCCTTGTGAAACAGTTGCTACTGAAAGACATTTCGAATCATTTAAAGACCCGCATTTACTACCTTCAGTCGCAAAAGAATCTTCTTTTTCATCATAATCTAACCAAATAACAATTCGGTTATCTTCCATTTGACTAACTTTTTTAGTTATCTTATAAAATTCATCTTTATCCTTAATACTTAAAGAAACTACTGGTTTTCCACTTTCGTCTTGACCAACCTTAGCAGCTCCACTACGCAAAACGTCACTAGTCATCAGCAAATTATCTTTAGTATCTCTAAACGATAAACTGGCCGTTTGACTAAGGACATTACGAGCATCATCAGCATTGTCAATTCCTGCAAGCTGTACTCTAATTTTATCGCCTTCAATGTCAATTGTTGGCTCTAAAACCCCTAAAACGTCAATACGTTTAACTAATGTTTTATATGTAGAATTAACCATGTCACTGGTTACTTTTTCTTTTCCATCAATACTTTCTACTTGATATAAAACTTCAAATCCACCCTGTAAATCAAGTCCAAGTTTAACATTTTGTAAAACTGGAATTAATAAACCAATTGCTGCTGCAAGTAATATAGCAGTAAGCACAATTTTTGATATTAATTTCTTCTTCATGTTCTCTCTCCTAACTGTCAAAATATACCTTTCTAGTTCTTCTATTTAATTTACCTTTGAAATAATCATCGATAATTGCATTATCACTGCTAAAAATATCACTAACCATTTCATTTAACGCTAAATTCTTACTATTTTTCCATTTACTTTCCTTCAAGTAGTTCCACACATCTTCGACTGTTAAATATTCATAACCGTCTCTTTTTAGTTCAGCTACTTTAGATCTAAGCGCTGGCTGTAATCTTTCATAGAGTTCACTTGCACTATTAAATTCCATATCCATATTTTCCCTCCATCAAGCGTCCATTAACATTATATCTTAAATTCCATTATTTTTAAAGAGTTAAAAGAAAAAAATAAATATAATAGACTAAAACATTTAAAAACCTCATTACTGAGGTCTTCTTAATGTATAAACATCATGGGTCAAGGAATTTCTAGTGTTTTTACAAAAACTGTTAAATTCATCCTTAAAAGTCAAAACACTTTTTCTATTATTTTCCCAAATACTAATTCTTTTCTCAAATTCATCTTCTTCAATGGTGTGCAAATCTAAATCGTGGACAAAAGGCCTTTTTACACCTTTGTTTTTCAAAGTTTCATTTGTTTCGCCCGATAGCACCATTATTTCAAGTCCTTCATCGATTATACCAGGATCAATATTATATAAATGATTATAAGATAATACATCTAAACGATTTCCTGTAAAATACTCATAGATTGATCCCTCTTTACCATAAAAGTAAATACTTTTGAAATGATTTCGAAACATTAATCTAAAATTTAAAATAGACATGGCAAAAGGAAATTCAATTAACCTGTTTAACTTTCCTGCCACCATATAGCTACTAGCAAAATACATTTTTCCATCTTCTATCTCCGTAGGATGATAATCTCTTTCATAGCATTCAAAAGGAAATTCTATTGGTCTATGTAAACCACAATAACGCTTTCTGTAAGGATCATCAGTTTTAATTAACGACATATTATCACCTCATAATTTTCATATTATAACACTTTTATTTTTTATAAGCAATGAACTCATAATAAAGACAAGTTATCATATAATCTAATATGACAAAGATAAGAGGAAATTTATTTATAAAATCAACTATTTTATTAATTATTGGTGGCGCCATCACAAAAGTTGTCAGCATGTTTATCAAAATAGTTTTAGCTAGATTAATCGGAACCGAGGGTATGGGTATTTATATGCTTATATCCCCTACCTTTATGCTCTTAATGGCTTTAGCCCAATTAGGCTTTCCTGTAGCTATCAGCAAACTAGTCGCAGAAGAAAATAAAAACAATAAAAATTTAGTTTTTTCAATTATCCCAATTTCTTTAATAATAAATGTTATCATTATGGTATTTATGATATTCGCAAGTGGCTACATCAGTCAAAATCTGCTTCATGATGAAAGAAGTTATTATGCTTTAATATGTATTGGTTTTGTCTTACCATTTATCAGTATTTCAAGTATTTTAAGAGGCTATTTTTTTGGTAAACAAAATATGCTTCCCCACGTAATTTCTAATATTACTGAAGACATTATAAGATTAATAAGCTTGATAATTGGCATTCCTATATTCATTAAATTTGGATTAGAATATGCTGTTGCTTTTGTTGTCTTAACTAATGTAATTAGTGAACTCACTTCCATTTTAGTTTTATTTTTCTTTCTCCCTAAAAATTTTAAATTAACAAAAAAAGACTTAATACCAAACAAGGGCAATATTAAAGAAGTTTTTAACATTGGCATTCCAACTACTATGAGTCGTTTAATTGGAACAGTCGGGTATTTCTTTGAGCCAATTATTTTAACATATTGTTTAATAAAAGGAGGTTATACTAATAGTTTCATCGTCAACGAATATGGAGTCATCAACGGTTTCATCATGCCCCTAGTTTTACTCCCATCGTTTTTTACCATGGCTATCAGTCAGGCCTTAATTCCTAACATTAGTAAAGCTTACTCCCGAAAACACTATTTATATACTGGTAACAAAATAAAATTAGCCATTGGGCTTTCCCTTTTAATCGGTATCCCTGCTACAATAATTTTTGAATTAGTTCCCGAAATACCTATGAAATTTATTTATAATACCACCGCCGGTATTGAATACATTAAAGTTTTAGCCCCGATCGCCTTATTTCATTATATTCAGGCTCCATTAACCGCCAGCCTGCAAGCCATGGGCAAAGCTAAAGAAGCGATGAGTGGTACTTTAATTGGAACTATTGTTAGAATTATTTCACTTTTTATTTTCTGCCAATTTCACATTGGTCTATGGGGGCTTATTTGGTCAAGCGCTTTAAATATGATAGTCGTTACTATCCATCAATATATTCACGTCAAAAAAGCCTTAAAAAAATAGCTATAAAGCTATTTTTGTGAATAGTTAACTTGAACAGTTACTGATTTATTACCAACTGTCGCTTTAGTTCCAGCTGCCGGATTATAATAAGCCTTAATTTTCATGTTAGCAATTTCTCCAACTTTTAATTCGTCGCCAACTTGTAATCCACTAATATCAAATAAAACTAAATCATTAGCTTCGTTAGCTGGAAAAAGATAAATACTTGCAACTTTAGCATCTAAAGTCCCCATATTTTTAACCGTAAAATCATAAGTTATAGCATCTCCTGATGCGCCTAAATATATATTAAAATTAGCTGAAGTTTCACTATACTCTAGCGGTGAAAGTTCCTTAGCGCTGCCAGACACATCACTTCGAATAACATTAGTAAAACCAATATTCCATTCACTACCAGTAGCTTTAGTTGATAATTTAGACGCTAAAGGTTGCGCGAAAGTAGCATACCCTACTGTCATAAATGCTACAATTACTACTAAAATAAATATATAATTTTTAGTTTTTTTTCTCATAAACATACCCTTCTTTACTTTAAACTACTGTTTAAAGTATATCATACCGTTACCACTTTTTCAAGCTTGTAATTCATATTTTTAAAGCCCTTACATAAAGTTAATTAGGAGGATTCTTATGAAATACTTTAAAAAAATATTAAAAAGCTTTTTATTTGCTGCTGGCAGCATTATAATCTTGACATTCTTATTTACTGTTTTAAACTACTTTGACATTATTAATGGAAAAGTAATGAGCATTGCTAAAGTAATTATCCCACTTTTTTCACTAGCCTTAGGTGGATTTATAATGGGCAAAAATGCCAATAAAAATGGTTGGCTAGAAGGTGCCAAAATAGGACTTATTATCATTTTACTAATTGCTATTGGCAATCTAATCTTTAATCAAGGTATCAACACCAAAGACTTTATCTTCTATGCTTTACTATTAATAAGCGCTATTTTTGGTAGTATGTTTGGTATCAACATGAAAAAAGAGACAAAATAAAACACATCAATAATTAGATGTGTTTTTTTTAACTAATACTTTTTCATCACTAACAAAATCCTTGACACCAACTAAAGTATCATACCAATAAGGATTATAATTAAAATCACTTATGACCACCATTTGAGCAGGTGCTGTAGCATGAATAAATTTTCGTTCACCTAAATAAATTCCGCAATGGCCAGGATATTTATTATAAAAAGTTGGGTGATCCATTGTTAATGACTGACGATGGAAAAAAAGAACATCTCCCTTTTCAATCAAATCGATATTTTTATCACATTCATTCTCAGAAAATTCTAATAATTTTCCATAATCACTTGTCATAATTTCTGTAGTTGTTGACAAGCCACAACCACCATTAAATATATCAATTTTAAAAATAGAATGATATACATACCATGCAAGTCCTGCGCAATCATATTCTGTAGATCCTAATTCTCCATGCCTATATGGCTTATGCTGCTGTAATAATGATAATTCTACTATCTTGTTTCTTAAATCATCTTGAAAAATATCTGCATTAATCTCCTCCTAACTATACAATTAATTACTTTTATAAATACGTAAAAACTCTTCTTTAAAATCCTTGTAACTTTCGTTTTGAATTGCTTTTCTAGCATCTTCAGTTAATTTAATTAAAAATCTAATATTATGTATTGAAAGAAGTCTACCACCTAAGCTCTCTTTTGCCACCATTAAATGTCTAATATAAGCCTTTGTATAATTCTTACACGTATAACAATCACAATGTTCATCAATTGGTTCGAAGTCCTCTTTATATTTTGCGTTTTTTAAATTAATTTTACCATATGGTGTAAAAGCATTACCATGACGAGCTAAACGTGTAGGTAAAACACAATCAAACATATCAACCCCACGTTCAATGCCTTCAATAATATCTAATGGCTCACCAACGCCCATTAAATACCTTGGCTTATCCTCTGGTAAATATTTAATTGCATCATCAATCATTTGGTAAGTGACATCTTTTTCTTCACCAATCGCTACTCCACCTATTGAATAACCGTCGAAATCCATTTTAACGGTTTCTTCCGCACTGTATTTTCTTAAATCTGAGAAAGCTCCACCTTGGACAATTCCAAACAATGATTGCCTTTCATTATCAAAAGCATCTTTGCCTCGTTTGGCCCACCTTAAAGTTCTTTCGGTACTAGCTTTCGTATATTCATAACTCGAATTAGGCGGAATACACTCATCAAAACTCATTGCAATATCACTATCTAATTTATTTTGAATTTGAATTGATAATTCTGGCGTTAAAAATAATGGCTTACCATCGATATGACTTTTGAAGTGCACGCCATCTTCAGTAATATCTTTTTTCTTGTTCTTAACTAATGAAAAAACTTGAAAACCACCACTATCTGTTAAAATTGGTCCATCATAATTCATAAATTTATGTAGCCCACCAGCTTTAGCTACAATATCCTCACCTGGACGAAGCCACAAATGATATGTATTAGATAAAATTATTCCACTATTTACTTCTTTTAGCTCTTCAGGCACTAAAGTTTTAACATTTGCTAAAGTCCCAACCGGCATGAACATCGGAGTTTCATAAGTTCCATAATTAGTAGCTAATTTACCATATCTAGCTTTTCCATCTTGTTTTAATAATTCATATTTTACTTTCATACTCTACCTCGCTTAATAAATTATATATTATTTACTACTTTTTTTCAACCACAAACAAAAAAACAAAGAAAGAAGACTTTGTTTATTTAAATACTTTTTGTCCATGCCCCTCAGGTTTCTGAGTAAAGCCTGATGATAATGTTTCACCCACAGTGGAACTTCCGTGCCTTGGATCATTATAACCATATCTTTCGAAAAATTCCTCAGCTGGCGCAAGTTGAGCTTGCGTATTAATTGATGTATGATTTTTGAGTTCAAAAATCAATTTTTCCCTTTCCGGCCTTTTATCGTCATCATACATATTTCTCATAGCATTTACATCACCTATTGGCAAAAATTCTAAATCATCCAATGAAACCATAATTGGATAATTTTTCATATTTTGAAACTGTTGTTCCCTAGGTAATATAAAGGACCCACATCCCATATTAATTGTTGCTATACTTGTAACCTCATCAATTTTCAAACCAAAAAATGGTTTTTGTTTCTCAAGTAATGCTACTTCCAAATCATAATCCAAAGCACGCAAACATGTTCCCTTACCATTACTAAAAAAAGTAAAAGCAATTGGAAAATTTTCCCCATCATACCTTACTGGAATAGGCCAACAAGTATAATTTAAAAAAGGAGTAATTGTGTCACCTTTATGCAGTCCTTCATAGTCAACTAAAAAGCTTTCCGCACTATATTCTAAGCCTAATCCACATAAATTTGAAAAATATGTATACAATATAGGCTTATTACTATCACCAATTTTATATTCCTTCACCATTTGTTTTCGTTTTCTATTTTGTTTACTCATACAATCTCCCCTTACAAAATTTGAATTTTATTATATACTATTTACCATTTTTTTGCAAGATTGACTTAATAAATGCCCTAAATATTTTATCACTATTATCATCATCCAAGATTTCTGGGTGCCACTGCACTCCTAAATAAAAAGTTTTTGTTTTATCTTCTAAAGCTTCAACTGTATCTCCGTAATGAGCAACTTCACTTAACTTAGTTTTCAACACTCTTTCACTATGTTTACTATTAACAAAAATATAGTCCTTACCAATTATCTCATAAAGTTTGCTATCTTTATTAATCTTAACATAATGGGCATATTTACTTTTAACATTGTGATTAGTATCGTTTAAAATAATTCCCTCAAAAGCCGCTCCCATTGTTTGCATTCCAAGACAAATACCTAAAGTAGGTATATTAGCCTCGTATAAATATTTAGCAATCATTACATCATAATGGTTCATCTCTTCGCCGCCCTGTAGTACAATTCCATCACAAATATCAATTAATCTTTTCATTTGTTCAAACTCTTTTTCATTAACACATTTATTAAAATCCATACCTTGAACATTTGGAACTATTCCGATTGGAAAACAATCATAACTATATAACCTATCACAAACCTTTTTATATATTAATACTCCATCATTATCTAAATCAGTCTTGGCTGGCCTACCAATTATTCCAATCACCATATAATCACCTATACTAGTATATGTAGAAACAAAGAAAAAACAATGTTTTATTTAACATTGTTTGAATACAATTAATGCGGCATTTGACCTAAACGTTTAGAACCATGATCAGCAATATCAATAATCTTACTTTCAGTAACTTCTGCTTCATCTGTATGAATCTGTTTTACAACGGCATTAAAGCTAATTCCATTTCCATTTTGAAAAGAAAATACCTCATCAACAGTTCGACCAAAAACAGCCTCACCAAATGGCGTTTCTCTCGTTAAAAAGGTTGAACCATCAAGACTTTTATAAATACCAGGTAATAATCCATAAACCATAATAAAGTTTCTTTCAGGTTTATCGTCAAGCGATGAAGAAAATTCTGTACCATATCCTACTGTTTCATCAGGAATTGGCTCTTTAGACACGACAGGATCTTCAAAAATTCTCTCAAGTTGATCTTTTCTTTCTCTTTCAAAATCTGATAAATCGCCATCATTTACTTCAATTTGTTTCAATCTATCAATTTCCGCCTCCAAAGCTTTTAATTGAGAAGAAAATAATATAACCCTACCATCACATAAATGTCCAGGAAGTAAATCACCATTCCCTGAACCCAATTTAATATCGGTTTCAGCGTCAAAACAGAATTCTGAAACTGATAACAAAGTACTATCATATACATCTCTAACAGCACTAACAATTTCCCCCTGAGCTTTTGGACACTGAATTAATCCATATTCTTCCATCGTTTCAACATCGATAACTCCACTGGTAATTTCATTAGTACGTTTAGAGATTTTTACTATCATTTTAAAATGACTTTCTAAAACCTCAAATGGTTTCATATAATAATAACACTTATCATTTTCTTTAAACCCATACGCCATCATTACATCACGATTAGGCATCTTATTAGCAAAAATTTCTTCTATATCTACCATAAACTTCCCCTCCTAAATAATGAAGGATATACTACCATAAAAACATAATCATGTCAAATAAAAAGAAATATATAATTACATATATTTCTGCATTTGTTTCATCATTTGATTTACTTGTTTTTGACTAGGCGTCCTACCCATTCCAGACATCATCGCCTTAATCATTTGTTCATTAATAGGTGGATTTTCCTTCAATTGTTTTTTTGTAAAATGTTTAGCTACTAAAAAACCAATAATTAATCCAACAATTAAACCTCCAACTATTTGTAATAAATCTATTAAAAATGCTCCCCAATCCATGGTATCATTCCTTTCTATTAGGTATTGTACTAAAAATACCAGACTTTTTCAAGAAAATTATAATAATTCCTTAATTCTAGCCTCAATTTTTTCCTTACTAAAGTTCATTTCATCCAAAACATCTTCTGGATTACCACTCTTGCCAAATTTATCTACAGTGATTAAATATTTATCATTAGTAACAAATCTGCGAAGCCCCATCGAGCTAGCTGCTTCGACAAAAAATGTTTTAACCCCTACTGGAAGTACTGAATATTGATACTTCTTTGGCATTTTTAAAAATAATTCCATTGATGGCATACTAACTACTCTAATATCATAATCGCCAGCTAAATCTTCTGCAATTTCAATACAAGTATTGACCTCAGTTCCTGTAGCAATAAAAATCGCATCAATTTCCTTTTTAGCCTCTCTTACAACATAAGCCCCATGAACAACCTTTTTAAAGTCTGATTTCTTCAAAGCCTTAGTTTTTTGTCTCGATAAAACTAAAGCACACGGCTGCTGCAAAGTTAAAATCGCATTCCATGCTCCTAAAACCTCTTTAAAGTCGGCCGGACGATAAACAGTAAAATTGGGAATTGCTCTAAGCATTGATAACTGTTCCACTGGCTCGTGTGTCGGTCCATCAGCGCCAACATTTATTGAATCATGCGTAAATATATAAGTTACTGGCAATCTCATCATCGCACTCATTCTAATTGCTGGTTTTAAATAATCTGAAAACGATAAAAACGTCGAACCAAATGGCAAATATCCCGATAAAGCTATTCCATTTAAAATAGCTCCCATTGCATGTTCACGAACCCCAAACCAAATGTTAGTTCCATCATAATTTTTAGCCGAAAAGTCTGCCCCTTCGGTAATATAAGTTCTCGTTGGCCCTGCCAAATCCGCACTACCACCAAAAAGCAAATCAGTTTGGCTAGCCAAATAATTAAGAATCTTGCCATTGCTTTCACGAGTTGCTTCTGTTCCGTCATTTATAAAAGGGCATTCACTTGTCTTAATTTCTACAACATTATTATAAAACTTTAATAATTCACTTTCATCATTATTAAATTTATGTTTAATATAACAGTTATATTCTTCCTGCCACTTAAGATATTTATCAGAAGAACGCTTCATCACACTTTCCCTAAACATATTTAAGGCCTCTTCAGATACATAGAAATCCTCATTTGGTATTCCTAACTTTTCTTTTAATTGTTTAATATCCTCGTCTGATAACGGTTTGCCATGAACCTCACTTGTCCCCGCGAGAATAGAATCTTCACCCAAAACTGTTTTTATTTCAATAAATGATGGTAATCCACTTTTCTTTGCTCTTGCAATCGCTTTATCAATATCGCTAGTTCGATTACCATCCTTAACTAAGGTTGTATAAAAGCCCATCGCATCAAAACGTTCACGAACATCCTCTGTAAAAGCCATATCAACATTACCATCTAGTGACATTGAATTAGAATCATATAAAATAATTAAATTATCTAACTTCAAAGTCCCAGCTAAAGAACAAGCTTCATAACTAACACCCTCCATTAAATCCCCATCACCACATAAAACATAAACATAATAATCGATTAATGTTGTATCCTTGAACTTTTCCTGTAATTTCTTTTCACCAATAGCCATGCCCACAGCTGATGCTATTCCCTGACCTAAAGGGCCAGTAGTAACATCAACGCCTGGAGTCTTACGATATTCAGGGTGCCCTGGTGTAACTGAACCAATTTGTCTAAATTGTTTTAAATCCTTTAATGTAATAAAACCCGTCATATATAAGCACGCATATAATAAAGCTGATCCATGCCCTGCAGACAAAACAAAACGGTCACGATTTATCCAAGAAGGTTCTTTTGGATTAACATGCATGTGATTAGCATACAAAGTATACATAATCGGTGCTGCCGAAAGAACAATCCCAGGATGACCACTGCCCGCTTTATTAATCATATCAATTCCTAGTGTTTTTAAGTTTGCTATAACCTTATTCATAAATATCCCTCTTATTCTAATATCATTATAGCAAATTATCCCATATTTGAAAATAATAAATTATGCATTTACTGAAATCGGATGTTCAGTAGTTCTTGTATTATCTTCTAAACTACTATTATCGAGGCCGCCTATATAAGCCACCCCCAAAACCATTAGGATTAAAGCAATAGTTGCTTTGCTTTTTAACATATCCATATTATTCGCCTCCTTTTGTACCTTAATAATAACACGAACATTTATTCGTGTCAATACATAAATCAAACAAACGTTTGACTTATTTGTAAATTTATGTTAATATACAAATAGAGAATAAAGGAGGAATTATGGAAAAATTAACTGCACGTCAAAAAGATGTATTAGACTACGTTAAATCATATATTGTTTCACATGGTTACTGCCCATCGGTAAGGGAAATTGGTAAAGCACTAGGTATTTCATCGCCAGCTACTATCCATGCCCATCTTAAAAATTTAGAAAAGAAAGGCATCATTCGCAAACAAAATTCTAAGAACCGTGCAATTGAATTATTAGTTGAAAATGAATTCGTTCCAAAAAACGAAGAAGTAACTAAAGTACCATTGCTAGGTAAAATTACCGCTGGATCACCAATTGAAGCTATTGAAATGCCAGATGAATATTTTAGCTTACCGTCATACCTACTTCCAAAAGGAAAAGAAGTATTTACATTAAAAGTAAGCGGAACTAGTATGATAAACGCCGGAATCTTAGATGGAGACATTGTTATCGTCGAACGTAAAAACACCGCACGTAACGGTGAAATAATTGTCGCTATGACCGATGAAAATGAAGTAACTTTAAAAACGTTTTACAAAGAAAGCGATCATATTAGATTACAACCTGAAAACGATACAATGGACCCTATTATTCTAAATAATGTTATAATTTTAGGCAAAGCTATTGGTCTTTACCGCAAAATATAAAGAGGATTTAAAAGTCCTCTTTTTTTGTACTAAAGCTATTAGCCATTACATAATTATTATCTTCATATACGCTTGCTATGACCACAGAATCATTAAGCTCTAAAGTTTGTTTTTTAGAAGCATTTTCCCATGTTGCTCCACCGTCTAAACTATATTGATATGTATATTTCCCAGATGGATAATTTATTGTTACAAAGCCACTATCATAGCTAAACTCAATTCCAGAGCTTACCTTAATTAAACGTTTACGAATCGTTTCGTTCCCTGATGCATCAACTGCTTTATATGTAATAATATATTCACCAGCTAAAGTAGATAACGTATTGTCATAAGTAAGATCAACCACTCCCGAATTATCAGCAGCAATCACTCCCTCTTTTAAATCAAAAGAGGCCGCCTCTGCACTCGTAATTTCAGTTTTTTCTGGCATCGTAATTGTTGGCGCTTTATTATCAGTCACAATTACACTTCTATTTATCGATGCTATCTTTGAAGTTTTTTCTTCCTTAACCGTATATCTGATTAAGTAAGAAGCTAGTTGATTTGTTTCTAAATCTGGAACCTGAACTCCATTTTTAAAATAAGAAATAATCACTTCATCTGAAAGATCACTACCATCCTTAGTAGTTGCTGTAATCCCCTTTTCAACATATGGTTCGCCAAGTGGAACATATTCTAAATAGCTTCCATCATAGGACATTTGAATATCCTCTTTTTCATATACTACTTCTTGTTTATGTTTTTCGTCTTTTTCTTCCTTAACCGAAAAAATATTAAATATTAAAAACACTATTATTCCAAGTATCAATAAAAAGGCAATTATTCCAATAATTTTAGCATTAGACATCCTCGATTCCATCAAATCACCTTTCTATTTTAAAATTAAATTATTATTTGATTTTACAATTAGAACTACTAGTAACGCTCGTACTAATACTTCCTTTTTTTGCTTCTTTAGTTTTAACTAAACATTTCTTTAATTCCGCATTCCAAAAGGCATACTCCACTTTACCATTTTCATCAATATGAAGTGACCCACCATCGGGTAAATCACCTTTAGTTTGAATTACAGGATTAGCCGTCCCATTTGAAAACGCAATAGTTAAATCATGTCCATTATTATTACTAACTTGATAAGTTCTTGCTGCCTCAGTGACCCCTGCTGCAGAATCAATAAAAGCTTGCTCCTTTGAAGATTTAATAACATTAATAATTGTTGGTGCCGTTATTGCAGTTATAATCCCCAATATTGCAATAACTGTTAAAAGCTCAATTAAAGTAAATCCCTTTTTCATTTTCTCACCTATTCTACCGTGTATTTAAAATTTTCTTTATCTTTAGTTACCTTAACCAAAGTCGTATCGGGATAAAGTTCGCCAGTCTTTGGATTTGAGATATTTAATGGTAAATATCCTTGTTCCTGTAATTCCTTCACAGTTATCGTTTTTGAAGCCGAAGCTCCCTCAGCTTGAGGTAATTCGCTTAAATGTTCTGCATAATAATCCTTAGCGCCCTTAATTATTTGTGATTCTTGTGTATCTTCAAGATTATCTTTACTAGAATTTAATGATTTATCAATTGCTGGTACAGCAATTAACGCTAAAACTCCAAGCAAAACAATTACCCCTAATAATTCAATTAATGTAAAACCTTTGTGTTTCATATTCTTCACCTATTCTAATTATAACCAAGGTCCAAATAATAGTCAAGAAAAAACACTACTCAGTAGTGTCAGGTTCAAAATCTTCTAAGCTACCATCTTCAGCTACAATTTTATTTACCTTTTCTTCAATCTGTTTTAGCTCTTCATCACACTCTTTAACTAATTTCATTGCTTCAGTATATTTATTAATAGATTCATCTAAACTAGCGTCACCATTTTCTAAAACATTGATAATTTCTTCTAATTCTTTTACTTTATCTTCAAATTTTTTAGCCATGATTTACCTCCTTAGTTTCTAAAACCTTAGCTTTTATTTCACCATTATATAATTTAATATTAACAGTATCTTTAACATCCTTAACATCTTTAATAACCTTATCACCACTATATGTGATACTATAGCCACGCCCTAATACCTTAAGTGGATTTAATAATTCCAATTTATCAATTAAATTATTAAGCATAACCTTTTCATCTTTATATAAAAGGCCTGGATTACTAAAAACATAACTCTTCTTCAAATTATCTAATTTATCTCTTTGAATCTCAACCCTTCTTAAAATAAGATCATTCAAACGGTTACTCATTAAATCGATTTTTTGGCGACGATTATCAAACATAATCATCGGATTTTTAATTACAAAAGAGCTTTTAATTGAGTCTAAATATAATTTTTGATAATTAATTTTCTTATACACCGCTTCTTTTAAACGAATACTAAGTTGTTCTATGTTTCTTTTTAAATCAACCATATTAGGCACAGCCAGTTCTGCCGCCGCCGTTGGCGTTGGTGCCCTTAAATCTGAAACAAAATCACTTATTGTAAAATCAACTTCATGACCGACTGCACTAATTATCGGTATCGGTGAATTATAAATAGCTCTTGCAACAACCTCTTCATTAAAAGGCCATAAGTCTTCGATTGAGCCGCCCCCACGACCAACAATTAAAACATCTATATCATAATCCTCAGCTCGTTTAATGTTTCGGACAATATCGTCTTTGGCATTATCACCTTGTACAAATGTAGGAAATAAAATTGTTTCACAAATTGGAAATCTTCTTTTTATTGTCGTTACGATATCACGAACTGCTGCTCCCGTACTTGCTGTCACAATTCCCACACGACGCGGAATTTTTGGAATTTCTTTTTTATGTTCTTTATCAAATAAGCCTTCAGCTTGTAGTGTTTTTTTCAGCTTTTCAAAAGCCACATATAAATTGCCAACACCATCTTCCATCATTTGGTCAACGTAAATTTGATAATTGCCTGTCGCTTCATAAATACTAATACGCCCCGCAATTAAAACTTTAGTTCCATCTACTGGTTTAAAATCTAATTTAGCAGCACTACGGCTAAACATAATTGCGTTTATTTTACTAGTCTCATCTTTCACCGAAAAATATAAATGACCAGAGGTATGAGCTTTAAAATTAGAAATCTCGCCTTTTAAAAACACTGATTTTAAATTTTCATCTAAATCAAATTTTGCTTTCAAATAACGAGTAATCGCACTTACTGTTAAATACTTCTCATCCATCTACTCACCTACTTTTTCATGATATATTTTATCGAGTACCCCATTAATCATTTTTCGAACATTATCATCACTATAACTTTTCGCAAGTTCAATTGCTTCATTGATTGAAACAATCTCTGGAGTTTTTGTATACAAAAGTTCAAAGATCCCAATTCTTAAAATTGCCCCATCAGTATTACCTAAACGATCAATTGTCCATCCGTCTAAATACTTGTTCGCCATTTTATCTATTTCTTCCTTATATGTAATTACTCCATAAACAATTTCTTTTACAAATTCATTGTCTATTGGAGAGACTTCATTAATTACATCATCAACATTATATTCAATATTGTTCTTTTGATATATTTCAATTTGATACAAGATTGTCATACACAATCTACGTAGTTCGCTTCTATTTGCCTGCATTTCTATCACCTTTATAAATTATAGCATAAAAAAAGAGAAATAGTAACTATTTAATATACTTTTCTCCCTTACCCTGAAATAAACTAATCAAATACCATAAGTAAATATAAATTAATAAAACTACCAGCAAAGTCCAGCCAACTATTGGTATAATCACGCAGCCAATCCAAACATATGGAAGGCCATACACCTCAGCCCCTGGCACCTTTAATTTTTTACATACTTTTACAGTCGTTTCTATTATAAAAATGAAAAGCATTACTAGCGCTGGCAACATCCCAAAGAAAAATCCTAACACCCAATAATACCATTTAGTATACCAAGCACCCTCATCATATACCTTTAGTAATGAACCTAAAAATAAAACGGAAATATTGCAAGTTAATAAACTCAAAACCAACCAAACAATACTATAACCTCTTTTAAGCAAACGCATCAAAAGCCTCCTTTATATAAAAAGAAGATAACAACTTATCTTCTACTGACAAGAGCCCTCTCCAGGTTTAGAACCTTCGACAAACTCTTTATCGATTAATTTGCACGATGATTTTGTCATAGAATCTTGTAAATATCCACCTAAGAGTTTAACAATACTCACCACAATAACACTTATAACTGCAATAATTAGTAGATATTCAACTAATGCTTGCCCTTTATCCCCTAATCTCTTCATATGTTTCCTCCTACGCCAAACTAACGTAATCCTTATAATAAGTATATAGACTTTTAGGCAAAAAATCAAGCGCTATAAGTAAACTTTTACAAAAAGTAGCCAAACTCTGACAAAATATGATATATTGTTATTGGTGATATAATGTTAATAGAAGGTAAAGACATTAAAATCAAGGAATATAATAATCATTTTGATAAATTTAAAGGACTTATGTTTAAAAAAAACATTGATTATGGTTTAAAATTAAGATGTAATGGTATTCATACATTTTTTATGAAAGAAGCAATTGATGTTGTTTTAACCGATAAAGAAAATAAAGTCACTCATATATATCATAATTTAAAACCTAACCATATTATTTTACCCAAAAAGCATGTATATTATACCTATGAATTTCCGGCCAATACTATAATCAGCTTAAAAGTTAACGAAAAAATACCTAATTAGGTATTTTTATTATCCAATAGTATATTGTTTTGATTGTGTTCCCTCTCCTGTTAATGTGATGTCAGATTTCAGATAGAGAACTGGCAAAACCGCATAGCTATCGACGTACACAAAGTTGCCACTCACATCGCCGTATGAAGTCACATAGAACCCGCCGGCCGAGATATCAGCATCCGGAGAAACAAGCCATAGATAATCACTAGTTGGAACTAAATAATTTGTTGTTTTACATGCACCATAATTTGTATTATTTAAACTAAAGTTTCCACACTGTGCTGTATTAGTATTAGCTCTTAAATAATCACTTACACTCATTAATCCTATATTACCTGTCCATGTAGTTTCATTCTCGCTTGCTATTTGTTTAGTCAAATCGGCATTATCATATGTTACAGCTCCAATACTAAAGCTATGACTTTGTATTTGGTTTTTAGCATCATTAGATAATATATTATAATAATCATTATTTAAATACGTATTTAATGTGGCTGGACGATTCCAATTATTTGAGTCAGTTGTATCCCATGCCTTATTACCTATGCTTTCATTCTTTCTAATCTTCAAAGTTCCATCAGTTTCAACAGCTATTATTCGCCACTCTTCATTATTGAAGGTTATGTAGTTGTTTGGATTGGCTCCTTTATATACATATCTTCCTTCTTCATATGTATCTGCGTATAGGCCATCTCCGGTTGTTACTGTCGTTTCGATTAATTTATCTGAAGCACTTTCACTACTTGGAACTGTTCCAGTTGCTTGACTATAATCTAAATCTACGGTTAAAGTTGAT